>Ga0210394_10004080_pt1 | contig 17398 bp, 14 predicted proteins | sample IncBWC12MmetaG_FD_160121 | JGI IMG/M metagenome (GOLD analysis project Ga0210394, IMG submission 160121) | Forest soil microbial communities from Barre Woods Harvard Forest LTER site, Petersham, Massachusetts, United States - Inc-BW-C-12-M | ecosystem: Environmental > Terrestrial > Soil >... | reverse complement strand
TGCGTGAAGGGAAGGCGGGCCTTTCCGCCGTTCCCGCCGTCTTCCAGGATAAACAAGGCATTGTCATTGAAGCCCAGTTTTCGGAAACCCAGATGGCGCAGCGGTGGAGTGAGCAAGCGCTCGACGAAGCGCAGCGTGATGTCTGGTTCGCGCGACAGTGGCGTTCGCACCACGCCGAGCTGCCTGGTGACCGCGGCGATGTCGCGCGGAGTTGGATCCACCAGGCGAATGCCGACCAGGCCGTGAAGATCAAATTCAATCTGCGTCGCTTGAAGAGAAGCGTCGGTATTCAATCGCGTCACCGAACGGTTATTGGAAAAACCATCGATCGCGTTCATGCCTGGTCACCGCTCTTCGGAAACGACGCCAGGAGCGGAATGTCCAGGTACTCCTGTACTTCCGCGGGCGTTCGGAATGAGGGATCGAGATATTCGAAGAGGAAGCCGATCGACAGACTCGAGAGCCCTGCTACGATCATTGCGAGCAATAGCTGCGTCGGCACCGGCAGGCTGATCGGAGTGGACGGCAAGATAGCGGCCTCGGCGATGGCCGCGTTGATGATCCTTCTCTGATCCATGGCGTCGTTGATGCGCGCTTCCTCGTGCTTGCGCTGGTACAGGAGGAAGCTTTCTTCGTCGGACTTCACTGTTCTCTGCAAGTCTTGCTGAACCATGGATTCCTGATCGAGCTTCAAGAGCTTGTTCTGCAGGATGTGCAGGGCATCGGTCATGGCCGACTGGCGCGCTTCCAAGCCGACCAGGTCGGCTTTAGCCTTGGCGATCTCCGTGGTCACCATGGCATGGGTAGGGTCCTGATCGGTGGTCTCCTCGCGAATTCCGGCGCGCTCGGCGTCGGCGATAGCGGACGTGGTCTGGGTGATCTCGGTATTGACCTCCAGAACCAGCGGATACGTTGGATCGTATTTTTGCAGAAGCTCGGTGCGCTTCAGCTCCAGGTTGAGCAAGGTCGATTTCAGATTGGCCATCAACTCCGGATTCACGCTGGTGCGGACCTGCGTGGTGACGCGCGCCGCTCCCGACGATTCCTGCTGTTCCAGAGAGGTCAGGCGCTGCTTGGTTTCGGCGATCTCCGCCTGCGTCTGGTGGATGGAGGCGTCCAAATCGCCCGCTTTTTGCAGCATGAATTGCTTGCCGTAATCCGCGGAGACGACTCCCGATTTCTGATTGAAGCCCTCCAGCTGTTTCTCCGCGCCGGACAGATCCTCCTGGTACTTGTCGGCCTGCTGCTGGAAAAAGTCGGAGATTCCCGGAAGGCGGTGCACTTCCGAGTGCTTCGAGAGATAGATGTCGCCGAGCTCCTTGAGAACCTGGACCGCTACCTGCGGAGAGTGGGAATCGTAGGTGATCTTGATCAGATTGGAGTTGTTCATCGGGTTGACGTGAAGATCATTCTCCATCTGGAGGACGGCGTTGAACATGCGCGCGTCCTTGCTCTGCGGAAAACCCAGCAAACGGCGCGCTTTCAGTTTGACCGCGCCCAGGAAGGAATTGGGGTCGGGCTGGTCCAGCTTGCAGTCCTGCACCGCTTTTTGCAGCGAGTCGCGGCTCTGGAAGAGCTCTACTTCCGAAGTCACTTCGTTTTCCGACAGGCTGCGGTCGGGCTGCGGGTTGCTGGCGTTGGTGGAGACCACCGGGTCCACGCGTTCCCGCTCCACCAGGATTTTCATCTGCGCTTCATAGGTCGGCGGCAGGAAGCGGATCGCCAGCAGAGCCCCTACCAGCACTCCCACAAACGAGAGAAGGATCACCCGCCGGCGGCGGAACACGATGCCGGCCAAGTCGCGCAGGGAGAAAGAGAATCCCGGAACGGTTTTGCGATTTTGCGGGTGGGAAAATTGGTCTTCCATTAGTAGCCTCCCCAACGGAGATTGCGTTTCGGCGCCGCCGGGGCTGGGGTCCGGCTCAAGCTTTGCTCCACGATCGTTGGCCTTGCGCTTCGGCGAGAGTCCACTTGTTTTTCCGGGCGGGACCCGCGGAGTCTGCCAGGGCGCGTTTCAACACGTTGGTGCTGGGGTTGTAGTCCGGAACAATTTCCTTCAGGCGCAGCAGGAGCTGGGTTACGTCGCGGGAGGCGCAAATGCGCTGCAGGTTATCGATGGCGGTCCTCATCTCGTCCACAGAAATCAGCGGTCCGGTGAAGATCTTCACCTTTTTGTGGCTGGTGGGCAGCGTGGACTCGTCAAACGATTGCAGCTCTTCGTAAAGCTTTTCGCCGGGGCGGATTCCAGAGAACTCGATGCGGATATCCTCGCCCGGCCGCAATCCGGAAAGCAGGATCAGATTGCGCGCCAGGTCCAGGATGCGCACCGGCTCGCCCATATCCAGAACAAAGATTTCGCCGCCTTTGCTCATGGTCGACGCCTGCAGCACCAGTTGGGAGGCTTCCGGAATGGTCATGAAGTACCGCAGCATCTCGGGGTGCGTGACCTTTACCGGGCCGCCGGCCGCGATCTGCTTCTTGAAGAGCGGGATTACGCTTCCATTGCTGCCCAACACGTTGCCAAAGCGGACGGACACGAAGCGCGTCCCGCCGTTTTGCAGGGAATGAACGGCCAGCTCGGCCAGCCGCTTGGTCACGCCCATAATGCTGGTGGGGCGAACGGCCTTGTCGGTCGAGATCATCACGAAGTCTTCGAGTCCATACTTGGCTGCGGCCATCGCCGTGAAGTAACTGCCGAATACGTTGTTCTCCACGGCCTCGAACACGTGCGTTTCCATCATCGGCACGTGTTTGTAGGCCGCCGCATGGTAGAGAATCGAGGGACGGTAGTACGTAAGGACTTCCGCCAGGCGCCGGGACTTTTGCACGCTGCCGATTTCCGGATAAAACTTGACGTCGGGGAAATTCTCTTTCATCTGCAAATCCAGATGGAAGAGCGCGTTTTCTGAAATCTCGTAGCCGACGATGGCTTTGGGCTGGAACCGCGCGATCTGCCGGCACAGTTCGGAGCCGATGGAGCCACCAGCGCCGGTCACCAGAATGACTTTGCCGTAAAGCTTTTTGGCGATCTGCCCTTCGTCCAATTGCGCCTGGCTGCGCCCGAGCAAATCCTCCACCGCCACGTCCCGCACCTGGTTGACCAGGCCGTCGCCCTTGATGATTTCTCCCAATCCCGGGACCGTTTTGAAGGAAACGCCTACGTCCTGGCAGAGGCGCAGAATCGCCGTCATCTGTTGGCCGGAAGCGGAGGGAACGGCGATCAAAACTGTCTCGACTTTGTGTTTGTTCACAATCGCCGCGAGATCCTGACCGCTGCCCAGAACATTCACGCCGTGAACGAGAATCCCCGTCTTTTTCGCATCGTCGTCGATCAGACCGATGATCTTGTAGGGCAGTTCTGCGTTACGCCGGATCTCCGCCAGCAGGGAGATTCCCGCGGCGCCCGCGCCGTAGATCAACGTCCGCTTCGTGCCGGCCGAGGCATGGTTGGGAGACTCGATGAGGATTCGCGCCGCCAGCCGGACAAGGACGGTAAGCAGCAAGCACACCAGCAGATCGAGAACGTAGATTGACCGCGGGAAGCCTCGTGGCGCGATCTCCAGAATAGCCAGGGTTGAGAAGAAAGAGCCGAGTAAATTGGCCGCCGCCAGCCGCGGAACATCGCTCAGCGACACCATCCCCCACCCGCCGCGGTCCAGGTTGGCCATGTGGAAGGCAATGTTCTTCACAATCACGCAGACCAGCAGGGCTGAGACAAGATGCCCGGTTTCCGCCAGGGGAAAGCTCAGGTCAAAGCGGAGCAGAAAGCTAAGCGCCACGGAAACAGCGAAAATGCCGGTCTGCACCACAATGATGACCAAGCGGCTCATCGAGCCGACGCGCTGGGCGATTGCCTTCGGGCTCACCAGTTGTCCTTTAGATTGGCGGAGCGTGAATGTTTCACGTGGGATCGTTTGCCGACGGTCGGAAATGCTCTTCGGTCAAAAAGAAACTACAGCTTGCGGTACACCGATTCCGGTATAGGGAAAGTTCGATCGTTCATGACCACGCCCAGCACGCGCACGCGCAACTCTTCGAGACTTTCCTTGAACTGCTTGGTAGTCTCGCGCCGCGTGGAATTGGCGTCCACGACGAAGATCACGCCGTCGGCCAGCTGGGCGAATCGCGTCAGGTTGGCGGTGGTGCCCAGCGACGGGGCATTGATGAGCACGTAGTCGAACTGCCTGCGCAATTCGTCGAAGCGGATGCGCAGGCGGTCGGAGTTCAGCGGCGCCTGCGAATCGGCGTCGTCGCTCCCGCTGGTCATCAGCCAGAGATTACTGAGGGCCAGCAAGTGCGCGTAGTGGCGTACGGGTCCGCTCTGCGACATCGCCTCGCACAGCCCGGGAAGACTTGCGATGCGCAAATGTCTCTGCAGCGATCGCGCTTGCAAATCGGCGTCCAGAATACAGACCGAACCATGGACACGCGCGGCCAGCGTGCGCGCGGCTTGCGCGCACACCCGCGCACCGCCCTCGGCACGATCCACACCGGAAAAGAGAATGACGCGATTGGAGCCGGCGTCCGGCCCGAGGAACACTCGCTCGACCAGCTTGATCTCTTCCTGCTGAGACATGCTCTGGTAGTTGACGCTGCTGCGATGCTGGCGCGGCTGACGGATGGAGTGGAGACCCAGCCAGTGCGACACCGCTTGGAGCCACAGCTTCCATTGGGACAGGTCCGCGACATCAGGAATCTTGGCCAGGTTTCCAACGGCTGGTGTCGTCGCGCGGACGTCCGGCTCCCTCTGCAGCTCCACCTCCTGCTGGACGAGTTCTGCGGGCTCCGGGACCAGTTGGGGCGCCGGCTGCGGCGGCAACGCCACGGGGCTCTGAAAGAGAGTCCTGCTCTGTTCCGCCTGTTGCAGCATTTCAAAGTTCCGGCTCATGGCTTCCCTTTGGACGAGGTAGCAGCGTTGTGATCCTTGGAAACTTCGCCAGATGGAGCAGGCAGCAAGACCTTTTGCCCCACACGCAGGAAGTCTGGATTCTTCAGGTCCACGTTGTGTTTCTGCACGTCTTGAAGCACCTTTTCGTCGTAGTGACCGAGATATTCGATGCTGATCCCGCTTAACGTTTCGTTGTCCTGAACGACATGCACAACGGGATCGGGGGCCGAGGCGTTTCTTCCAGACGAGACCGGATGCGCCGCAGGAACCGCGCTTTCCGGAGGAGCGGAGAGGCGCGCCGGGCTGGCAGCAAGCGAGTTGGCGGAGGCGGTATCCGGAGCGATGGTCGAAGCACTGCCAATCTTTAGCCCGGGGCGAAACGTAATTACGAGCAATGAGAGCGACAAAAAGATGCTGCCTACCACCCACGTGGCTTTATTTTTCACAAACTGGCTGACCAGCGTCCAAAGCACGACGTAGCGCAGCGGCTTGGGGTGCGCCCCGATTTTCGCGCCTGGCGGAGTGGGCGCGGCAGGCAGCCCATTGGCTGCGGATGCGGCAGCGAGCGGGGCGGGAGGCGCAACTTGCGCAGGCGGTCCGGGCTTCGGCGAAGCGGCCGTCTGGATAGACGCCGCCTCCGGCGCGAGCTGCGCAGACGGCGGAGCGGTGACGCGCATGAATGCATTGTCCTTTGCCTTCAGTAGCGCGAGCTCGTCGCGCTCGGACGCCGCCGCTTTCGCGCTGGGAATTGCCAGTGCCGCGGCCAGCGCCTGGGTGAGCGGGGCGTCGCGCAAGTAGGAGTCGGCGTCGTCCATCGGCGGCGCCGGCTGGTCCGGGGAAGGTCCTTCTGCCCCGCCTTGCTCGTTGGCCATCTGTTCGAGGAGCGAATCCACGGAGAGATCGGCGAGAACTTCCTGTACTACTTCCGGATCGATGCGCAGGCGGCCGAGGGCACAGCCGATCGAAAGCGCGCCGGAGCAAAGGGTGTTGATGACCCGCGGAATGCCGCGGCTTTCGCTGAAAATCAACCGGACGGCCTCGGGCGTAAACAAGTAATTGCCCGGGTAGCCGGCGACCTGCAGGCGGTGATTGATGTAGCCGTTGACTTCCTGGAGCGAGAGCGGAGACAGTCGGCAGAGCACGGTGATGCGCTGGCGCAGCTGCACGAGGTCAGGATGCGCCAGCTTGTGGCCGAGTTGCGGCTGGCCGCACAAAATAATTTGCAGCAGCTTGCGGCGCGGCGTTTCAAAATCGGAAAGCAGGCGGATGGTTTCCAGGACTTCGTGGCTCAGGTTCTGCGACTCGTCAATGGCCACCACCACGGTCCTGCCGAGGCGCGCCTCGTTGAGCAGTGCCTGGTTCAGCAGCGCGTGCATTTCCACCAAGTCCTTGCCGCTGTACTTGATTTTCATGTCGGCCAGGATGTAGCGCATCAAGTCCACGGAATTGCATTGCGTGTGGAACACGAACACGGTGCGCGCCCTGTCCTGCAAGTAGTCCAGCAAACGGAACAGCAGCGTGGTCTTCCCCATTCCCGGCTTGGCGACCATGACGGAAAATCCGGAGCCGGTCTCCACCGCATACGCCAGCGAGGCGAGCGCCTCGCGGTGCGTGGACGTGAAAAACGTGTACCGCGGATCCGGCGTGACGCCGAACGGCTGTTCCTGCAGTTGGTAGTGGTTAAGGAACATAAGTTTTGTTGAGGGCTTGGGTTGCTTGCATCGCGGCGGCTTCGCGCCGCCGCCTCCCAGCCTACATAACCGGGATACTCATGCCGAGTCCGGTGGACGGGATGAAGGACTTGATCTTGGACAAGTCGTTCTGGGGAACGTAGATCAAATCCCCGGGGTGCAAGTGAACGTCCTCGGTCAGGTCGTTCCGGCTCAGCATTTTCTTCATATCCAACTGGCTGACTTCCTGCCAGCCGTTGGGCAGGCGGCGGTAGATGACCACCTTGGAGTGCTTGGACTTTTCGGTGAAGCCGCCGGCAATTTCCACGGCCTCGGCTACCGTGGTGTCTCCGCGCAGGTCGTATTTTCCCGGCTTGGATACCTGGCCGCCGGCGATGAAATAGGGCTTTTCAAAATCGGTCAGCAGGACGTCGATAATCGGATCGTGCAGCACTCTTGAATAGGCCCGCTGGATGGCTTCAATGACCTGCGGAACCGTCAGTTCTTCCACGTACAGGTCGCCGGCGCCGCGCAGCGTGATGTACCCGTCGGGCTGGACCGTCACGGTCTGATCGAACTCCGGGGTGATGGGAAACGAAATTTTCAGCACATCGCTGCTGCGCAACTGGTACCGCGGGGCGCGTTTTTCGAGTACCGGCTGATCGGCTGGCACGGCCTGCTTCGCCGGGGCGTCGTCCCCGGATTGCGCGCGGGCAGCGGGCGCACATGCAAACAGAGCCGCCAGGCTCAGAAGCGTCAATTCAAAAGACAGAAACCATCTCGCGTTCATATTCGTCGCTCGCGGGGCTTTCGCGTACCGTGGAACCCTTGTCATCGCGCGCTGGCCGCGCCGGCGATGCGTTCGATGCTGAGCGCGTCCACTTCGACGGAAACCGACTTTTGCAACAGGTCCGCGGAGAGAATGAGCCGGTCGAACCCTCTCTTGCGAAGCAGGATGCCTTCCACTCCGGCCAGCGGGCCGACTCTCACGCGCACCCGATCGCCCTGGCGCAAGAACGGGTGAGGCTCCACGCGGTAATGGCTTTCGACGGCCAGGCGAATGGCGTCGATCTGAGACCGGTCGATGGGCGCCGGATGGCCGGCGAATCCGACGATGGAGTGTACGCCGGGCGTCGACAGGACCTTCACGCGAGGCTCGTGATCGCCGCGGAAAAACACGTAACAGGGGAACAACGGCAGCGAAAGCCGCTTCTTGCGGTCGTTCCATTGCCGCAGCGAATCGTACACCGGCAGGAAAACTTCCAGCCCGCGGCCCAAAAGGTTTTCGGCGACAGATTTTTCGTGTTGGTGCCGCGTGTAGACGGCATACCACTCGTTCGTTTGGTCGGCCGGGTGCACGTCCAATTGGCTCATCGGGATAAAGCTCCGCCCTGTGACTGACAGAGGGAACGTTTAAAAGTTCGCTCCGCCTATCCAAACTGGCGCTGCGGAGGCGCCCTTCCAGGCCGGCGCGCTCGCGCCGAGCCAGGGCCTCCGGTCGAAGTCTTGCGAACTCACCTGGCGCAGACGCCGCCCGCGCAGTCTGCGCACCGGCCTTACGTCACTCGTCAGCTCCCGATCTGGAAGCGGAATTGTCGAGGTCCCAGCGTCCGGTCTTTCCCGGGCCGAGGCGGTAAGTCGTGATATTCACAGCTAGGGCCGCCAGCTCGTCCTCACCCAGGGGAAGATCCATGCGCACGATGTCTCCCTCGCAGGCCACTTCCAGGCCCGCCTCATCGGTTGCCGAGCTCAGCAAGAGGAAGTTCAATTCCACGTGAGCGCCCCGGCCGGCGTATTGCTCGCAGCGAAACAGCACACCCGTCGAGCTGATGTTTTCCGTCCGAGCCCTTCGCCAATCCTCGTCACAAGAGACGCGGTAGCGAAGAGGAGCCTCGATAGGGAAGCGCTTGGAGCGCCTCAGTTCGTGCTCGTCATTCAACAATTGACGCTGCATTCATTTCCCTGTAACACGCAGCCGTTAGGGTAGTTGCATTGATTCACTGCAAGGCGTTCTGAAGGTAAGCTGCACGTCTTGCCTTCCCCACCCGCGGTGCGCATGATTTCGATTTGATCGTTTCCGGTCAATGGCTCAAAGGGTGGTAGCCCGGTAGGGGGCACCAAGGTGCCATGCCTTTCCGGCCTTCCGGAGACTTCCCGTCTATAACCTCAAGGTAAATCGTCGGCGCTTGCTGCGGCGTCGGCTGCGGGTTGCGGCTTGGACGGCCCGACGGAAACAGTCTTTTTGGAATACTAAGAAGTAATTCTCAAAATTCGGAGAAGGCCGGGTGTGCCCCTGCTGCGATGGCAGGCGTGATGGTGCGCGCACCCTCATGCGTGGCGCGGAAGCCGCCACACCCAAGGCCTCGGTGCGGTTGCTCGCCTTCCCCCCTCGCGCCGGTCTACAGGATTTCTCTGCTTGAACCCAGGTTATATATTTACTATACTCGCTTCCGATCCTCTGCTTAGGGGCGGGGGAAACAGGTGGCTCGCGTCCCCGGGTCCCGTTCCAAATCACATCTTGTTTGTCGTAGGCGTTCTGTTTTGGGTGGCTGGAGTTGCGTGACCGCATTACTTGCAGGTTACGAGTCCAGCAGTCGTTTACCGAACAGTGGCGCCGGATCGACTAGCTCAAGGGGTTGTTGGGTAATGGATCAAACCCCAAGCCAGGGATCCAATTTCGCGAGCCACCAATACAGTGTCCGATTCGGGCCGGGGCCGGAGCGAGCGCTGGGCTTGGCACGCGTTTGGACTGCTGTCGGCATACTCTTCCTGGTGTGCCTGCACCCGGACTCTCCCACATTTCCGTCCCATCGGGCGGTGGTGTCCGCCTTCGCCTTTGCCATTTATAGTTTCGTTTTGTTCTGGCGGTTGCGCGGCTTCCGGCAGTGGCCCGAGCGGACCGTGTTATGGCTCCATGCCGGTGATGTCGCCTGGGCCGTTCTCTTTCCACTGCTTTTCTCCGATCCGCGGGTCTTCATTCTGGCGTTTTTGTTTGTGCAGACCGCGGCGGCGCAGCGCTGGAGTTTCAGCCGCCTCCTGGAGACCAGCGGAGCGATCGCCTTCCTCGTCAGCGTCGGCTTGCTCGTGGAATTTGCGATCACGGGAGCGAATGCGCGAATCGTGCTTCCTCCGCTGAGCAATCCGTACCTGTTCTGGGGCGTATTCGCTCTCTTTGCCGGGGGACTGATATGGTTTTTGAGCCGCCGCGAAGCCGCGCGGCGCTGGGAAGCAGCCGCCCAAGCGGCGCAGCGCGCGCATTCGCGAGTCGCTGTGGAACTGCACGACAGCATCGTACAGAGCTTGTTCACAGTGGAGTGCTATATCGAGCGCATTCGCGCGAATGATGAGGAATTACCGCCCGTGGTGATCGAGGACCTGGCCAACGTGCAGGACCTGGTTCATAAGACTTCGATGAGACTGCGTGACATCGTGTGGAAGGAAAGGCCGCTGGATCTCGGTTCCAAATCGTTTGTGGACTATGTGACCGGCCTGATCGCCGAGTTTGAGCAGGATACCGGCATCTCGGTCCGCTTCCAATGGAATTGCGGCAAGATGTCTCCGCCTCCCTCGAGCGCCAGCGAACTGGTGCGAATCCTGCAGGAAGCCTTGTTGAACATCCGCAAGCACAGCGGCGCGCGCAATGTTTCGATTCGTTTCGACGTGACCGGCAACGAGCTGCGCTTCCGCATCGACGACGACGGCCAGGGCTTCGAATTCTCCGGCCGGCTGGGAATGGTGGAGCTGGAACACACGGCGCAGGGACCGTTCGTGATTCGGGAACGCGTCTCGGCGCTGGGCGGGGAAATGGCGGTGGTATCCACGCCGGGAAGCGGCGCGCGCCTGGAGATCGCGCTGCCAAAGGACGTCTTTGTATAACGCGCATGTTGTCCGTGTATTGATTGCCGACGATCACCCGGTGTTCCGGGAAGGTCTGCGCTTGCTGCTGGAGCTGGACCGCAAGATTCGCGTCGTGGGCGAAGCCCGCGACGGCCAGGAAGCGGCGGAGCTGACGCGCAAGCTGAAGCCGGACCTGGTCCTGCTGGACTTGCGCATGCCGCGCTGCTCGGGAATCGAAGCGCTCAAGATCATGCAGAAGTTTCCGTTTCCGGTCCGCGTCCTGGTTCTGGCCACCGAAGTGGAACGGCACGACATCGTAGAGGTGCTCAAGCACGGCGCCGCCGGAATTATCCTGAAGGAATCCACTACGCAGCTTCTGCGCAAGAGCATTCACGCGGTGGTGGCCGGCGAATACTGGGTGGAGCGGCAGAGCATTTCCGACCTGGTGCGGGAGTTGACGCGCCGGCCGGGCAACGCCTCCCCGGACGTGCCGCAGCAGGGGCCGTGGAAATTGACTCCGCGCGAACGCGAAATCGTCTCTGAAGTGGTGGCGGGCCGGACCAACAAAGAGATTGCCCAGGAGTTGTGCGTCAGCCTGCAGACGGTGAAGCATCACCTGACCAATATTTTCGACAAGGTGGGCGTGCATAACCGGCTGGAGTTGGCGCTCTTCTCGGTCCACAACGCTGCCCAGGGTGATCACGATCAAAAGACGGGCACGGCGAAGCAGGCCGATCCATCCCTGCGCACCCGGCCCCAGTACGCACCCGCCAATCAAGCGAAATCAAAGACCGCCGCGGGTTAGCGACCGGCGCAGCTTGAGATGCAACTTGTATTCGTTGATTGTTCGTCCTCACCGTGAGTCGGTACTAAACCTGTAGTACCTGCCACTATAGCTCCTCCGCACCATTGAGCCTGCCGCGCTGGATTGCGAAGATCGATTCGTCGGCAACAACCCACTGAGGAGGAACGAATCTTGGGCGGCCTTGTCTTCTCCAATCAAGGAAGTGCCAACGAAAAGCTCTGGTTGGCGGTCATCGACAGCGCCATTGCGGATTGGGTGCGCGGTCCCGAGCGCAACAAACGCAAAGCCGAGTTCTTCCTGTTCGAGGATGAAGAGGACTTTCCCTTCGTGTGCCTCTCGGCCGGCCTAGACCCGTCAAAGGTTCGGGAGACTCTGTGGGCGATTCGCGCGCAGTCCGCTGCGGGCTTGAGCTCGAACGTCGCGTAACGATCGAGCGCAACGCCCTTCGCCAGTCAAACTTTCCCGGAAATTAGAATCCAGCTTTTACAGCGCGCTAGCTTGCGCGGCGGGAAGCACTGCGGCTACGCGCCGAGCGTAACCAGCTCCATTTTGCGCTTGCCGAGACGGCGCGCGCCCTTCTCCGTTACGACAATGGAGTCGCCGAATTCCGCGGGCGTTGGCGTCTGCTTGACCGGCACGCTGGGCTTCAAGTCGAAGACCATGCCGGCCTGAAACATCAGATCGTCTCCGCCTTCCAGGCGGCCCGGACCGCAGCGCGGCAGATCGGCCAGGCCGCCGGAGTGAATCAGGACGCCGCCGGGCCGGGCGACGCCGCGGGCCTTTAGTCTCTCGCCGCAATAGTCGCAGAACTCCTTCACGCTTTTTCCGGGAGCGACGCGGTCCATGAGATCGTGGAAGAGATCGAGGCAATATTGGCCCGCGGCATTCCAGTCCGCGGGCGCAGGTGAACCCAGGAGCACGGAGTGATTCACCTGCGAGCCGAACCCAAGAACCGAGCCCGAGCACTCCTGCCCAAGAATTTGTCCCGCGCCAAGCACATCGTCGAGGGGGAATCCGAAGCTGGCGTTTCCAGATCCGCGCGTGCTGATGCTGAGGCGCCAAGGGCGCTCGCCGGACGCCGCCACCATGGCGTTGTACATTTTGAGCCACACGTCGCGATGGACTGCGCCGGGGCGGGCGGTTTCCATCAGGGCCTGGATGCCCACCTCGCTGACTTCAGTGGCCTTTTCGAGGGCGGCGATTTCTTCGGCGCTGTGCACCAGCTTCATACGCCAGAGCATCTCTACGGCCGGTTCAAATTCCGCTTGAGGGAAGGCTTTTCGCACGCGGTCATAGGTCGTGTATGTGACCGAGCCCTCGGAATTGCGGAACAGATCGGCCAGTGAACCCACGCCGATCCTCGCCTGCTCCATTTTCAATTCCCTGAGGCGATCGATGATTGTTGGCGACCACAGCCCCTCTTCGTCGGCGTAGCGCACTTCGATGTCCGGCGCGTTGTCCGCAAACATGGTGGTCATTACCAGGCCGGCGATGGGGCGCTTTTCCGCCAGCAAGGAGCCAACACGATTAGAGATCGCGGTGATTTTTCCGTCTGCCGGAATGATTACCCATGCGGCGGGAATGCCGGTGAGGTACTGCACGTCAGCGTCGCCGTCTTGCCGGTCGTGAATCATGGCCTGGGTGTTGTGTTGCGGGACGATCAGGCAATCAAAATGGTTGTCCTTCATTCCCTGGCGGACGTTTTTCCAGCGGCGGCGAAATTCTTCGGCGGACCAGGCTTTGGGCATGGATGCCGGAGTCAGGGCGCGCTTCGTGGGGGCCTGGTCGGTGGCCGCGCCGCTTTGCGGCGGCCGGCTCCAAGCTGGAAGCGCAGTTCCGGCTAGCGTGACGGCCACGCCCGACGATGCGCCCAGCAACAGGTCTCTGCGCGACAATCCTTCGGAAACCTTGCTGGTGGAAGATGGTTTGCTCATTTACGCCTCCCTGAATTGCCTTACTTGCTCGGTTCAATGCCAACTTGCTTCTCCAAATTGGCGTAGTCGCCCTGTTCCTCGCAGACATCTTCGAGGAGCTCCCAATCGGCGCGGAGCTTGAACATTTTGCGCGTGGTCCACGGCTTGATATAAGCCTTGGGGTCGTCGATGGTGATGTCGTCCTGCAAGGTCTCGTGATCGATGCGCCGGATGCGTTCGATCACGTGCAACTGGTCGCTGTGCGGATGGCCGGCGCGGTCGATCCAGGTTTTGTCGTTGAAACCCACGGTGTCAACCACCAGCGTGGCGCCTTCCCAGTGTCCGACGGCATTTCCCATCCAGGTAGGATCTAGATCTTTGGGATGGTCGCGCCCGTCGGTATAAATCGTTCGGAAGAAGTGGTCGAATTCAAACAGCATCACCACACGTCCGGGAACCTGGAAAATTTGCATGGGATGAGGTTCCATGTAAATGCGCGGGAAGCCGGGCGGCATGCACTGGAACGTGGTGGTGTCATTGGAGTGATTGGAGGCGCGGATGCCTTGCGCGGGCTTGGTCAACTGGAATTGCGATTCTCCCCAGGGCGTCATCGAAGGGTTTTCGCCCTTCATGCCTGAAGGGTCGGACGGAGCGTAGCTTGCCATGGTGGCCTTCTCGCCGCGATCCCACACGCCGGAGAGGTCCGGTGTCTGCCCGGACTGCATCGGCGGAGCAGCCGACTTTGCTCCGGTCTGAGCGTGGATGCACGCGGGCACGGCGGAGGCCGCCATCAGCAGAGCCATGCAGCTGAGCAAACGATTTGGCATGCGCATCTCCTACCGCTGAGTTGACACGATCTGGCGGGCATTATACTGTCCTCGCAATCGGATGGAATAGATTTCCAACGCTTCCCAGGGTATTGCGGCGATGGCCGGAGCCGGTCGCGTCGCGCACAGAAAGGAATGAGGGACCATGAAAACTGCTTTTGTAGCGGTGGTCGCTTGCGTCGGTCTCTCCCTGATTTCCGGTCCCCTACCTGCCCATCACGGTTTTGCCGCCTACGATCAGACCAAGCCGGTAACGCTCTCCGGTGTGGTGACGCAGTTCGAGTTTGTGAACCCCCACGCTCAGATCTATTTCGATGTGAAGAGCGACAAAGGGGAAGTGCAGCGTTGGGGAATTGAACTGGCGACTCCGGGCTTGCTGGTCAGGCGGGGCTGGAGCAGCAGGACCATGAAGCAGGGAGATGAGATTACCGTGACCTGCTTCCGCGCCAAGAACGGCAGCAACTCCATGGCGCGCTGCACGAAGATTGAACGCGGCGGCGAAGAGCTTTCGCTGACCGAAGGGAACTAGCGCAGCAATCCGCACAAATCTGCCGGCTGCAATTTCCTCAGCAAATCCCAGGCGCTTCTCGCGCGCCGCACCTACTTCGCCGCTGCCTGCTTGGAGGTTATCTGTGAGCCGGTGCTCTCTCCCGTCGGATCCACGAAACCGATGCGATCGCCGAAATATTCGGTGAACCAGACTCGCCCTTTTACATCCGCTCCGATGAACCGCTCGTAGGAGCGGTCCGGCCGCTGCGGGATCGGGTACTCGCTGAAATGCTCGGTCTTGGGGTCGAAGCGGGTGACGTTATTGCCGCTCATGTCGGCAAACCAGATGGCGCCATCGACCTGGTTGTAGGTGACGCCATACACAGTCGCATTTGGGGTGGGGGGCTTGTAGAACTTCACTTCGCCGGTCTTGACATTCAATCTGCCGAAACGATGCCCGAGGAAGTCGCCGAACCAAAGATTGTCCTGAGGATCGACGGTAATGCCTCGAATGCTGACGGTGCCTTCCGGATGGATGTCCTTGGTTTCTCCGGTGGCAGGATTTAGCTTGACCAGCGTGCCTACGGCAATTTCGCTGAACCAGACCATCCCTTCGTTGTCCACGGCCACGTCATAAGACCGCCCCTGAGCGGGATGCATTTCTCCCGGAATTTCGCCCCAATCCTGCATCGTCCCCTTCGGATAAGCGGCGGGAACCGCATAGGCATGCGAAGCGAACTGCTGCTTCTTTGCGTCGAAGCTCCACAGGTCTCCCGACGTTCCTCCCGAGAACCATACGTTGCCGGAATGGTCCAGCGTCAACGTGTGCGCAGCAGGCCCTTTCTTCTCCGGCCAGTAGTATTCCTTGACCTCACCGGTTTCGGGATCCACTGAAGCCAGCTTGGCCGGGTCATTGCTGTGTGCCAGGGCCACCCAGTAGCGGCCGTCGCTGGCGACAGCGCCGGTGTGCGGGCGCGCCTTTTCGGTCAGCAGGGGATATTCCTTGAACTTTTCCGCCTGCATGTCGAAGCGCGTCGCTTTGTTGCCGTAATAGGATTCCTCGCCGAACCATGCGACGTTGGTTCGCTGGTCGATTTCAATGCTGTGCGGGCGGGAGATTTTCGTGGGCACATCGTATTCGATGATGGTGGCGCGCAGGGCATCGTCGGAAGGCTCGACGTGCTTGACGTGAGCCTTCAGTTGCGAACCGTCCGCATCCAGATTGAAATATGGCGAATCGGCGCCGAAGTCTTTTTCGAGGGCGGCGCTCAGGGCGTCGAGTTCCTTCGGATCTGCATTCTCAAAGGGCTCGTCAGTTGCCCCATGCGTCATCTGTGGCAGAAACTCCTTCCATTCGGCGGCGGATTTGCCGCGGTTGTGGATGACAGTGGGCAGGCTGTGGCACTCGATGCAGTGCGACCTCAAGAGCCGGGTCTCCCGCGTGTCCGGCAAGAGGCTTTCCAGCTCTGAGCCGGTCAGGCGGCCGAGGCTGAGATTCGCGGCAGCGAGGGAGAAGTTTGTTTCTCCCGCCTTCGACGTGTCCACCGAAACTTTCTTCCCGGCGAAGCCGTAGACGTCCGCCGTGACGTCATAAGTTCCCGCGACGACGGAAATCTCATATTTGCCGTCGCTCTGAGAGAAGCGAGTGATGGACTTGATCCCGGACTTGGCGCTAATCGTCGCTCCGCGGAGGGGCTTGCCGGAGCTATCCGTGATGGTGCCATGAATGACAGAGGTTGCGGCTAATCCCGTGCCCGATAGGCACAGGACCGCCAGCAAGCTCGACATCATCCTGCCAACGAACGTTTTCATAAGCCCTCCTGACTCAGGCGGGAATTTCACCCAACCAAAATGGCCGGCTTTGCCGATTTCTGGCTCAATGCGGGCATGCTAGCAGCTTTTGCGGGGCAGTTCCACCATTGCCGCCCTGGGCGGTCATCTGCCGCCCTGGTTCTTAACCAAAAGGAAACCGGTTTGGTCTTTTTCGGCCCCCGGCGACCCCCATGGTCTAAGCTTTTAAGTGCCAGCCGTAGACCAAAACGTGGACCTTCGATGTTCGAACACCTGGATACCGTGATTGAATTTGGGGCCCTGATGCTCGCCGCGAGCCTGGTGATTACCGCCGGCACGCAGCTGGTGATCAGCCTTCTCGGCTTGCGCGGGGCCAACCTGCGCAGCAGCCTCGGGGACCTGCTTGAAAACTCGAGCAGCGACCGCGATGCCCGGCGCTATGGCCGGGTGATCGCCCACCGGGTCCTACGCCACCCCCTGGTTTCGGATTCGGCCTTCTCCCGATTCGCCATTCGCGCTGATAAGCTGCCCTTTGTGCCGGCGGACGCGGCGGGCAAGTTGCGCTGGGCGGGCAGCGAAATTCCCCTGCAGCCTTGGCTGCTCGGGGCTGTGGGCGGATTTTTCCTCTGGCCGGCCGCGCTGGCCATCCTGGATCGCTTGACTCCCCTGGATGTGAGCGGTTTTTCGGCGCTGATCGTTCGCTACATCCCTTTTCTGGATCTATCGGGCCATGCCTGGCGCAGCGGACTTATCCTCGGGGCCGTTCTGGGAGGATTGCTGAGCCGCTGGCGGCTGGCGACGTCCATCCGGCTGGACGAGATGCTTTCCGTGCTCGAGAAGCTCTCTGCGCCTCCTGACGGCACGCTGCCCGATCCGGCCCAGCGAGCCATGCTGGTGATCGCCGGCGAACGGCGCAGCCGGCCGCGCCCCAATTCCAAGCCCGTCTCCGCACAGGTGGACAAAATCCTGCACGACTCGGAGGAAGAGGGCGATGGAGGCGTTGCGCTGGCCGTTTCTGTGGAAAAGGCCCTCGCGCAGGATGCGGCGGCCACCCAAGGCCAGCCCGATCCCCGTCTGGTTGGCCTGGCAATGTGGTTTGATCGGGTGATGGAGCGGGCCTCGCAGCGATTGACTTTGCAGGCTCGCGTGATCACTGTGCTGCTTTCCTGCCTCCTTGT
>Ga0210394_10004079_pt1 | contig 17403 bp, 20 predicted proteins | sample IncBWC12MmetaG_FD_160121 | JGI IMG/M metagenome (GOLD analysis project Ga0210394, IMG submission 160121) | Forest soil microbial communities from Barre Woods Harvard Forest LTER site, Petersham, Massachusetts, United States - Inc-BW-C-12-M | ecosystem: Environmental > Terrestrial > Soil >... | reverse complement strand
GGCACGCCAGTTCTTGATATTGGGGTCATTGGGCTTCTCCACCAGCGCCTTGAGTCCTTCTTCACCGGTCGGATAGGAGAAGTTGTCGAGCTTGAACATGGTCAGCCCGGTTTCCAGCGCCTGAATGTCCTGCTTCGCCTTGGCAATACGCGCGTCATCGACGCGCCCCAGGAACTGCGGGACCACGACCGCCGCCAGCAGGCCGATAATGATGACCACCACCATGATCTCGATCAGCGTGAAGCCGCGCTGCAGCGCTGAGGGAGGGCGAGCGGTAACCTTAACTTTGGCGCTCATAGTGTTGACTGGCCGCGGCAAAAAGCCATAGCTGTGAGGAGCCCGATGATAACAAATGAGCACCCATAGAACTGACAGCAGCGCACATTCTTGGTTCCGGTCGGCAAATTGCGACGCCCGCTACGGGGCAACTCTGCTCGCATCCCTGACGCTGCTACTGGCGCTGAACGGCCTCGGGGATTGGGGGCGCAGCAGGCTGCGATATGAGCGTGCCGCGCTCGCCCATGCGCAGTGGTGGCGGCTGCTCAGCGGGCACCTGGTGCACCTGGGGTGGCGGCACGCGCTGCTCAATTGCGCCGGCCTGACGCTGCTCTGGATGCTGTTCGCGCGCGAGTTCGCGCCGCGCCGCTGGTTGTGGATCGGATTGGTGGCCGCGGCGAGCATCGACGCCGGCCTGTGGTTCCTGCAGCCCACAGTCGACTGGTATCTGGGGGCGTCGGGAGTGTTGCATGGGGCCTGGGCTGCCGGCGCCTGCGCGATGTACCGGCGCGCCGATGGCGGCGGCGCGGCGCTGCTGCTGCTGCTGATCGTCAAACTGGTCTACGAGCAGCAGTCCGGGACCAGCCTGTTCGAGGGCGAGCTGCCGCTGGTGCCCGCGGCGCACCTGTACGGCACGCTGGGCGGGCTGATCGGAGCGCTGCTGCCGCGCACCCGGCCGAAGCCGCTATAATCCGCGCCGTTTTGCCGTAGCCGCGCAAGTCTCGAGGCAAGCATGTCCATTGCGATGGTGTTTCCGGGCCAGGGTTCGCAGTCGATCGGCATGCTCACGGCGCTGACTGCACGCTATGCGCCGGCCGCGCAGTGCTTCGAACAGGGATCGCAGGCACTCGGCTTCGACCTGTGGAAGCTGGTCGCCGAGGGGCCGGCGGAGCGCCTCAATGCCACCGAATACACCCAACCGGCGATGCTGGTCGCTGGCGTTGCGACCTGGCGCGCCTGGCGCGAGCAGGGCGGGGCCGCCCCGGCGGTGGTCGCCGGTCACAGCCTGGGTGAATTCACCGCTCTGGTGTGCGCGCAGGCGCTGCCGTTCGAGTCTGCGGTGCAACTAGTGCGATACCGCGGTCAGATCATGCAGCGTGCCGTGCCCGAGGGCGGCGGCGCGATGGCGGCTATTCTTGGCCTTGAGGATGCCGAGGTCGAATCGGCCTGCGCACAGGCCGCCCAAGGTGAGGTGGTACAGGCGGTGAATTTCAATTCTCCGGCTCAGGTGGTGATCGCCGGCCACACGGCCGCGGTCGAGCGCGCGATGGCGCTGGCCAGGGAGCGCGGCGCGAAGCGGGTGGTATTGCTGCCGGTGAGCGTGCCGGCGCATTCGTCGCTGATGGCCGAAGCGGCGCAGCAGTTGTCACTGCGGCTGGATCAGATCGACGTCCACGCACCGGTGTATCGCTACATCAGCGCGGTGGACGCCGCCGAGCATTCCGTGCCGGCTGACATTCGCGCTACCCTGGTACGCCAGCTGGCCAGCCCGGTACGCTGGGGAGAGACTGTGCGCTCGCTGCTTACTTTTGCGCCCAATCTGGTCGAATGCGGCCCCGGCAGGGTGCTCACCGGCCTGAACCGGCGCATCGACCGGGGCGCTCAGTGCTACGCCCTTGAGGATCCGGACTCGCTCGTGGCCGCCGTGGCTGCCACCTCGGGTCCCGTCACGCCGGGAGCGGTGCATGTTTGAGTCGGATCTGGCACTGGTGACCGGCGCCTCGCGCGGCATCGGCCGCGCCATTGCGCTGGCCCTCGGAGGCGCCGGCGCAACAGTTGTCGGCACGGCCACCACGCCCGAGGGCGCGCAGCAGATGGGTGCCGACTTTCAGGCCGCCGGCATCCGTGGCCGCGGCCTGGTCTGGAATGCGACTGATGTCGCTTCGACCGATGCGCTGATCGACGCGCTGGACGGCGCTGAAGGGTTGCCGACGATCCTGGTCAACAATGCCGGCGTCGCCCGTGATGCGTTGATTTTGCGCATGAAGAGCGAGGATTGGGAGCAGACGCTGCAGATCAACCTGTCGGCGGTGTTCCGGTTGTCGAAGGCCTGCCTGCGCCGCATGCTCAAGCAGCGCCACGGGCGCATTATCAACATCGGTTCGGTAGTCGGCTCGATCGGCAACGCCGGCCAGGTGCACTACGCGGCCGCCAAGGCCGGACTGGTCGGTTTCAGCAAGGCGCTGGCCAAGGAGGTGGCTACGCGCAACATCACGGTCAACACGGTAGCGCCCGGATTCGTGGAGACGGATATGACACGGGCGCTGCCGGAGGCGCAGAGAGCGGCTTATTTGGCACAGATTCCGGTGGGCCGATTTGGCAGCGCGGAGGAGGTCGCCAATGCCGTGCTATTTCTGGCGTCGCGCGAGGCTGGCTACATCACCGGCCAGACGCTGCATGTCAATGGCGGCATGTACATGGGCTAAAGTCGCACTCAAAGCTGGCACTGCTGCAAATAATCTGAATAATCAAGTACTCCCGCTCTGGGCGAACTGGCGAGCGTCCGGGGGTTCCCCTACAATACGCGCCCCATGCGGAAACCGCCCCGACAGGCGACCCGGCGGGGTCTTTAAGAGTCAACACGAAAGAGGGTTATTAAAAGATGAGCACCGTGGAACAACAGGTGAAGGCGATTGTTGCCGAACAGCTGGGCGTGAAGGCCGAGCAAGTCACCAACGCCGCCTCGTTCGTCGACGACCTGGGTGCCGATTCGCTCGACACCGTGGAACTGGTCATGGCGCTGGAGGAGGAGTTCGAAATCGAGATTCCGGACGAAGACGCTGAAAAAATCACCACCGTGCAGCAGGCGATCGATTACATCAGCGAACGCCGCAACAAAGCCTGACCTCGTCCTGGATGCCGCCATGCGTGGCACCTCGTGAGTAAGCGCCGGGTAGTCGTTACCGGTCTGGGCCTGATCTGCCCGGTGGGCGGCAACGTGGCCGACGCCTGGGCGGCGATCCTGCGCGGCGAGAGTGGCATCGGCCCGATCACCCGTTTCGACGTCTCGGCGTTCCCGACCCGATTCGGTGGCGCGGTGCGCGGCTTTTCAGTCGAGCAATACATGAGCGTCAAGGAAGCGCGCCGCATGGATGAGTTCATGCACTACGGCATCGCGGCCGGGGTGCAGGCGGTGGCCGATGCGGGCCTGGACTTCGAAAAGATCGACCGCGACCGTTGTGGCGTCGTCACCGGCGCTGGCATCGGTGGCTTGTGGACCATCGAGGAAACCTACGCCGCGTATGTGGATTCGGGACGCAACCCGCGCAAGATCTCCCCGTTCTTCGTGCCCTCGACCATCATCAACATGATCTCCGGCCACCTGTCGATCCGCTACGGCCTGCGCGGCCCCAATCTGGGTGTGGTCACGGCCTGTACCACGTCAACGCATGCGCTCGGGCTGGGAGCACGCTGCATTCAATATGGCGACGCCGACCTGATCGTTGCCGGCGGCGCGGAAATGGCCACCACACCCACCGGCCTTGGCGGCTTCGGCCAGGCGAAGGCACTGTCATCACGCAATGACGCGCCGCAGAGCGCCAGCCGGCCGTGGGATCGCGATCGCGATGGCTTCGTGCTCGGCGATGGCGGCGGCGCCATGGTGCTCGAGGAATTCGAGCATGCGCGGCGACGCGGCGCGTGCATCTACGCCGAGCTGATCGGTTTCGGGATGAGCGGCGATGCCCATCACATCACCGCCCCGCCCGAGGACGGTGACGGTGCCCGGCTGGCGATGGTGAACGCGCTGCGCGACGCACAGATCAATGCCCAGGACGTCCAGTACCTGAACGCACACGCGACCTCGACCGGTCTTGGCGACAAGGCCGAGACCATTGCCATCAAGCGCGCCTTCGGCGCGCACGCGAGCAGACTGGCGGTCAGTTCCACCAAGTCGATGACCGGGCATCTGCTCGGCGCCGCCGGCGTCATCGAGGCGATCTTCAGCGTGCTGGCGATCCGCGATAACGTCGCGCCGCCGACCACCAACTACGAGCACCCGGACCCGGACTGCGACCTCGATTACGTGCCCAATAGCGCGCGCCCGATGACCATCGACGTCGCGGTGTCGAACTCGTTTGGTTTCGGCGGCACCAACGGCACGCTCGTCTTCCGGCGCCTCGGCGGCGGCTGACCGGCGCCGCCACCGGGCGCGAAGGCCTTAGCGCGCATGGCGCAGGTGGATATCCCGGACAGGCTGCTGATACGCCCGGTGCAGGCCGCTGAGGACGCCCTGCGGCGCCTGGCTTACAGCGATCCGCAGTCCTTTCCGGTGCTGCTCGACAGTGCGGCCCGAGGGCCGCTGAGCCGCTACTCGATCCTGGCCGCCTATCCGCAGGCAGCCCTGTGGCAGGACGGGCGCGGGCGCCTGCACACGACTGGCCTGCCGGCGCCGACCGCCAGCGGCTTTCTGAGCGCGCTCGAGGCGGCCTGGCGTCGCGATGGGGGCGGCGAGCCGAGTGCGACATCGGAGTCGGCAGCCGGCCCGTTTCGTGGCGGCTGGGTGGTCTTCCTGGGCTATGAACTGGCCGCCGAAATCGAGCCGCGACTCGACCTGGCGCCGCGGGTGCAAAGCGATGCCGGCGCGCCGGGCGCCTTCGCGCTGCGCATTCCCGCCGGGCTGGTGTACGACCATGTCGCGCGGCGAGCCTGGCTGTTTGCGCAAGGCGCGCGCGAGGACCTGATCGAGGCGCTGGGCGCGGCGCTGGCAGCGCTGCCGGCGCTGCCGGCGCGCCGCCAGAGCCTGGCCATGCGGGTTCGCGTCGAGGAGGAGGCGCCGCCGTGCTTTCGCGCGCGTGTCGAGGGCGCGCTCGATTACATTCGGGCCGGCGACATTTACCAGGCCAATCTTTCCCGCCCATGGCATGGGGAGCTGGAGCGACAGCTGCCATTGAGCGCGGCGACGATGGCACTGTACGAGCGCCTGCGCGCGGTGAACCCGGCGCCGTTCGCTGCACTGGCGCAGTTTCAGGACTGGCGGCTGCTGAGCTCCTCGCCCGAGCGCCTGGTGCGGGCTGGCGCTGGGCGCGTCGAGACGCGGCCGATCGCCGGCACGCGGCCGCGAAGTGGCGCGGCCGGCGAGGATCAGGGTGAGATCGCGGCGCTGATTGCGAACCCGAAGGAGCGCGCCGAACACATCATGCTGATCGACCTGGAGCGCAACGATCTGGGAAGAATCTGCCGCGCGGGCAGTGTCCACGTCGATGAATTCATGCGCATCGAGAGCTATCCTCACGTGCACCACATCGTGTCGAATGTCGCCGGAGAGCTGTTGCCGCACTTGTCGCCGATCGATGTACTGCGGGCGGTGTTTCCCGGCGGCACCATTACCGGATGCCCGAAATTCCGCTGCATGCAGATCATCGCCGAACTCGAGGCCGAGGCGCGCCAGGCCTACACCGGTGGCATCGGCTTCATCAACGCCGATGGTTCGATGGACTTCAATATCCTGATCCGCAGCATGACACTGCACGAGCGGCGCGTGCAGTTTCGAACCGGCGCGGGCATCGTCGCCGATTCCGACTGGCAGCGCGAGCTGGCCGAGACACGCGCCAAGGCGCGCGGCCTGCTGGCCGCACTGAGCGACGCATGATCGCAGCGCTGATCAACGGCCGCGCCGGCCACAACGTCGATAGCGGCGATCGCGGCCTGCAGTACGGCGATGGCCTGTTCGAAACTATCGCGTGTCGCGACGGGCAGGCGCGCTGGCTGGCGCTGCATCTCGAACGCCTGCAGCAGGGCTGCGAGCGACTGCGGCTGGCGTTTCTTGATTTCGAGCCGCTGCGTGCCGAGATTGACCGGTTGGCGGCCGGCCAGCAGCGCTGCATCGTTAAGGTGATCGTGACGCGCGGCACCGCGACCCGCCGCGGCTATGCCCCGGGCGGCGATGAGCTGCCGACGCGTATCGTCAGCCGCCATGACTGGCCGGACGCTGCCGAGCCGGCTGCGCCGGGCTTTCGACTCGGCGTCTCGAGCGTCACACTGGGAATGAATCCGCTGCTGGCGGGCCTCAAGCACCTGAACCGGCTCGAGCAGGTACTGGCGCAGATGGCGCGCGATGAGGCGGGACTGGATGAAGTCCTGATGGTGTCGACAGCCGGTCAGGTGATCGGTGGCAGCATGTCGAATGTGTTCTTGGCCGATGACAGCGGCCTGTTCACGCCCGAGCTCAGTGCCTGCGGCGTCGCCGGTGTGATGCGCCGCCTGGTGCTGGAGGCCGCCGCCAGGCTGGGCCAGCGGGTGTGCGTGCGCGCGGTGGCGCTGTCCGAACTGGCCACGGTGCGCGAAGCCTTTGTCACCAATGTGCGCTGGGGTGTGCAATCGGCGCGGCTGCTCGATGGCCGCGCGTTGCCGAGCGACGCCCACGCGCGGCAACTGCGCGGCATGATCGATGCGACGCACGCTTAGTCTGCTGGTCGTGCTGATACTGCTGGCCGCGGCAGCGCTGCTGCTATGGCGCGGCCTCGGCTGGCAGATGGATCAACCCGCAGCCAATGCTGCGCCGCTGCGCATCGAGGTGGCGCCCGGCAAGAGCCTGCGCAGCACGTTGCTGGCTCTGCAGCAGCTTGGCGCGCTGCGGCATGCACGGCTGGTCGAGCTGTATCTGCGGCTGCATGGGCCGGCGCCGCGCCTGCAATCGGGCAACTACGAGGTGCCGCCGCACTCGAGCGCCCGCGAAGTACTCGATCAGCTCATCAGCGGACGGGTAGTGCTCGAATCGGTGACCGTGGTGGAGGGCTGGACCTTCGCGCAGATGCGCACTGCCCTCGATACGCATCCGGCAGTGGCGCACCAGCTGCGCGGAGTGTCGGCGCAGCAAGTGATGGATGAGCTTGGCCATCCGGGGGAGGCCGCCGAGGGGCGATTCTTTCCCGACACCTACCGCTTCGCGGCCGGCACCAGCGATCGCCGGATCCTGGAGCGTGCCTACGAGCGCATGCAGGCGGAACTCGACAGCGACTGGAACGGTCGCGCGCCCGAGCTGCCGCTGGCCAACTCCGAAGAGGCTTTGATACTGGCCTCGATCATCGAGAAGGAGACCGGCCGCGAGGACGAGCGGCCCAAGGTCGCCGCGGTGTTCATCAATCGTCTGCGCCAGGGCATGCGCCTGCAATCCGATCCGACCGTGATCTATGGCCTCGCCGAGGGCTACGATGGGCATATACATACCCACGACCTGGAGTCCGATACGCCCTATAACACCTATACCCGCACCGGGGTGCCGCCGACGCCGATCGCGCTGCCAGGCGCCGCGGCGCTACAGGCGACGCTGCACCCGGCCGACATCGATGCGCTGTACTTTGTCGCCACCGGCAATGGCGATGGCACGCATCATTTCTCGGCGACGCTGGCGGAGCACGACGTGGCGTTGCGTGCCTATCTGCGCAAGCTCGGCGCACAGCCTGATTCCAGAGTCGCCCCGCGGGCCGTTTCCGGCCGAGCGCCATGAGCGCTGCAGGCAGATTTATCAGCCTCGAGGGCATCGAGGGCGCGGGCAAGTCGAGCCTGGCGCGGGCACTCGAGGTGATGCTGGTGGCGCGCGGCCTTACGGTCAAACTGACGCGCGAGCCGGGCGGCACACCGCTGGCCGAACGGCTGCGTGCGCTGGTGCTCGAGCGCGGCGCCGAGCGCATCAGTGCCGAGGCCGAGACGCTGCTGATGTTCGCCGCGCGCGCAGTGCACGTGGAGAATCTGATACGCCCGGCGCTCAGCGGCGGCGCCTGGGTGATCTGCGACCGCTTTACCGATGCCACGCGCGCCTATCAGGGTGCCGGCAGGGGCGTCGATGCCGAGCTGATCGAGCGGCTGGCGCACACGGTGCATGGGAATCTATGGCCGCATCGCACACTGCTGCTGGATCTGCCGGTCGACACGGGGCTGACGCGCGCCCGCAGGCGTGCCGGCGCGGGCGATCGGTTCGAGGACGAGGATCGGCGCTTCTTCGAGCGCGTGCGTGCCGGTTATCTGGCGCTGGCGGCAGCCGAGCCAGCACGGGTGCGGCTCGTTGATGCCGCCAATGCGCCCGACACTGTGGCCACTCGGGCGTTCGACGCGATCGCCGATCTGCTGCCGGGTGCAGCGTGAAGGGTGCGCCGTCGGCGCTGCAAGCGCCATGGCTCGCCCCGCAGATCGAGCAGCTGCGGCGGGCGCGGGCCGCAAACCGTTTTCCAACCGGTCTGCTGATACACGACGAGCGCGGGGCGGGAGGAGAGGCGCTGGCGCGTTTCGCGGCGCAGCTGGCCTTGTGCCGCGAGCCCGACGCGCCCTGCGGCCGCTGCCGCGACTGCCGCATGTTCGGGGCAGCCCAGCACCCGGATTTCATCGAGCTGCATCCGATCGAGGACTCGAAGTGGATTCGCGTCGAGCAGGTGCGCGAGTTGTCGGAGCAACTCGTGCTCACCGCGCACGCTGGCGGCGCCACCGTCGCGTTGATATCCCCGGCCGACAGCATGAATGCCAATGCGGCCAATGCGCTGCTCAAGTCGCTGGAGGAGCCGCGGGCTGGCGTGACACTGATCCTGGTCAGTGCGACGCCGTCGCGTATGGCGGCGACCATCCTGAGCCGCTGCCTGCGGCTGCGTGTTGCCACGCCGGCGCGGGCGCTCAGTGTAAGCTGGCTGGAGCGCGTCCGGGGGCCCGGTCCGTGGGCCACGGTCCTCGACGTGCTCGGGGACGCGCCGTTTGAGGCCCTGGAGGCCGATCCGGCCGCACTGGCGCAGCTCAAGGCCGAAACCGATCGCAGCCTGAGCGACGCACTCAGCGGGCGGATGGATATTGCGGCCACCGCCGAGCGCTGGGCTCGAGCCGAGTCGCTCGGCCTGCGACTGGCCTGCCTTGAGACCTGGATCACAGCGCGCATCGATGGCGCCGTAGGCGTACCGCGCCAATCGTTGGAATTGCGCACTAGCGCGCACTTGCCAGAATCCGGTTCGGACATGAATATTGCAGTGTTGCTGCGGCTGCTGGAGGGCATCCACGAGCTGCAGCGACTGCGGCTGACTTCCATCAACCGTGCGCTGGCGCTCGAGCAGTTACTATGGCAGTTGCCGCGCGCCTGGCAGCGCGGGGCCGCCGGTGCCGGCGTCGATCGTTAACGCTTCATAAGGATTGTCCGGGGAATATGGCGAAGGATCCAAACTCCAGATCCGGTATCAACAAGCCGGGCTTGCTGACGCTGACGATCAAGGACAAGAGCGCCTTGTACCTGGCCTATATGCCGTTCGTGCAGAACGGCGGTCTGTTCATTCCGACCAACAGCAACTATCGGCTCGGCGACGAGGTGTTCATGCTGCTGAACCTGATGGGCGAGGATGAGAAACTGCCGGTTGCCGGCCGCGTGATCTGGGTGACGCCGAAGGGCGCCCAGGGCAAGCGCACTGCGGGTATCGGCGTGCAGTTCTCCGACCAGGACCGTGGCCAGACGCGCACCAAGATCGAGAATTATCTGGCTGGCGCGATCTCGGGCGACAAGGCGACTCATACGATGTGAGCGCCCCCGGCCGCGGGTACAGCAGCCGAAGAGAATATAGCTTAATAAAACTTTATATTAATCTGATTTATAAGTAAATAATCTCCGTTGATCGACGCTCGCCTGCTGCTGTCCGAGTCGGCACGCTTCGCGCACGGGCTCGCCAACGGCTCGGACCAGCTCGGCCGCAACTATGGTCATCACCTGACCGGGTTTGTCTGGGGAATTTTCGAGCGGTGCGCTCGTGGCGCGGCGCGGCTTCGCCGGCGGCTACCACCTCGAGCTGCGCACGCTCGATGTGCCGACCTTGCCGCTGGTCGGCCGGCCGTACGGCTGGGGCCGTGATTTCGCCTCGATCATTGACCGCTACCGCAATATCGCCGGTATGCTGATCAACGGCGAGGACCTGCCGCGTCCCGACAACCGTATCACGCTCTCGAGCACGCTCAAGGATGCGCACGGCCTGCCGGCTGCGCACGTGCATTGCGAGGAGCACCCGAACGACGTCGCGTTGCGCCGCTGCGCGCAGGCGCAGGGCCCGTGCATCTAGGAGGCGGCCGGCGCGAAGCGCATTGTGTTCAGTTTGAGACCGCCAGCGACGCACCAAATGGGGACCGCACGCATGAGCGCGGACCCGGCCCGCGGCGTAACCGATCCTCGCCCTGGTGCTGCGCCAGGCGGACTACATCAGCCGCGAACTCGCGGCCGGAAGAATATCTGATTCGAACGCCGGTCAGGCCGGTGGGCCTGCCCGGCGTTGCTACTGCAGGAAGAGGTTATCAGGACCATGAGCCAGCAAAGTCTGGAGAGCTTGTTACAGACCGCCGGCGATCCGGTGAAGCTGCTGCGCAATTCGCAGATTGGCGCCTACGTGTATCCGGTGGTCCCGAGCGAGTTCAGCAACTGGCGCGACGAGCAGCGCGCCTGGCGCGAGACGGCGGTGCTGTTCGACCAGTCGCATCACATGGCGGAGATGCTGATCAAGGGACCCGATGCCGCCAAGCTGCTGTCGCACCTGGCGATCAACAGTTTCACCAGCTTCGCGCCCAACAAGGCCAAGCAGTTCGTACCGTGCAGCTACGATGGCTACGTCATCGGCGACGGCATTCTGTTCTACCTGGCGGAGAACGAATTCAACTTCGTCGGCCGCGCGCCCACGGTGAACTGGATCCAGTTTCACGGCGAGACCGGCGGCTACAAGGTCGAGCTGCAGCGCGACGATCGCTCGCCGTCGCATCCGCGCGGCAAGGCGGTGCGGCGCCGGCACTATCGGTACCAGATCCAGGGCCCGAACGCGGCGAAGATACTGGAGAGACTCAATGGCGGGCCGGTGCCCGACGTCAAGTTCTTCAACATGGACGTCATCAGCATCAGGGGCCGCAAGGTGCGTGCCCTGCGGCACGGCATGGCCGGGGCGCCGGGACTCGAGATCTGGGGTCCGTACGAGCAGGTCGATGAAATCCGCGAGGCGATACTGGAAGCCGGCAGGGACTTCGGCCTGGTGCCGGTGGGCTCGCGCGCCTACGCGAGCAACACGCTCGAATCGGGTTGGATCCCGTCGCCGCTGCCGGCGGTGTATACCGGCGAGTCGATGAAGAAATACCGCGAATGGCTGCCGGCTGCGGGCTATGAGGGCACGGCGTCGATCGGTGGCAGTTTCGTCGGCGACAACATCGAGGCGTATTACCTGACACCGTATGAGCTCGGCTACGGGCCATTCGTCAAGTTTGATCACGATTTCATCGGCCGCGAGGCGCTGGAGACGAAAGCCAGGGCGCCGCAGCGCAAGAAGGTGACCTTCGCCTGGAATGCGGAGGATATCGGCAAGCTGTTTGCCTCGCTGTTCGTCCCCGGCGGCGAGCCCTGCAAGTTCTTTGACCTGCCGCTGGCCAACTATGCCTCCTCGTCGTACGACAAGGTGACCATGGGCGCAAGCACGGTCGGCTTCTCGATGTTCGGCGGCTACAGTTACAATGAACGCACGGCGCTGTCGCTGGGCGTGGTGGACTCCAATATCAACGTTGGTGACGTGCTCACCTTACTGTGGGGGGAGGAGGATGGCGGTACCAGGAAGCCCACGGTCGAGCGTCACAGGCAACTCGAGGTGCGGGTAAAAGTCGCGCCGGTACCGTATGCATGCGATGCCCGCGAGACCTATCACCAGGGTTGGCGTACTCGACAGGCGTGATAGCGCGCCGCCCTTGAGGCAGCAGCAGGCCTACCGGGCGGCCTGCGCCGGCGTGAAGGAAAATTTCTGTCCCGCGACAGCGGCTGAATACATCAGTCCGCCTTTGGCAATGGTAAACACCGCCATGCCCTTCCGATAGACGCCGCGCGTCGTGGCATCCTCTTCGGTGCCGCTGGCTCCGGCGCTGGCACCATTGGTCGCTGCAGAGGCGTTGGCTCCGGCAGTAATGGCCACGACACTGGCATCGGCGCCGAACTCGAAATTACCCGATTCGAATTCATCCAGGGCGCGCTTGTCCTCGAAGAAGATGATCTCGCTATAGGCCTTGCCGCCGGCCTGAAATCCGACGCTCAACTGACCCATCTTTGCCTCGCCGACAAAGTGGCCGTGTACATAGACACGGCCCTTTCCAAAGGCGCCGCCGACACCCAATGCTCCCGCTCCCACGGTAGGGAACACGGCATAGCCGTAGCTGTGGTCGAAGAAAGACGCACTGACGCCAGCGTTCCTGAACATCTCGATAGTCTGTTTGACGGTGGCGGCGTGGAGCGCTCCGGCAGGCAGGCACAACAGCAGCGCCAGCAGCGCCGCGTAGCGGACGAAAAATTTCATGTTCATTCCATTCCCTTTTATGTTTCCAGGTGGCTAGAGTAGGCGCTAGACCGGCAACGTCTGTAGGACAGCGCGCGTATTTCATCATGCAACTACGTAACTTGGGAACGCAGGGACTTCGTGTCTCGGCAATTGGTCTCGGTTGCATGGGCATGAGCCAGAGTTACGGAACACCCGACGATGCGGAATCGATCGCCACCGTCCAGCGCGCGCTGGAACTCGGCGTGACGCTGTTCGATACCGCCGAAGTCTATGGGCCCTTCAGGAACGAGGAATTGCTGGGGCGTGCGCTCAAGGGTCGGCGTGAACGCGCGGTCATCGCGACCAAATTCGGATTCGATATCGGCGCGGCAAATCCCGAGCACGGCCTGAACAGCCGGCCCGAGCACGTGCTGCAGGTCGCGGACCAGTGCCTGCGGCGGCTCGATACGGCATACATCGATCTATTCTATCAGCATCGGGTCGACCCGGAAGTTCCTATCGAGGACACGGTGGGCGCCATGGCCCGACTGGTGGAGCAGGGCAAGGTGCGCTTTCTCGGCTTGTCGGAAGCCGGCGCAAACACCATTCGCCGGGCGCACGCGGTGCACCCGATTTCGGCGCTGCAAAGCGAGTATTCCCTGTGGGAGCGAAACCTGGAGGCCGGGATTATCCCGACATTGCGCGAACTGGGCATCGGGCTGGTGCCGTTCAGCCCGCTGGGCCGGGGCTTTCTCACCGGCAAGGCCCCACGGCCGGAAGCCACCAGCGACGATGATTACCGGCGCAAGGATCCGCGATTCGCCGGGCAGAACTATGACCGCAACATGCATCTGGTGGACATCGTGACTGGTGTGGCTGCACGCCGGGGCGCGCTGCCGCCCCAGGTGGCGCTCGCGTGGCTGCTACAGCAGGGCACGGACATCGTTCCCATCCCCGGCACCAAGCGCCGTGCCTATCTGGAACAAAACGTCGCTGCCGCGGCGCTCACGCTCACGCAACAGGAGCTGGAGCAGCTCGAGGCAATCGGTGTCCCCGGTAGCGTTGCCGGCCCTCGCTACGGGGAAGACATGAGCAGGTTGATCGACCGGTAGCACCCGACGTCGGTGTATTGACACCAATCAACCGAGGAAGCGGCAGGACATGAAGAACACGGCGGGCCTTTCAATGATCGCAGCGGCCGCGCTGCTGGCGAGCGCCTTGAACGGCTGCGGCGGTGGCAGCAGCGGTCTCGCGACCACTGCTGCTGCCACGACATTCAACCTGCAGACGGGGATTGCCGGGCTGGTCATGAGCGGCCAGACGGCCACGGTCTCGCTGAGTGGAACCGCGATCGTCAGCGGCAGCTCGGTACCGTTTACCGGCACCGGGACGCTCACCCTGGCGCCGGCCGTGAGCACGACGTTCAACGGTGCCGGCGCGCTGTCGCAGGTCGAGACCATCTCGGGAACGGTAACCGTGGCCGGTCAGACCTCTGCGTACCCGACCACCAGTGTGGCGGACTACTATGCCACCGGCACCGACGGCTTTGTCGGTGAGACCGGCGCCAACGAGTACGACGTCGCGCAGACTGCGTTCACGTATCCGGCCACGGTGATGGCCGGCTCCAGTGCCATCCTCGGCACCACCAGCAACTACACCGATAGCACCATGGGGGTTGCACAGGGAACGACGCAGGTCAGCTACGCGGTGACAGCGGCGGCCGGCTCGAGCATCCTGGTCATGGTTGCGGTCACCGACCAGGTCTACGACACGCAGAACACCCTGTTGGAAACCGATGTCACGAACTACAGCCTGACAGACGGCGGCGTGCTGTCGTTCGTGTCGGCCACGGTGCAGAGCGCATCCGGCACGCTTACGGTCACGGCGCAGTGATGCAACCGGCGGCCTAGACGGTAAGCGCCAGCGCGATGATCAGCTCGCGCAGCCAGGCGTGCGCCGGATCGGGCTCGTTGCGCTTGTGCCAGAGCAGGATCTCGTATTGCGTATTGCTCCTGCGCCGGGAACGGCAGCGGAAAGGTCTTGATCGGCAGCAGCAACCCCGTCGCGGCGCTCGGGCTGGCTTAATCGGCAATCGGGGAGCGTGCGCCAATGGCATTCGCACGCCCCGCCGATGCCGGCTCAGCTTCTCGCCGCGCTGTTCAACCGCCGAACAGCGAGTTCATCACGAGCGAGGTTGGGTCGCAGGCATGATTGAGGCAACGCAATCCGAAGGCCGCCTCCAGTGTGCGAAGCAGCGAGAAATGATCGTACGGCTGGTCGCTCTGGATACCATTTTGTGCGTAGTTGGTTTCGACCAGAAACACGACCCGATTGGCTGCATTCGAATAGTCGTTCTCGTCCCACAGCAGCACGATGGCATTGCGCCCGCGCCGCCAGGCCGGTGAAGCCTTGATGCCGTTCACCAGTTTGGCAACCTCCGCATCCCCTTCCGACATCAGCAGGCCGCTCTCGGCCGCCGTGGAGGTACTGCAGATCGGGGTACCGCCGGACACGGAACCATGCATGTCATGGCATTGGTTGGGAACGATGAATGCCAGGTTCGGAAACTCCTCCCGCGACTGCAGGTCCGACCACAGTCCGTCGGGACCGTCAAAATCCACCACCTGAGCGAGGCTGAGATCGCGCTCCTGACCCAATTCCACGCTCTGGAAATACACGAACGGGTTGTGCTTCACCGCATACAGTTTCTGAATCGGTCCGGGCCCGAAGACCGACACCGGGCTCAGACTGGAGAAGGCTCCATCCGAGTAGTTGACGCCGAACACGCCGGGTTCAACCGTTGGCAGACTTTCCTGATAGCTCTTCCATTTCATGTGTTTCCCGACCAGCTGATCGGCGATCGACTCCGGCGTGAAGGGCGCGGCGGGGTAATTGCGCAGTGCGCAGTTATTCGGCACCGGCGTGCCGGTGATGCTGATCTGGCCGTTGCATTCCGTGGATGTCGTGGCTGTGGCCACCACTGCATTGTCAAGGCCGGCTACTGCGATCGGCGTCAGCGCATGCAGGCAGCCGGTCCTGCTGGGAGCGTTGTCGATGCAGCCGGCACCGATCCAGTTTGGCCAGTAATCGCTGGTGAGACCGAAATTGGAGCCGCCGATGATCTCGAGGTAATTCGGGGCGCTCGGATGCCCGACCGCAAAATAATTGGTCGCCTGATTGACCATGCCCGCGTAGCTGTTGATGAATGGAGCATTCGGGTTGCCGAGGATGTCGGTATTGGTCTGGTTTTCCATCATGATGAGGAAAACGTGGTCGAGATCCCCGAACGTGTCTTTCGGGCGATCCCGCTCGTGCGCATGCGCAGCACTCAGCGCCATCGCCATCGCCGCCGCGACTGCGATTACTGTCCGTTTCATAGCTGATATCCCCTGATTCTGATTTGCTGGAGGTCGGTTTTTTACCAGCGGCTGATGACCCGCAGGTTACGGTGAGATTGCCTTCTCATGTCATCGGCCGCACGCGGCTGCAGGCACGGCGCTGCGGCCTTCGCTCGAATCCGAGAAGAACGACGCGAGGCAGCGGGTCGATCCCGCTACCTTAGGGCGGCTCCGGGTTCCTCGGTGGGCCGAGTGGGCCGACCGGCGTGCCGGCGATCATCCGGTCAGTGCGCGCCATGCAATTGCAGCTCGAGTTCGCGCTGCGTCCGATAGCACGGCAGCGCCTGCGCGACGCTCGCGTTCGGTTCGCGCCGTTCGCGGATGGATGCAACAAATTCGCGGTCCTGCAGTTCGATGCCATCGAGTGGCCCGTCGTTATTGAAGGACAGCGACAGCGTACAGATCGCACCGGAGGCCGCCTTCAACTGGATCGACATATCCAGTGCATAGGATCGCGGCGGTCACGCCCGGCTGCGCCAGGGCTTCCCCGAGCTCGGTGGTGACATGGCCGACGGTGTACCGTTGCGCGACTGCGCGCGTCTTGTTGGTGTCGCGCCCAACGAGCGACACCACCTCGATACCGCCGATCTGCCGCAGCGCGTCCAGATGTTTCTGGCCGAAGGCGCCGGCGCCGGCAAGCACAATCTTCATCGCGCGCGCTCTATGGCTGGGCTTGGGGTGTGCGCCCACCGCTCAACATCATGGCCGCGTACTGCTCCTGGCTCATGCCGGTCATCAGCGCGGCCGCGTATTGGAAGCTCTTGCCGTCGGTGGCGAAGATCTTGGCGAGGAAGTAGATGTTGCCGCCGAGGGCGATCATGCGATTGTAATCGCGCGCCATGACTGCCAGTTTCTGCTCCTCGCTCATCGGCCACTGGTCGAGGTAGGCACGCTGGTCGGCCTTGAAGCGCTCGCGGTTGCCCGGCTTCATCAGCGACATGCAGAACATGTTCAGGTGATAGCCGATGCGCGCCTGGTCGGCGTCGAATACGGTCGTACCCGGGATATCCTTGTAGGGCTTTTCCAGTGACATCGGCGGTATCTCCTATGCGGCCCAGTACAGGTGCATCGGGTTATCGACCAGCAGCTTGCGCTGCAGCTGCGCGGTGGTTGCAATGCGTGGGATGAAGTCGACCAGTTTGCCGTCGTCCGGCATGTGCGTCTTGAGATTGGGGTGCGGCCAGTCAGTACCCCAGAGCACGCGATCGGGAAAGCTCTCCACCAGCCGGCGCGAAAACGGTACCACGTCGTGGTAGTCCGGGGGACCGGACCCGGACAGGCGTTCGGTGCCGCTGACCTTGGACCAGATGTGCGGATGTTCACGCATCAGCCGCACAAACAGTTCGAATTCCGGCCCGTCGACCGGCTTACTGACGTCCGGGCGCCCCATGTGATCGACCACTACCACGGTCGGCAGTGAGGTGATGAAGTCGTGCAGTTCCGGCAGATCCGCGGCCTCGAAGTAGATCACGATATGCCAGCCGAGCGGTGCGATACGCGCG
>Ga0210394_10004078_pt1 | contig 17404 bp, 10 predicted proteins | sample IncBWC12MmetaG_FD_160121 | JGI IMG/M metagenome (GOLD analysis project Ga0210394, IMG submission 160121) | Forest soil microbial communities from Barre Woods Harvard Forest LTER site, Petersham, Massachusetts, United States - Inc-BW-C-12-M | ecosystem: Environmental > Terrestrial > Soil >... | reverse complement strand
TACTGACGCCCCCCGGCGTATCTACTTCGACGGGAAAACCCACATACGCCATGATCCGCGGCGCAACGATTTCGTGGGCCGCGCTGCGCCGCCGTTCATTCAGCGTCCAGCGCATGCCATTGAACGAGCCGGCTTCGCGGACCGTAGTGATGCCGTGTCCCATCCACAGCTTGTAGACGTATTCGGCCGGCGGCACCTCGCCGACCGCGCCATGCCCCGGAGTCGCGGTGTGGGCGTGTGCATTGATGAATCCGGGCAGCACGTACATGCCGGCCGCATCGATTTCATAATCTCCCTGCGCCGGGCGTTTCGACTGCTTGATGGGAACTTTGGGGAACCCGACGCTCACGATGCTGGCGATCTTGTCGTTCTGGATCACGATGTCGACGGGGCCAATGGCCGGTGATCCCGTGCCATCGATCATGGTCGCGCCGCGGATCACCATGCGCTTGAACGGGCCGGCACCCTCGCCGGACTTGCGGTTGGGCGCAGGCTCTGGCGGGTGTACCGGGCCGCCCATGACGGCGCTGATGTACTCCTCGCCGGGCGCCGGGCGCGGCGCATCGGCGGCCTGAGCGCCGAGGCCGCCGGGCAACAGGATCCCGACACAGAGCAGGGCGGTCAGCGGCCGTCGCGGGAGTTCATGCATGTCGGTACCTGACTAGTGTGCCGTGCGCCGGCCCGTCATCGCGGCATACAAGCCGAGTCCAATGAATGTCGCCGCCGTGACGTAACGGCCAACGAAACGCGATGCCGAAGTTTCGGCCAATGCGGGTGCGAGCGCCGCAGCCGCGAGTACATACATGGTGTCGGTGCACACGGCGATCGAAACAAAGACGCAGGCCAGAACCAACCCCTGACCCAGCGGTGAGGCATCCGCGCTGATGAACTGCGGCAGCAGGGCGGCAAAGAACAAGGCAGTTTTCGGATTGAGGAGCGCCACCAGGAAACCATCGGCGAACAAGCGCCTGCTCGATGCAAGCGGAAATCCGCGATCGACTTCGAGACGCGGCTTACTGCGCATTGCCTTGATGCCGAGAAACACCAAGTACCCTGCACCGGCGAACTTCATCACGGCGAACGCCGCCGCCGAGGCTGCCAGCAGCGCCGCGAGACCGAGCGATGCGGCCGTCGCATTCGCAAGGTTTCCCAGCGCAATGCCCGCCACCGATGCCAGGCCCGCCTGGCGGCCGCGGCTCAACGTGCGGGTCAGGATATAAATCACCCCGGGGCCCGGCGTCACGGCCAATATCGTGCTGGCGATGAGGTACGCGACAAAGGTGGAAGACATGACAAGGGAATGCATGGGTTGATGCTAACCAAACCCACCTCAGTTAGCCATCACGCCTCGCGATGCGGCGGGTCGGCCGGTGCAACTTGATATCGGAGAGGGCTCAGCTAGACTGTCTGGCAGGGAGTGGCCATTGATGGTACGTAGCAATGAACATGGCAAGGGCAACGGGTTACCTGCTGAGCGGCATGCTGGCGATCGGCGCAATTCCAGCGTCCGCCGCGAGCTACACACCTCCACGCACTGCCGATGGCGGGCCCGATCTTGAGGGCACTTGGAACAACGCCTCCCTGACTCGGCTCGAGCGACCCGCCGAATATGGCGAGCGCAGCGTGATGACCCAGGAGGAGGTCGATGCCGTTGAAAAGAAAAACAGCGACCTGGTCGCTTTGGGAAACAAGCCCACTGATCCTAAGGCCACGGTCAAAGATCTACCCGCCGATTGCAGCGACGCGCGCGGCACAAACTGCAACTACAATGCCGGCTGGACCGATCCGGGCACCACCGTGATGCGCGTTCATGGCGAGCCGCGCAGCTCCTTCATCACCTTCCCCGGCAATGGTCATGTTCCATCATTTACAGCGGAAGCCGTTGCGAGCGGAGCAGCTGCGCGCCGCTTCGGGCCTCCCGTGCCGGCCGGCCTTAAAGTAAACGACAATCCAGAGACAAGGCCCCTGGGCGAGCGCTGTCTGACCTCGTTTGGCTACAGCGCGGGCCCGGTGATGTTGCCGCTGCTCTACAACAACATCTACCAGATCGTACAGAGCAAGGACACCGTGGCAATCCTGGTGGAAATGGTCCACGACGTGCGCATCATCCGTTTGAACGCCGTGCACCGCACAGACGGCCTACGTCCGTGGTTCGGGGACTCTATCGGCCACTACGACGGCGACACCCTCGTGGTGGAGACCACAAATTTTCCGCCATCCCAGCCGTTCTTCGGATCCTGGAGAAACCTCAAGGTCACCGAGCGCTTCACCCGCGTGGGCCCGAGCCGCGTTCTTTATCAGTTCAAGGTGGAAGATCCCAGCACCTGGACGCAAGCCTGGGGCGGCGAATACGAATTCAGCAAGGCGAGCGGAATGCTCTATGAATATGCCTGCCATGAGGGCAACTACGGGATGGCAGACGTTCTCGCCGGCGCGCGAGCGCAAGAGGCGGAAGCCGCGGCCAAGGCTGCTCCTGTGACGGCGGTCGCGGCGAAATAGGGCGCGCGATCTAAATACCACGTGCGTCGCAGCGAAAAAACCGGACTGGTTGTCACCTGCTGTGCCGGTGCGGTACTTGCCTGCTCGCCCGCGCTGCCGGCGGCACCCGGCACGGACGGCGATTCAATTTTCGAGCAGCGCTGCAAGTCCTGCCATGATCCGGCCATCGAACGCGCGCCCGGCAGGGCTGAATTGGCCGCGAGGCCGCGTGCCGACATCGTTCGCTCGCTGACCAGCGGCATCATGGCGCCCATGGCCGAAGGACTGTCCGCCGAGCAGATTCAATCCGTCGCCGCCTATTTGACGCCTGGCAGCGCGCCGGAGACCCCCGCGGAGCAGCGCCCCGCGGCGTTGTCGGCACCGACGGGCGTCGATCCCAAGTGCCAAGTCAACGCGCCGATCAAGGCCGGCAAGAACGACTGGCCCAGTGCAGGTTTTGACGATGCCTCGACCCGGTATCAACCGAACCCCGGTCTCAAGGCATCCGACGTACCGAAGCTCAAACTGAAGTGGGCCTTCGCCATGAGCGGCGGCGGGCAGCCGACGGTGATCGGCGACTGGCTGTTCACGACCAACCGCAGCGGAAAATTCTACGCGCTGGACGCAAAAACCGGCTGCGTGCATTGGGTCGTCAACGATGCGGTGTCGCGCACTACCCCGGTAGTTGTGCGCGCATCGATGTCGCCGAGCGGCTGGGCGACCTTCGTCGCGGTTGCCAGCCGGGTGGTGCGAGCCTTCGACGCGCAGACAGGTGCAGAGATTTGGAAAAGCCAGGTTCTTGAAGATCATCAGTCGTCAGTCATGAGCGGCTCGCCTGTCATCGCCGGCGAACGTATTTTCGTGCCGATCTCTTCGATCGAAGAGGTCACGGCGATGAGAAAGGACTATGTGTGCTGCACTTTCCGCGGATCGCTGGCGGCGCTCGATCTGAAATCCGGCAAGCTGTTGTGGAAGACCTACATGATCAGCGCGCCGCTGCAAACCATTCATCGCGAGGGCAAGGACCTGCAGGGACCTGCGGGTGCGGCGGTTTGGGCGGCGCCCACGGTTGATCGGAAGCGAGGTCTGGTGTACGCGGTTACCGGAGACAGCTATACCGACGCCGATACCGACGGCGCCGATGCGGTGGTGGCCCTCGACATGAAGACCGGCGGCGTGAAATGGAAAAATCAGGTCACTGCTCACGATAATTTCGTCATCGGCTGCGGCCCTAACTCGGCCGGCAATTGCCCCACGACGGTGGGCCCTGACTACGATTTTGGCGCCTCACCGATTCTGTTCACGCCGATGCGCGGCAAACAAGTGCTGCTGGCGGGTCAGAAATCCGGCATCGCCTACGGCTTTGATCCCGACAGCGGCGCGCTGCTGTGGAAGACGGCAGTCGGCGCCGGCTCGGCTCTGGGCGGGATCGAATGGGGAATCGCTGCTGATCGCGAGCATCTGTTCGTGCCTGTGTCCGATATCCTGCGGCTAAGGGTTGCAGGGCCGCCGCCGAGCGGCGACATGGCGGGCAAACCCGGCATATCGGCGCTCGATCCCGCCACCGGCAGCATCGTCTGGCAGACTCCGGCGCCGGTGGCGCCCTGCCACTACGCCAACGACAAAGACAAGCCGAGCAGCTGTGTTCGCGCGCAATCCGCCGCACCGGGCGCAATGCCGGGGATCGTGTTTTCGGGCACGATGGATGGTTGGTTTCGTGCCTATGATGCCAAGAGCGGAAAAATCGTCTGGGAATACAGCACCACGGCGCAATCCTACGACACGGTGAATGGCGTCAACGGCCAACCTGGCGGCAGCATTGACGGCATGGGGCCGACCATCGCAGGGGGCATGGTTTACACGATGTCCGGCTTCAATGGGGCTGCGCGAGTGGGCAGCAACGGGGTCAATGTGCTGTTGGCGTTCGCAGTGGACCGCTAGGGCGCGAACAAGGGGATCGCATGAAAACGACTTGGCTGTTGGCGTGCTTGGGGCTATGGCTGTCGGCACTGGCGCATTCGCAAGCCGCAGCTCCTGAAATTGCCTTCGATTCGGCGCCGAATTTCTTCCAGCTGCCCGCGGGAATGTACTTCGGTGAAGTGACCGGCATCGCGGTGAATTCGAAGAAACACATCTTTGTGCTGTCGCGCGGCAACAGCAGTGGTCCTGCGTACGGCGCGGCGGCCGCGCAGCTTTTTGAGTTTGACTCGAGCGGCAAGTTCGTGCGCGAGATTGGCCGCAATCTCTACGCATGGTCGTTCGCTCACGCAGTGCGCGTGGATCGGGAAGACAATATTTGGGTTGCCGACAAGGGCTCGGACATGGTGGTGCGATTCGATCCTGAGGGCAGGGTGCTCATGGTATTCGGACGCAAACCGGAAGCGTCGGATCTCGGCGCCCACCCGCTCGAACACCCCAAGCCGCCGTTGCCGCCCATCGATGGTTTGTTCCGGCAGGTCACCGACATGGCTTGGGACTCGAACAACAATGTGTACATCACCGACGGCTACATCAACTCCCGCGTCGCTGTACTCGATAGAAACGGCAACTGGGTGCAGTCGTGGGGCGAGCCGGGCAGCGGTCCCGGCCAGTTCCACACGCTGCATTCAATCGTCATCGACCGCGAGAATCACATTTACATTGCGGATCGCGGCAATGCGCGCATACAAGTGTTCGACACTTCCGGCAAGCTCATCAATACCATCCGGATTGACGTAGCGCCGCCACCCAATGCAGCCCCCGCCATTGGCAATCGGCCGGCGCCCAGCGGCGAAGTCATCGCTGCCGGCGCCGACCTTACCCAAACACCCGGGGCACCCTGGGCGCTGTGCATCACGCCAGGATCGCCGCAATACCTGTACGTCTCCGACGGCTATCCCGGGCGGATCTACAAATTGACCACCGACGGCAAGGTGCTGGGCTGGCTTGGCGGCTCCGGCAAGGTGCTCAAGAAATTTGGTTGGGTTCACCAGATCGCCTGTCCCGCGGAGAACGAGATCTATGCCGCCGAGGTGTTGAATTGGCGTGCGCAGAAATTAACGTTGCACCCGCGCTAGATGAAGATGTCCTCGGGCGGCAGGCCGGACCGAAGGCGCTCCTGCATTTCGATATAGGCCGACTCGAGGCTTCGAGTATGCAGCCGCGTATCGAAAAGCGGGGTAGTGAGTCGGTTTGCGCCAAGTTTGTGTTTGATTTCCGCCATGCGGCGCGGATCGGCGGCAAGCGCCACGGCTAATTCTTCGTACTGCGCCGGCGTCGAGGTAATGAGTTCCGGCAAGCCGATCGCCTGCAGCAGGCTCGATGCCATTCGGCCCGCAAATGTCTCCCCGACACAGGTCAGCACGGGCAGTCCAGCCCACAGGGCGTCGCTGGCGGTGGCCCCCGCGTTGTACGGCAATGTATCCAGGAAGAGGTCAGCCGCCCGATAGCGCGCCAAGTAATCAGGCGTGGACAGGCGCGCGCCGAACACGACCCTGCCGGCATCGACGCCGCGATTGAGCGCTTCCTTGCTCAAGTTGCCGGCAATCGTCTCGCTATCCGCATACAGGAGCAGTACCGCTCCGGGCGCGCGCCTCAGTATGCGCATCCAACTGTCGAATATGCCGGGAGTGATTTTGTAGTTGCTGTTGAAGCAGCAGAAGACGAACCCGGTCGGCGGCAAACCAAGTTCGTGACGCGTGAAGCTTTTGCCGGCGACGGGCCGCTTGGAATCGTTCGCCTGATAACTCGGGAGGTAGGCGAGCTTTTCCGTGTAGTGGGCTCGCAGTGCGGGCGGCACGATCGCGATATCCGCGAACAAATAGTCGATGTAGGGAGCCGCCATCGTGCCGAGGTAGCCGAGGTAGCTGACTTGAATGGGCGCGGCCCGCAGCGCAAATATTTTCGGCCTCGAGCCTTTGGTGAAGCCCGTGAGATCGACGGCGATGTCGATTTCGAGTTTTCGCGCCAGCGCCGCGATGTCCGCAGCGCTCATGTCATGCACGTCAATGAATCGATCGAAGGCGTGTTCCAGGCGCTTGCGCATCTCGTCTTGAGTATTCCGGCCCAGCGAGAATGCAAATACTTCAAATCGCGACCGATCGTGCGTTTCAAACAGTTCTGCGCTGAGAAACGCCACCGGGTGGTTGCAAAAGTCGGCGGAGAAATAGCCGAGCCGGATTTTCTCGCCCCCGGTCCGCTTCCGTTTGGCGATTGACGCGCCATCGAGCGGCGGTGCCTTTTGCCGGACCCAGATCTGCGCAGCCTTTTTTTGCAGCGGCGCGGAACCCAACAAGGCGACCGCACAAAAAGGATTTGCGGCGGGCTCGCCGCGCTCGATGCGGGCTGCGAGATCGGCCAGTTCCGCGCCGATGCCGTACCAATCGCAAATTTGCATTCGGGCGAGCAGGCGATGGCCCCGCGCGAACGCGAATTCGGAATTGAGTGCGAGCGCATTGGCATAGCTGGAAACCGCCGTCGCATGCTGGCGCAGTTCATCGAGCATCTGGCCGCGGTTGAAGTGGACGCCCGGATAGTCCGCCTGCAGCGCAATCGCTGCCTCATAGCTGGCCAGGGCGGCCTCGATCTTACCGAGTTGATAAAGCGCATTGCCGCGATTGTTATGGGCATCCGCGTAGCCCGGTTGCAGCTGGATCGCCCGCTCGAAGCTGTGCAGAGCGGCCGCGAACTGCTCGAGTTCAAGCAGCGCGCTGCCATGATTGTTGTAGGCATCTGCATAGTCGGCACTGAGAGAAATTGCCGCCGCATAGCTTGCAAGGGCCGCGTGGACCTGCTTCAGTTCATACAGCGCATTGCCGCGGTGATTGAAGGCGCGCGCATGACCGGGGTTGAGTTCGATGGCTTTGTCGAAGCTCGCGAGGGCCGCCTGGTAGCGAGCCGAGTCGTGAAGCGCCATGGCGCGGTTGTAGTAAAACCCCGCGAACTCGGGGTCGAGCGCGATCGCCCTGTCGAAACTCGCAATCGCATCGTCGTAGCGCTTCAGTTGGTAGAGTGCATGGCCGCAGTCGTTATGCGCGGCGGCGTTGCGAGGATCAAGCTCGAGCGCAGTGCCGATCAGTTCGAGCGCAAGCTGCCACTCGCCGGTTTGTAGGGCGATGAGGCCCAAAAGATAGCGGGCACGGGCATTTCGTGGCTGCGATTGCAACACCCGCTCGTAGAAGGAGCGCGCTGCGTCGAGCCGCATCTGACCGTGCAGTGCGAATCCTTCCTGCAGCAGCGCTTCAACCCGCGCGTCGAGGTCTTGCATCGTCAACCCTTTCGCCGGCTCCGCATGTAGCGGCGCGGCGCTAGCGCCATTCGCCCTGTTCGCAAAGATAGAGCGGCGCGCCGCCCGGACCGGAAAAATAAGCGATGCGGATCGGCGGATCTTCGCGGATCGGCCCGATGAAGCGCACACCCCGCGCCGATAATTCACCCATGGTGGTTTCCAGCGACTCGACGCCCAAGCCGATCGACATCGCATGCGCTTGCGGCGACTGCGCTGTTGGCAGCGGGTGCAATCCAATCGTCAGGCCGGGCGCTTCGACGACGGCGAACTCGTTGCCGTAGCGCGCCTTCAGGCGCAGACCAAGGGACTCGGTATAGAACCGTATCGCTTCGGCCATATCCGGAACCAACAGGGTGACCTGACTTTCGCTGTATAAAGCATCCGACTTCATGATTGGGCTCCTTGCTTGCTGGGTTTGCGCTTCTTCAAACGACGTCGCCCGATCGAGGCAAGCGCTGCGAGGATTTTCAAGTCTTCCTCCAGGCGCATCCGCCCGGCCTCGGTCAATCTGAATGGGCGGCGGCGGTAATCGCTGGTCTGGATCTCCTCGACAAGTTTGGCGCGCTCCATGCGCATGAGTGCGGCATAAAGCGTGCCGGGCCGCATGGAGAAACCGCCCATGTCTTCAATATCTTTCATGATTGCATAGCCGTGCTTGGGCGCATCCGCGAGGCCGACCATGATCCACACCGCAGCCTCGAGGGCAAAACCGGCTTCCGAAGGCTTTTGCGGCGCGTCCAAATGCATCTCCGTGAATCGAATGCCATGACTTCGGCAGCGTTATACCGTCCATCGATATACCGTCAGCGAGAGTATAATCTATGGGGGCATCGGGTTGCCAGAGGGCATGCGCCGCACAGGGGTGCATTGCGTTTGCAAAGAGTCTGGCCGTGCGTTTGCAGCAGTAGATGCGCCTCTTGCATTGCAGCGATCTTGAGCGCCGGTTTTGCGCCGAGTTCGCGACTCGAGGCGTACATTCGCGCGTAGGACTTGTCCTCGGCAATCAATCCCAACCGCGCAAGCACGCGCAGCGCATTGGAATCGGGCGCGAGCAGGTTTTGAGCTCCGGCGAAGAGGAGAATTTTGTCGGCCCCCGGTTCGCCGATGCCGGGGAAGCGCCGCAGTGCTTTTTTTGCCTTTGGGAGCGGTCCATGAATGACCGAGTGAAAGTCTGCCCCCAAGACCTCGAGCGCAATTCGGGCGCAGGCGCGAAGCTTGTCCGCAAACCGGGCTTTCATTATTCCATGCGCGGTAACGCGCTGCAGCGCCGCTGGCGAGGCCGCCAGGATGTCGGCCGGACTCAGGCCGACTTGACGGCGCAACATGGCGAAAGCGTCTCGGCGGCGCGCCGGCGGCGCAAGATAGGCAACGTTTTCCAATAGGATCAGCTCGAAGGGATCGTGGGTTGGCAGCGGGTCGGGCGGACCATAGTGTTCCTTGAGCGCCTGCAGCACTGCGGCGAATTTGAGGGGCCTGTCCCGCATGGCGAAATAGTAGCCGATAGGCGAAGCACCGGCCTCACGGACTGAAACCAACCCGGGGCGAGCATTGCATTGCCCGCCGCGGACCGGCACACTGCGGCTCCAACTTTCACAGGATTTCCGGCTGACCTCGAATTGGTAAAGACTTTATGGGCTGCAGTACTTTGCGCCGGACTCGCCAACGGCGTTTTCGCCGACGACTTCCTGCAGACAATCACCGTTACGGCAACGCGCATTCCAGAACCTGTTGATCAGATTCCGGCGGACATTTCCATCGTGTCCGGCCAGGAGCTCATCGCTCGCGACGCCTGGGACATGTCCAAGGCTTTAAGTCTCGTACCCGGAGTCGAAGCACCGGCAGGGGGCGATGCGGGACCCTCAAGTGCCGTGCCTGCATTCTGGGGACTGCACGAATTCGACGCCTTTCTTCTGGTCGTGGACCAAGTGCCGTGGGGCGGCGCATTCAATCCCGGAATCACCACATTGGATTTTACCGGCGTGCAGCGCGTCGAGGTGCTGAAAGGCTCCGCGCCCGTCATGTATGGGGCCACCTCCTTCGTCGGCGTGGTGCACTTGCTGCATTATCCGGCCGGCGAGGCGAGCAATGAAGCGGACATTGCCGTGGGCAACTATGGTTCCGCGCGCGGGTCCGCTTCATTCGTGTTGCCGCAGTACAGCGACTACCGGCAGTCGGTCGCGATGGACGGACAAAGTTTGGGCTTTGCGGATTCGCGCGAGAATGTCTCCGATGGGCACCTCCTATATCGCGGCGCGCTGGATCTGGCTGCCGGCACACTGCGCGTTGACGCTGCCGTAAATTTTGTGCGCGCTGTGCCGCCGAGTCCCGTTATTCGGGTCGGTTCCGGGCTTACGGATCTCACGCCGCTCAACGCCAATTTCAATCCGGCGGACGCCAAGATCGACGAGGACAAGTATCAACTGGCGGTGGGATATTCGCTGCCGACGGCAGCCGGCACCTGGGATACCCTGGTTTCCCTGGCGTATTCCAATCTCACGGACATCCGGGCGTTCCTGCATCCCGATTTGAGCGGTACGGCCGATACCCAGAATCAGAATCGTCATATCGATGATGACTACTTCGACACGCACCTGACGAACAAAGGCTTCGGCGACACCACGCTCATCGTCGGCACGGATCTCTTGTACGGGCTGGGCACTCAGACCACGCTCAACGGCAATGGCGCGTATACGGTGCCGCTGAACGGCTCGGTGCTGCCGCCGCCGACCACGGAATTGCCGGTCAACGAAATCGGCACCGTCAACGATAAGCGTGTTTTTGCAGGTCAATATGCGCAGTTCGACTGGAAGCCGGACACCCGCTGGGACGTGTTGGGAGGACTTCGCCTCAACGAGGCCTATGAGCGAAAGTACTCCAGCGATTATACCGTTCCTCCGCCGCTGCTTTTAGATGAGAGAGTCAGCAAGACGATGATTCGGCCTTCCGAAACCCTCGGCGTCAGCTACCGGTTCTGGGCGGCGGGCAAGGACGAGACGGTCGTGTACGCGGATTTTCGCAACGCGTTCAAGCCCGCGGCGATCGATTTTGGGCCTGACTATACTCCGGATTTGCTCAGCCCCGAGACGGCGCAAAGCTTCGAGGCAGGCCTTAAGGGCGCGATCGCCGATGGCCGCTTCACCTATCAAGCGGAAATGTTCCTGATGAATTTCAATAATCTCGTCGTCCGCACAAACACGGGGGCGCTTGCCAATGCCGCGGCGGAAAAGCTCAAGGGCGTTGAGATTGAAGCTCGCTATCAGGTAGTGCCCGACCTCGAGCTCGCGGCCAACGCGTCGTACCATGATGCCTACTTCACGCAGTACCAATTCTTCGATGGCAATTCGACTGTAGATGTTGCCGGCCGGCAGCTGCCGCTGTCCCCGCACGTACTGGCGGCGGCGGGACTTCTGTACACACCAAGCACTGGCCTCAATTCCACCATCGTTGCGCAATATGTCGGCAGACGCTTTCTTGACGAAGAGAACATCGCGCTGGTGGGCGGCTACACCAAACTCGACGCAACCTTGGGCTACGCCTTTGGCCACTTCGTGGTCTCGATTGAGGGCAATAATCTGACCAATCAACGGCCGCCTGTCAGCGCCAGCGAGTTCGGCAGCGAGTCGTTCTACTTGTTGAACGGGCGCACGTGGTGGCTGCGCTTGAGATACACGGGGGTTTGAGTTCCTTCGGCGAGCGAACTCCCTACTCTTCGTCGGCGGAATCAAGATCTTGCGGGGGCGCGAGTTCCGGGCTTAGCTTGGGCAGCGACGCCCTTGCGAGTTCCTTGTTGAGGCCGGTCAGCTCGTCAGCGCGCAGATGCTGCCACCGATCCATCAGTCCTTGCCATTCCTTGAGGGCGCGGTCCGTCTCGGCGATTTGTACGGCGGTCGGCGCCGCGTCGGCGCCGGTGACCTGTCCATACAACGCCGCGAAGTCGCCATTCAAGCCCTCCAGTCCACGCTGCGGGGCGGCGCTCTCATTGGCTGACTCCAACAATTCTCCGATGCGATGATCCAGTGATTGAATCCGATCCGCCAGCTTCCCGCTGCCGCGGCTGGATAGATCCTTGAGTTGCGCGCGAACGGAGCGAGCCTCGAGCAGCGCGCCGGTGCTCGCGTCGAGGCCAGCCGCGAGGCGCCGTGCCAGGTCAAATTGCGCCGTGAAATCCGCAGGGCCGATCTTGACTCGAGGATCCGCATTGACCGTGAGCATGGTTTCCCACTGGTGCGCGCCGATGCTCAATCGAACCCGGTAGTTGCCCGGATTCGCCGGCGGCCCGGCCGGCTCCAGCGGCGTATCCGCGGGCACCGCGGAAATCGGAAAGCCGTACTTCACGCTGCGGGGCGTCGCATAGTGCAGGTCCCAAATCCAGCGGTGCATGCCGGCGGTGGCCGCCGGCGGCTGTGTCATGCGGATCCAATACGTCGGAATCAACTCGCGCGCCAGTTGTGCCTGCGTAAACGGTGCAGGATCGGTGCTCGATACGCGTCTCGCCAAAGCGCCGGCCGAGTCAAATATCTCAATCGTCACGGGGCGGTTCGCATCGTGTGCCAGGTAGTAGTCGATCACGGCGCCATCCGGCGGATTTCGCGCCGTCGGCTCATCCGGCTGGATCGGCGTGTCGGTTTCCGTACTACGCTTCGCACGTACCGCCGGCGCGGGCTTGAGCAGACTCGCCTCGGCCGCGGCGAATTTCGCCGTGAACTGACGCAGGGGGCTGATGTCGTCCAGCACCCAAAACGAACGGCCATGCGTGGCCACGATTAAATCATCGCCATGGATCGCGAAGTCGCGCATCGAGGTGTGCGGCAAATTCAGTTGCAGTGAACTCCAATGATCGCCATCGTCGAGCGAGACCCACACGCCCGTTTCGGTGCCGGCAAACAGAAGACCGCGACGCACCAAGTCCTCGCGTACGGTGTTGACCGGCGTGTCATCGATTCCGGCCGTGATGAGATTCCAAGTCTGTCCACCGTCTCGCGTTCGATAAATGTACGGCTTGAGATCATCGATGCGAAATCTGCTCACCGCCACGTAAGCAACCTGGCTGTCGAAGTGCGAGGCTTCGATCTGGGTCACCTTACTCCACGCTGTGAGCAGCGGTGGAGTCACGTTTTGCCAGGTCTTGCCGTCGTCGCGGGTCACCCAGACCAGGCCGTCGTCGGTGCCGGTCCAGATCAGTCCGTCGCGAAGTGCGGACGGGCTCGCCGCATAGATGGCGCCGCGCTGCTTTTCCGCCTTTGCCGACTTCAAGCTGCCGACGCTGGCAGGAGAACCCGGATTTTCCCGCGTGAGATCCGGACTGACGGCGCGCCAGGAAAAACCTGCGTCGGTGGTCTCGTACAAGCGGTTGGCCGCATAGTACATATGGTGCGCATCGAGCGGCGAGAAGAACAGCGGTTCGGTGCGATCGGCGCGTGTTCCAGAAGCCTTGAGTGGAATCGGCGTGATGTCCTGAACTTGCCCCGTCGATAAATGCGTCTTCGTCACTACGCTGCGACCGGAGCCGTACACGATGTCGGCATCGAGAGGATCTGGAACGACGTACCCATATTCGATCACCCCGACCGGATGCCAGTCCCGATAAGTGATCCGGCCATCGTTGCCGCGACTGGCGATACAGACCGAGCCGCTTTCTTGTTGGCCGGAGCAGATCCGGTACGGAAACGTGTCGCTGATGCCGACGTGGTAGAGCTGTGCCGTCGGCTGATTGAGCCAAGAACTCCAGGTTGCGCCGCCGTTCACGGTGATGATGCCGCCCTGATCGGCGACCAGCGCGATGCGCCGGGGGTCGTCCGGACTGATCCAGAGGTTTTGATAATCATCGCCGCCCGGGGAGCCGCGCAAGGAGCTCCAATGAGCGCCGCCGTCGCTCGATTTCATGGTGACTATGCTGGCGCTGTACAGAATATCGGCGTTGGTCGGATCGACCTTGATAATCGCCAGATCGCCGCCGCCGATGCGCAGCGCGGGTCGCGGATCGGTGGTCGCACGGATCCAGGATTCACCGCCATCGTCGGATCGATAGATGCCAAGCCCGGCGGCTGATCCGTAGTCACCGTCCGCGGTCGTCGCAACCGTCGCGTACAGCCGACCGGGCTTGCTCGGCGCAACCGCCACCTCGATTTGCGATAAATTCTCCGGCAGCCCGCGCGACAGCTTGCGCCAATGCTCGCCGCCGTCGGTGGACTTGAATAGTCCGCCGGCCGTACCGTTGTAAATGTTGTTGTCCTCCCACGGGCCTGCGCGCACGTTCCACAGCCCTGCGTAGAGCACATTCCGATCGGCCGGATCGATCTTGATGCACGAGCCGCCCGTGCCATCGTTGACATAGAGCACTTTGCTCCAATTCTTTCCGCCATCGGTGGACCTGAAGATTCCGCGCTGCGAACTGGGGCCGAACGGATGGCCCAACACCGCCGCGTACAGCCGGTTGGGATCTTGCGGGTCCACCGCAAGATCCGGAATCTGTTGTGCGTCCTCGAGGGCCAAATGCGTCCAGTGCAGGCCCGAGTCCGCCGAACGATAAATGCCGTTGCCCACCGAGAGATCGGGGCGCATCAGGCCTTCTCCGCTCGCAACGTAGATGATCTTGGGATCCGTGGGCGCAACGGCAATCGCCCCAATGGATTGGGTAGGAGCCGCATCGAACAAGGGATTCCAGGTGCGGCCGCTGTCGGTGGTCTTCCACACGCCGCCGTTGACTGCGCCAATCAGGAACGTATCAGGCTGACCGGGTATGCCCGCCACCGCGCGCGTGCGTCCGCCGCGAAATGGTCCGACCATTCGCCACTTGAGGGCCTGCGAAGCGGCCGCCGGCGCGTCCGGCGGGAGCGGCGCCTCGACGGCAGCTGCCGTCTGGCACCAAAGCCCGATTAAAAGACCACAAAGCAAGCACCGCTTGGCAGTGTTCATGGCTTGCCGTCCGCACCGATCGAAGGAACAGCGTGATCTCGCATCAGCACCTGCAGTGCCGGCAGATCGCGGTTGGCCAGGGTGCGCCACTTGGCGAGTTCGCCCGAGAGTTCGCCGTGCAGATAGGCGTAGACTTGGCGTTGCGACTCCGTCGGGCCGAAATCCTCGGTGTCGAGCGTCGCCGCGAAAGTGTCGTATTGTTCGTTCAGCATATTGGGGTAGCGAAGGTTGTCCTCGGAGGCGGCCATCTTGACCTGCAACAGCCGCGCTTCGATCGGCAGCATCTTGGCATTGAACTCATTCGCCGCATCGATCACCGGTTTAGCCGCGGGATTTCCAGCGCTCCATTTTATGATTGTCTGAAGCTTTGCGCGCGTATCGCGAATTTGGTTCACGGTCTTGTGCAGGGCATCGATATCCGTCCAGGTGCGCATCGAGAGATCCGCAAGTTCGCTGACCTCCTGGTCCGATATCTTACCTACCAGGCGCGGATCCTGAATCACCTCGAGCGGCGCGGCTTGGCTTTTGCCGCGTACGCTGAGGCGAACCTGATAATGCCCCGGCGTGACCAGGGGCCCGCGCGGTCCGTCGTCGCTGTAGAAGGCGCCGGGAATTTTCTCGGGGTCATCGCGGCGCAGATCCCAGGTGAAGCGATTACCGCCGGCGGCGTCGGGGATCGTATCCGCCGGCTGCTCTCGATCAGTCCACTCCGCTGGTTGCTCGGAACTGTCCGCCGGCCGGTGATTCGACAAACGCCGTACCAGCTTGCCGTCGGCGCTGAGAATCTCGAGCGTAATCTCCTCGGCATCGGCGGGCTTGCTCTTCAAGTAGTAATCGATGACCGCGCCGGATGGAGGGTTGTCGCCCACAGGAAGCCGGCGCTCGACTTCGCCGGGAAAATGCAGTTTTACTGCACGCGCCGGCCGGAACAGGTGGAAATCCTCGAGCGGGAGTCCATCCGCGGCCTGCCGCAACGGCGACAGGTCGTCGAGAATCCAGAACGAGCGGCCGTGAGTCGCGGCTACGAGATCGTTGTCTTTGACCAGAAGATCGTGCACGGGCGTGGTGGGCAGATTCAGCTGCAGCGGTTGCCAGTGCGCACCTTCATCGGCGGAGAAGAAGACGCCGAGTTCGGTGCCGGCATACAGCAGTCCTTTGCGCTGCGGGTCTTCGCGCACCGCGTGCACGTAGGCGCCGTCCGGGATTCCGCTGACGATTCGAGTCCAGGTCTTGCCGAAATCGTGAGTCCTGTAGATCAATGGTTTCAAATCATCGAGCTTGTGGCGATCGACGGCCGCGAAGGCCGTGGCCGCGTCATGCGGCGATGGATCGATGAGGCTCACCATGCTCCACGCCGGCATGTCCTTCGGGGTGACGTCCGCCCACGTTTGGCCATCGTCGCGCGTCACATGAATCAGGCCGTCATCGGTCCCGGCCCAGAGCAACCCTTGCTGCCGGGGCGACTCTGCGAGCGCAAACACGGTGTCGTAATACTCCACACTGGTGATGTCGAGCGTAATGGGCCCGCCCGAGGGCTGCTGCTTGCTCTTGTCGTTGCGGGTGAGATCCGGACTGATCGCCTTCCAGCTGCGGCCCTGGTCGGGGCTGCGCAGCACGAACTGCGCTGCGGTGTACAACACGTTTGAATCATACAGGGACACGAATAGCGGCTCGGTCCACTGCAGGCGGAATTGCAGGTTCGCAGCGCCGTTGCCGGATACATCGAGCGGGTACACGGACACGTCGCGGAAGTTATTCGTGCGGTGATCGTACCGAGTCATCTGGCCGCTGTCGGAGTTCGCGTAAATGATCTCAGGATCCTTCGGGTCCGGCGCGATGAAGCCGCTTTCGCCGCCGCCAACCGGGAACCAGTTCTGCCGGCCGATGACGCCCACATCGTCGCGGCTCGCGATGGCAACGGTGGAGTTGTCCTGCTGTGCGCCGTATACGCGATACGGCCAGCCGTTATCGACCGCCACGTGATAGAACTGGGCGGTGGGCTGATTGTAGGGCGCAGTCCAGGCCTTGCCGCCGTCCACTGAAATGCTGGCGCCGCCGTCGTTGCCGTTGATGAGGCGACGCGGATCCTTGGGGTCGATCCACAGTGCGTGATGATCGCCGTGCGGAGCCGGCATCAACGCGAAGGACTTGCCGCCATCGGTGGAGCGGAATGCGCCGGTGTTCAGCACGTAAACCACATCCGCAGTTGCGGGATCTGCAAATACATGCGTGAAGTACCAAGCGCGCTGCCGGAATCGATGGTCATCATTGACCCGGGTCCAAGTGCCACCCTCATCGTCCGAACGAAATAAGCCGCCTTCCGACGCCTCGATCAATGCGTACACGCGCCCGGATCCGCCGCCCGCCACCGACACGCCGATGCGTCCCAAGATGCCTTCGGGCAGGCCATGTCCATCGAGGCGTTTCCACGTGATTCCGGCGTCTGCCGACTTATAAAGACCGGAGCCCGGGCCGCCGCTGGAAAAATTCCACGGCTGGCGGCGCATCTGCCACAGCGACGCGTAGACGATGTTGGGATTGTCCGGGTCAAAGGCGACATCGATCGCGCCGGTGTCCCGATCCTTGTACAAAACCCGGGTCCAGTTGGCGCCGCCGTCTGCACTGCGAAACACGCCGCGCTCTTCGTTCGGTCCAAACGCGTGTCCGAGCGCCGCGACCAGCACGATATCGGGATTTTTCGGATGCACGATGACCGCGCCGATGTGGCGCGTATCGCGCAGGCCC
>Ga0210394_10004077_pt1 | contig 17405 bp, 17 predicted proteins | sample IncBWC12MmetaG_FD_160121 | JGI IMG/M metagenome (GOLD analysis project Ga0210394, IMG submission 160121) | Forest soil microbial communities from Barre Woods Harvard Forest LTER site, Petersham, Massachusetts, United States - Inc-BW-C-12-M | ecosystem: Environmental > Terrestrial > Soil >... | reverse complement strand
GCTTGAAGCCGGTCATGATCACCGGCAGCGCGCCGGGCAGCGCGATGGTCCAGAACGTGTTCCAGCGGCTGGCTTTGTAATTGCGCCCGACGTCGAGATAGATGCGGTTGATCTCGAGCACGCCGGTGGTGGCATTGATGACGACGGGGAAAAACACCCCGACCGCGACCATGAAGATTTTCGAGCCCTCGCCGAGGCCGAAGATCAGAAGCGCCAGCGGCAGGATGGCGCTTTTCGGGATCGGATAGGTGGCCGCCACCAGCGGATCGAAAACGGCGCGGACCCAGCGATTGAGCCCCATGGCGATGCCGAGAACGAGCGCCGGGCCGCCGCCAATCAGGGTGCCGAGCGCAAGCCGGCGCAGGCTGACCAAAGTGTTGGTGACGAGTTCGCCCGAGCGCAGCATCTCGATCATCACGGCGATCACGCTCGACGGCGCCGGAAAGAAACGGGTATCGATGAAGTGAAAACGAGCCGCCAATTCCCAGACTGCGAGCAGCAGGATCGGCGAGGCGATACCCAGAATGCGCTCGCGGGTGCGCATGGAGAGGGAAAAGCTTTGCGCCGGGCTGCCGGCGATGGCTTGCGTGCTCATTGAACCACGTCCTTGTTTTCCTGCTCGCGGGCGCGCTGCACTTCATCGCGCAATCCCGACCAGATACGGTGCACCAGCTCGCCGAATTCCGGCGCCTTCTGCAATTCGATGAGGTTGCGTGGCCGGGTAAGCGGCACGCGGACGAAACTCTTCACGCGGCCGGGCTGCGCCGTCATCACCATGATGCGGTCGCCGAGAAAGACCGCCTCGTCGACGCTGTGGGTGATGAACACGACGGTCTTTTTCTGCTCGTCCCAGATGCGCAACAGCTCCTCCTGCAGCAGGAGCTTGTTCTGCGCGTCGAGCGCCGAGAACGGCTCGTCCATGAGCAGGATTTCCGGATCGTTGGCAAAGGCGCGGGCAATGGAGACCCGCTGCTTCATGCCGCCGGAGAGCTGGTGCGGATAATAATCGGCGAAGCGCGTCAGCCCGGTGGCATCGAGATAATGGCCGACCCGCTCCTTGATGATCGCGGCCGGCGCATTGCGCATGCGCAAGCCGTAAGCCGCGTTGTTCCACACCGTCATCCAGGGAAAGATCGATTCGCCCTGGAACACCATAGAATTTTCCGGCCGGTCCGAGCCCGCCGGCGTGTCGGTCTCGATGGTGCCCGCGGTCGCCGTTTCCAGGCCGGCGAGAATGCGCAACAGCGTCGTTTTCCCGCAGCCCGACGGACCGACAATGACGAAGAACTCGCCCGGCTCTATGTCGACCGAGACGTGGTCGATGGCGACCAGTGCGCCGAACGACTTTTGTAGGTCGCTGATCCGAATGGCGGGACGCGCCGGTTGCGGACGAAGCTCCGCCGGCTCGCCAACGGCACGCAGATTGGTAGCGCTTGCGCTCATGATTAGCGGCATTGTGCCGGGCAATCGGCCCGATCACAACTCGCCATAGGCTCGGGATATGGCCTCAGGAATTGCAACGAATTCCCGCCTCTCGCTATAACAGGCGGACTTGACCGCAAGCGCCGCGCGGTTTTGTGTCGCAGCGTGAAGAGAGGGCCGCAGCGGCCCTGCGAAAGCGAGGGGATAACCATGGCGGATAATGTCGTCCGGGTCTGCGCGCAGTCCGAGATCGCGCCGGAAACGGTGAAGGCGTACGAGGTCGGTGACAAAAGGCTCGCCGTCTACAATCTCGAGGGTCAGTTCTACGTCACCGATGACGAATGCACCCATGCGTCCGCGAGCCTCGCCGACGGCTTCCTCGAGGACGGCATCATTGAGTGCAGCCTGCATTCCGGCGCCTTCGACGTGAAAACCGGCGCCGTGAAATCGCCGCCATGCTCGTTCGCGCTGCGCACCTATAAGGTGGTGCTGGAGGGTGACGACATCCTGGTCGATCTCGACAAGGACGCGGCCGGAGAGCCGGCCTGATGATGGCGGCCGCGATGTCCAAGAAGCCGGAACCAATCGGGCTTGGCATCGCGGGGCTCGGCATGGCCGGCGCGGTGATGGTGCAGGCCGCGGCGGCGCACCCCGGCTACGTGCTGCGGGCGGCGGCAGACCCGCATCCAGCACCTCGCGCTGCCTTCGCCCGGGACTTCGAGGCCAAAGTTTGTGACGACATCGGCGGCTTATGCGACGATCCCGATGTCGAAGTCATCTACGTCGCGACGCCGCATCAGTTCCACAGGCCGCACGCCATTCTCGCCGCCGAACACGGCAAGCATATTATTCTCGAAAAGCCGATGGCACTGACGCTCGCCGACTGCGACGCCATCATCGCCGCGGTCGAGCGTGCCAACGTAAAATTGATTGTCGGACACACTCACTCGTTTGATCCGCAAATACATGTTATGCGCCTTATGATTGCGAGCGGAGCGCTGGGCCGCCTCGGCATGATCCACACCTTCAATTACACCAACTTCCTCTATCGACCGCGCCGGCCGGAGGAACTTGATACCGCGCAAGGCGGCGGAATCCTGTTCAACCAGGTGCCGCATCAGGTCGACATCGTGCGCCTTCTCGCCGGCGGTCTCGTCCGCAGCGTGCGCGCGCAGACCACCGCGCTCGACCCGACGCGTCCGACCGAGGGCAGCTGCGCTGCACTCCTGCAGTTCGATAATGGCGCCGCGGCTTCGCTGGTTTATAGCGGCTATGACTACTTCGATTCAGACGAATGGCACTTCGATATCAGTGAACGCGGAACGCCTAAAACGCTCGATCACGGCGCGGCCCGCCGTATGCTGATGCAGACTGCGGACGAGGTTCGTGCCCGCACCGAATCCTTCGCTTATGGCACAAACTCAGGCGCGATGCCGCCACATCAGCCGCATTTTGGTATAACTATTGCGACATGCGAACAGGCCGAGCTCCGCGCCTCCGCCGACGGTCTGATCAAATACGACCAGATGGGTCCCATGAAGATCAATATCGAGCGGGGCGGTTACGTTATGCCCGGCCGACAGCAGGTGCTCGACGAAATGGGCCGGGCGCTCCGCTTTGGGCGGCGCCCAATTCACCATGGCCGCTGGGGCAAGGCGACGCTCGAAGTCGCACTTGCCATTCAGCAATCCGCAAAGGAGGGGCGCGAGATAAGATTGGAGCATCAGGTAACGGTCGCCGAGGAGGAGCTATTTCCGGAGGATGACGCAGAATCGGATGTTCACATCACTGCGCGCATTGTGGATTAGCCGGCGGGCGGCGTATATGCCAAAGACTGAATTCGGAGCTTCGCCATGAACTACCAGCCCTCAAGCCACGATTTCGTCGTCGAGAACCCGGAAGCGAAGACGTTTTTCGTCAATCGCGAGGTGTTCGTCTCCGACGACGTTTTCGAGCGCGAAAAGCGCGCCATCTTCGACCGCAGCTGGATCTATGTCGGCCACGCCTCGGAGATCAAAAACCCCGGCGACTTCAAGACCCGCCCGGTGGCGGGGCGGCCGATCATCTTCTGCCGCGACCGCGAAGGCACCGTGCGGGCGCTGATCAATTGCTGCCGCCATCGTGGTGCGCTGGTGTGCCGCGAACGCGAGGGCAATGCCCGGCAGTTCTACTGCATGTATCACGGCTGGACCTATCATCCCGATGGCCGGCTGAAATCGGTGCCGGGCGAGGACGCCTATGGCGAATCGTTCGACAGAAGCGAAATGGGCCTGGTGCCGGTGCCGCAGCTCGAAGCCTACCGCGATTTCTACTTTGCCAATTTCGACCGCGAGGCGATCGATCTCGACAGCTATCTCGGCAAGGCCAAGGACTATATCGATCTCGTTATCGACCAGTCGCCGTCAGGAAAAATGCAGATCATTTCCGGGACGCAAGAATACGACATCAGGGCGAACTGGAAGCTTTTGGTCGAGAACAGCGTCGACGATTACCATCTGATCTCCACGCACTCGACGTGGCTGAACTATATGCGCAATTCCGGCGTCAACGTCACGCCGCCGAAGGGCGAGCTGTTGCCGACGCGCGGTTTTGGCCGCGATCTTGGCAACGGTCATCTGACCACCGACAATCCGAATTACCGCGGCCGGCCGGTGGCGAAGTGGATTTCGGTCTATGGCGAGGATGCCAAGGCCGACATCGACGCGCTGCGCAACGAATTGGTGGCGCGGCTCGGCCCGGCGCGCGCCGCCCGCGTCGCCGACACCAACCGCAATCTCGCGATCTTCCCCAACCTCGTCATCAACGACGGCTCCTCGGTCACGGTGCGCCACTTCTATCCGGTCGCGCCGGACCGCATGCACGTCACCGCATGGGCGCTCGGCCCGGTCGAGGAGACCGAGGCGCAGCGCGCGCGCCGGCTGCACGCCTTTCTCACCTTCTACGGGCCGGGCGGCTTCGCCACGCCTGACGATGTTGCGGCGCTCGAAGCGGCGCAGCTCGGTTTTGCCGCCTGGCGCGAAGTGCCGTGGTCCGACCTGTCCCGCGGCATGGCCAAGGCCGGCGACCAGCAGCTCGCCACCGACGAGGGCCATCTGCGCGTGTTCTGGCGCAAGTGGAACGAGCTGATGGAGACGCGGGCATGAATGAGCTCGTCGCCTCGACCGTGTCGCGCGCCGAAGTCGAGGATTTGTTCTACCACGAGGCGGACCTGCTCGATTCCTGGCGGCTCGACGACTGGCTCGAGCTCCTCACCGACGACGCGGCCTATTACGTGCCGCCGAACGACAAGCCCGATGCCGACGCGCGCTATACGCTCTTCACCATCGCCGACGACATCGTGCGGCTGCGCGAGCGCGTGATCCGGCTGAAGGATCCGAACTGTCACGCCGAATATCCGCTGTCGCGGACGCGGCGCATGATCGGCAATGTGCGCATCACCGGCGTCGACGGTGACGTCATTTCGGCCGCGGCGAATTTCATCATCCATCGCTACCGCCACAACGACCTCGACCGCGTCTTCGTCGGCCACTACCGCTACAAGCTCAAGCGCCATGGCGGCCGGCTCAAAATCGCCGAGCGGCGCGCCATTCTCGACGCGCAACAGCTGGGCCTGCTCGGCTCGGTGAGCTTCATTCTGTGATGTCGGAGCTCGACAAAGTCCTTGGCGAGCTTGCCGGCAAGCGCGCGCAGCAGGATCAGGAGCGCCGCGAGCGGCACAAGCTCGCCAGCGATTTCCTGACCGAGTTCTTCGAGCAGGACATCAAGCCGTCGCAGACGCTGAAAACGCGCGGCATCGAAGCGAGCCTGATCGATCACAAGCTGGTCCTGCACCGGCCGCAATCGGGGCATTACGAAGAGCCGCTGTACATCGTCGTCGGCGAGCAGGGCGAGATCGATATCGCCGGCCGGTCGCTGGGGCGCTATCAGCCCGCCGAAAAGCTCGCAAAGAAGCGCGAGCTGATCGGCGAGATCATCACGTTCTTCGATCTGTAGAGTTTTGTAATGGACAACGTCGCGATCGTCGGCGGCGGCATCGGCGGGCTCGCGGCGGCGCTGGCGCTCATTCGGCGCGGCATCGACGTCGATGTCTACGAGCAGGCGCCCGAGCTGCGTGAGCTTGGCGCCGGCGTGCAGATCAGCGCCAACGGCACCCGCGTGCTTCATGCGCTCGGCCTCAAGGAGGCGCTGGAAAAGGTTCAGGTGCTGCCGGCCGGCAAGGCGATCCGGCTATGGAATACCGGGCAAAACTGGAAGCTGTTCGACCTCGGCTTGGAATCGGTCGAGCGCTACGGCTTTCCCTACATCACCATCCATCGCGGCGATCTGCATGGCGTGATCGCGCAAGCGGTGCTGCAGGCAAAACCCGGCGCCATTCACTTGAGCCGAAAATGCATCGGCCTTTCACAAACCGCCGGCCACGTCGAGCTGCGCTTCGAAACCGGCGCGCCGGTCACGGCCAAGCTCGTGGTCGGCGCCGACGGCGTGCATTCGGTGGTGCGCGAAGCTTTGTTCGGCGCGGCGAAGCCAAATTTCTGCGGCATCATCGCCTGGCGCGGGGTCATCCCGATGGAGCGCGTGCCGGCCTCGATCTCGCGCAGCATCGGCACCAATTGGGTCGGCCCCGGCGGCCACGTCGTGCACTATCCGCTGCGCGCCGGAAAACTCCTCAACTTCGTCGGCATGGGCGAGCGCGATTGGACCGTCGAAGGCTGGAACGTGCGCGGCACCACCGAAGAAGTTTCGAGCGATTTTCGCGGCTGGCATGCCGACGTGCATGCGCTGATCCGCAATATCGACGTGCCGTACAAATGGGGCCTGGCGTTACGGCCGCCCATGGAAGCGTGGAGCACGGGCCGCTGCACGCTGCTTGGCGACGCCTGCCACCCGATGGTGCCGCTGCTGGCCCAAGGCGCGGTGATGGCGCTCGAAGACGGTTTTGTGCTGGCGCGGGCACTCGAAAAATATCTGCGCGATCACAAAGTCGCGCTGGCCGCCTACGAGACGGCACGCCGCGACCGGGCCAACAAGGTCGTCGTCGGCTCCGCCGCCATGATCCCCCGCTTCCACAACCGCGCCATGGTCGACGCCGCGGCGGCGCAGGCCCATGTCGATCACGAATGGCAGGAGGACCGTATCCGGGAGCGCTACGACTGGTTGTTCACCTATGACGCCACGACAGTGCCGGTGTGAAGGCGGCCAGTATCGACCGGAGCTGAATTCGATTATAACCGCCCGAGAAAACTAAGGACTCAAGCCATGTATTCAGGCCCTGGAGTGAAAACGAGCCCGGATTTTCCGATCCCAGACGCCATGAAAGCCTGGGTGCTGGGCAATCCCGGCGAGCTGAAACTCGCCCAGAAGCCGGTGCCGGTGCCCAAACGCGCCGAAGTTTTGGTGCGAATCGATGCGGTCGCGATCTGCGCCACCGATCTCGAGATCATCGACCACGGCCCGCCGGCGTCGATCCTGGGCGGCATGCCGTTCAACAAGAATTTCACTCCCGGCCATGAGTACATGGGAACGGTCGTTGCGCTCGGGCCCGGCGTCGACGAATACCGCATCGGCCAGCGCATCACCGTCGAGATCCATGCCGGCTGCGGCCAGTGCAAGCGTTGCCGTGAGGGCATGTACACCGCGTGCCACAACTACGGGCTCAATTACGGCGACGTCGACAAGGGCCATCGCGCCAACGGCTTCACCACCGACGGCGGCTTCTGCGAATACCAGGTCAACCACATCAACACGCTGGTCGCCATTCCCGATGCCATGTCGGACGAGGAGGCGACGCTGGTAGTCACCGCCGGCACCGCGATGTACGGGCTGACCGAACTCGGCGGCCTCGTCGCCGGCGAGAGCGTCGTCGTCACCGGCCCCGGCCCGATCGGGCTGCTCGGCGTCGCCGTGGCCAAGGCGCTTGGCGCCTCGCCGGTCATTCTCACCGGCACGCGCGACAATCGGTTGAAAATCGGCCGCGAGCTTGGCGCCGATCATGTCGTCAACGTGCGCAACGAAGACGCCGTCGAGGCGGTGCGCCGCCTTAACGGCGGCAAGGGCGTCGACTACGTGATCGAGTGCTCGGGCGCGCCGAACGCGGTGAACGACGCCATCCGCATGGTCAATCGCGGCGGTAAAGTCTGCCTCGCTGCGTTCCCGCACCAGGAGACGCCGGTCGACGTTGCCCATATCGTGCGCAACAACATTTATCTCTACGGCATCCGCGGCGAGGGCAAGACCGCGACCCATCGCGCCGAAGCCTTCATGTCGCAAAAGCGCTTCGACGCCACGAAAATCCACACCCACACATTCCCTCTCGACGATCTGCCGACCGCGATCCGCTATGCCAAGGACCGCGTCGACGACGCGATCAAGGTCGTGGTGAAAGCCAAAGGCGCGGCCGCGCATCGGGTCGCCGCCGAATGAGGACATACGTTGCGCTGACTTGCGCCGCGGTTACTGCTTCATTTTTCTTGAGTGCAGCTCCGGCTGCGGCGGAGGATTGGCCGAGCCATCCGGTGCGCATCGTCAACACGTTTGCGCCGGGCGGCGCCGCCGACATTTTGGCCCGCATGGCGGCCGACCAATTGACCAAGGCGTTCGGCCAGCAATTCTATGTCGAGACCCGCGCCGGCGCCGGCGGCGTCATCGGCGTCGACTTCGTCGCCCATTCCGACCCCGACGGCTACAATTTCGCCATCACGACGCTGTCGCTTACCGCGATCAATCCGCTGATCAATGCCAAGATCGGCTACGACCCATTCAAAGATCTGACCCACGTCGCTTATCTGGCCGGCTCGCCGATCGTCTTCATCGTCAGCGCCAAGAGTGACACCAAAACATTGAAGGATTTTGTCGCCAAGGCCAAAGTGAGCGGTAAGCCGTTGACCTATGGCGTGTCCGGACTGGCGAGCGCTGGACAGATGATCGCGGAATCTTTCGCGCAGATCGCCGATCTCAAATTCCAGGTGGTGCCTTACAAGGGCGCCGCGCAAAGCCAGCTCGACGTAGTGGCCGGCAACATCGATTTTGCCACACCGACGGTGACCTCCGCGTCGCCGCAGCTCCAAGGCGGCACCGTGACCGGGCTCGCCCAAACAGGCAGCGAGCGGCTGCCGGATTATCCCGACGTGCCGACCTTCAAGGAGCTTGGCTACAAGCTAGAAGCGACCAACTGGTTCGGCCTCGCCGGTCCGGCCGGACTTCCCGCCGATATCGTCCGCAAGGTCAATGCCGTGATCAATGCCGGCATGGCGCAGCCGGAGAACCAGGCTCGCATCCGCCAGGATGGCATGATCATCGCGCCGATGGATGCCGATGCCTTTAGCGCCTTCGTCGCCCACGAGGCGCTGCGCTGGAAGCCGGTGATTCTCAAGGCCGGGCTGAAGATGGAATAGCCGGCCGTTACGTCTTGCGGATGCGGAACGTCAGCAGCCGCTTTTCCTTGCGCGTGGCTTCGAGCGTATCGCCGGTCTGGCTGAGCAGGTTCGGGATGTCGATGCCGGCGAGCGGATCGGTGCATTCCACGACCAGAATGTCGCCCGCCGCCATGCCGCCGAGCGCCTTCTTGGTGCGCAGCGCCGGCAGCGGGCATTTGAGGCCGCGCAAATTGAGCGTCTTTTCGGTCATTCCCAATTGTCATCGTCCGCGGAGGCGGACGATCCAGTAATCTCGGATCGTGCGGATGTATACTCGGTTTTGGTGTTTACTGGATGCCCGCTTTCGCGGGCATGACATAGAGAGAATGGCCGTCGATTCCAGCATCCAGCGCATCACGCGCCTGACCCCGCTCAGCGCGATCCTTGCGCTCATCGACTCGCGGGTCGGCGCGGTCAAGCCGCAGAAATCGGCGCTCGGTGCCGCGCGCGACTTCACGCTGGCCGAGGACGTGGTGTCGTCGGAGCAGCCGCCGCGCCCGATTGCGCTCCGCGACGGCTTTCCAGTGGAGAGCGGAATGGTCGCCGATGCCGGTTCTTACGCGCCGGTGCCGCTGCCGTTGACCACGCGCCCCATCGATTTCGGTGAGCCATTGCCGAACGGCACCGACGCCGTGTTGCCGTTCGATGCCGTTACGCTGAGGGGGCATCGCGCCGAGGCTGTAGCCCCGATCGCGGCGGGCGAGGGGGTGTTGTTCGCGGGCGGCGATACCATGGGTCAGAGGCCGCTACGCCGCGCCGGAGAAGTTGCGCGCGCCGTCGACATTGCGGTGATGAGGGCAGCCGGGATCAAGGACGTGACAATTCACCTGCCACGCATCCACGTCGTTTGGGGCGGTGAGGCGAGGTCGCCGGTGATCGAGGCGGCGTTGGTCACAATCATCCGCGTGATTGGCGAAGCGGGCGGCTTGGTCACCGGACGCTCGATCACGCTCGAGCCCGCGCTCGGCGATCCTGAAACCGACGCCGTGATCGCCGTCGGCGGCACCGGCAGCGGATTGCGCGATGCTGCGGTGCATACGCTGGCACGGCTCGGCCAGGTCGAGGCGCACGCCATTGCCGTGTCGCCCGGCGAAACCGCCGCGTTCGGCTTTGCCGGTGCAAAGCCCGTGCTGCTGGTCCCCGGACGGCTCGATGCGGCGTTGGCGATCTGGCTGCTGATCGGGCGCCGTCTCGTGGCCAAGCTCGCCGGCGGCAGCATCGTAGATTGGCCGGTGACGCTGCCGCTCAAGCGCAAGGTCACATCGACCATCGGGTTGACGGAGCTGGTTCCGGTGTGCTGCGCCGGCGGCGTGGCGGAACCGCTCGCCTCGGGCTATTTATCGTTGGAATCGCTGGCCCGCAGCGACGGCTGGATCGTCGTTCCGGCCGAGAGCGAAGGTTTTGCAGCCGGGACGCCGGTCGCCGTCAGACCATGGCCATAAATCCCAAATCCAGCCCCCGCGTTTCGGCGATCCTCGACGCGGTCAAGCAGGCCGCGCGGCAGGAGCAATTCCTCGAAGTGTTGTCCGCCGACGAGGCGCGCCGCCGTTTCGATGCCTGTATCGATCGCTCGCCGCTCGGCGGTGAGAGTCTCGCTCTCGGTGCGGCGCTGTCGCGCGTGCTCACGGCCGACGTGGTCGCGCCGGTCGACGCGCCGCCGTTCGACCGCTCCAATGTCGACGGCTTTGCCGTGCGCGCCGCCGACACCGTGGGCGCCAGCGACGGCGCGCCAAAACGCCTTGCGCTCAATGCCGAAGTGATCGCCTGCGGCGTTGCGCCCGCCATCGAAGTGTTCCCCGGCACCGCGACCGCGATTGCGACCGGCGGCGTCATCCCGCGCGGCGCCGATGCAGTGGTGATGATCGAGCACACTGAGCTGATCGAAGCCGAGGTCGCGCCGACAATCGCGCTGCGCCGCGCCGCGGCGAGCGGCCAGCTCATCTCCTATGCTGGCTCCGACATCGCGCGCGGCGAAACGCTGCTGCGCCGCGGCACGCGCATCGGCTCGCGCGAGATCGGCATGCTCGCGGCGTGCGGCTTTGCCTCAGTCGACGTGGTGCGACGCCCGCGCGTCGCGGTGCTCTCGACCGGCGACGAATTGGTCGAGCCTGGCCGGCCGCTGACGCCCGCCGGCGTCTATGACAGCAACGGCGCCATCATCGCCGCCGCGATCGTCGAGGCCGGCGGCGAGCCGGTGCCGTTCGGCGCGTTCCCCGACGAAGACGTCGCGCTCGAACTGGCTATGCGCACGGCGCTGGAATCCTGCGACATGGTGGTACTGTCCGGTGGCACCTCGAAGGGCGCCGGCGATCTATCCCATCGCATCGTGTCGCGGCTTGGCGCGCCCGGCATTCTTGTTCATGGCGTGGCGCTCAAGCCAGGCAAGCCGCTGTGCCTCGCGGTCATCGGCGACAAGCCTCTTGTTGTGCTGCCGGGATTTCCGACCTCGGCGATCTTCACCTTTCACGCCTTCGTCGCGCCGGTTATCCGCGCGCGCGCCGGGCTGGCGCCGGAAACGGCGCGAACGGCGGCGGCGCGCGTGCCGGTGCGCATTGCTTCCGAGCTCGGCCGCGAGGAGTTCGTGCTGGTCTCGCTGGTCGCCAGCGAAGACGGCGCCATCGCCTTTCCGACCGGCAAGGGCTCAGGCGCGGTGACGGCGTTTTCCCAGGCCGACGGATTCTTGACCATCGATCCGCTGGCGAGTTCGCTCGATGCCGATACCAGCGCCGAAGTCACGCTGATCGGAGAAGCCGCGCGCGCGCCCGATCTCGTCATCATGGGCAGCCACGATATCGCGCTCGACGTGGTCGTGGGCGCGCTCGCCGAACGCGGCTTCAATGCGCGGACCATCGCGGTCGGCAGTCTCGGCGGCGTAGCTGCGCTGGGCCGCGGCGAATGCGATCTCGCGCCGGTGCATCTCGTCGATCCGGCGACCGGCGTCTACAACAAGTATCTGCTCGGGCCCGGGCTTACGCTGGTGCCCGGCTGGCGGCGGATGCAGGGTTTTGTTTATCGCCTGGGCGATCCTCGCTTCGAAGGCGGCAGCGCCGAGGCGGCGTTGAAAGTGGCGCTGGCCGATCCCGCCGTGCTGATGGTCAACCGCAATGCCGGATCCGGCACGCGCGTCTTTATCGACAGCTTACTTCGCCGCGTGCGGCCGCCCGGCTACGCCAACCAGCCGCGTTCGCACAACGCGGTCGCCGCCGCGGTTGCGCAAAACCGCGCCGATTGGGGCGTCGCCATCGAGCCGGTGGCGCGGATGTACGGGCTGTCCTTTCTGCCCATCGCGCCTGAGGACTACGATTTTCTGCTGCGGCAAGCGCGCCGCGAGCGGCCCGCCGTACAGGCTTTCCTGGACGTATTGCGGGACAAAACAACGCGCGGGCGCATCCGCGCGCTCGGCATGGAACCGGCTGGCGAATGACGCTACATAAGACCTATGCGCATCATCGGTCTCGCGGGCTGGAGCGGCTCCGGCAAGACGACACTGGTCACCAGCGTGATCCCGGTGCTGGCCAAACGCGGCCTGAAAGTCGCTACCGTCAAGCACGCGCATCATGACTTCGACACCGATCAGCCTGGCAAGGATTCCTGGCTGCACCGGCAGGCCGGCGCCAGCGAGGTCGCAATCGTTTCCAGCAGGCGCTGGGCCATTGTTCACGAGCTTCGTGACGAGCCCGAGCCGCCGCTCGCCGACATTTTGGCGAAACTCAGCCCGGTCGATCTGGTGATCGTCGAAGGTTTCAAGCGCCATTCGCATCCAAAACTCGAGGTTTTTCGCGCCACGGTCGGCAAGCCGCTGCTGCACCTCGACGACGATTGTATCATCGCCGTCGCCACCGATGCGCCGCTGCCGCAGGCGCAGGTTCCGGTACTGATGCTTGATGACTTCGACGGTATCGCCAACGTGTTCGAGGCCGAAGCGCTGCCGCTCGAGCAAATCGGCCCACCGCGGGACGAAGCGTAATGGCGCAGCTCAGCGACGATTGCTTCGCCTTCAACGGCCCGCTGTTGCCCGTCGCCGACGCCGAGCGTCTGATTACCGAACGCGTCGCGCCGGTGAGCGGCTTCGAGACCGTGACATTGCGCGAGGCGACAGGTCGCGTATTGGCCGAGGACATCATCGCTCCGGTCAATGTGCCGCCGTTCGATAATTCCGCCGTGGACGGCTATGCGGTGTGCGCCGCCAATCTCGATGCCGAAGGCGAGACGCGCCTCACCATCGTCGATCGCGTCGCTGCCGGACATGGCGCCACGCACGCGCTTCATGCCGGGGAAGCGATCCGCATTTTCACCGGTGCGCTAATGCCGGACGGCGCCGATACTGTTTTCATGCAGGAAGATTGCCGCGTCGACGGCCGCGCCGTCGTGGTGCCGCCGGGACTAAAACTCGGCGCCAACCGCCGGCTGGCCGGCGAGGATATGCGCGCCGGCGCCGTTGCATTACCCGCCGGCCGTCGCCTCGCCGTCCAGCACGTTGCGCTCGCGGCGGCGCTTGGGCTCACGTCGCTCAAAGTCCGGCGGCGCGTACGGGTCGCATTGTTCTCGACCGGCGACGAGATCGTCGAACCGGGCGCGCGACTGCCGCCCGCCGCGCTCTACGATTCCAATCGCTATCTGCTCGCCGGCCTCATCGCGCGTCTTGGCGCCGAGGTCACCGACCTCGGCATTCTCAGCGACGATCCGCAACAGCTCGCGCGCGCCATCGCCAAGGCCGCCGAGGATCATGATCTCGTGCTCACCTCGGGCGGCGTCTCGACCGGCGAAGCCGATTATGTGCGTAGCGCCATCGAAAGCATCGGCCGCATCGTGTTTTGGCGGGTCGCAATAAAACCCGGCCGGCCGGTGGCGATGGGTGTCGTTCCGGCAAAGAAAAGCGGCGAGGGCGCCGCCTTCGTCGGCTTGCCGGGCAACCCAGTCGCGGTCTTCGTCACCTTCGTACGCGTGGTGCGGCCGTTGTTGTTGCGGCTTGCCGGCGCGCTGCCTGAGCCGTTGATCGCCATGCCGGCGCGCTCAACCTTCGCCTACAAGAAGCGCAAAGGGCGGCGCGAATATGTGCGCGTGGCGCTGCGGCAGGCCCCCGACGGCGCCATCGAAGCCTTCAAGCACCCGCAGGACGGCGCCGGCGTCATCACCTCGCTGACCGAGACCGATGGCCTGGCCGAATTGACCGAAGAGATCACCACTATCGAGCCGGGCGCGACAATTGGTTTCCTCTCGTATGCGTTGCTGGTCGGCTAAAACACGGAAGCGTACAGTCGCGCGGCCGGCAAATCGGCGAAATCGGGAGGACTTCATGCAGATCGCGCGGGCGGCCATTTTGGCGATCGCCATCTTGGCGCTGCTCGGACCAAACGCACACGCGCAAAGGGCCGCTTGGCATCCGGCCGGCAATGTCGAATTCTTCGTCGGCGCCGGCGCTGGCGGCGAGAACGACCGCATCGCGCGCGCCATCCAGCGCGTGCTGACCAAGGAGCATCTGGTCGACTCGATGACAGTGCTCAACAAGCCGGGCGCCGCGCAAATCATCGCCATGACCGACCTCTCGCGCAAGGAAGGCGACGGCAACGAGATCGGCCTGGCCTCGGGCAGCTTCATCAATGCCATCGCCCGCAAAGGCTTGGACCTGCACCAGCATCTCACGCCGCTGGTCAAACTGTTCGACGCCTATCAATGCTATTTCACGGCGATCGACTCGCCGATCAAAAGCATGGTCGACGTGCGCGACCGGCTCAAAGCCGATCCCACCTCGGTGACGTTTGCCTTCCCGGTCGGCCTCGGCAGTCCGCTGCATGTCTCCGTAGTCAATGTCGGCAAGACGGCGGGCGCACCGGCGAAAAAGCTGGTGACGGTGGTGTTCGATTCCGGCTCCGACGTCTCCGTGCAAGCCGCCGGCGGCCACATCGACGTCGGCGAGACCAGCATCGGCTCTTCGATGCCGCTGATTGAGGGCGGCAAGCTGCGCATGCTCGGCATCGCTTCGCCGGAGCGGCTGCCGGGCGAATTGGCCAAATATCCGACGCTGCGCGAGCAGGGCCTCGACGTGGTGACGGCGAATTCCTATACCGTGCTGCTGCCCAATGGGCTAAAGCCCGAGCAGATCGCGTTCTGGGCCGATGCGCTCGACCGCGTCATGGTCGACCCCGACTTCAAGCTCGATCTGGAGCGTAATTTCTGGACGCTAAAGCCCATCCGCTACCCGGAAGCCGCCAAGTGGCTGCAGCACGACTACGACGACAACCGCGCGGTACTGACCGAACTCGGAATGCTGGAATGACCGCGCCGCGGACGTTGTTCGAAAAAATCTGGTCCGACCACGTGATCGTGGTGTCGCCGCAGGGCGAGGCGCTGCTTTACGTCGATTTCAATCTGATCAACGAAGGCCAGTCGTTTCTCGCCTTCGATCAGCTGCGGATGGAGGGCCGGCAATCGCGCCGGCCGCAGCAGCATCTTGCGGTCACCGACCACTATCTGCCGACCATCAATCGCGAGCGCGGCGCCGCCGGCATGCCCAATGCGGAGATCCGCCGCGTCGTCGAGATGATGGACGAGAACGCAAGGGATTTCCGGCTGCCCCATGTCGGCTGGTTTCATCGCGACCAGGGCATCGCCCATGTCATCTCGCCGGAGCTCGGCATTTCCCAGCCGGGCATGCTGATCACCTGCAACGACTCGCACACCGCGACCAACGGCGCCTGCGGTGCGCTGGCGGTGCCGATCGGCGGCGGCAATCAGCTTCGCCACGTCGTTGCCACCCAGACGGTCTGGCTGAAAAAGCCGAAGACCATGCGCATTGCGATCGACGGCGTGCTGCCCGAGGCAGTGACGGCGAAAGATATAGTTCTTTCGATCATCCGCGACATCGGCGTCGGCGGCGCCACCGGCTATGCGGTGGAATATTCAGGCTCCGCCATCCGCGCCCTGTCGATGGAAGGCCGGCTGACGATCTGTAACATGTCGATCGAGGCCGGCGCCCGCATCGGCATGATCGGGCCCGACGACACCACCTACCAATTTCTCTCGGGCCGAAGATACGCGCCGAAGGGCGCAGATTGGGACAAGGCGTTGGCTTATTGGCGCACGCTGCCGGGCGATGTCGGCGCGGCGTTCGATCGCGAGCTTTCATTCGACGCCGCGCGTTTGGCGCCGATGGTGAGCTGGGGCACCAGCCCGGAAGATTCCGCGCCGATCGATGGTACCGTTCCCGACCCGTCGCGCATCGACGACGCCGACCGGCGGCGGCACGTCGAGCGCGCGCTCGACTATATGCAGCTTCGCCCGGCAACGCCGCTTGCGGAAGTTTCGATCGACCGGGTGTTCATCGGTTCCTGCACCAACAGCCGCATCGAGGACTTGCGTGCCGCCGCGCTTGTGCTCAAGGGCCGCCGCGCTACGGTGCCCGGCATGGTGTCGCCGGGTTCGAGCGCGGTGAAGCGGCAGGCCGAAGCCGAAGGGCTCGATCGCATTTTTATCGAGGCCGGCCTCGAGTGGCGCGATTCCGGCTGCTCGATGTGCAACGGCTCGAACGGCGAACTGGTCGCGCCCGGCGAGCGCTGCGCCTCGACGACCAACCGCAATTACGAAGGCCGCCAGGGCCGCGGCGCGCTCACCCACATCATGAGTCCCGCCATGGTCGCCGCGGCTGCGGTGTTCGGCCGATTGGCCGATGTGCGGCAGCTATCGTGAGACAGCGATGCAGCAATTCACCGTCCTGACCGCCGTCGCCGCTCCGCTCGAAATCGCAAGCGTCGATACCGGCATGATTCTGCCCGGCCGCTACATGCGTCGCCATCGCCGGCCTGGACACGATTACGGCGAAGCTTTTTTGTACGATCTTCGCTTCGACGAAGCCGGCCGGCCGCGTGCCGACTTCGTACTGAACGATCCAGCCTATCGCGACGCCAAAATCCTCGTCACCGGCAGTGATTTCGGCTGCGGCTCGTCCCGCGAGGGTGCGGCCTTCGCGGTCATGGATTTCGGCCTTCGCGCGCTGGTCGGATCGAGCTTTGGCGAAATCTTTCAGGTCAACTGCATCCAGAACGGCATCCTCGCGATGACGCTGCCCGAGACGGTCATCCAGGATTTATGGCGGCAATTGCGCGAGCGCCCGGGCGCCGAAATGACCATCGATCTGCCCAATCAATCGCTGATCGCGCCCGATCGCAGCGCGCATACGTTTGAGATCAGCCCGTTGCGCAAGGACCGTCTGGTGCGCGGCATCGACGATATCGACGTCACCCTTGAATACCGCGATGCGATCGAAAGCTTTGAATTAAAGCGCCGCGCAGCGATGCCTTGGCTGCCAACGGCGCAACGCGAATAGCGCCGTCACGCATCCGGATATTTAGCGGCAATAGCTTCGGCCTGCGCCGCATCCTTCGGCGTATTGACGTTAAAGAACGGATCAAACGGGACTGCAGGCCACTCGGCGATAGCGATGCTGTGCTGCGCCGTCCACAACTCGATCTTGTGCAGGTTTTCGCCGACCAGCGCGTGGCGCAAATCCTCGCGTAAACTGACCGGCCATAGCCCGACGACCGGATGCCGCCATTCGCCGGAGCGGGCGCAGGC
>Ga0210394_10004076_pt1 | contig 17408 bp, 12 predicted proteins | sample IncBWC12MmetaG_FD_160121 | JGI IMG/M metagenome (GOLD analysis project Ga0210394, IMG submission 160121) | Forest soil microbial communities from Barre Woods Harvard Forest LTER site, Petersham, Massachusetts, United States - Inc-BW-C-12-M | ecosystem: Environmental > Terrestrial > Soil >... | reverse complement strand
GTGACGAAATCTCGGGAAAGATACAACCGCAGCGCGGTGTTCCCGGGATTCGGTTTCCTCAACGGTCACTCTCTCGATGGAGTGGCTTTCTACGACCAGCTCATTGCCGTCTGAGACCCCTCGCACCCTTTCGGCAAAGCGGTAGCCTCTTCCGGGCATGGTCACGATGTAGCGGCGGTCCTGCGGGCTTTCTCCAAGAGCCTTTCGCAACATCGAGATGTGCTGCGTGAGGTTCGATTCCTCCACAAAGGTATCCGGCCAGAGCAGTTTCATCAGCTCGTCTTTCGAAAGCACTTGCTCGCTGTGCCGCACGAGCACTAGGAGAGTTTCAAAAGCCTTTGAGGTCAGCGGAACAGGCTGTCCATCGCGAAGCAAAAGTTGTCTGCCAGCGTCCACCCGGAAGGGGCCGAACTCGTAGAAGTGGTTTGCCTGCTTGCTCATAGACCCATTCAGAAAGTTTTAGAAGTTTTGAGCGTGCCTTTTAGGACATTTCAGTCCCGGGTTGTGCAGTATGCGCCGCATGCGGCGGGTCGGCTAAAGAAACAACGCAAGTGTGGAGCGGAATTTATCACGGAATAGTTAATAGGGCAAAGGCATGGGGCGTGTTCACAACAGCTCGCAAAAGGACGCAAATCACCATAGAAACCAGCCGCGTTCTGATCGTTCGACGGATGCGTTCCTCCCGAACCTGGTGCCCAGAGTGCGCCCGCGAAGTGGATGCGGTGGGGCTTGACGAGGCAACTTCACTGACCGGAATGACGCAGCCCGCGCTTCGCGAGTGCGTCGAGGCCGGGAAGTGGCACTTCTCGGAGCCCTCCGGCGGAGCGCCGATGATCTGCCTCGATTCGTTGATGAAGTCGATGTATGCCCACAGCAAATCAAGAATGAGTAAAGGAGATGAATAAGATGAGAATCAAAACCATCACTTGGATTGTCACGCTCGCCGTCTTCTATGCGCTGGCGATGCCGGTGCGGCTCGCCCCGCAGGATAACGCCAAACAAGATCAGCCCCACAAATACCATCACTACCAGCTCGTCGACATTGGCACCTTCGGCGGGCCAAACAGCAGCTTCGTCGGGCCTCCTCCAGAAGTCAGACTCCTGAACAACAGAGGGGTCGCGGTGGGCGGAGCCGACAGTCCCACCCCCGATCCCACAAGCTGCTTCAACTTCGATTGCTTTCTCTCCGACGGGTTCAAGTGGCAGGATGGCGTCGCTCACGAATTGGGCGCGCTACCGGGTTTTAACAGCAGCATTGCTCTCTGGGTGAGCGATAACGGGCTGGTCGCTGGAATATCCGAAAACGGTATTGATCCCCTGACTGGCGGTCTGGCTCTTGAAGCAATACTTTGGGGAAAGGACGGTTCCATCAACGATCTGGGCACGTTGGGGGGAAACCAAAGCGGAGCGAACGCTGTCAACAACTCGGGCCAAGTGGTCGGAGGAGCTCTGAATACAATTCCCGACCTTTACCCAGGCTTTTTCTTCCTCCCCGGAGCAACTCAAGTCCATGCGTTTCGCTGGACTAATTCCAAGGGCATGCAGGATTTGGGCACTCTCGGCGGCACCGACAGCTCTGCTGTCTTCGTTAACGCGCGCGGACAGATCGCCGGGTGGTCGTTCACAAACGCGACGCCTAATTCTGCCATAACCGCGTGCGGATTCTTTGCGGTGAACGTCCCAACCGAGGATCCGTTCATCTGGATGAACGGCAAAATGACTGATCTCGGGACGCTCGGGGGCACCTGCGGCCAAGCGAATTCTCTGAACAATCGAGGTCAGGTGGCCGGCTTCTCGGATCTGGCGGAAGATTCCACTGAGCACCCCTTCCTTTGGAGTGACCGCGAAGGAATGAAAGACCTCGGCACACTCGGAGGGACTTTCGGACACGCTGACTTCCTCAACGATGCCGGAGAGGTTGTAGGCACTGCCACGACGACAGGTGATCTATTCGGCCGTGCGTTTCTTTGGCGCAACGGCGTAATGACTAATTTGGGTACTCTGGGCACAGACCCGGACAGTGAGGCTTTCAGCGTCAATCTGCAAGGCCAGGTTGTGGGCAACACGGGAATTTTCGGGGTTGTCGATCACAGTGCATTCCTTTGGGAAAACGGCGGACCTATGGTTGACTTAAACACTCTGGTGCCACCTAACCCGAATCTACAACTGACACACGCGCTTTACATCAACGACCGTGGAGAGATTGCCGCCGAAGGAACCATTTCCAACGGCGACATCCATGCGTTCGTTCTGATTCCGTGCGACGAGAATCACGGAGACGTTGAAGGCTGCGACTTCGACGCTGTTGACGCGGAGACCGCGGCGCAAGTGCGTCCAGCAAAATTCACTGCGCCGTCAGCGGCATCGAGTTTCGCCAATTTGTCCCCGGCTGAAAGGGTGACTCGATTTCGGTCCACGATGGCGAATCGCAATCGCCACTTCGGGGCTTTGCCGCCGAAATAGCTTAGCAGCGGCGTCAGATGGAGCGGGGCGGAAACGGGCGAGCATTACGCCCGAGTCCGCCCCGGAACGCGCTTACCGGAAACTGATTCACCCCTCCGATTTCGAACACTAGAAAAATACTTCTCGATTCCGCTAGTATGGATCGACACGGTCGGACCTCAGGTTCCGTTCCGCCGCACAAGGCACGGATCGATTGACAACGCGCAAGTGGGCAATCGCTTTGGGGGTCGTATTCCTCGTCGTCTGCGCTGCGGTAGCGATTCTCGCCTATACCTTGAAGCCTATCCTCAAGACCATCGCACGAGAAATCATGGAGTCGGATCTACAGAGCCATTTTCACGGCAGCGTGCAGTTCACCGACTTCAATGTTTCCGTTTATCCGCGCGTGCTGGTCACTGTCACCGAACTCGAAATTCGTCACCACAACCGAACCGATGTTCCTCCGCTGGTTCAAGTCCGGAAGGTGACATTCGATACGACGATCCCCACGCTGCTAAGACGGCGGCCGAAAATCGGCACCGTATCGTTGGATGGACTGCAAATTCATACGCCGCCCAAAGTGACCGGTGGGCCGCACCTGATTCACGGAACGGACGCTAACTTGGCTGCGAAATTTCCGGTGGTGATCGGGCAGATTCTCGCGGATGACGCGTGGCTCGTCGTTATGCCCGCGCAACCGGGGACGCATTCTCAGGAATTTGCGATCCATCATCTCAAGCTGAACAATTTCTCCTTCGATCGCCCGACGAACTTCAACGCAACTCTCACAAACCCGGTTCCCACAGGAGAAATCGAGTCCACCGGAGTATTCGGACCCTGGGAAGCCGAGGAGCCCAGCACCACCCACGTGAACGCGCAATATGTTTTCAAAGACGCGGATTTGGGAACGTTGAAGGGCCTCAAGGGCACGCTTTTTTCCACAGGCAAATTTAGCGGCCCGCTCGACTACCTGGATGTCGAAGGAGAAACAGACGTCCCGAATTTCGCTTTACGCGTCAGCGGCAATCCTCTTCCACTACACACCGATTTTTCCGCCTTCGTCGACGGCACAAATGGCGATGTAATTCTTAAGAAAGTGTCCGCGCGACTCGGCCGCACTTCGCTCGACGTTAAGGGCGAGATCGTCGATCTCACGCCTTTGAAGAGCCGGACGATCGTGCTTGACGCCAACTCCTCGGGCGGTCGAATTGAGGACTTGCTTCGGCTTACCGTGAAATCGAGTAAGCCGCTCATGGTTGGCACCGTCAAGCTCACCACAAGGATAGATATTCCAGAAAAGCCCGAGGACCTGGTCGAGCGGATGAAACTCGACGGCCAATTTGAAGTCGGCGACGCCAGATTCACGAGTGACGCGGTTCAAGCGAAAGTCGACTCGCTCAGCCGTCGCAGCCAGGGCCACCCGAACGACATGGAGTTGGCCGACGCTGCATCGAACCTGCGCGGAAAATTCAAAATGGAGAAAGGCCTGATCGATTTTTCCAGTTTGAGTTTTGGCGTCGCCGGCGCCAATATCGAACTGGCCGGAACCTATAACCTCGATACCGGCGAGATGGATTTTCGCGGCAAGCTCAAAATGAAAGCGAAGCTATCGCAGACGACCACCGGCATAAAATCCTTCTTCCTGAAAGCGGTCGATCCGTTTTTTAAAGGGCAGGGAGCCGGGTCGGTGATACCGATTAAAATTACCGGAACAAAAGACTCGCCGTCATTCGGATCGGATTTTCACGATCCCGCCAACAAGAAATAGCCTGGAGTGGTTGTTTCAATCTGGAGCGCGCGACTTAGAGATCGCGGCGGCCTTCCATCGCCTTCATCATCGTGACTTCGTCCGCGTACTCGAGGTCTGATCCCACGGGAATTCCCATGGCGATGCGCGAGACTTTAACTCCGAGCGGCTTGATCAGCTTTGAAAGATAAACCGCGGTCGCTTCGCCCTCCGCCGTCGGACTGGTCGCGACGATAATTTCTTCCACCTCGCCGCCCTTGAGCCGTTCGATGAGGCTTTTGATTTTAAGCTGGTCAGGACCGATCCCTTGCAGCGGCGAGAGCGCTCCGGCCAGCACGTGGTAGAGCCCGTTGAACTGCCGCGTTTTTTCCACCGCCATGATATTGGTCGGCTCTTCGACGACGCAAATCGTTTTCCGGCTCCGTGTCGGTCCCGCGCAGTAGAGGCATGGATCGGCATCCGTGATGTTGTTGCAGATCGAGCAGAAGCGAATTTTTTCTTTCGCGTCGCGAATTGCGTCGGAAAGCGCGAACGCTTGTTCCGCATCCACGCGCAGCAAATAAAATGCGAGGCGCTGCGCCGTCTTCTGCCCGATGCCGGGCAGGCGCCGTAATTCGTCAATCAGCCGCGTCACAGAAGGCGCAAAGTCAGCCATTCGCTCACGTCCAGTTTTAGGATTTCAAAAGAGAAGGGAATCGGAACCGATCGAGGGTCCGGTTCTCAAAAATTCCGCGGGTACGATTCTGCGAATCTTCCGGCGCGATCAAAACATGCCGGGAATCTTCATGCCCATCATTCCGGGAAGTCCGCCGGTGAGGTCCTTCACCTGTTTGGACATTTCTTCGTCAACGCGCCGCGCCGCTTCGTTCACGGCGGAGCGCACGAGCTCCTGCAGCATTTCCTGATCCTTGCTCTTGAAGACTTCCGGCTCGATGCGCACTTCGGTGAGTTGCTTCTGGCCGTTCATCTTCACACTGACCATTCCGCCGCCCGCCGATGCTTCGACGCTAAGCCCGTCGATCTGCTTCTCGAGCTTCTCCTGCACTTGCCGGAACTGAGTCAGCATCTGCTGTAGGGCTTTTACTTCCATTTTTATTCCTCGCCTGGGCGCTTGACCTTGGAAATCTGGCCGCCGAACCGGTCGAGCATGGCCCTAACGATGGGATCTTCTTCAAATCGCGCGCGCAATTCCGAACCGCGAGTTGGCGCCGCGCGACTTGAATCAAGTTTAACACAGACGCGAAGCGGCTGGCCCACCACTTGGTTGAGGATTGTGCGCAATCGTTCCATTGGGTCCCGCGCCTGCAACATTTCCGCGAGAGCGCGGCTTTCGGTGGGGAAAAAAAGGCGCAACTCGCCGCCGTCAATCTCCCAGCGAGTGGCGTGCTCGACCATGGACCACAAAAATTTCTGTCCTTGAAGCGCTGCTTTGATCGCGTCCACTTGTGCGGACGCGAGACCGCCGGTTGCATCTTCTGCGGAGCGCGCGACGATGCGCGGCGCAGAAGCCGGAATCGGCGCCGACGCGGTGCTGAGATTCGAAACAGAGCGAGCGGGCGGAACAGTGGGATCGTGGGGCTCAAGCGCCGGAGCTGCAGCCGTTGCCGCGCCTGCGGAAAAGCTCGAAGACGATTGAGCGGCGGACATCACCCGCGGAGGCGTTCCCGGAGGGTCGGGCGCGGGCCGCGACGTCCTTGGTTCGAGGCGCGCTTCGCCGCGAAGTTCACCTCGAAGTTCGGCAAGGACTTCTTCAAGCGGCGCGAGGCGCTGCGCGTTGACTAGTTTCAACAGGCCCAGCTCGAGATGCAGACGCGGATCGGGCTTGCGCCGCAGGTCGTCGTCCGTGAGCAAGAGGATTTGAAAGAATCGCGTGAGGTCTTCTTCGCTGAATTTTGCCGCTTGTGCCGCCAGTCGCGGACGCTCTTCGGCGGGCGCGGCGACCAAATCGGATTCCGCGCCGCAAACGCGCGCGACCATAAGATTGCGAAAATGGCGGATGGCTTCGCGGCAGAAGTGCTGCAAGTTCTGGCCATCGCCAATGAGGCGATGCACGAGGCCGAGCGCGCGCTCGGCGGATTGCGTGGCGATGGATTCGACGAGTTCATCGAGAACGCTTTCGGCGACGACGCCGAGAAGTTCGCGCACTTGCGCGTCGGTGATGTCGTCATCGGAATACGAGATGGCTTGTTCGAGCAGGGAGAGGCCGTCGCGAAGGCTGCCTTCGGCGGCGCGCGCGAGAACCGCGACGGCGCCAGTTTCGATTTTCAGGTTTTCGGTTTTGGCGATGCGCTCGATCTCGCCGGCAATTTCCTTAAAGGTGAGAGCGCGAAATTGAAAAAGCTGCGCGCGCGATTTGATCGTCTCGACCAAATCTTCGGCGCGCGTGGTGGCCAGGATGAAGATGACACGCTCGGGCGGCTCTTCGAGAGTTTTCAGCAGCGCGTTCGAAGCTTCGTCGGTGAGCTGATGCGCTTCGTCGAGAATGACGATCTTGTATTGGCTCGCAGCGGGCGCGTAGCGCACCATCTCGCGAAGCTCGCGAATCTGATCGATGCCGCGGTTCGAGGCGGCGTCGATTTCAAGAACGTCGAGCGAAGTGCCGGCGGAAATCTCGCGGCAGGAATCGCACGTGTTGTCCGGCTCGGGGGTGGGGCCTTTCTTGCAGTTCAGAGCTTTGGCGAGGATGCGCGCGGTGGTAGTTTTTCCCACTCCGCGGACACCGGAAAAGATATAGGCGTGCGCGACGCGATTCGACGTAATCGCGTTGGCGAGCGTTTTGGTGACGTGCTGCTGCCCGACGATCTCCGCGAACGTTTGCGGGCGATATTTTCGCGCGATGACTTTGTAGCTCATTGAGAGTCCTGAGTCGTGATGCGAGCGGCGCGAGAACGACTAGAGGAACTTCGGGTGATCCGCGGCACACGAAGCTGACCCGTTACCGTTGCTCCCTTCCGGGCCTGGCGGGGTTCACGGGGAATCGTTGCACAGAGCCCGAAGTTCCACCGATCGGCAGTCGCAACGCGAAATTTCTTCGCGGGAAACTGCTGCGCGAAGTCTAGCATAGAGCAGCGACGAGTGATAAGCGACCCGCCTTCGCCAAGGCTTCGGCGGACAGGCGAGTGACTAGCTTTCGCCGAGCGGGGAAAGCGGAGATACGGCGTTGAAAATACAAAAGGCAAAATCGCAATCCAGCGACGATTAGAAATGCGATTCGTGGTGATTTTACTCGGAGTTAGAGCGATTTCTAATCGGTATGCTCTGTCGATTAGAAACGCAAGACCCGCCTTCGCCGTGCTTCGGCGGGCTGGGCCCGCGTTTGCCGGGCTTTGACGGGCTGGCCGCAGAGATGAAAAGAAAAACCAATGAAAATGCGCTATTAGAAATTTTTCCGGCGTTTGTTTTCTTGAAGTTAGGTGTGGTTCTAATCGCGGATTCGCTATTAGAAATGGCGGTGCGGAATGTGGCCGACGAGCGGAGTTGCGACAGCGATTGCGCGTCGCAGTGATGCGAATTCGAATCGCGGCACTGTGCTACGCGCTCCGGTTCGTAGCGAACTACTTGCCGGCGATAGGGCTTTCATCCGATCCGCTGCGCTCGTCATTGAGACGCACTTCTCCTTTCGTGTGTCGCAGAACTGCGGGCACACGTCGGCGCCGGCCCCGTTCGGGGCGACACACAAATAATTATTTAGGATATTTTGATTATGTAGGTTTATACCACGTTCATGAAGTTTGTCAAGTAGTAATCGATGTTGGGCAACGTTCGAGTGAGAGGGTGTGACAGCAGACCAATTGTAAATGGACAGGTGAGCCGTAAGTCGAGATCCTTCGGGTCCGCGACGGCGGACCTTCAGGATGACAGCCCCTCCGTTGGACCGGGTGATAGAGTTGGGATCGAAAGGCGCTGAAACCACGGATGAACACTGATGAACGCGGATGGAAACCTAGGCAATTGCCGGGTGACGGCATCTTCTGGCTAGCCCGGTAGGCATGGGCTTTTGTTTTTCGCGGCGCGTGTTACTATCGCGGCGAAACCATGAAAACACCTTGTAGCTTTCTAGCCTTTGTTTTTGGGCTTGTCTTCTGCGCGACATTGGTCGCGCAATCGGCGCTTCCGCAAACAACGCAGGCACAATCTGGGCAGCCGCAAGTTGCGGCGAGTGGGCGCGCGATCGTGCTCCATGGCGCGCGGCTGCTGGACGTTGAATCTGGGCGCATTGTTGCGCCTGGGGAAATTTTGGTGCGTGGCGATGTGATTGCCGAAGTGGGCGCGAAAGTGACGCGGCCTTCTGGTGCAGAAATCATCGATCTTGGCGACATGACGCTGCTGCCCGGGCTTATCGATGCGCACGTCCATCTCTTCCTTCATCCTGGCGCGGAAGATCTTCAAACCGTGCAGGAATCCGTTCCGCAGCGGACCATCATGGCTACGCTTGCGGCTCGCGATGACTTGATGGCCGGATTTACAGCGGAGCGGGACATGGGCACGGAGGGCGCGGGGTCGGCTGATACGGCCGTGCGCGACGCGATCAATCGTGGGGAGATTCCTGGGCCGCGGCTGCGCATTAGCGGCAATGCGATCAACATACTTGGCGGCCACGAAGACGCCATTGGCTACAACCCCGAGCAGCACGTGCTGCCCAACGCTACGTACGCGAACAATTCGGCAGAGCTTGTCACCGTGATCCGCGAGCAGCTCAAGGAAGGCGCGGACTTCATCAAGATTTATGAGACTGGCGCGGATTCGCTGGTGAATGGGCGGCTTTCGACGCCATTTCAGTATACGGAGGAGGAACTCGTTGCTGCGGTGTGCGACGCGGCGCGCACGGGGAATCGCGTGGCGGTCCACGCGACCGGCGAGCCTGGAACGCTTTACGCCGCTCGCGCGGGCGTGGAATCCGTGGACCACGCGTATCAACTCAGCGATGAGACGATGCGCGTCATGCGCGAGAAGCAAATCTTCGCGGTGCCCACTTTTGCGATCGCGGAATATTTTGCGGAGCATGCTGCGACTCCCGAAGGCGGTGCGCGCGAACGGCAGATGCTCGAACTGCATGCGCGCGAATTCAAAAGACAGCTTGCGGCGGGCGTTCCGATGGCGATGGGATCTGATGTTGGTCCGTTTCCGCACGGAACGCAGGCGCGCGAGTTTGTGTTGATGGTGAAATACGGAATGTCGCCGCTGGCTGCGATTCAGGCGGGGACCTTGAACGGGGCGAGATTATTGGGCTGGCAAGATAAAATCGGCGCGCTGAAGGTGGGTTACGCGGCCGATGTGGCCGCGGTTCCCGGGAATCCGCTTGACGACATCACGGCGCTGCAGAAGGTTTCGTTCGTGATGAAAGACGGCGCGGTCGTTCGCCGATAACTTTACGGCGCTGGAGGGGCGTCTGCTCTCACGTCGGAAGTCAAAGGCAACAGCGGCGCGCGTTCCGCGCGGGGAACAGCGAAGGCGCCTGCGGCAGCAAGGTAGCGCTTCGCGCGACGATCTTTTATGTCGGGGCTGGAAGCCCCGACCTACAAAGAAAGAGCAGGTATGCGCGTTGGCTCTTATCTCGGAGCGCTGAAGCGCTCCTTCCCCCGCATGAATGCGGGGGCTCCCACCAAAATTCAAAAGCAATAGCGACGGGGTGAAGCCTCCCTGCCTGCCGACAGGCGCGTCGCTACGCGGGAAAAAAACGGGGAAGAAGACGAAGAAAAACCAAAGGCAGGCACGGTCGGCCTCGGCGGGCCGTGCCCCCCACCTTTCAAAAAACGAAAGGGATGGAGCACCCGCAAAAACGACGGCGCTGAGACCATCTTGTCGGGAGGTATGCCGAACGGCGCGACTATCGGAGAAGCGGAATTGACTCCCAGGCCGATGTCCGTTGTAGAATCGGTGCGCTCTTCAAGCTCAGCGAAGGAAAATCCGATGAACAGACTCTGCTCGCGGTATGTGTATCTCACATTGCTGGCCCTCACTTCTTTGGTTCTTGTTTCCACGATCGCTTTGCCAGCAGCCGACATCACTTCCCCGGCCCCCGCACCGCCGGTGGCGAAGAAAGAGCCGAAAGTCACCGAGATCAACGGCCACAAGCTGGTGGATAACTACTATTGGCTGCGCGAGAAGAAAAATCCAGATGTGAAAGCGTATCTGGACGCCGAAAATGCCTACACCGACGCTGTAATGAAGCCGACCGAGCCGCTGCAGAAGAAGCTCTATGACGAAATGCTGAGCCGAATCAAGGAAACCGACGTGGAAGTCCCGTACAAGGAGGGCGGCTATTTCTATTATTTGCGGACGGAAGCGGGAAAGCAGTACGGGATTCGCTGCCGTAAGAAGGGCAGCCTTGATGCGCCGGAAGAAATAGTCCTCGATGTGAATGAACTTGCGAAGGGACAGGCCTTTATGTCGCTGGGAGCTTTTGACGTCAGCGACGACGGGAACCTGCTGGCCTATACCACGGACAACACCGGGTTCCGGCAATTCACTCTGGCTGTGAAGGATTTGCGCACAGGGAAATTGTTGGCTGATCATGTCGAGCGCGTCGACTCCATCGCGTGGGCGAACGACAACAAGACGATTTTCTATACGGTGGAAGACGAAGTCTCGAAGCGGTCGTACCGGATGTATCGTCACGAAGCAGGCACGAGCGGGCCGGACACTCTGATCTATGAAGAAAAGGACGAACGATTTGATGTTGGCACCGGCAAGACACGCAGCAAAGCCTATGTATTGCTGATCTCCAGCAGCCACACAACGAGCGAAGCGCGTTACATTCCCGCCGACCAGCCGCTGGCGGAATGGAAACTAATCGAACCTCGCAAACAAGGCGTCGAGTACTATCCCGATCAGAACGGCAATTTCTTTTATATTCGCGTGAACGACACAGGGCGCAATTTCCGCATGGTGAAGGCGCCGGTCGCGGATCCCGGCAGCAAGAATTGGCAGGAAGTGGTGCCGCATCGCGCCGAAGTGATGCTTGATGATATTAGCTTCTTTAAGAATTACTACGTCTGCTACGAGCGGGAAAAGGGTTTGCCGCAGATTCGCGTCACCAACCTGCAAAGCGGGGAATCCCGCCGCATCGAATTTCCGGAGCCCGCCTACGTGAATTATCCGTATATCAATCGCGAATACGACACCACCAAGTTCCGGTATGGCTACCAGTCGTTTATTACTCCGGCGTCGGTCTTTGAGTATGACGTGGCCAGCGGCACTAGCACCTTGCTGAAGCAGAAAGAAGTACCCGGCGGCTATGACCGTACGCGATATCAGGTAGAGCAGATTTACGCGACGGCATCCGATGGCGTCAAGATACCGATCTCGGTGGTTCATCTGAAAGGAGCCAAGCTGGACGGCAAAGGGCCGATGTATCTCACCGGGTATGGTTCTTACGGCATATCGTACGACATCGCCTTCAATTCCGATATTTTCAGCATGGTCGATCGGGGCGTGGTGGCGGCGGTGGCCCACATTCGGGGCGGAGGAGAAATGGGGAAGGCGTGGCACGATGACGGCCGCATGATGCACAAGAAAAACACTTTCACCGACTTCATCGCTTCCGCCGAATATCTTGTGGCTCAGGGATATGGTTCGAAGGACCGCCTGGTGATCGAAGGGCGAAGCGCCGGCGGCCTGCTGATGGGCGCGGTCCTGAATATGCGGCCGGATTTGTTCCATGCGGCTTTGGTCGGCGTTCCGTTTGTAGACGTGATGAATACCATGCTGGATGAATCTCTGCCGCTGACCGTCGGCGAATTCGAGGAGTGGGGCAATCCGAAGGAGGAGCCGGCGTTCGATTACATGCTGACGTATTCTCCCTACGACAACATCGAAGCCAAGGCGTATCCGAATATGCTGGTGAGGACCTCGTTTAATGACAGCCAGGTGATGTATTGGGAGCCGGCCAAGTATGTCGCCAAAATGCGCGCTCTCCGGACCGACCACAATACTTTGATCCTAAAAACGAACATGAACCCTGCCGGACATGGCGGCGCATCCGGGCGATACGATCGCCTGCATGAAGTGGCGTTTGATTACGCGTACTTCCTGACGCAAATGGGAATGATCAATTAACGGTCGTCAGACAGTGACCGGGATATAGTGCGGTGATGCGCTTCGCGATTGTATTTTTCCTGTTCGCCAGGTCAGCGTGCGCGCAAACGGCGCTGCAAACGAAAATTCGGGCGATTGCCGCAGATGCTCACGGCAAAGTGTCGGTGGCATGCTCGCTGCCGGACTCGTCGCTCAATTGCGATCTCGATCCTTACGCGCGTCCGCCGATGGAGTCGGTGTTCAAGCTGCCGCTGGCTGTTGCTGCGCTTGATCTGGTCCAAAACGAGAAGTTTTCGCTGGACCAGGCGATTCGTTTTCTGCCAAGCGACCGGATATTGCCTCACGTTTACAGCCCGCTTCAGGACAAATATCCCGATGCTAATGTCGACATTCCTCTGCGCGAACTGCTGCGCCTCGCTGTATCTCTTAGCGACAACGTGGCTGCCGACGTTGTGCTGCGAATTATCGGCGGGCCTGCGGTCGTCACTAATTATATGAAGTCGATCGGAGTAGAGGGTTTTCATTTAGAAGATGGTGAGCGGGGACTCCATGACGATGTTAAAGCTCAATACCGGAACTGGTTTGAGCCTATAGGAGCAGTGGAGCTGCTTCGTCGCATCAGCGACAACTCTCCGCTGACAGAGGAGCACACCAAGCTTCTCATGGGAATGGATGCAAGATACGCCGACGGGACCGCACCAGATAAAAGGCGAGCTGGCGCCTGGAACGATCGTGATGCACAAGACGGGGCATTCAGCAACCGTCGACGGGCTGACGAACGGTACGAATGACATCGGCCTTATTACGCTGCCTGATGGGAGGCGGCTGGCGATTGCCATTTTCATTACGGATTCCAGGACTGACGATGCCGCTCGCGACGCGGTGATGGCTCGCATTGCGAAGGCTGCTTACGACGAAGGCGTTCAAGCAAAAAAATAATGCGTGATGGTAATTGACGGGTTGCTGCGGGCCTACTCTGAGATTCTTCGCCCATCCTGACGGATGAGCTCAGAATGACACCCGTAACCGCGCGAGAGATCAAAGTCAAAGGCTGGCGCCCGTAAAGGGCGCCGCTACATAAGCAAAAGAACTGGCGAGATGCCGGAAGTACAAATGGAAACGGCGGAGGCCGGAAATGCTTGCTGCTTTCAGGCTCCGCCGTAGACGAATCGGGTTGGTGGCGCGATTAGAGGCGGCCGGCTATGTGCAGGGATTGCGCGGTCGTCTTGTTGGTGGCCTTCAAGGCAGCGCGCGCCAGCGGGGCGGCTACGGCCGTCTCGACGCGCTCGTCATTAATTGCGGCGAGAACGGCGAGAGTTTTCTGTTGAGTTGCGGCATCGCCCGCGTCTTTCTGCGCGTCGGCAAGCAGCTCGAGCGAGAGCGGATTTCGGGGATCAAATTGAAGCTCCGAAATTGCGTCGGCGAACTTGCCCTCGGCCAGGAGAACTGCGCCGCTTGCGGAATGATAGGACTGCTGGACCAGATTGTTGCGGCTAGTTTGCGCCATGCTCTTAAGAGGTTCGAGAGCCTTTTGCGCTACGTCCAGATTGCTGGCGTGCACCGCGACAAACGCACGCGTCTGCAAAATCGAGGCGAGCTCGGTGTCGTGGTCCGCGGCCGACAGAACGTGCTTTTCTGAAAGCACCGCTTCGGCCGCGTTCAGATCGCGAAGAGCCGATGCCGGGTCGGGGTTGAAGAGGGCCATCGAGCGGTGCGCCTCTGCTTCCTGAAGCGGGAAACCGGCCTTGCATGCCTCATTGGCGATCGCCAGGTATTCCTTACGCGCTTGCTCGGGCTGGTTTTGGCGGAAATAGGTCATGGCGGCTAGCAGGCGGTAGTTAAATTTCGTGCCGAGGTCACTCGTCATGTCGACGGCCCTGGCATATTCTTCGCGGGCGTGTTCCTCCTCACCCATGAGCGCGTAGGTGGAACCGAGGCCGACTTGCGAAGAAGTAAAGTGCGAGTCGATTTTAAGAGAGGCGCGGTAGTGATCAAGAGCGCCTTGAAAATCACCGGCCATGCGCAGAATCTCCGCGTACGAATCCTGGGGATTCGGCTGGCCGGGCAGAGCTACGACGTAGCGCTCCATCAACGGCGGCGCCATGCTGACTTTTCCGTCCAGCGCGTAGCAATAGGCAAGGTTGTTCAGGGCGGGGAAATAATTCGGATCAGTCTTCAGGACGCGCTCGAGAACTTGGACACCACGGTCGAAGTTCTGCTGTCCGGAACAAAGCCATTCGGAGTCCAGGTTCGCCAGACGCTTGTCTCCGGGATACTTGGAGAGTAGATCGTTCATGGCCGAAATGGCGGGGACGATTTGGCCATTTTTGGTGCCGTTCATCCAGCGGATCAAGAGACGCTCATCGTGGGTTGCGTTTCCAATTTCGTGAATGGAGAGAGCCCGCTCGCGTTTCTCTTCGGCCGGATCGGTGGTGAAAAAGGCGACAAATGCATGGGCGAGGGCAAAATGCGGGTCGGCCTTGACAGCGGCGCGAATTGAGTCGAGACCCTCGTCGGTGTAGAGAAGATCTTCGCGCTGCTTCATGCCCAATTCGAATTCATCGCGCGCCCGTTGGGAGCGCGTGGAGATGGGAACCGTCTGCGATTTGGCGACGGACTTGAGTTTTGGGGATTGAGCTCGTGTGGCAGGGCCGGGCGTGCCGGCTACCAGCATGAGGATCGCGACGCTTCGAAGCCAGAATTGGGTTTTCATGTTTCCTCGCATTGAGAATTCTCGTGTTTATCTAGTGCTCTCGGATTAGTGGCCCTTGAGTGCGTAACCCGGGTCGAAAGGCTGTTTCTCGTCGATCTTGATGACCTTCACGGAACCGGTGATGTTGTAAACGTCGACGACGCCGATGGCGGATGCGTTCGAGCCGACGAATTTCACGATTTCCTCATCGCTCTGGGCAAAAACGACAGGCGAGGAAGATTTCCGGGCGGAATCGCTCAAGACGCTCTTTGCTTCGTCGGCGCCGACGCCCAGCACTTTTTCGGTGAAGAATTTCATCGCCGGGGAAGAAGGGTCGCGCATGACGACCGTGATGCTTTTCCCGGTCGGCCACGCAGCCGTTTTGCCCTTGAGAATCTTGGCGAGGTCGGCGAGAGAAACGGAACGAGCCGGATTCGTGGGATTGACTACGATTGCGAATTCGGTGGCGTATGCGGCGGAGACGATTCCTGCCAGCAGCAAGCTAACGATTAAAACGCGATTTCTCATTCGACGCCTACTTTTGCTTCCGAGAGGGTTTCGACGGGCAAGCGCCCGCTTTCAAACAAAATTAGCATCCGGGGAGGAGAGTCGAGTCAAGAAAGGCATAGGTTGGTGTCGAACATGGTACCAGTACTACCGTCGAGGTTCAGATTTGACCGATACGGGCAGTCAAGGTTCCTTGGTTTGGGGCCGGATCGGGTCAGGGAGCCTACAGGCGGGAAGGTATGTCGAATAGGAACACCGGTAGGCATTTTTTGGCGCTCGCTCCATCGAGTTGACGTATGTTAACGCCCGGGTGCATCCTCCACACCCCTCCGCAGCGCCAGCGGTAAACCCCACGAAACGGGTATGCCTGAATTGATGATTCGGGCCACGGAGGAAACATGAAGCGTGTCATTAGTTTTTTCGCGGTATTCAGCGTTCTGTTGGTTGTCACGTCCACGGCGCAAGCCCAAACCCCAACAAGTCAATTGTCGCAAGGGACGCAGGTGCGGCTCACGATGGTGAACGGGGTGAGTTCTAATGTAGCGCACGACGGAGATCCCTTTACGGCGGTTGTGGCCGAGCCCGTCTTCATCGGCAACCAGATCGTGCTGCCGGCGGGCGCGAAGGTGCACGGGCAGATCACCAGCGTGACACGGCCCAAGCTATTCTCGATGATACGCGGCGGAGCGTCGATGAACCTTGCGTTCAAATCCATAGAGATCGATAGCCGGATTTTTCCCGCGCAGATGAGCATTCTGGGGCTCTATAGCGGCGGCACGGAGCTTGGAAAACAGCGCAAGGATCTAAGGACGGTGGAAGGCGCTGTGATCGAGGAGAAACACGACGTCAAGACGGACATCATTGATGTCGGACTAGGGACGAGCGGAGGCAGCGTCGTGGGCCTAGTTTTCAGCCACGTGTTGCGGGGCACGATGATCGGGCTTGTCGGCAGCTCGGTGTACATCGTTGCTAAGAAGGGCAAGGATGTTGAACTACCCGCGCAGACGGGAATGATCGTTCGCATGGATAATACGGTGGCGTTCCCTGCGGGATTCATACATAGCGCGACGTTCACGTCGGGCGACAAGTAAACCGAGGGCGCTAGGCGGCGCCGCGGGCAGCCGTTCGCTTTGCGGAGCGTTTGAGGAAGCGATAGAGGCTGGTGCGTCCGATGCCTAAGAGTTGGGAGGCCCGGACGCGGTTGCCGTTGCACATTTCGAGAACGCGCTCGATATGTACGCTGCGCACTTCGTCGAGTGGAAACGGCCGCCAATTTTCTTCGTTTACGGAAACGCGGCCGCGCGGCTTCTGAAGGTGGTCGGGCAAATCACCGACGTCGATGAAATCGGCGGTGGCGGTGATGGCGGCGCTGGAAATCACGTTCTCGAGCTCGCGAACGTTGCCGGGCCAATCATGCTGATAAAGGACCACCTGGGCGCGGCGGGTGAGTCCTTGAAACATTTTGCCGTAGGCCTCGCTGTACTTCTTCAGAAAATGCTGGACGAGAATCGGAATGTCTTCCGGACGGCCGGTCAAACCGGGAACGTGGATTTCGATGCTGCTGAGGCGATAAAAGAGATCTTCACGGAAGCGGCCGGCGAGGACGTCGGCGCGAAGATCGCGATTGGTGGCGGCGATCAGGCGCACGTCGACTTTCCTGAGTTCGGGCGAACCAACCCGTTGGATTTCGCGATTTTGAATGACGCGCAGCAGTTTTGCTTGCATGGCGAGGGATGTTTCGCCGATTTCGTCGAGAAAGACCGTGCCGCCGTTGGCATATTCGAACAAGCCGGGGCGAGTATCGGTGGCGCCGGTGAAAGCCCCGCGTACATGCCCGAAAAGCTGGCTTTCGAGCAGGGTATCAACTAGCGCCGAGCAGTTGCAGACGACGAAGCGTTCCTGACCCACGGGGCTCATCTGGTGCAGAGCGCGCGCGACAAGCTCTTTGCCGGAGCCGGTTGGGCCGGTGATGAGCACGTTGGT
>Ga0210394_10004075_pt1 | contig 17416 bp, 16 predicted proteins | sample IncBWC12MmetaG_FD_160121 | JGI IMG/M metagenome (GOLD analysis project Ga0210394, IMG submission 160121) | Forest soil microbial communities from Barre Woods Harvard Forest LTER site, Petersham, Massachusetts, United States - Inc-BW-C-12-M | ecosystem: Environmental > Terrestrial > Soil >... | reverse complement strand
GGCGGCGATCGTCGTGGCGATTCTCGTCATGATGTGGGTGTCGCGGCCGATCGGCGCCTTCATCGAGCGCCATCCGACCATCAAGATGCTGGCGCTCGCGTTCCTGATCCTGATCGGCGTGGCGCTGATCGCGCAAGGTCTGCACTTCGAGATCCCGAAGGGCTATCTCTACTTCGCGATGGCTTTCGCGGCGGCAGTGGAGCTCATCAACCTGCGCGTGCGGCGGCGCTGAGGTCCGGCGCACCGGCGGCAGCAGGGCGCCTCAGCGCGCCGTGGCTGGAGCGGCGCCCGCGGGCTTGTGCAGGCGGCTGTTCCGGTAGCCGTAGAAGGCGTAGATCAGCACGCCGACTCCGGTCCAGATTACGAGCCGCATCCAGGTCGCCGTTCCAAGCGACACCATCATGGCGCCGCAGACGACGGCTCCCGCGATGCAGGTGAACCAGGGCCAGGGGGCGCGGAACGGGCGCGGCAGATCGGGGCGGGTCCGGCGCAGTACCAGCACGCCGATGCAAACCGTGACGAACGCGGCCAGGGTGCCGATCGCCACCATCTCGCCGAGGATCTTTACCGGGAACAGGCCGCCGACCACCGCGGCACACGCTCCGGTCACCGCGGTACCGACCGAGGGCGTCTTGAAGCGCGGGTGCACCCGCCCGAAGACGGGCGGCAGCAGCCCGTCGCGCGCCATGGCGAAGAAGATGCGCGCCTGCGCGATGGTCATCACCAGCATCACCGAAGTCATGCCGCAGACCGCGCCGAACTTCACGGCAATACCGATCCAGTAGGGAGCGTTGTGGCGGTCGAGGGCGAGCGCGACCGGCGCGGCGACATCGAGGTCCTTGTAGCTCACCATGCCGGTGAGCACCGTGGAGACGATGACGTAGAGGACGGTGCAGACGATGAGGCTCGAGAGGATGCCGATCGGCATGTCGCGCTGCGGGTTCCTGGTCTCCTGCGCCGCGGTCGAGATCGCATCGAAGCCGATGTAGGCGAAGAAGATGACGCCCGAGGCGGCCATCACGCCGCTCCAGCCGAACAGGCCGAACTGCCCGCCGTTCGGGGGAACGAAGGGGTGCCAGTTGGCCGGCTCGATGTAGCTCACGCCGACGAGGATGAACAGCAGGATGACCGTCACCTTGATGGCCACGATCACGGAGTTGAACCAGGCAGACTGCTTGATGCCGATGTAGCAGATCGTAGCGATGAGCGCGACGACCAGTACCGCCGGCACGTTGATGATGGCTCCGGTGGAGACGATCTCGAAGGCCTCCTTGCCCATGGGCGTCCCGAACGGCGCATTGGTGAGCTGTGCCGGCAGGTGGATGTGCAGCTGGTCGAGCAGGCTCACCACATAGCCGGACCAGCCGACCGAGACGGTCGCGACGGCGAACAGGTACTCGAGCACCAGGTTCCAGCCGATGAACCAGGCAATACCCTCGCCGAGCGTCGCGTAGGAGTAGGAGTAGGCGCTGCCGGACACCGGGATCATGGCGGCGAACTCCGCGTAGCACAGTCCCGCGAACGTGCAACCGAGTCCTGCGATGATGAACGACAGGGGCAGAGCGGGTCCGGCGTGGTTGGCCGCCGCGGTGCCGGTGAGCACGAAGATGCCGGTGCCGATGATGCCGCCGATGCCGAGCAGCGTCAGGTGAACGGGGCCGAGCGCGCGCCGCAGCTGATTAGCCTTCGATTCCTGCTCCTGCAGCTCGGCAATCGACTTGGTCGCAAGAAGTTGTCGCGCCATTTGACCCCCGATTTTTCGCTGGACTCTACACAAGCAACCTGGGGAAAGCGAGCGCGTAGTCCTGGGTCGAACGGCGTCGCCGCGCGCGCTCAGGTGCCGCGCAGATCCTCGGGCACGTGCGGCGCGAGCGTCTCGATGAGCGCGGCGTAGACCCTGGGCGTGCCGGCGAGGATATTGCCCTCCTGGCGATACTCGCCGCCCGTGAGCGTGCCGATGCGCCCGCCCGCCTCCTGGATGAGGAGCGTTCCGGCGGCCGTGTCCCAGGCGCTCAGGCCGATCTCCCAGAACGCGTCCACGCGCCCCGCCGCGACATAGGCGAGATCGAGCGCCGCGGCGCCCGGGCGGCGCACGCCCGCCGCCTGCTCGGTGACCGCGCGCAGCATGCCGAGGTAGGCGTCGAGGTAGCGCATGTTGGCGCGGTAGGGAAACCCGGTGGCGATGAGCGCGCCCTCGAGGGAGCGCGTCTTGCTGACGCGCATGCGGTGGTTGTCGAGATGGGCGCCGCCCCCGCGGCTGGCGGTGAACAGCTCCCCGCGCATCGGGTCGTAGACGACCGCGTGCTCGAGGCGTCCCTTGATCTGGCAGGCGATGGACACGCAGAACACCGGAAAGCCGTGCAGGAAATTCGTCGTCCCATCGAGGGGGTCGATGATCCAGAGCGTCTCGTGCTCACCGCTCCGCCCGCTCTCCTCGGCAAGGAACGCGTGCTGCGGGTAGTTGCGGCGGATGGTGGCGATGATCTCGCGCTCGGCGGCGTGGTCGACCTCGGTCACGAAGTCGTTGCGCCCCTTGGACGTGATGGTGAGCGACTCGAGGCGATTCAGGCTCCGGATGATCACCTCGCCGGCACGGCGCGCGGCGCGCACGGCGATGTTGAGAAGCGGCTGCACGGTCTTTAAGCTCGTTTGGAGAGGTGGGTTTAGGATCGCCGAAGGCGATCCTGCCCAATTGCACTAGCCTATCAGATGAACTCCCCCGACATTCGCATCGTGCTGGTCGCGCCCTCGCACCCGGGCAACATCGGCGCCGCCGCGCGCGCCATGAAGAACATGGGACTCGGCGCGCTGGTGCTGGTACGCCCGCGGCAGTTCCCGCACGCCGAGGCGACGGCGCGCGCTTCCGGAGCCGATGACGTGCTCGGGGCCGCGCGCGTGGTGGATACCCTCGCCGAGGCGCTCTCGGGCTGCGGCTTCATCGCCGCGACCACCGCGCGCGAGCGCGACCAGTATTTCCGCGTCACGGACGTGCGCGAGGCGGCGCCGCGCATCCTCGCCGAGGCGCAGCGCTCGCCCGCGGCGGTGCTGTTCGGCGCCGAGCGCACCGGGCTCACCAACGAGGAGCTCGAGACGGCGCACGTGCTGCTGCGCATTCCCGCCGACGCCGCCTACCCATCCCTGAATCTCGCCATGGCGGTGCAGCTCATCGCTTACGAGCTGTATCGGGCACGCGGCGTGGCGCCACTCGGCACCGAGCCCGTGGCGGCGCCGCTCGCCACGGTTGAGGAGATGGAGGCGCTGTATGCGCATTTTGCGCAGGTGCTGGAGGAGATCGATTTCCGCGATCGCACCGAAAGCGGCACCCATCTGATGTTGCGCATCCGCCGCCTGCTGCAGCGTGCCGAGCTCGATCATAACGAGGCCAACATCCTGCGCGGCATCCTCACCGCGGTGCAGAACCGGCGGCGTCACGCCGGAGAGCGCCGATGAGCTCCGCGGCGCCGGTGTACCTCGACCACGCCGCGACCACGCCGGTCGATCCGCGGGTCGCGGCCGCCATGACGCAGTGCCTCACTGCGGACGGCGACTTCGGCAACGCCTCCTCAGCCCACGCCTTCGGACGCGCCGCCGCGGCGCGCATCGAGCGCGCGCGCGCGCAGGTTGCCGCGCTCATCGGTGCGGCGCCGGATGAGATCGTCTTCACCTCCGGCGCCACCGAGTCGAACAATCTCGCCATCCTCGGCGTGGCGCGCGCCAACGCCGATCGCGGGCGCCACCTCGTGACCGCGCGCACCGAGCACAAGGCGGTGCTCGATCCCTGCAAGCGCCTCGAGAAGGAGGGCTTCGAGGTCACGTACCTCACGCCCGGGCGCAGCGGCGTGATCGGGCCCGCGGCCGTGGCGGGGGCGCTGCGCCCCGACACGCAGCTGGTCTCGCTCATGGGCGTCAACAACGAAACCGGGGTTCTGGAGGACCTCGCGGGCGTCGGGGCCGTGTGCCGTGAGCGCGGCGTTGCCTTTCACAGCGACTGCGCCCAGGCCGCGGGCAAGCTGCCGCTCGATGCGGCTGTCTTGCCGGTCGATTTCCTCTCCTTCACCGCGCACAAGCTCTATGGGCCGAAGGGCGTCGGTGCGCTCTACGTGCGCCGCGGCGCACGCGCGCTGCTCGAGCCGGTGAGCTTCGGCGGCGGACAGGAGCTTGGGCTGCGGCCCGGGACCCTGGCCAACCACCAGATCGTCGGCTTCGGCGCCGCCTGTGAGCTGGCCGCCGCGCTGCTCGCCGATGAGAGCGCGCGTCTGAGGCAGCTGCGCGAGCGGTTGTGGGAGCGGCTGCGTCCACTCGGCGGGGTGCTCCTGAACGGCGCGGACGCGCCGCGCGTCCCGGGCATCCTCAATGTGTCCTTCGAGGGAGTCGAGGGGGAGAGCCTCGTGAGCGCGCTCACCGAGATCGCGGTCTCGACCGGGGCGGCCTGCAACTCCGCGAGCGCAGAAGCCTCCTACGTGCTGCGCGCGCTCGGGCGCGACGCGCTGCTCGCGGCGAGCTCGCTGCGTTTCGGCCTCGGGCGCAACACCTGCGAGCGGGACATCGAGGTGGCCGCCGCCGCCGTGGCCCGCGAGGTCGGGCGGCTGCGGGCGCTGTCACCGGCCTCGGGCCCGCCAGCGGGCGCGGGCGACGGTCCCGGGACGGTTACCGGAGAGGCCGGAGGCCCCGGGAAGGAGACCTGGGTACGGTTTCGGCTGCGCGTCGACGGCGACACTGTGAAAGAGGCACGTGTCCAGGCCTTCGGGTGCCCCCATACTCTCGATGTGGCCGGGTGGCTCTGCCAGGAGCTTCCGGGCCGCAGCCGCGGCGCGCTGACCCCCGGGGCGCCACCGGACTGGGCGCTCGCGCGCTCGGTCCCGGTCGAGAAGCTCGGCCGGCTGCTGGTAATCGAGGATGCGCTGCGCGCGTGCCTATTGCACTGGCCGTAAGCGCTACAATGCAGAGGATCAATGGCCATCTCACTGACCGAATCCGCCGCCACTCGCGTCAAGAGCTTTCTCGCCACGCGTGGCACCGGCATCGGGCTGCGCCTCGGCGTGCGCAAGACCGGCTGCTCGGGCTTCGCCTACGTGGTGAACTACGCTGAGGCGCCCGAGCCGGGCGATGCCGTGTTCGAAGACCGCGGCGTGCGGGTATTCGTGGACTCGGCGAGCCTGACGCTCCTCGATGGCACGATCGTCGACTTCGTCAAGCAGGGGCTGAACGAGGCGTTTCGCTTCCGCAACCCCAACGTCAAGGGCGAGTGCGGCTGCGGCGAGAGCTTCTCCGTCTAAAAACCCTTACCAAACCGGCACTTCCGGCGCAGGCCAAATTGCCGCCGGGCCCCTTCCTGAGTAAACTTGCGCGCTTGCCCGCGGACCCCCGCGGGTGCTGCATTCTCGGCGAAAGGTACCCATCGAATGGCGCTCGAGCGCACCCTCTCCATCGTCAAGCCCGACGGCGTACGCGGCAATCTCATCGGCGAGGTCTATCGCCGCTTCGAGAAAGCCGGGCTGTCGATCATCGCGGCGCGCATGCTGCACCTCTCGCAGCGCGAGGCCGAGGGCTTCTACGCCGTGCACCGCGAGCGTCCCTTTTTCAAGGACCTGGTGCGCTACATGAGCTCGGGTCCCGTGATCGTGCAGGTGCTCGAGGGCGAGAACGCCATTGCCCGCAACCGCGACCTGATGGGCGCCACCGATCCGAAGAAGGCGGCCGCGGGCACCATCCGCGCCGATCTCGCTGCGAGCATCGAGCAGAACGTGGTGCACGGCTCGGATGCCGCCGACACTGCGGCGCGTGAGATCGCCTACTTCTTCAGCACGACGGAGCTGCACTCGCGCAGCTGAAGTGCGTGCCGCCATGAGCTCCGAGGCCCCAGAACGTACCAACCTGCTCGGGCTGCCGCGTCCGGCGCTGGAGGCGTTCGTCGCGCAGCTCGGCAGCCGGCCGTTCCGCGCACGGCAGCTCATGAACTGGATCTACAAGCGCGGCGTCGGCGAGTTCGCCGGGATGTCCGATCTCGCCAGGGACTTCCGTGCCCGCCTCGGGGCGCTCGCCGAGGTGCGCGCTCCCGAAGTGCTGCATCAGCAGCGCTCGGCCGACGGCACCGTCAAGTGGCTGCTGCGGGCGGATGAGACCCAAGCCTTCGAGATGGTGTTCATCCCGGAGCCCGATCGCGGCACGCTGTGCATCTCCTCGCAGGTCGGCTGCGCGCTCGATTGCTCGTTCTGCTCGACCGCGCAGCAGGGCTTCAACCGCAACTTGAGCACCGCTGAGATCGTCGGCCAGGTGTGGCTCGCGAGCACACAGCTCGCGCGCGAGGCCGCAGCGGACGCCGCGCCCGGCGCCGAGCCGAGCGAACGCCGCGTCACCAACGTGGTGCTCATGGGCATGGGTGAGCCGCTCGCCAATTTCCGCAACGTGGTGCCGGCGCTCGACATCCTGCTCGATGATTTCGGCTGCGACTTGTCGCGCCGGCGGGTGACGCTCTCGACCTCGGGGCTGGTGCCGCAGATTTACAAGCTCGCCGAGGTGAGCAACGTGGCGCTCGCCGTGTCGCTGCACGCGCCCGACGACGCGCTGCGCAACGAGCTCGTGCCCATCAACCGCAAGCATCCGATCGCCGAGCTCCTGGCCGCCTGCTGGCACTATCTCGACGAACAGAATGGCCGCAGCGTCACCTTCGAGTACGTGATGCTGGAAGGGGTGAACGACTCCCCGGCGCAGGCGCGCGCCCTGGCACGGCTCCTCAAGGGGCACCCGGCCAAGGTCAACCTGATCCCGTTCAATCCGTTTCCGGGCACCCGCTATACGCGCTCGAGCGCGCCCGTCATCCAGCGCTTCCGCGACGAGCTGCTGCAGCGCGGCCTGCTCGCTACCGTGCGGCGCACCCGCGGCGAGGACATCGATGCCGCCTGCGGCCAGCTCGCCGGACGGGTGATCGACCGCACCACGGTGCGGCTCGGCAGCAAGGTCTTCGGCATCGCCGTTCAACCATGAGCACACTCGTGAACCGTATCGTGTACTTCACCGTCCGGCCCGCGGCGCTGGCCGCGCTCGCATGCCTCGCGCTCGCCGCGTGCGCGAGCCACAGCACGGCGCTGCACGCGGCGAATCAGCAGCAGGCCGCGGACGCCAATACCCAGCTCGGCATCCAGTACATGAACCAGGGCGACCTGAACCTCGCCAAGCTCAAGCTCGACCGCGCACTCGAGGAGGATCCGGGTAACGCCAACGTCCACAGCGCCCGCGCCATGCTGTTCGAGCGCATGGCGCTGCCGGCGAAGGCCGACGAGGAATTCCGCACCGCGCTCAAGCTCGCGCCGCACGACCCGGACGTCATCAACAACTACGCCGTCTACCTGTGCCAGAACGGCCGCACCGACGAGGGCGTCAAGCGCTTCCTCGAGGCCGCGCACAACGCGCTCTACCGCACGCCGCAGGCCGCCTACACCAACGCCGGCGTGTGCCTGCGCGCCGCCAGGCGCGACGATGAGGCGCGCGCCGACTTCAACGCCGCGGTGCAGGTGCGGCCGAACTATGGCGAGGCCACCTATCAGCTCGCCACGCTCGACTTCGACCACGGCCAGCTCACCGCGGCACGCGCCCGCATCGACACTTACATCGGCACCTACGACGCGACTGCCGACCTGCTGCTGCTCGGCGTACGCGTCGCGCGCAAGCAGTGTGATGGCGTTGCCGCGCAGCGCTTCGCACGGCGCCTGCAGCTCGACTACCCGGGTTCGGACCAGGCGCGCGCCCTGGCCACGCTCGACCGCAGCACCTGCTGAGCCTATGGCAACGAGCGACGCTGGCGGCGACAAGCGCTGCGGCATCGGTGCACGGCTGCGGGCCGCGCGCGAGGCCCGCGGGCTGACGACACTGCAGGCCGCCGAGAAACTGCACGTCGACGCGCGCGTCCTCGAGGCGCTCGAGGCGGAGAACTTCCTAGCTCTCGGGGCCACCGTGTACGTGCGCGGCCACCTGCGCCGCTACGCCGAACTGGTCGGCGAGTCGCCCGCGGAGCTGCAGGGCCTGTACTCGGACGGCGCGCAGACCGCGGGGCCCGACCTGACACGCATCCCGCATCGCGGGCCCGCCGGACACTCGCGGCGCCTCGTGGCACTCGCGCTCCTGGTGCTGGTGGCGGTGGCGATCGCGGGGGTCCTGTGGTGGCTCCTGACGCTGCCGGCGGCCAAGCCGCGGCCGCTGGCGGAGCGCACGCTCCCCCGCGGTGAGCCGGCGACGGTGGCGGTCGCGGATCCTTCAGCCGCGCGGCTGGTGAGCGCGGTCACCGCGGCGCAGTCCGTCCCCGGCGCCGCAGACGCGCAGCTGGCGCTCAGGTTCTCCGCGATCAGCTGGGTGGCGGTATACGACGCTTCGGGACGGCGGCTGCTCGAGGGGATCAGCGCCCCCGACAGCGCCCGCACGCTGAGCGGGGCGCCGCCGCTCAAGGTGGTGCTCGGCAACGCGCCCGGCGTCGCCGTGCACCTCAACGGGCAGAAGGTACCGCTCGATGGGCTGGTACGCCGTGACGGCAGCGCGCGCTTCGTGATCGATCGCAGCGGGCACGCCGCAGCGGTACCGCCGCAGTCCGTACCCGGAGGCTGAGTGTCCGAGGAAATCCAACCCGTGCGCGGCATGAACGACGTGCTGCCGGCCGAAATCGGCGCCTGGCAGCACTTCGAGGCGGTGACGCGCGCACTGCTGACGAGTTACGGCTACGAGGAAATCCGCGTGCCGCTGCTCGAGCGCACCGAGCTCTTCAAGCGGGCGATCGGCGAGCACACCGACGTGGTCGGCAAGGAGATGTACACCTTCACCGACCGCGGGGGCGAGAGCCTGACGCTGCGGCCGGAGGCCACCGCCGGCATCGTGCGTGCGCTCATCTCCAACCGCATGCTGCGCGGCCAGCGCCACAAGCTCTGGTGCTTAGGCCCCATGTTCCGCCACGAGGCACCCCAGGCCGGCCGCTACCGGCAGTTCTGGCAGGTGGACGTTGAGGCGGTGGGCTGCCCGGGACCGGACGTCGACGCGGAGCTGATCGCGCTCAGCGCGCGGCTGTGGCAGCGGCTCGGCATCCCGGGCCTGACGCTCGAGATCAACTCTCTCGGCACGCCCGAGAGCCGCCGTGCCTACCGCGCGCACCTGGTCGGGTACTTCGAGCGGCACGAGTCGCGGCTCGATGCCGACAGCCGCCGCCGGCTCGACGGCAATCCGCTGCGCATCCTCGACAGCAAGAACCCCGAGATGCAGGAGCTCATCGCCGGAGCCCCGCTCCTCACCGAGCACCTCGACGCCGAGTCGCGCGAGCACTTCGAGGCGCTCGGCCGCATGCTCGATGGCGTCGGGGTCCTTTACAGAATCAATCCGCGCCTGGTGCGCGGCCTCGACTACTACAACCGCACGGTGTTCGAGTGGATCACGACGGCCACCGGCGCCCAGAATGCCGTATGCTCCGGCGGCCGTTACGACGGGCTGATCGCGCAGCTCGGCGGGGAGGCGACTCCCGCAGTTGGTTTTGCCATGGGTGTCGAGCGCCTGGTCGCGCTGCTCGCGGCCGCCGGGGGCACGCCGACGCACGGCTCCCCCGACGTGTACGTGGTGGTGAGCGGTGAGCGGGCTACGGCCGCCGCGCTCGCGCTCGTCGAGCGGCTGCGCAGCGAGCGGCCGCGGCTGCGCTTTGAGCTCAACGTCGGCGGCGGCAACTTCAAGGCGCAATTCCGCCGTGCCGACAAGAGCGGCGCGGCGCTGGCGCTGATCATCGGCGACGACGAGCTCGCGCGCGGCGTCGCGGCGATGAAACCTTTGCGTGTCGAGTCGGGTCAGAGCGAGTGCCCCATCGAGGCGCTGGCGGCGGGGGTCGAGGCGGCGCTGGCGGGATTAGGGAGTGGCTGAGTGAGCGAATACCTGTCTGACAAAGAACAATGGGAGCAGATCCGTGCCTGGGTCCGCGATAACGCCCTGTCGGTGATCCTCGCCGTGGCGCTGGTCGTCGCCGGCTTCCAGGGCTGGCGCTGGTGGCAGGGGCGCCTCGATGCCCGCGGCCTGAGTGCGAGCGCCGCCTACGTCCGCATGATCGACGCGCTGGAGAAGGGCGATCGCACGCAGGCCTTCACCCGCCTTGGGGAGCTCGAGCGCGATTTCCCGGGATCGCCCTATGCCGATCAGGGCAAGATGCTCGCCGCACGCGTGTACGTCGAAGGGAACGAGCTCGACAAGGCGGCGCACGAGCTCGAGACCGTCACCACGGGTTCCAAGGACCACGAGCTCGCACTGGTGGCGCGCTTGCGCCTGGCGCGCGTCGAGGTCGCCCAGGGTAAGCCCGACGCGGCCCTCGCCACGCTGAATGCCGTGCAGCCCGGGGCGTTCGCGCCGCGCTACGCCGAGGTGCGCGGCGACATCTACTATGCCAAGGGCGACAAGCCCCAGGCGCTCAAGGAGTACCGCAGCGCGCTCGCTGCTGCCGAGGGCGACACGGCGCTCCTCAACCTGAAGATCGCCGACCTCGCCGCCGATGCTCCCGCCCCGGGCGCCGCCAACACTACCGGCGCGCCTCCCGCCGCTCCTGCGGCCGCCGCCACCGCTACCGCTACGAAGTAAGCCATGCGCAACCCGCGACACCCGATCTGGATGCTGGCGCTGCTGCTCGCCATCAGCGCCTGCTCCAAGGACAAGGAGATCGACCAGCCCGCCAAGCTGACGCCGGTCACCGCCACGCTGCGCGTCGCGCGCGTGTGGAGCGCCACCGTCGATGACAAGAAGGCGATCCCGCTGCGCCTCGGGCTCGGCCTCGCGGTGGACGGCGACCGCGTCTACGCCGCCGGCCACAAGGGCGAGGTCAGCGCCTTCGAGCTCACCTCGGGCAAGAGCGCCTGGCACGTGCGCCTCAAGGCGCCGCTCTCGGGCGGCACCGCGGCGGGCGCGGGGCTGGTCCTCATCGGCACGAGCGACGGGCGCCTCTTCGCGCTCGACGCCGGCAACGGCGCGAGCCGCTGGTCGGTGCGCGTCAGCGGCGAGGTGCTCTCGCCCGCGGCCATCTCCGAGCATCTGATCGCGCTGCGTACCGTCGACGGCAAGCTCCACGCCTTGAGTCCCGCCGACGGACACGAGCTGTGGGCGCAGCAGCAGCAGGTGCCGCGACTGTCGCTACGCGGCACGGCGCGCCCGGTGATCGCCGGCGACCTCGTGCTGTGCGGCTTCGACAACGGCCGCGTGATGGCAGTGAATGCCGCCGACGGCACGGTGCAGTGGGAGGCGGCCATCTCCCCGCCCCACGGCCGCACCGAGCTCGAGCGTCTGGTCGACATCGATACCGCGGTGCGGGTCGCCGGTCAGGACGTCTACACGGTCGGCTTCCAGGGCAAGGTCGCCATGCTGGCGCTCGACACCGGCCAGGTCTGGTGGTCGCACGACGCCTCGAGCTACCGCAGTCTCACCCTCGACGACGACACGTTGTACATGGCGAGCGCCGACGGCGAGATCGCAGCGCTCCGTACCCGCACGGGTGCGGAACTGTGGCGGCAGAAGGCGCTGCTCTACCGCGGGCTCACCGCGCCCGCCGCCGTGGATGAGGCGAACGCGCTGGTGGCCGCCGACTTCCAGGGCTACGTGCACTTCCTCGACAAGGCCACCGGCGCGCTGGCCGCGCGGGTGTCTTCCGGCAAGGTGCGCGTCAGCACGACTCCGCTGGTGGTCGGCAACCTCGTGCTGGTGGTGAACGACCGCGGGCAGATCAGCGCCTTTCGCGTGACGCCGCTCGCGGTCGCGAGCAAGTAGCGTTGCCGCGGCCGTCGCCGCGCCACGCTGTGCTCCCATGCTTCCGATCATCGCGCTCGTCGGCCGCCCGAACGTCGGCAAGTCGACGCTGTTCAATGTTCTGACCGGCACGCGGGATGCGATCGTCGCCGACGTCCCCGGACTCACCCGTGACCGCCAGTACGGCTTCGGGCGCGTCGGCCCGGTCCCCTACGTCGTCGTCGACACCGGCGGGCTGATCGAGAATCCCACCGGCCTCGAGGCGCAGATGCGCGCCCAGACCGAGCGCGCCGTGGCCGAGGCCGATCGCCTGGTGTTGGTGCTGGATGCGCGTGCCGGACTCTCCCCCGAGGATCAGTTCGTGGCGCGCGAGCTGCGCCGCTCCGGCAAGCCCGTGACGCTGGCGCTCAACAAGGCGGAAGGGCTGGATGCCGATGTCGCCGGCACGGATTTTCACGCGCTCGGCCTCGGCGAGCCGCATGCCATCTCGGCGGCCCACGGCCAGGGCTGCCAGAGCCTGATGGAGGAGGTGCTGGCGGGCTGTGAGCCGCAGCCGGCCGAGGACCCCTCCGACGGCGCGATCCGCATCGCCATCATCGGGCGTCCCAACGTCGGCAAGTCGACCCTGGTGAATCGCCTGCTCGGCGATGAGCGCGTCATCGCGAGCGAGGAGCCGGGCACGACCCGCGACAGTATCCTCGTGCCCTTCGAGCGTGACGGGCGCCGGTTCGTCCTCATCGACACCGCCGGCGTGCGCCGCCGCGCCCGGGTCGAGGACGCGGTCGAGCGCGCCAGCGTTGCCAAGACGCTCCAGGCCATCGACGAGGCCAACGTCGTGATCCTGGTACTGGATGCACACGACACCGTCGCCGAGCAGGACGCGAGCGTGCTCGGGATCGCGCTCGAGCGCGGCCGCGCGCTCCTCATCGCGGTCAACAAGTGGGACGGCATCCCGCAGGAGCAGCGCGACCAGATCGAGCGCCAGCTCGCCCTCAAGCTCGACTTCGTGCCGTTCGCGCCGCTGTTCTTCATTTCGGCGCGCCACGGCAGCGGGGTCGGCGAGCTCATCCGGGCGACGGTACGGGCTTTCGAGGCCGCGATGCGCGCCATGTCCACCAGGGAGCTCACGCGCACGCTCGAGCGCGCGCTCACCGTCCACCAGCCGCCGCTGGTGCGCGGCCGGCGCATCAAGCTGCGCTATGCGCACCAGGGCGGACGCAACCCGCCGCGCATCATCATCCACGGCAACCAGACCGCCTCGGTTCCCGAGGCCTACACGCGCTACCTCGCGAATATGTTTCGCAAGACCTACGACCTGTACGCGACGCCCGTGGTGATCGAGTACCGCACCGATACCAACCCCTACGACCGGGAGCGGCGCGGCAAACGCCCCGTCAGGAGCAAGGAGCGTCAGCGCGCGCCGCGGCGCAAGCGCTGAAGGCGCCTGCGCCGTTCGGCGGAGCGCAGCCGGGGTTTCGGCTACCATGGAGCTGCGCTTCTCCCGGGAGGCCTCGCGTGCGTACGACGTTACGGTGGATCCTTGCCGCCCCGCTCGCGGCCCTGGCGGCGCCGGGTTTCGCGGCCGGCCCAACCGATGCCGCTGCCTACGTCGCGCTGCACGCTCCGGTGCTCGCGCTGCGCCACCTCGAGGTGATCGACGGCACGGGTGCGGCGCCGCGCGCCGACCAGACGCTCGTCATCAAGGACGGCCGCATCAGCGCGCTCGGGCCCGATGGGAGCACGGCGATCCCGCCGGATGCGCTGGTGCGCGACTACACCGGGCACGCCGTGCTGCCGGGTCTGGTCGGCATGCACGATCACCTGTTCTACACGGCCTCGCGCGACACGCAGCGCAACTCACCCGGCGGGATCGAGCCCGGCTTCGTGGTGAATGAGATTCCCTATTCGGCGCCGCGGCTGTACCTGGCGGCGGGCGTGACCACGCTGCGCACCACGGGCAGCATCGAGCCGTACGCCGATCTCAAGGTGCGCTCGCGCATCGAGGCCGGCGCGCTGCCCGGTCCGCATCTCGATCTCACCGCGCCGTATCTCGAAGGCGCCGGCACCTATTTCGCGCAGATGCACGAGCTCGCAGGCCCCGAGGAGGCCGGCCGGTTCGTCGACTACTGGGCCGCGACCGGCATGACCTCGTTCAAGGCCTACATGAACATCACGCGCGCCGAGCTCGCCGCGGCGGCCGCGGCCGCCCACCGCCACGGCCTCAAGATCACGGCCCACCTCTGCTCGGTCAGCTGGCCGGAGGCGATCGCCGCCGGCGTCGACGATCTCGAGCACGGCCCCGTATATACCGACAGCGAGTTCGTCGCGAACCGCCAGAGCGACCACTGCCCCGATGGGGCCGCCGTGAGCGCCGCCTGGTCGACGAAGAACGTGAGCGATGCCGACGTCGCCGCGCTCATCCACACACTGATCGCCCACCGCGTAGCGGTCACCTCGACACTGCCGGTGTTCGAGCTCGGCGTGCCCGGCAGGCCACCCGCGCAGCGCCGTTCCCTGGACGCCATGTCGACCGCGGCGCGCGACAGCTACCTCACCTTCCGCGCAGGTCTCGACCCCGCGAACGCGGCCCCGGCGAGGCTGTTGCGCCTCGAGATGGACTTCGAGCGCTCGTTCGCCGCGGCCGGCGGACTGCTGCTCGCCGGTCCCGATCCGACGGGTGCCGGGGGTGTGCTGCCGGGATTCGGCGACCAGCGCGAGATCGAGCTGCTGGTGGAGGCGGGCTTCACGCCGCTCGAGGCCATTGAAGTCGGCACGCAAAACGGTGCGCGCTTCCTCGGTCGCGAGCAGGACATCGGCACCCTCGCGGTGGGCAAGCGGGCGGACCTGATCGTGATCCAGGGTGACCCCGCGGCGCACATCGAGGACCTCGAGAAGGTCGCGGTGGTGTTCAAGGACGGGCAGGGCTACGACCCCGCCCGTCTCATCGAGGCGGTGCGCGGCCAGGTGGGCATCCGCTAGGGCGAGCGCCCAAAACGAAACGGGCAGGGTTTCGACCCTGCCCGTCTCATCTCATCGGATCAATTCGCAGCTAGCGCTGCGCCGTCTCCGGCTCTTTGTGGCCGTTCTCCGGAGGTTTCTTCGGCTTGGCGGCCTTCTGCTGCTGCTGGGGCTTGGGTCCCTGCGGCTTGGCGTTGCCGTTGGCGGCCTGCTGCGGGCGGGCGTTGGCGGCCTGCTGCGGGCGGGCGTTGGCGCCGGGCGCCTGTGCCTGGCCGCCCTGCGCACCGTAGCCACGGTTGCCGTTCGGGGCCTGGCCGCCGTAAGGCGCGCGGTTGGCGTTCGCCGCGGCCGGCGCGTGCGCCGGCGGAGCGCCGGCGCCGTGAGCGCCGACGATGCCCGGTGCATTGAAGGCCCCGGGCCGCGGGGTGGCGGCGATCGCCGGGCGGCCGCCGTTGTTGTGGGCGAGCAGCGCCGGATTGGCGGCCGCCTGCTGCACGTGCTGCTGCTGCATGGCGGTCGGGGCTAAGTGCGCCTCCTGGGAGTAGCTGCGCTCCTGCGGGGTGGGAGCCGCAGCGACGCCGCCCGCGCCGCCGTTGTAGCTGACGCGGTTGACCGTGACGTTGTTGACCACGGTCTCGTTGTAGGTGTTGTGGACCACGGTCACGTTGACGTTGGTGACCGACTGGTTGTAGGCGAACGCGCCGCCGACCCAGCGGCCGCCGCCGAAACCAACACCGCCATAGCCGAAGCCGTAGTTGACGCCGCCGTAGAAGCCGACGTGCGGGCCCCAGTAGCCGGCATGGAACATGTAGACGCCGCCGACGAATCCCCAGTAGCCCGGGGTCCAGAGTACGCCGACGCGCGGTGGCATCACCCAGGTGCCCGGCACCCAGTAGTAGCCGGCGGGCGCCCACGCCCAGTAGCCCGGAGTCCAGAGGTAGCCGGGTCCCGGCACCGGGGGCTGCTCGTAGTCAGGCAGCGGAGGCGGCGCTTCGTACGCCTGCGCATCGGCGTCCGGGGCCGGCGCGGCCGCGACTGGCGGCGGCGGGGGCGGCGGCGCCACGTACACCGGGGCGGGCGGTGGCACTGGCGCCGCGACGCGGACCACGCAGCCGGTCAGCTGAGTGGCCGTGGCGCACATCAGCGCGAGACCGGCGAGGGGGGCAAGCTTGAACTGCAGACGTGCTTTGAACATAACCCAGCCCTGATGTTGGTGGTGAGGCAGCCTACGCAGGGGCGCGGGCCGCATGGAACACACAACGTCACAGTTTGAAGGCGGGTGACCGCGTGAAGGGAATGTAATGCGGGAGAGACCGGGTGCGTCGCGCCCCGGCGACACCCCGGCCCGACCGGGGGGTGCCGCATCTGCGGCGCCTCAGGCGAGGCGGAACTTCAGGGTGCCGAGCTTCTCGATGGTGCTCACGATCTCATCGCCGGCCTTGAGCCACACCTGCTTGTCCTTCGGCATGCCGAGGATCACGCCCTCGGGTGTGCCGGACCAGATGATGTCGCCGGGCTCCAGCGTCCACATGCGGCTGATGTAACTGATCAGCTTCTGCGGATTGAAGATCATGTTGCTGGTGTTGGAGGACTGGCGCCGTTCGCCGTTCACGTAGGTCTCGAGTTTCAGGTTGTTGGGGTCGCCGACGCGATCCGCCGACACGAAGTACGGGCCGATGGGGCCGAAGTTATCGAGCGTCTTGCCGATCATCCATTGCACGCTCGGGGTCTCGAGCTGCAGATCGCGCGCCGAGAAGTCCTGCGCGGTGCAGTAGCCGGCCACGTAGTCGAGCGCTTCGGACTCAGACACGTTGCGGGCGCTCCTGCCCATGACGATCAGGAGCTCCGTCTCGTAGTCGAACTTGTACGACACCTCACGCGGCGGCAGCGTGATCGTGCAGTTATGTGCCGCGAGCGCGTTGTTGTACTTGTTGAAGAGGATCGGGACGCTCGGGAGCTTCAGATTGGTCTCGGCGGCGTGGGCGCGGTAGTTGAGGCCGATGCAGACGATCTTGCCGGGATTGGTGAAGAGCCTGCCGAAGGTGATGGCGGACTCCTTCACCATGGCGGGCACGGCGCGGTGCGAAGTCTGTGCGGCGGCGATGAGCTCGTTGAGTCCGCGGGCGTCGCCCTCGCGCAGCAGCTCTTCCATGGTGAGCGGCGCGTGCATGCCGAGCAGCTGCGCCGCCGCGCGCAGGTCGAGGACGGAGTCCTCGCCGAGCTTCGCACCGAGCGTCTCGGAGCCGTCGGCGTTGCGCATGGCGAGCAGCGTTACGCCGGTCGGCATCTCGCGGGGGCCCCGATACTTCGCCTCCGGCCCACTCTTGCCGGCGGCGCCCAGGCTTTCCGCTGTGCTGGCGATACCCACGGTGATGGCTCCGGTTGTTTTCAGGAAAGTTCGCCGGGATGTCACGGTGTTCTCCTTGGCCGCCGCGCGCAATGAGACTATAGCTATCCGGAACCAATGTCTGCCAGCGCACAGACGACCACCTTCGTCCGGCCCAGCCTCAGGTCGTTCAAGCTCCAGCACTCGCTGCGCATCAGCCCGGCAGAAAAATCGGAGGCATTGGTCATGCGAAGGCAGTTCACCGATCCGCACTCGCTCCTGCGGTGGCTGGCCGTGGCTCTACTCGTGAGTTGCGCAGGCACGCTCGCGGCCTCCATGGCCTCGCCATCCGTGCCGCCAGATCGCGATTCCGAGATTCGCAGACATGAA
>Ga0210394_10004073_pt1 | contig 17421 bp, 17 predicted proteins | sample IncBWC12MmetaG_FD_160121 | JGI IMG/M metagenome (GOLD analysis project Ga0210394, IMG submission 160121) | Forest soil microbial communities from Barre Woods Harvard Forest LTER site, Petersham, Massachusetts, United States - Inc-BW-C-12-M | ecosystem: Environmental > Terrestrial > Soil >... | reverse complement strand
ATCGTCAAAATGACGCCCGCGATCCCCGGCAGCGTCAGCACCGCGCCAAAGTAGCTCAGAGCCGCAATCAGAATGAGGGCATTCAAGATGAGAGCCAGCGTCGCGTTGATGCCGCTGCGCTTGTAATAGAACAGCATGAACAGCACCACCGAAACTACACCCGCAATACCGGCATACATGCCTTCTTTGATTGAATCGCTGCCGAGCGAAGCGCCCACCGTGACCTCGTCGAGGTACTCCACGCTCGCCGGCATCGCGCCTGCCTTCAGATTCAGCGCCAGGTCCGCAGCGTTGTCATGACTGCCCATGCCTTCGATCACGCCGTTGTCGGAAATCTTCGCGTTGATCACCGGCGCGCTCAACACCACGTTATCCAGTACGATCGCCAGCCGGTCGTGAATGTGCGCGCCGGTGAACCGCTCGAATCGTTTCGCCGCATCCTGCGCCAGCACGAACTCCGTCTCCCATCCGCGATCCTGCGATTGCTGCGGCCGCGCGTCGCGAATGTCGCGGTTCAGAACCACGGGCGTCCGCGCCAGCAGCCAGATCTGCGCCGGCGAGTTCGCCGCCGAAAGACCCTTTACAAATTGCGAATCGAGAGGCAGCACGCCGCCTTTGCTCTGCATCGCCTCTTCGCGCGAGTTGAAAGGACCGCCCTTCACTTCGTACAATCCCAGGTTCGCCGCCGTGCTCAGCAGTTGCTTCACGTGCGCCGGATCGTCCACGCCTGGCAGTTGCACCAGCAACTGCGCTTCGTTCGCTCCGCCGCCGCGCGATTGCACTGACGCCTCGCTTAATCCAAGCTGGTTGATCTTGTTCGCGATCGTGGCCTTGGTCTGCGACAACGCCTCTGATTTGATCTTCAGCACCTCGGTCTGCTTCAGGTTCATCCGGAAATCGGTCTGATTGACCGGCGTCAGCATCCAGCCATTGCCGAAATTGTCGTTCACGATCTGCCGGAAATTCCCGGACTGCGTCGCGGGGATGCCCGCGATGTTGATCTGGACGTTCCCCGCGTCGGCCAGCGACTGAGGATCGGTATGGACCATCTCCGCAAACTGGACCGCACCCTTCCCGCATTCATCCTTTAAACGCGCGATCACCGCATCGGCTTCGCTCTTGAAGGCATCCTGAAGATGAACCTCGATGATCAAGTCGCTCCCGCCCCTCAGGTCGAGACCCAGCCGGATATTGTTGTTCCAGTTCTGGATCAGCTCCGCTTTCGACTTGGGCACGCCGATAATGCCGTACACGCAAACCAGAATGACCACGATGATGGTCAAAAGACGAAATTTAAGATTACTAGTCATGAGTATTTACTTCTTTTCTTCAATCGCAGGCTTGCTCGAATCCACCAGGCTCGACACCGCGCTGCGCATCACCTGCAGCTTAATATTGTCCGGCTTCACCCGCAGAATCAACGTCGTGTCGGTAAGACTCACGATCGTTCCGACGATCCCTCCGGTGGTCAGAACGTCCGTCCCGGTTTGCAGGCTCGATAACATCTGCGCCTGCTGTTTCTTCTGCTTCTGCATGGGCATGAAGACCAGGAAATAGAAAATGGCGACAATAAAGACGAGCGGCAAAAAGCTCATCAGTGGATTTGTCTGCGCGCTGGGCGCGGCCGTCTGCAAGAGGAAAAGGCCTAAATATTGCATTTATTGTCTCGCGCGACTCGCGCGAAGATACTCCGGGTACTTCCCAATCAATATAGCCTGCCTTATCTCTCTCATGATGTCAAGGTACCGCGTCAGGTTATGCAGCGTCGCCAGCGTCGAAAACGTCATTTCTCCGGCCTGAAACAGGTGTCTGAGATAAGCGCGCGAAAAGTTCTGGCACGTATAGCACCCGCATGACTCATCCACCGGCGCCGCGTCATCCTTATATTGCGTCTGCTTGATCGAAATCTTCCCCGCCCGCGTAAATAAACACCCATTGCGCGCATTCCGCGAAGGCAGAACGCAATCCATCATGTCCACGCCGCGCGCCACGTACTCGGCCAACTCCTCCGGCATGCCCACACCCATCACATATCGTGGCCGATCGGCAGGCAGCAGAGGCGTAGTAACCTCCGCCATTTCGAGTGACAGCGGCCGAGGCTCGCCCACCGACAATCCGCCGATTGCGTAACCCCGCGCGTCGAGTTCGACCAACTGCTCCGCGCACTCCCTCCGCAAATCGGCATACATGGACCCTTGGACGATAGGAAACACCGCCCGGTTGCCGTCATCGTGTTTCCTGAAGTGCTCCATGGCCTTCGCGGCCCATCGCACGGTCCGTTGGGTGGAGCGATGCGCAGCCTCGCGCTCACATGGATGAGATATGCACTCGTCCAGCACCATCATAATGTCGCTGCCCAATGCCATCTGCACATCGATGGTCGATTCCGGCGTGAACATATGCGGATCCCCATTCAAATGCGAGTGAAACAGCACCCCTTCTTCCGTGATCTTGCGCAGGCTGTTCAGACTGAAGACCTGAAACCCTCCGGAATCCGTAAGAATCGCCCGCGGCCAGCTCATGAATTTGTGCAGCCCGCCCAATCGCCACACCGTCTCATGCCCCGGCCGCAGATACAAATGGTAGGTATTCGCAAGAATAATCTTCGCTTCGAGATCGCGAGGCAAAACTCCCTTAACCGCCGCCTGCGTGCCGACCGGCATAAACACCGGCGTCTCCACATCGCCATGAGCCGTATGCAAAATCCCGGCCCTCGCACCCGTTGAGGGACAAACCGCCTGCAACTCAAAATGAAACACTGAATCTCCAGTGTAAATGAAGGAGCCAGGAGCCAGAAGCCAGAAGCCAGCAAAACTGGTTCGCTCTTCTGGCTCCTGGCTCCTGGCTTCTGGCTCCTTCTGAGGTAAACTGCGAAGATCGTGAAACGAGCACTTCTCTTCCTCCCTCTCGCTCTACTGGCCCAAGCCCCTCCGCGCCTCTCCACCGGTTTCGATTCCATCAAAGCTTCCGACCTCCGCGCCGATTTAACATTTCTAGCCTCGGACGCTCTAGAAGGACGCATGTCGCTCGAGCGAGGCTCCGAAGTAGCCATCCAGTGGATCGCCGCCGAGTTCGCCAAAGCCGGCCTCAAGCCCTTGGTCGACGGCTCTTATCTCCAGCCCGTCCCATTAGTCGAATACCGAGGCGACCGCCAGCTCTCTTCCCTTACTCTCACCATCAACGGCAAAGCCGAGACGCTCCAAGCCACCGGCAACTTTCCCAACGACGGCAATTATTCCGGCAAAGTAGTCTTCGCCGGCTTCGGCATCACCGCCCCCGAGCTCGACTACGACGATTACGCCTCAATCGACGCCCGCGGAAAAGTCGTGCTCGTCTTCAATCACGAACCGCAGGAAGACGACGCCAAATCGATTTTCAACGGCAAAGGCAACACCCGCTATGCCAACGCCCGCGCGAAAATGTTCATCGCCGCCCGCCACGGAGCGGTCGCGATGCTCGTCATGCCGGACCCGAATCACCCCAAGAACATGGTGCGAGGCCCTCTCGATAATCCCCAGCAGGCCCGGCAAGCCCCCAGAGTGCCTCGCCCGATTCAAGCCATCGCCGACGAACAGTCCATCCCCGTCTTCAACATCAATGCCGCTACCGCCGAAAAACTACTCAAAAATGCCGGCGAAATACAAGCCTCCATCGACGCAACGTTGAAGCCCGTATCGAAACCTCTTGACGCCGAAGCCAGTCTTCATGTCGTGAACGCGTTGCGTAAACGCCAGCTCTCGCACAACGTAATCGGCCTCCTTGAAGGCAGCGATCCCGCGCTCTCCGCCGAGACCATCATCATCAGCGCCCATTACGATCACGACGGCCTGGCCGCCGGTGGAGGCATTTATCATGGAGCCGATGACAACGGCTCCGGCACCGTCGGCGTCGTTGCGCTGGCCAAAGCTTTCATAAAAAACCCGGTGAAGCCCAAGCGCTCCATCCTCTTCTCCGTCTACGCCGCCGAGGAGCGAGGCCTGCTCGGCGCCTACTACTACGCCGCTCATCCCCTGCGCCCTCTCGCCACCACCCGAGCCGTCATCAACTTCGACATGATCGGCCGCAACGAAGCCCCCAGCTCGCAGACCAACGGCCTGATCGAAATCGCCCCCGATACTTCCAACGAAGTAAACATCATCGGCACCAAATACAGCCCCGACTACCGCGCCACGGTCGTCAAATCGAACGAATACGCCGGCCTGCACCTCAACTACAAATGGGACGAAGACACCGTCCTCAGCGTCCTGTTCCGCAGCGACCAGTATCCATTTCTGATGCACGATATCCCCGCCATGTGGTGGTTCACCGGCTTCCATCCCGACTATCACCAGACCACCGACACCGCCGACAAGATCAATTACGCCAAAATGGAAAAAATCCTGAAACTGGCCTACATAAGCGCCTTCGATTTCGGAGACGCCAAAAATCCCCCAAAATTCGTAGCTCGTCCGGCGTTATGAATTGTGTTTCGAACACAGACTGAAGTCTGTGCCACCTCAACCTGCATTGGTGGCACAGGCTTCAGCCTGTGAATAGTCATAGCGGCGTCTCCTGTTACCATGAAAGTTCACCCTAGCCATGGCCCTGCGCTTCTACAACACTCTTACGCAACAAGTCGAGCCCTTCGCTCCTCTCCACGGAAATGTGGTCAGAATGTACACCTGCGGGCCCACGGTCTACAATTTCGTCCACATCGGAAACCTGCGGACCTTCACTTTTCAGGACCTTCTGCGCCGCTGGCTGCGGGCCCGGGGCTACCAGCTCGACCACGTGATGAACATCACCGACGTCGAGGATAAAATCATCCGCAACGCCGCAGCGGAGCATAAAACCATCGCCGAATACACCGCCGTTTACACTCAGGCCTTCCTCGACGACATCGCCACTTTGCGCCTCGAACAACCCGAGCGCTGGGTGAAAGCGACGGATCACATCGACGACATGGCCGCGGCCATCGAAAAACTCCGCGACCGCGGTTTTACGTATTTGAGCGATGGCTCGGTCTATTACCGCATCGCGAATTTTCCTTCGTACGGAAAGCTCTCGCATAACGACTTCAGCGGCATCCGCTCCGGCGCCCGCGTCGACGTCGACGAATACGACAAAGCCGACGCGCGAGACTTCGTGCTCTGGAAAGCGCAGAAGGACGGCGAGCCTGCCTGGCAAACTCCTCTCGGCCCCGGTCGCCCCGGCTGGCACATCGAGTGCTCCGTGATGGCCATGAAGTACCTGGGGGAAACGCTCGACATCCACACCGGCGGCGTCGACCTGACGTTTCCGCATCACGAAAACGAGATCGCGCAATCGGAGGCGCTCACCGGAAAACCGTTCGTCCGTTTCTGGCTGCACGCCGAGCATCTTTCCATCGACGGGCAAAAAATGGCGAAATCGCTGGGAAATTTCTACACACTGCGCGATGTTCTCGCCATGGGCTACACGCCGGAGCAGATCCGTTACCAGCTCGCCGCGGTTCCCTATCGCAAAAAATTGAACTTCACGTTCGACGGCCTGAAAGCTGCCGCGACCTCCATCGACCGCCTTCGTAATTACAAACGGCGCCTGGAAACAGCCAAGTTTGCCGAAGGAATCAACGAGAAATTAGTCGCGCGCACCGATGCCGCGACCGCAGCTTTCGACGAAGCCCTGGACGACGATTTGAACACCGCCGAGGCCCTGGCCGCGGCCTTCGAGTATATTCGCGATACCAATACGGCCATGGACGCCGGCGAATTCCTGAGCGGGAACACGACCGGCGCATTTGAGTTTTTGAATCATTTCGACTCGGTGTTCGATGTGTTGAAACCATCGTCTACCACCGATGGATTATCGGATGCCGACGTGGAAGCCAAAGTCGCCGAGCGGAACGCCGCGAAAAAATCGAAAGACTTCGCTCGCGCCGATCAGATCCGCAAGAACCTCGCCGCCGAAGGCATCATTCTCGAAGACACCAAGGAAGGCGTGCGCTGGAAACGGTCATGAAGCTTGAATCGAAAGCCGTACATTTCGCCGATCGTAAACGCGGCAACGGGTGCGTGCCCAGCACCACTCCGATCCACACGGCCACTACCTACGTCTACGATTCGATGGATGCCCTCGACCGCATTTTCGGCGGCGAGGAAGAGGGCCAGTCTTACGGTCGCTACGACAATCCTACGCGTAACGCTCTCGCCGAATTGGTGAACGAACTGGAGAGTGGAGCGGGCGCGATCGCCTGCTCGTCGGGCATGAGCGCCCTGCATCTCGGCATTCTAGCCGCGCTGCTCGACCGTCCGAAACGAGTGGTCGCGGCGAACGCCCTCTACGGTGCGACGACCAATTTATTGATGAGTGTGTTCGGTCCCATGGGTGTCGAAACCACGTTTGCCGACGTCTGCGACATTTCCGCGTTCGAAGCAGCCGTCACGGAAACCAAGCCCGGCGCAGTGATCATGGAGACGGTATCGAATCCTCTGCTGCGCGTCGCGGCCCTGGACAAAATCGCGGAAATCTGCAAGCGCGCCGGCGCGCCGTTGATTGTCGACAACACCTTCGCCACGCCAATGCTGGTGCGTCCACTCGAATTAGGCGCGAGCATCGTAGTCCACAGCGCGACGAAGTACATGGCCGGGCATGGCGACGTTCTTGGCGGCGTCATCATCGCGGATGAGGAAAATATCCCCGCGATTCGAGCGCTTTCGCGGACTATCGGCCCGACGATGAGTCCGTTCGATAGTTACTTGACCATGCGCGGAATCAAAACAATGCCCCTGCGCGTCGAGCGACAATGCACGAACGCCTGCAAAGTCGCGTCGTGGCTTTCGGAACATCCAAGAGTCGAGCGCGTGTACTTCACCGGCGATCCGAAGCATCCCGATGCTTCGACCATCGCGCGCCTGTTCCCCAAAAATCTGCAAGGCGCGATGCTCGCCTTCGATTTGAAAGGCGCAGGCAAAACGGAAGTCTTTCGCTTCATGGAAGCTCTGAAAATGATCGTCCCCGCGACGTCGCTGGGCGACGTCCACACCATGGTTCTTTATCCGGCGATGGCGTCGCATCGCGAAATTTCCGCGAAAATGCGCCATCGCCTGGGCATCGGCGACGGCCTGATCCGCATGTCCATCGGCATCGAAGCCGTGGAGGACATCATTGCGGATTTAGAGCAAGCCTTGGGTTAAACCCGGAGCCGACCGCTCCCGGAGGTCGCGGTTCTATTGGTCTTTGGAACCGCGACCATCGGGAGCGGTCAGCAGACCGGCAGCAAGTTTGCTACTCTGAAATTTAGATGAACGCCCACCTCCATCATTGCCACCAAAACATGAGGCGGGTTCTCTCTTAATTTCGAAATTAAAACGAAACTTCAAAAGAGCCCGCCCGAAACGGTGGGCTTTTTTCATTGGTGCATATGAATCTGGATTTCAGCAAACTCGACGGCCTGGTTGCCACAGTAGTGCAGGATCACAAAACCGGACGCGTCCTCATGGTCGGCTTCATGAACGAAGAGTCGTGGCGAAAGACCGTAGAAACGGGCTTCGTGACGTTCTACAGCCGCTCCCGAAACAAGTTGTGGATGAAGGGCGAGACCTCCGGCCATCGATTGGTCGTCAAAGAAATCTCTACCGATTGCGATCGCGACGCCGTGCTGGTGAAGGTGGACGCCATCGGCCCTGGCGTATGTCACGAAGGCTACGAAAGCTGCTTTTTTCGCCAGCTTGACGGCACCGAATGGAAAATTACCGAAAAGCGCGCCTACGATCCAGGCGAGGTCTATAAATGACGAAATTAAAATTGGGCATCCCCAAAGGCAGCCTCGAAAATGCGACGATCGACCTGTTCCGGCGCGCCGGATTTCAGATCACCACGAGCAGCCGTTCCTATTTCCCGGCCATCGACGATCCGGAAATCGAATGCATGCTGATTCGCGCGCAGGAAATGGCTCGCTACGTAGAGGACGGCGTTCTCGACGCCGGGTTGACGGGCCGCGATTGGGTGGAGGAGAACGAATCGAAAGTCGAAACCGTCGCCGATTTGATTTATGCGAAGCAGAGTTTCGGCAAAGTGCGCTGGGTGCTGGCGGTGCCCGACTCGTCGCCGTTCAAGAGTGTGCAGGACCTCGAAGGCAAGGTCATCGCCACGGAACTGGTATCGGCCACGAAGCGTTATCTGGCGGCGAACGGCGTCACGGCGAAAGTCGAGTTCAGTTGGGGCGCGACCGAAGTGAAGCCTCCGGAGCTGGCCGACGCGATTGTCGAAGTGACCGAGACCGGCTCGTCGCTGCGCGCAAATAAACTGCGCATTATCGAAACCGTTCTCGAATCGAACACGCAGTTGATCGCGAACCTCAATTCCTGGAATGATACGGCGAAACGCCGTAAGTTAGAAGACATTCGCATGCTCCTCGAAGGCGCCATCAATGCGTTAGGCAAGGTCGGGCTGATGCTCAACGTGGAGAAAACCAATCTGGCGAAGGTGAACGCGGTGCTGCCGGCGTTGAAGAAACCGACCATCTCCACGTTGAGCGACGACGAGTGGCTGGCCGTCAACACCATCCTCGATGAGACGACAGTGCGAGTGATTATTCCTCGCTTGAAGGAAGCGGGCGCGCAAGGAATCGTGGAATATCCTCTCAACAAGATCGTGATGTGATGATACGGATTCTCGATCACAAACATGCCGGGGGTTTGATTACGCGCAAAGCAGCGCGCCTGGAAGAAGCCGAGCGCATCGTCGCGCCGATTCTTATGGACGTGCGTAAACGGGGCGACGCTGCGCTGTTAGAATACGCTCGTAAATTCGACGGATTCACGGGCGACAGCGTACGAATGGCCGTCTCGGGGTCGCTCACAAAAGAGATGCAGAGCGCAGTCGAAACGGCTGCCGCGAATATTCGCGAACATGCGCGGACGCAACTCCCTGTCGACGGGTTCGTCGATTATCCGGACGGACGCAGGCTGGGGCAGATCGTGCGGCCTCTCGATTCGATGGGCGCGTACATTCCGGCGGGCCGGTATCCACTGCCTTCCACGCTGCTGATGACAGTGATTCCCGCGCAAGTGGCCGGCGTCGAGACGACGTGCGTGGCGTGTCCGAATCCCAGCGCCGAAATTCTCGGCATCGCGGAATGGCTGGGAGTGACGCGCTTGTTCCGCATGGGCGGCGCGCAAGCCATTGCAGCGCTGGCGTACGGAACCGAAACCGTTCCGCGCGTCGATCGCATTGTCGGGCCGGGAAACATCTATGTTGCCGCCGCGAAGAAGCTGATCGCGGGCGAAGTCGGCATCGACTTCGTGGCCGGGCCGACGGAGATCGTGATTATCGCGTCCGAAGGCAACGCGAAATGGATCGCCGCGGATATGCTGGCGCAGGCCGAGCACGATGTCGACGCGTCCTCGATTTTGTTGACCACCTCACGCAGTTTGGCCGCGGCCGTCGCTGAGGACATCGAGCGGCAGCTTGCGATTTTGCCTACCGCAGCAGTCGCGCGGCCGTCAATTGAGAACAACGGAGCGATCGTGATCATGGATGCGATGGCGCAGGCGGTCGAGTTTTCAAACGCTCTGGCGCCGGAACATCTGGCTCTCCACGATGCCGCGCTGCTCGGCCGAATCAAGCACGCGGGCGCCGTATTTCTGGGCCCGTCGAGTCCCGAGGCGGCCGGCGATTATGCATCGGGACCCAATCACGTCCTTCCAACGTCGGGCGCGGCCCGCCTGCGCGGCGGATTGTCGACGGCGGACTTTGTGAAGGTGATTTCGGTGCAGGAGTTGTCGCCATTGGCTTTGGCCGGTCTGACGCCGGCGATCACGACGCTGGCGCGGGCTGAGGGACTGGAAGCGCACGCGCGGTCGGTGGAGGCTCGCAATGATTGAACCGCGTGCTGCCGTAAAGAAGATGGCTCCCTACCATCCACCCAGCGCGGGTCGCGACGGGAAATTGCGTCTCGATTTTAACGAGAACACTGTAGGCTGTTCGCCGGCGGTGATCGAGTTTTTGCGCGAGCGTCTGACGGCATCGCAGCTTTCGATTTATCCCGAATACGTCGACGCGATGCGTGAATTGGCGGCGTTTTTCGGCGTCGGCGAAGACGAGTTTACGCTGACAAATGGCACCGATGAAGCGATTCAGGTGCTGGTGAACACGTTCGTCGATGACGGCGATGAAGTGGTGGTATTGAAGCCTTCCTACGCGATGTATCGGTTCTACGCCGAGGTCGCGGGGGCGGCGGTGCGTGAGATACCGTACGAGGCCGAAACGCTGGCGTTTCCGCTGGACGTACTGCTGGCAGCGATCACGGCGAAGACGCGAGCGGTCCTGATCGCCAATCCGAATAATCCGACGGGGACCGCAATCGACCTTGAAGGGATTCGCAAGATCCTGGAGGCGGCGCCTCACGCAACGGTCTTGATCGATGAGGCGTATTTTGAGTTCTCAGAAGTCACCGCGCTGCCGTGGATTCGCGAATATTCGAACCTGTTTGTCAGCCGGACGTTTTCCAAAGTTTACGGAATGGCAGCGATGCGCTGCGGATGCCTGTTTTCAGGGGTTGACAACGTATCGTGGATGAAAAAGGCCCAGTCGCCTTATAGCGTGAACACCATGGCCGCGCTGGCGGCTCGCGCGGCGATTCGCGACCGCGCGTATGTCGAAAGCTACGTCGACGAAGTGCTGGCGGCCCGTGCACGAGCCTACGAGGGATTGCACAAACTGGGAATAAAGACGTTTCCGAGCGAGGCCAATTTTATCCTGTTCCACGCCGGCGACCGCGCCATTCCGATTCGCGACGCGCTGCGCGAGCGAGGCGTACTGGTGCGCGACCGCAGCTACGAAATCCCAGGATGCGTAAGAGTGACCATCGGCACGCGTCAGCAGATCGAGCGGTTTTTAGAGGAGCTTCAACAGCTGTGGATTCGATAATCGTTTTTGACATGGACGGCGTGCTGACCGAGGTCTCCGAAAGCTATCGCGAGGCCATCGTGCAAACAGTGCTGCATTTCACCGGACAGCAAATCACACGCGATCTGATTCAGGAATACAAGAATCAAGGCGGGTGGAATAACGATTGGGCTCTGTCACAAAAGATCGCCGCGGACCTCGGTGTGAATGTCGAATACGGCGACGTGGTCAGCGCGTTCAACGAACGTTTTCTGGGGCAAAACGGCGACGGGCTGATCCGGCGCGAGCGCTGGTTTCCTCAGCCGGGGCTGCTCGACCGGCTGATCGGCAAACATGAGCTGGCGATTTTCACCGGGCGTCTTCGCTATGAGGCGGATATTTCGTTGAATCGTTTTGCGTCCGATTTTCGCTTCGATCCGATCATCTGCTCAGACGATGTCGCGAACGGAAAACCCGCGCCCGACGGGCTGCATTCCATTCAACGGATGAGGCCGGGGCGCAAGCTGATTTACGTGGGCGATACCGTGGACGACGCGCGGTCGGCCAGCGCCGCGGGGGTGCCTTTCATTGGGATCGCGGCGGAATCGCATTCGCGGCGCGGAGATCTGGTGAAGCTGTTTGAGCAGGAGAAGGCCATCGCCATTATCGAAAACATAAATGAGATTGAGAGCGCCTTGTGAGAAAAGCGTCGATCGAACGGAATACGAAAGAGACGCGCATCCAGGCCAGTCTGAAGATTGAGGGGCTGGGACGTTACAACATTTCCACTGGAATCCGTTTTTTCGATCACATGCTGGAGTTGTTTTCCAAACATGGGGGATTCGATTTGACCGTCAAGGCCGATGGGGACCTGGACGTCGATCAGCATCACACGGTGGAGGATGTCGGCATCGTGCTGGGCGAGCTTTTCGCGAAGGCCTTGGGAGATCGTAAGGGGATCAACCGCGCCGGGTATTTCGTGCAGACCATGGATGAGACGCTGGCGGTGGTAGCGCTCGATCTGGGCGGCCGGCCGGCGCTGGTTTATAAGGATCGCGTGAAGGTTCGGGTGGTCGGCGATCTGCAAACGGAGCTGGTGCACGATTTTTTCGACGGATTCGTCAACAAAGCGGGCGCGAATGTGCATGTGAAGGTGCTGTACGGGCGCTCGAATCATCACAAAATCGAGGCGGTTTTTAAGTGTTTTGCGCGGGCGATGAAGTATGCGTGTTCTAAAGACGCTCGATTGAAGGATCAGTTGCCATCGACCAAAGGTTTGTTGTGAAAAAGGCTCTGTTGTGATCTCAATTCTCGATTACGGTGCGGGGAACTTGCGGTCGGTGGAGAACACGCTGGGCGCGATCGGGGCGGAGTACGAACTCGCGCGCGATGCGGATGCGCTGCGGCGCGCGACGAAAATCATCTTGCCGGGCGTGGGGCATTTCGGGCAGATGATGAAAGCGCTTGATGAGCTGCAGGTGCGCGACGCGCTGATGGAGCGAATCGGCGCGGGGGTGCCATTCTTGGGAATTTGTCTGGGGCTGCAAGCGCTATTTGAGTGGAGTGACGAAGCTCCGGAGGCGCGCGGATTAGGAGTATTTCCGGGACGAATCGAAAAGTTTCGGGGTGAGGCTCGGGTGCCGCATATGGGGTGGAACTCGCTAGAGAGGGTGCGGGAATCGCGACTCCTGGAGGGTGCGGGCGAGGCGCCGTATGTTTATTTCGCGAACAGTTTTTATGCGCCTGCGGTCGCGGAGGCATCGGTGATTTGTACGTACGGCGTGCGGTTCTCGGCGGTGATTGAGCATAAGAATATTCACGCAGTGCAGTTTCATCCGGAAAAATCGGGGGCGATCGGTTTGAAGATTGTGAGCAATTTCGCATGCTCGTGAAGCGGATTATTCCGTGCCTGGATGTGACCGGCGGACGAGTCGTCAAAGGCGTTAATTTCGTGAATCTTCGTGACGCGGGCGATCCGGTGGAGCTGGCCGCCCGGTACAACGAACAGGGCGCCGATGAGCTGGTGTTTCTCGACATCACGGCGTCGAGCGACAATCGCGACACGATGGTGGATGTTGTGGCTCGGACGGCACGCGAGGTATTTATACCGCTTACGGTAGGCGGAGGGATTCGAGGAGTGGAAGACGCGCGGAAGATTCTCCACGCGGGCGCGGACAAGGTGAGCGTCAACACGGCGGCGGTGCATCGGCCGGAGCTGATTTCGGAATTATCGAAGGAGTTTGGGGCGCAGGCGGTGGTGCTGGCGATCGACGCGCGGCGTAATGTTGGCGGGGGCTGGAATGTGTTTACGCGCGGAGGTCGCCATGATGAAGGGATCGATGCAGTTGAATGGGCCCGACAGGGAGAGCAACTGGGCGCGGGCGAAATCTTGCTGACGTCGATGGACACGGACGGCGTGCAAGCGGGGTTTGATTGCGCGCTGACGAGGGCTGTTCGCGAGGCTACTCGCGTTCCAGTGATCGCCTCGGGGGGCGCGGGGAAGCCGGAGGATTTTCTGGACGTGCTGCGCGATGCGGATGCGGCGCTGGCGGCTTCGATTTTTCACTATGGGACTTATACGGTCGGCGATTTGAAGGGCTACCTGCATACGCATGGCGCGATGGTGCGGCTGTGATTATTCCTTGCATCGATTTGATGGATGGCAAAGTGGTGCAGTTGGTGCAAGGGCGCGAGAAAGCTCTGGAGGGCGACGCGCCGCTGGTGATGCTGGGGAAATTTGCCGCGTTTCCGGAGATTCAGGTGATCGATCTGGACGCGGCCATGGGTCGCGGGGAGAACAGCGCGCTGGTGGAGATGCTGGCTTCGCGGGCGACGTGTCGCGTGGGAGGAGGCGTTAGAAACGCCGAGAGGGCTCGGAAGTTGATCGAACGGGGGGCACACCGCGTGATTGTCGGGACAGCGGCGTTTACTCCGGAGATCGAGGAAATTGCGGCGGCGGTGGGGCCCGGGAGGATTCTGATCGCGCTCGATTCGAAGCACGGGAAGATTGTCGTCAAGGGATGGCAGGAGGCGACGGACCTTACGGCGGAAGAGGTCATCGGGCGTCTGGAGCCGTTTTGCGGAGGATTTCTCTGCACCTACGTCGACAAAGAGGGGATGATGCAGGGGACCGATCTGGACTGGTTTCGACGCTTACGCGCCGCAACCTCGCACGAGATCACCGCCGCGGGGGGCATTACGACTATCGAAGATATTCGTGCGCTGAAGGCGATGAACGTTCATGCCGCGTTGGGGATGGCGATTTATACCGGGCGGCTGGATTTGGCCGCGTTAAAAGACGAGTAAAGCGCGACGGCCGCGACCAGCGCGTTGGCCACGATCATCGGCACGGAGTGAATCATGATTCCGTAGGTCAGCCAGAGGCAGGAGGCCAGGGCCTGAATGCGACGGAGCATGGCGGGACTTTTCGAAACGTACGAAGTCATGAATACGGCGGTGGCGAGCCAGCCGATCCAGTCGTTTTTCACGCGGTCACCAGTTGAGCGGAAGGGTTCTTCGAAATCGTGAGCGAGTCGGTGCGGACTTTTTCCCATTCCTGAAGCACGAAGCCGTGGGATTCGAAGAGGGCTCGGATCTTTGTGGATTCCCAGCCGGCGATGTCTTCCAACACGGGGACGAGGACGCTGAGCGCGTCATCGGAGAGGATGGTACGCTTGGCGATTTGCGTGATGTACTTGTTTTCCGAGACAGCGATGGTGAGGCCTTCGCGGCGGTTGACGTGCAACATGACGTGGACGTCGGAGCTGCCGTCGCCTACGTAGATGACGCGGTTGTGGCTGATTTGGAGTTTTTGCGTCAGCTCTTCGAGGACGGCGACTTTGCCGTAGCCGGCGGCGACGCGTTCGATGGACTGAACCTCGCCGGTGGAATCGTCATAGCGGAGGCGGGTGCCGAAGATGTGGTCGACGGGGACGATGCCTTCGAGCGCGGATTGGATGACCTCTTCGGGCGCGGCTGAGATCACGTAGAAATCAAATTTATATCCATCCAATCCTTCAAGGAGCTGCGACAGTAAGCGGATGTTGGGTTTGAGGCGGACGCGCTTACCGGCTTCGATCAGGTGTTCGCGGCGGACGCGCCGGTATTCGGGATCGTGCAGGACGAGGTAGGCGAGTTCGCCTCCCTGCTGCACTAAGTGGATATTGGAAAGGCCGGCGATTTTCTTCTCAAAGCCGGTAATGCCTAACATTTCGCTTAAGATAATTCCCGAGTCGTGGAAACTCAGGGTTTGATCAAAGTCACTTGCGATTAAGTATTGTTTCATAGGTTGTCCTCAAAAGAAGTCGCAACGAGGACTTATGGAGCCATTTTAGACAATCAAAATGGCGTGCTGATTACATTATATCAGACGAGTTGGGAGGGGTGATCGATCCAAAAATCCGGAGTAAATGCCGCCATTGCTTCGAGATCGCCGTAACCGTAACGAACGGCACAGGTTTTGACGCCGGCGCGGCGGCCAGCTTCCATATCGCTGGGGGCGTCACCGACCATCAGACATTCCCGGGGCGGAATGTTGAATATTTCCAATGATTTCAATATGACATCGGGCTCGGGTTTGGCGGGAAATCCGTCGGTTCCCTGCACGTGATTGAAATATTTTATAAGGCTGAATTTCTCCAGAATGACTCTTGTTGTCGGCGTACCTTTGGTGGTGGCGGTGGATTTGAGACCTCCCAGGCTTTGGAGCATTTCCGATACGCCCGGGTAAACGCTGGTGTTGGGGTGGCCGGCGGCGGTGTAGCGGGCGCGGTAGTCGATCAGGAGCGGATCCATCGATGCCTGGGGGAAGCCGAGGTCGGCGAAAAGGTCGAAGAGGTGGCGGCCTATGTAGCGGCGGAGGAGAGCGTCGGAGACGTCATGGCGCCCGGATGCGTGGAGGACTTGTTGAATGGTGCCGCAGATGTCGGCGGCGGAATCGACCAGGGTGCCGTCGACGTCGAAGAGGTAGGCGCGGAAGGGCGGGATCATGTGAAGCAAAGCCGCCCTGGAGGGCGGCTGCCGGCTAATAGCCCGCCCCACAAAGAAGAAGCTGCGTGAATCAAGCGGGTTGCGGGCCGCCTTCCAGCATGCCGGGGGCGCGGCGGCCTCCATCCGGTTTTTCGGGCTTTATGATTTGCTGCGTACCATCGCCAGTGGGCGGAGGCTGCACGGCGGCTAGTATTTTGCCGTCGATCAACTGCATCACTTCCGAGCCGTCCAGGACTTCTCGTTCGAGAAGGGCTGCGGCGATGCGCTCCAGCGCGTCGCCACGTTCTTCGATGATTTTCTTGGCGCGCTGATAGCCGCCTTCGACCAGTTTCTTTACCTGTTCGTCGATGCGGATAGCGGTTTCTTCGCTGTAATCGCGGTGCTGAGCGATTTCGCGGCCTAAGAAAATCTGCTCTTCGCGCTTGCCGAAGCTCAGGGGACCAAGCTCGCTCATACCCCAGACGCACACCATCTTGCGGGCCATGTCGGTGGCGCGTTCGATGTCGTTGCTGGCGCCGGTGGTCATGTGATGGAGGAACAATTCCTCGGCGATGCGGCCGCCCATGAGGATGGCGAGATCGGCTTCCAGATATTCCTTACGGTAGGTCTGCTTGTCGTCTAAAGGCAACTGCATGGTCAGGCCTAGCGCCATGCCTCGCGGAATGATAGTGACCTTGTGCAGAGGATCGGCGGTCGGCGTCAGGGCGGCGACCAGGGCGTGGCCTGCTTCGTGATAGGCGGTGACTTTTTTCTGTTCATCGCTGATGATCAGGCTCTTGCGTTCGACGCCCATCATGACTTTATCTTTGGCCAATTCGAAATCCCACTGGGTGACGACCTTGCGATTCTGGCGCGCGGCGACCAGCGCGGCTTCGTTGACCAGGTTGGCCAAGTCGGCTCCAGCGAAACCGGGTGTGCCGCGGGCCAGGACGGTGAGATTCACGTCGTCGGCCAGAGGGACTTTTTTCGTGTGGACGCGGAGGATAGCTTCGCGGCCTTTAACATCGGGATGTCCGACGACTACGCGGCGGTCGAATCGGCCGGGGCGAAGCAGAGCGGGATCGAGCACATCGGGACGATTGGTGGCCGCGACTAAGATGACGCCTTCATTCGATTCGAAGCCGTCCATTTCGACCAGCAACTGATTCAAGGTTTGCTCACGTTCATCATGCCCACCGCCCAGACCCGCGCCGCGATGGCGGCCCACGGCATCGATTTCGTCGATGAAGATGATGCAGGGGGCGTTTTTCTTGCCCTGTTCAAACAGATCGCGGACGCGGCTGGCGCCGACGCCGACGAACATTTCGACAAAGTCTGAACCGGAGATGGAGAAGAACGGCACGTTCGCTTCGCCGGCGATCGCGCGGGCCAGCAGCGTTTTGCCGGTGCCGGGCGAACCGATCAGCAGGACGCCTTTGGGGATGCGTCCGCCGAGTTTTTGAAATTTCTGGGGCTCGCGCAGGAAGTCGATGATTTCCTGCAATTCTTCCTTGGCTTCCTCGACGCCGGCAACGTCCTTGAAGGTCACCTTTTTCTGCTGCGAGGAGTGCAGACGCGCGCGGCTCTTCCCGAAGCTGAGGGCTT
>Ga0210394_10004072_pt1 | contig 17423 bp, 16 predicted proteins | sample IncBWC12MmetaG_FD_160121 | JGI IMG/M metagenome (GOLD analysis project Ga0210394, IMG submission 160121) | Forest soil microbial communities from Barre Woods Harvard Forest LTER site, Petersham, Massachusetts, United States - Inc-BW-C-12-M | ecosystem: Environmental > Terrestrial > Soil >... | reverse complement strand
GACGACCAGCAACGTGTTTTGGTCTTCGGTGCCCAGCGCGCCTATAGCGTTGGGCAGTTGATCCTGCGGGTTCTTGATCACCTGCCAGGTTGGCGGCTTGTACATCTGGAAGCCGTAGGTTTGATTTACGTAGATATTGCCGCGCACTGCCTCCTGCATGGGTTGAGGCCGCGGATCGGCGGCTTCGCCCGGAGGCACTAGGCCCGAAAGATTTGGCAGAAGCAGGGAAGCGGAGTTTGCCGCAATCGCCGGCGGCGCAACGTTTGTGCCCGCCGAGGCGGGCTTGCTCGGAGCAGTCACATACTTTGGGATCGGTCGCGGCATCGGCGATACGGCCGGTTTGCCGTTCGAAGTCGCAGTGGTAAGCGCCGAAGGCTTCAAAGCGGGTGCTGGCTGCACGGAATCCGGCCCGGGTTTCTTCTCTGCCGGAACGATTTCGGCAATGCTCTCCTTGCGCACGTACGCAAACCCGTAGGTTGTTTGCACTTTGAACGCGCCGTCTTCGAAACCAACGATGGTGCCGATGATTTTCGAACCATCTTTCAGGTGAAATTCGTCGGCGCGAGCCGCTCCCGTGCCAACCAGGAACGCAATAAGAACCGCGGAACCCGTCAGGAACAAGCGCTTATGATTAGGCACCCGCATAAACCTAGTATTCCAATGGGCTTCCGCGTAAACAACCGTGCTGCGACCGTTGATGCCCCAAACGGCACGCCCCCGGCGGCTTCAAGGCAAATCGCGCAGGGAAATGGCAGGTTTAGTCTGACTTCGGGGAGCTTACAGGCAGGAATGAATTCGGGAGGAATCTAGGCGATCCCTCCCGATTCATGAACTTAGTTTTTGCTTTGGGCCGATGCTCGTGTCGGGCGTACTTGCAGTTGATCGTCTACCGAGAAAACGTTCGGTACCGATTTTGCGCGTATCTCCGCGACATTTTTGTCCATTTCACTGTCGACCGTGCCAACCAGCGTCACGTGTCCGCCTTTCACAATGATGTGAATCGAGGGCAGAACTCCCATGGCGTAGCGTTGCAGTTCTGGCGCGCCGTAGATAGCCCGGTACTCAGCGCGACGAATTTCATCATCGAATGGGCTGAGCGGCAACACTTCAATATTGTTGTTCACTTTGGTCACGCCTTCGATTCCTTTGACCGCAGTTTGCGCGTCATCCTTGGTCACTGGCTGCCACACCTGGCCCGATAACGTCACTTCAGAGCCCGTGACGCTGTATTGCAGGTTGTCGAAAACGCTGAGCCATGGCACTTGAACAAGTTGATGGCCCACTTCGCGCGTCAGCCATTGTTCATACTTTTGGCTACCACGCTCCGGGGGCGCCGCTCCCTGCGCACTTTTACCCGCAGCGAACGTACCCACCGAGGCGATAACGCTCAAGACAGTAACTATCAGAATGGATTGGATCGAGAGGGGCCGAATTCTCGTAGTCATTTCATCCTCCCATCGTTTATCGTTCCTATCGGTTGGATGTCATTTACTTGGACGGCGATGCATCGACCTACGTGAGCGGCACGCGAAAACGTTTGAGTTCTGTTAGGATGAGCGCCCGGCAGGAACCGCATCAACCGCTAAATCTTTAGGACCTAAGGAGCCAGGCTTCCACACGTGTGGGTGATCGCGCATCGGGGCGCTTCGGGAATTGCGCCGGAAAATACGCTGGCCGCCTTTCGCAAAGCGGTCGAATTGGGCGCCGGCTTTATCGAAACCGACCTGCAACTCTCACGGGATGCGCGTCTTGTCGCTTTGCACGATGACACGCTCGAGCGCACGACAAACGGCAGCGGCCCGGTTTCCTCCAGGACGCTCGAAGAATTGCGCAAGCTCGATGCCGGCAGTTGGTTCGGGGGCTCCGCCAACGAAGAGCACGCTGGTTTTGCTGGCGAACGCATCCCGACCATCGAAGAGATCCTGGCATTCGGCCGCGAGCACGAAATCGGTCTCTTTCTGGAAGTTAAGCCGACCGGGCCGAGTGGTGCGGAACACGCCATCGTTGGCGCCTTGCATGCCTGCGGCGAAGTCCCGCGCAGCGTGGTTCTTTCTTTTTCGCCGAGCGTTCTCAAGCGTGTACGACAGCTCGAGCCTTTGGCGGTGACCGGCTTTCTTTTCAGTGACCGCTTGCCGGCAGCCGTCGCTACCGCCGTCGATGCCGGAGCCCGTCAGCTTCTGCCGCAAACCGACCGCGTCACCCGGGAATTGGTCGCCGAAGCCCACGCCCACGATCTTAGGGTCGTCGCCTGGACCGCCAATACGGTCGACGAGATGCGGAAACTGATCTCCGCCGGAGTCGACGGCATTATCACGAATTATCCGGACCGGCTAGTCGAGCTCCTCCGCGAAACGCCCAAAGCGAAGCCGTAATGTCCTTGCGGCTTTTTACTGCATGCGCTTCGTTGCCGCAAACAGCCGCGCAAATTCCGCCACGCCGATCTCCTCCGCTCGGGCGCTCGCTCCGATCCCGCATTCGTGCAAAAGCTCCGCAGCTTCATCTTGCGCCATAAGTGACCGCAGGTTGTTGCGCAACGTTTTTCGCTTCTGCGCGAAGCAAACCTTCAGGAACTTCAGAAATCCGGCTTCATCGCTGATCCCCAGCTTTGTGCGTTCGCCTGGCAGGCGCAAAGCCACTAATGCTGACGAAACTTTAGGCGGCGGCTGAAAGGCGCCAGGCGGAATGCGCAGCAATATCTCCGGACGCGAGTAGAACTGTGTGAAAGCCGAAAAATAAGCAAAATCGCGACTGCCCGGACGCGCCGTCATGCGCTCCGCGACCTCGAGTTGCACGACAAGGAACGCCGCCTCGAGCCGATCGGCTTGTGCCAGCAACCGATCCACGATTGGCGAGGTTATGTAATAGGGCAGATTGCCATAAGCGCGGAAGCGCTTGCCTTCGGTAAGCTCCGCCAGATCCACCGCCAGCACGTCGCCCGCTGTGACGGTGACGTTCGGAAGCTTAGCCGTGTGCTCCTGCAAACGCGGCAGCAGCCTCGGGTCGAGCTCAATAGCGATCAGCCGCCCCACCTGCGCGGCCAGCAGCGAGGTCATCTCCCCGTGGCCCGCACCAATTTCCACCCACAAATCCTCTCGGCGCGAGGCGGCCGCTGGCCCGCCAACCTTATTCCACGCCGCGGCCGAATTGGGGCCCAGCACAAGCCGGGCGATCCGCTCGCGCCACGCCGCGCTGGCGAGAAAGTGCTGTCCAAGACGTTGCGGTGCCACGGCGCGCCAGTGTAGCAATTCCCCAAGGCCAGCGCGCCAGCGGCGATGACGTTGATCGTCCGAACCCTCTCAAAATTTTAATCGTCACGAGACGCAGCTAGCGCTACGATTTCAAGAGGAGGCCAAATCGGAAATTCCGATTTGAAGACTGGAAGATGAACGACTTTTTTACTGAGCCGCCGAACCCGCCAGGACAAGAGGATCGGCCTGCGCCTGCCAAAACTCCCGGCAAGGCCGGGGTGGTCCTTGGAGTGGTCGCGGTTGTCCTGATCCTCGTTCTTGGTGGTGGGCTTGTATGGATGCTTAGTCGACTGAACCGCCAAATGGCTCAAATCAGCCAGCAGACGGCGCAACTCAACAGTCGCATTGGGACCGTGGAGCAGCAGTCACAGACCTCCGCTCAACAGGCTTCGCAAGCCGCGGCGAACGCCCAGGCGGCTGCCCAGGAGCGCGACGAAGCGAAGCAGTTGGAGGCTGATTCGGCGGCGCAGGCGCAATCCGCCGAGCAGGCCGCCGCTGCCGCGGAGCAAGAGGCCAGTCAAGCTGAGCAGAAAGCCGAGGAATATCGCAAGCAGCGCGAGGAAGAGCTCCAGCAGTTGCAACAGGTCCTGGGACAAATTGCCGAGACGCACCGCACCACATTGGGGCTGGTGATGACGCTCGGCGAGAAATCGATCCGGTTCGACTTTAACAAGGCCGATATCGATCCCCAGTACCGCGACATCTTAAACCGCATCGCCGGCGTCCTGATGACGCTCCAGGGCTATTCGATTTACGTGTACGGCTACACCGACGACATCGGCACACAGGATTACAACTTGAAACTCTCCGGCCGGCGTGCCCAGGCGGTCCGCGACTCCCTCGTCCAGGCAGGGATCAATCCTGGCCTTATCACCACAAAGGGTTTTGGCAAGTTCGACCCGCGCGTCAAGGGCGATACGGCACAAGCGCGGGCAGCCAATCGGCGCGTGGAGATCGGCATTGTCGATTCAAGGCTGCTCTTCGATAGCGAAACTCAGCCTAAAAAATAAGCCCTGCCTTTGAGGCTATTTGCACGAGGCATCGTCTTGACGTTACGGCGCTCAATTCAGTACCGTCAAAGTTTGGCTTAAGAGACCCATGCGAATCCTATTTGTCGCTTCCGAAGGTTTGCCGTTCTCAAAAACTGGCGGCTTGGCCGACGTCGTGGAGGCGCTTCCCAAAGCTTTGGTGTCGCAGGGACATGACGTGGCTGTGGTTCTGCCCCGTTACCGTACTACCCAAATCAAGAATGTTGTTATCAAGAGCCTTACTGTGCCCATGGGCACTTCGTTGCGTTTTCCTGCCATTGCCGATGGAGGAAGACTTGCCGGCGTGCAGTATTTTTTCGTGGACGACCCTCAATATTTCGATCGCGATCAGCTCTATGGCGTCGGCGGCCGGGATTATCCGGACAGTGCCGAGCGGTTTGCGGAATTCGCGCGCGCGTCAATCGAACTTGCCAAGCAGCTCTGGCTGCCCGACGTGATCCACTGTCACGATTGGCAGAGCGCCCTTGTTCCTGTGTTGCTGAGAACAGCTTACGCGGCGGATCAGCAGCTTTCGGCCATACCCGTCGTTTTTACCATTCACAATATGGGCTATCACGGTTTATTCCCCCGCGACGTCCTGTCGCGCATCGGATTGCCCGATTCACTATTTCGCATGGACTCCTTGGAATTCTTTGGCCATGTGAACTATCTGAAGGGCGGTCTGGTTTTCAGTGATTATTTGACGACAGTGAGCCGCAAGTATGCGCAGGAGATTCAGACCACCGAATACGGGCACGGCTTGGACGGGGTTGTGCGCACGCGCGCCGACCGTCTGGTCGGCATATTGAATGGCGTCGACTATTCGGTCTGGAATCCCGAGGTGGATAACCTGATCGCGGCGCGCTATTCGGCCAAGGACTTGAGCGGAAAACAGGTTTGCAAACGCGATCTGCTCGCCCAATTCCAATTGCCCGAAGGGAACCTCGAAAGTCCGGTGATCGGCATCGTTTCGCGTTTTGCGGATCAAAAAGGCTTTGATCTTGTGGCCGAGGTCGCGGATGAGATCATGGAGGAAAACCTCACCATCGTGGCTCTCGGATCGGGCGAAGCGAAATACGAACGCATGTTCCGGGAACTTTCCGAGCAACTTCCCGAAAAGCTCGCCGTGAAAGTCGCATACGACAATACTCTGGCGCATAAAATCGAAGCTGGCGCCGACATGTTTCTCATGCCCTCCCGTTACGAGCCCTGCGGGTTGAATCAGATCTACAGCTTGCGCTACGGTACGGTGCCCGTGGTGAGGGCCACGGGTGGCCTCGACGATACGATCGAGCCTTTCGATCCCGCCAATGGGCGCGGCACGGGCTTTAAGTTTTCCGAGTATACTGGCCTGGCCCTGCTGGCGGCCTTACGCGAAGCCCTGGCCGCCTATGCCGACAAAGCACTCTGGCGGCGCTTGCAGGCCAACGGCATGGCCAAGGATTTTTCATGGAGTGCCTCGGCACTTGAGTATGGCCGGCTGTATGACGTGGCTCGGAAGGGAAGAATCCGAACGGCTGCGGTGTCATCTAAATATCAGCCAATTGGCAGCGCTTAGCGCGCAAAGGAAAAGGAGATATGGCAGATACTATTTCGAGTGTTACGGACGTTAGCTTCCAGTCCGAGGTTATCGACGCTAGCAATGCGCAGCCCGTGATGGTGGATTTCTGGGCTGATTGGTGCCGCCCGTGCCATATGCTGGCGCCGACCGTGGCTGAGATCGCCGTTACGTATGCTGGTAAGCTCAAAGTGGTCAAGCTGAACGTCGATGAAAACGTCAATTCCGCCGGCCGCTACAATATCCGAGGCATCCCCACGCTCTTGATCTTCAAGGGCGGCCAGGTCGCCGACCAGATCGTGGGCGCCGTCCCCAAAGAACAAATCTCCAAGATCGTCGACCGTCATCTGAATTAACTACCGGCGTCGTTCCCCGTGCCGTCTACGTTGACTATCGCGGGTGCCGCACCCTTTTACCCTGAGCCTCGAAGGGCTCGCCGTGCTTGCCCTGAGAGGCGCGATACGAATCGAAGGGCTTGCCCTGAGTTTCGGAAGGGAGTTTCGGAAGCGAGTCTCGAAACGGAGTTGCGGGTTTAATCTTTACCCCCGCGAGTTGGTCATTGATCTCTCTGAATTGCTCTTTACACTCGCGGTAAAATATATACGCGTGTTCGGCCCTAGATTGAACGTGCGGATGGCATCCTGACGGCTTTGTCGCTTCTCGTTAAAAAATTAATCTCTCTTGATCCACTGAATTTCCAGACGGCATTGATTCGAACAGAGCGGACACTGCGTTCCGGTTCGCCATTGCAAAGCCCAGATTCAGCGGTTGCGAACCTTCAAACGCTAACCTCCACGGAATCAGCACTTACGAATTTTGCGGAGCTAACCCGGGCGGAATCAGCACTTGCAGGAAATAAGAACTTAAAGTCGACTGGAATCAACACTTACAAAAAAATTTTCGGGTACACCTCGTTTTCAGACGGTCGTCCTTGCCTTTCGCGTCGCCCGGCGAGTACGATAATCTTCCGCCGCAAGCATCGAGAAGTCGGTGATCCCGTCAGGATCGCCGTCCCGAGCGACCAACGGAAGCGAGGGATCTCTCCGGAACTGCCGCAGCTTAACGCGCGGTCGGTTCTCACGAGGCAGAGTGCGGCCCAAATACCGGCCAAAGAAAGGGAACTAGAGCGGGAATGAAATCGATCGTCGTAGTGGGCGCTCAGTGGGGTGACGAGGGCAAGGGTAAAGTCGTCGATTACATGGCGGCTTCCTTTGACTACATTGCCCGCTGTGCGGGCGGCCATAATGCGGGCCATACCGTCATTTTCAATGGCAACCGTTTTGTCCTGCAATTGATTCCGTGCGGAATTCTTCGGCCCGGCAAGCACGCCGTCATCGGTGCAGGCGTTGTGGTAGATCCGGCTGCTTTGGTCGCCGAGCTCGATAACCTCAGCCGTGCTGGTATCGATGTGAGCGGCAGGCTGCATCTTGCGACCCGCGCGCATCTGATTTTTCCTTATCATCGCCAGATGGAAAAGGCCGCGGAAGCGGCGCGCGGCGCAGCCAAGATTGGCACTACCTCTCGCGGTATCGGCCCCGCCTACGAAGACAAGATGGCACGTTGTGGGTTACGTGTTTGCGATTTGCTGGAGCCGGCGCGTTTCCGTGAAAAGCTGGCTCACGTCGTTGCGGAGAAAGACGCCATCTGCCGCGCGACTTATGGAGTGCCGCTGGAAGTCGAGGGTCTAGCCGAAAAGTATCTCGAATATGCCGAGCGCCTGCGGCCTCTGGTTGTGGACGCCTCCTCGCTTGTGAACCGCGCGCTTGACGAAGGCCGCCCGGTGCTTTTTGAGGGCGCTCAGGGCACCATGCTCGATATCGACTATGGTACCTATCCCTTCGTCACCTCGTCGAATGCAACTGCGGGCGGCGCGTGTACAGGTTTGGGTGTTGCGCCTACCCGTATTTCCGGAGTCGCTGGCGTAACCAAGGCTTACACCACTCGTGTGGGCAGCGGTCCCTTTCCCACGGAGATGCCCGATCTCGACGCACGCGAAGTCCGCGATCGCGGCAAAGAGTATGGAGCGGTCACAGGGCGCCCGCGCCGCTGCGGATGGCTGGACCTCGCCATGCTGCGCTATGCCGTTATGATCAATGGAATCACTTCGCTCATTGTCACCAAGCTCGACGTTTTCGATACGCAGCGCGAAATTCAGGTGTGTGTCGGCTACTGCTATAAGGGAACGCCTATTCACGAAATGCCCGCTGCCGTCGAAGATTTCGACCACATTCGCCCGGAATACCGCACGCTCCCGGGCTGGCAAGCCTCTACTGAAGGCGTTCGCGACGCCAAAGACCTGCCCGAGACTGCTCTCGACTACCTGAAATTTATTTCCGATCAACTCGAGGTCGAAATCGGGATGATCTCCACCGGACCGGAACGCGACGCCACGATCATCGCTCCCGGGACGCAGTTCGCCTCCTGGCTCTAAGCACAGAAAAATGCTCTCGTACGAGCAAGCCCGCGAAAAGGTGATCGCTTCGGTCCGCGCCCTGCACGGCCCGCTGGGTACGGAAACGGTCGAGCTCTCGCGCGCCTGCGGTCGCGTGTTAGTGCAGCCCATCACAGCGGATCGCGACTACCCACCATTCGATCGTTCGATTCGTGATGGGTTTGCCTTGCGCGCGGATGACGCCGCACCCGGCGCCACGCTGCGCTGCATTGGCGAAATCAAGGCCGGCAGCGGTTTCGATGGCGTAGTTGGTCCCGGCGAGTGTGTGCAGATCATGACCGGAGCGGCTGTCCCGGCAGGCGCCGATGCCGTCGTAATGATCGAGCACGTCTCCATCGAGGGTGAGCGGATCATGCTGAGCCGCCCGGCGACGCGCGGCCAAAGCATCGTCGCGCGCGCCAAGGAAGCGCGTTCCGGCCAGCAACTGCTCGCAGCGGGCACTCGCCTGGGATACGCCGAGATGGCGTTGGCGGGCCAGGTTGGCGGGCATCATTTGAACGTGTTCAAACGGCCCCGCGCCGCCATTCTCTCTACTGGGGACGAAGTGGTGGATGTCTCCGTAACTCCGGGGCCTTTACAGGTTCGCAACGGTAATAGCATTGCTCTGGGGGCGCTTGCTGCACTCACGGGAGCTGAAGCCGAATCATTGGGAAATGCGCCTGACGAAAAAATAGAATTGCGCCGCCGCATCGAACGCGGCTTGGAAGCGGACCTGCTTATCATTTCCGGCGGCGTCTCGATGGGAAAGTACGATTTGGTAGAGATGGTGCTCGGCGAATTGGCCACTCAGTTCGGTTACGATTCAGTGGCTATTCGGCCTGGCAGGCCCGCCGTCTTCGGAGTCTGTCGAGGCAAACCTGTGTTCGGACTGCCAGGCAATCCTGTGTCGACGATGGTCACGTTCGAGTTATTTGTAGTTCCGGCGATCGACATTCTCAGTGGTGCGGAGCCGCGGCCGCTGCCCATCTTCCGCGCGCGGCTCGCTCAGCCGCTACGCGAAAAGAGTGAATTGACTCATTTTCTTCCGGCTCGTGTTCAAACGGTGCGAGGCGAGCCTGAAGTTTCTGTCCTGCCATGGCAGGGTTCGGGCGACGTGGTCACTATGGCCGAGTCAAATGCGTTTGTGATTGTGTCTCCCGAGAAACTCAATTGGGACGCAGGCGAAATGGCCATGGTCCTGCCTCGGCGCGGCGTGCTATGAAGCGTCTCTCCCATTTCGGCAAGGGCGCGGAAGTAGCGATGGTCGACGTCAGCGCCAAAGCTACGACTGTGCGCAAGGCAACCGCGCACGGATTTGTGCGCATTGGCCGTGCCGCTCTCGAACAGGTTCGCCAACGCAAAACCCCCAAGGGAGACCCTCTGGAAATCGCGCGGATCGCCGGAATTGCCGCTGCAAAGCGCACTTCGGACTGGATACCTCTTTGTCATCCTCTGCCCATCACGCACATTGATGTGACTGCGCGCCTATGCCAGAATGGCGTGGAAATCACCTCAAGCGTCTCGGCCGCTGCACAGACCGGCGTGGAAATGGAAGCGCTTGTTGCTGTTACGGCTGCGGCGCTCACCGTCTACGACATGTGCAAGGCCCTCGATAAGTCGATCGAAATCATGGATATTTATTTGCTCGAGAAGACCGGAGGTAAGAGTGGCGACTATCGCCGGAAAACGCGAGTCAAAGCGTAACGGCCGATGAATCCTTCCTCCAAGAGCGGCGTCAGTGTGATGGTTGTGGACGATAATCCGCTGATCCGCGAGCTCATGGCTCATGCGCTCGATCCCGTCTGCAAGGTGATCATCGCATCTGATGGCGCCGATGCGCTTCTCAAAGCGGTAGATGCCCCTCCCGATCTGATCATCACCGATTTCAAAATGCCGGGCCTCGACGGGCGGCAGCTTTACGAAAGGCTCCGCCAGCGCGAGGGCACGCGCAACACGCCTTTCATTTTCGTGGCGAGCCAGGGCGACATTGAGGAAAAGCTCCGACCGCTGGTGGCCGCCGAAGATTTCGTCACTAAGCCATTTTTTGTGGCCGACCTGGTGCGCGTGGCCAGAAAATTTGTCGATCGCTTACATCTGGAAAAGCTGCAGCAGCGTGCGTCGCGGCCCGGCGTCATTCAAGGGCGCCTGGAAGAGATGGGCGTCACGGAACTGATGCAGTCGCTCGAAATGGGCCAGAAGTCCTGCCGGCTGGCTCTGCGCCGCAGCAATCAGACGTGCGAATTGTATTTTTCCGGTGGGCAATGCAAGGATGCACGGCTCGGCAAGCTCGAAGGCGATGCGGCCTTCTACGAAGCGGTCAATTGGACCGACGGTGAATTTGAGATCGATTTCTCTGCTGTTTCAGATCGAACCACCACTACGCGTTCTACCACTGGACTGCTGATGGAAGCCATGCGTCTGATGGACGAATCCAGCAACAGCGTGAAAAGCTGAGCGGCGATGCGCGTCGTAGTGCTCACCGTTAGCGATTCCGTCTCACGCGGAGAGCGCCAGGATCGTTCCGGGCCGGAAGTGGCGGAGCGCTGCCGGACGCTCGGCTGGGAAGTCATTTCCTGCGAAGCAGTTTCGGATGATCGAGATGGGCTTGAGAAACGTCTTACAGCGATTGCGGATTCTACTTCCGTGGATTTAGTTCTCACGACAGGCGGCACAGGGATTGGGCCTCGCGATTCCACTCCGGAAGCAACCGCGGCGATCTGTCAAAGGATTCTCCCTGGGCTCGGCGAACTGATGAGAGCGAAGGGACGCGAAAAGAATCTTCGTGCGGTGCTTTCCCGCGCCGTAGCTGGAGTTTGCAACCGGGCGCTGATTGTGAATCTGCCGGGCAGTCCCCGAGGCGCGGTGGAGTCGCTCGATGCGGTGGCCGATCTTCTGCCTCACGCGGTCGAAATCCTTCGCGGCGCCTCTCATGACTAAGTCAATGCGCGAAAGTTTAGTGGCTTTGTGGAATTTGTCACGCAGATTTTTGGTTTTGGCGATGCCTTAGCAAATCGACGGCCCTTGGCGGCGTGAATGCCCTAGTCCAGTGCAAAGAGGGTCAAGTATTTGCTGTACGCACGGTTACGCTTGTCCGCGAGGGCTTTTCCACAAACTTTTCAACATTTTTGTTGAAAAGTTCCGACCGAGGCGGTGCTGTGAGCCGTCGGGAGTTGCGAATCAGCGACGGTATGTTCCGATCGAAAAAAGAAAAAGCTTTCTATTCGACCCTGGCCGGTCGCTATTTAGCAGAAAATTATTTTCGCGGCGTTTTTTTGACGCTGCCGCCGTCCGAATGTTAGAGTAATTTCCCCATTGGAACCTACGAACCTTGGCCTCTGAGCAAAGCCCAGCGCAGATTCATCCCGCCAGATTCGTTTATTTCGATCTGTTGTGGAGCAATCTGGGAGTGCATCCTTTGCGCTCCGCCTTCAGTGCGGCCGCGATCGGCCTGCAAGTCTTCTTGATTCTGCTGATTGTTGGTTTGACGTCGGGAATTTTGAGCGACTGGCGGGCGCGAGCCGAAGGCGTTGGCGCAGATATCATTGTGCAGCCGCCGAACTCTTCGATATTTTTTTCCTTCTCGAGCGCGGTGATCCCGCAGTCGCAAGTGGCACGGATCGAGAAGCTTCCTGGAATCGATGAAGTCGCGCCGGTAGTGGTTGTGGTCGACACAACGACGCTCGGCGTCATTTATGGGATTGATTATGCGCGGTTTAATGGATTGAGCGCAGGCTTCACCTTTGTTTCGGGCGGCCCTTTTGCCGGTCCAGACGACGTCATCGCTGACGACCTGGCGGCACAAGCGCGCAAGCTGCGCGTCGGTTCCACCGTCTCCCTGATGAACCGCAACTTTCGAGTGAGCGGAATCGTCGTGCACGGGAAGGGCGCTCGGTTTTTTGTGCCGATGGAGACGGCCCAAGAAATTGCCGGCGCCGCGCGGCGCGTTTCGATGATCTACGTTCGCAGCACCGGCAATACCGAGCGAGTGCGAGCCGAACTCATCCGGCTTCTCCCCAGTTACCGCATTCGGTCCATGGCCGAATTTATGTCTCTGATGACCTCTTCCAGCCTTCCCGAGCTGCGGCCTTTTCTGCGCTCTTTCGTGGGACTCGGAGTGGTGATCAGTTTTCTGGTGGTTCTGCTGACGATGTACACTCTGGTGCTGGAACGGCGCCGTGAGATCGGCATTTTGAAAGCGATCGGGGCGTCACGCCTGGAGATTTGCTGGCTAATCGTCGCAGAAGCTCTGATGTTGGTGGCGCTGGGCGTGGTCGTCGGTCTGGCCGGCACCTATGGAACAACGACGCTCCTACATCACACTTCGCCGACGCTGCAGATTCAAATTACGGGCGACTGGATTTTCCGTTCCATTTTGGTTGCGATTGCGGGTGCGCTTGCGGGCGCCGCGTATCCGGCGATTCGCGCTGCACAGAGCGATCCAATTGCGGCTCTCGCCTATGAATAGCGTCCTACGTGCAAGAGCCGTCTAAGAACCGCGTTCACGGAGAACCCTTGGAAAATTCAAATCAAAAGGATCCGGCCAGCCAAAAATTCTACGCCGCGCAAATCGTGCAACGCAGAAATGTCGCCGAAGATTTGTGGTCGATTCGCGTGCGCCCGGCAGCAGAGATTCCCTTTCTGCCCGGCCAATACGCCACGCTTGGAGTCGTGGCCGCGCACAAACACATCGAGCGACCCTACTCGATTGTTTCATCGCCTTACGAAGCGGAACTCGAGTTCTTTTTTGAACTCGTCCCCCGCGGCGAGCTGACTCCCGCGCTCTACAAGCTGCAAGTTGGCGACGAACTTACCATTCGCAAAGCTGCCAAAGGCCGGTTCACGCTCGATCGCGAGGTCCATCGGAATCATTTGCTTCTCTGCACAGTTACCGGCGTAGCGCCTTTTGTCAGCTTTATACGAACCCTCCACAGGGATGCGCAGCAAAATAAATTTCCAGAGGGACACCGGCTTTTCCTTTTGGAGGGCGCCAGCCGCTCGTGGGAGTTCGGATACACCGAAGAGCTCAAGCGTATTGCAGACGAAGTCCCATGGCTCGAATACGTCCAAACAGTGAGCCGCCCCTGGGAGGATCGCAACTGGACTGGAGAAGTGGGCCGCGTGGAAGACGTGGTGCGCAAATATACCGATCTGTGGAAGCTAACTCCGGAGACGACTTCCGGCTATCTGTGCGGTCATCCCAAAATGATCGAGAATAGCAGCGGGATTCTGGCGCGCCGCGGCTGGGCCAAAGAACACGTCAAGCAGGAGATCTACTTCGTTCCCAAGGAACGCGTCGTCACGATCTAGGCAGTTTGGGCTTTCACTTGCTTGGCAATGCCTTGGAATTCCAACGGCAAGTGGGCATCCACCAGTGAGGCGCCGCCATCGGCTTCGATCAACTGCCCAGTGATCCAACCCGCTTCCTCGGAACAAATTAGTGCCACGGCATTGCCGATATCGGATGGCTTTCCCAACCGGCCCATAGGAGTCCACCCGCGCTCTTGCCAATCGCGCACTCCGGTTTGGAACACCTCGGGCAGGCTGTTCAGAACGCTGTCCTCGACCCAACCCGGACTTATGGAGTTCACAGTAATTCCGCGGCTCGCGAGCGCAACCGCGAAATAGCGCACCACCGATTCCATCGCTGCTTTCGCCGCCCCCATTGCGATCCAGGGTTGCCAGCTCCCAAACCGCCCGCCCGGCGCGAACGTGATGGCCACGATCCTTCCGCCGTTGGGCATTAAAGGAGCCGCTTCACGCACCGCTACCAAGAATGCCTTTGCTTGGGAATCCATCGCCGTGTCCCACTGGGGCAAGGTGATCTCCATCGGAGCCTGGTAGAACGTGGGCGCTTCTGTTCGCGCGTTGCTGACGAAAATATCCAGGGAGCTGAATTCTTTCTTGACCTGCTCGAAAATTCCTCGGACCTCGTCGGGCCGGCAGACGTCAGCCTGTATGAGAAATCCGTCGGAGCCCAGTTCGCGTATTGTCGCGAGCGTTTTCTCTGCCGCGTCTCGATTGCGGTAGTAGTGAACGGCGACGCGGGCCCCTTTTTCCGCGAGCTTCAGCGCGATGCCCCTGCCGATGCCACGCGAGCTTCCCGTTACGAGCGCGTTTTTCCCTTGGAATGACATAGGCCACCTCCGGCGATTTGACGCGGATATTAATCCCCGGACCTTGGGCAGTCAACGCTGACTGCTTATCGATACTGAAATCAGGCTGCGTTCGATCTCTGACGCCGGCGGAAGAGAGGCGCCCGGTGAAGCATTGTTCCTGCGGGTGTAGAATTGGCGGCCATGAAACTCCGCAACACCGCTTTGGCGATAACGCTGTTGGTAGCGGCTGCTGGATGGCCAATCTGTACCGCTTCGGCGCAGACAGTCAATCAACTCGCTCGCAAAGGCGACCACGCAGAGCCACATGCGTTTTCAGACGCCGGCAAGGCTGCGCTATCGAAGCAATTGAGCGATGCGGTGAATCGCGGCGACACACCCGGCGTCGTCGCACTGATCGTGGACCGCGACAACGTGCTTTACGAAGGCGCAGCCGGGAAGCTGGACGTGGCGCACAACATCGCAATGCCCGTGAATGCCATCTTTGCCATCGCCTCGATGACGAAGCCGGTGACGTCGGTTGCCATCATGATGTTGTACGAAGAGGCTAAGCTCAAGCTGGACGATCCGGTCTCGAAATATCTGCCAGGCTTCGATCACCTGCAGGTGATTACCAAGTTCAACGAAAGCGATGCAACTTACGAAACGCGGCCCGCTAAGCGGCCGATGACGATCCGGCATCTGCTGACGCACACCTCGGGCATCGGGTACGCGTTTACAAATCCGATCGAGTTCCGGCTGACGCAGGCAACAAAGAAGAACGAGTGGGAACTGCCGCTCTTGAGCGATCCCGGTGCGGAGTGGCACTACAGCGCCAGCACTCGCGTTCTTGGGATGATCGTCGAGAAGATTACCGGCATGACGCTCGAGGCTTATGACCAAGAGCGGATCTTCGAGCCACTGGGGATGGTGGATACGTCGTACGCGGTGCCTGCCGACAAACAGTCGCGTGTGCCGATACAGTACAGCCGTGTAGACGGCGTGCTGCAGGAGCCGCCGCGAACCCCCATTCCGTCCACTCCCACGGCTCCATTTCGAGGCGATGGCGGACTCTACTCAACCGTGCAGGATTACGGCAAGTTCGTGCAGATGATGCTTAATGGCGGCCATCTCGGGTCTACGAAAATCCTGAACGAGAGTTCGGTGAAGACGATGGGCGAGAATCAAATCGGGCCGATCTTTGTGGAACTGCAGCCCGACGCCGATAAGCAGCGCACGAAGCCGTTTCCGCTTGGCGCCGGGCGTGACAAATTCGGACTTGGTTTTCAGATTGCGTCGAAGAATCCGGAGTACGCGGAATATCGCAGCGCGGGCAGCATGAGCTGGGCCGGCATTTACAACACTGAATTCTGGATCGATCCGGTCAAGCACATCGGCGGAGTTCAGATGATGCAGGTGCTGCGGTTTGTGACGACGGCGCGATTCGCACGCTGCGCGATTTCGAGAAGCTGGTATACGCGAACCTCAAGTAGCAAGAGGGGCGCGGTGCGCTCCGTTCCGCTGCGGTCCTTCCCAAGGCGTCATTTTAAGCTTTCGATATGGGCGGCCAAATTCTGAGAGCGCTGTTGGGTCCGCCCGGTGCGTGGACGAGCATGGGAACCACGGAATGTCCATTTGTGCCGAGAGGCGATTTCGCATTCGCGGCCTCGTAATCGCGCTCGAAGCCTTCCTGCGATGCGAACTCATAGAGGATCCCGTGCTTGGCCCATCCGGCAACGGAATTCAGCTCGCGGGTTCTGATACAGGAAGCGGTCTTGCACATCGCAGGCAGGCGCTGCTGAACGTATCCCGCGTGCATCTCCTCTTCGTATTCAACCGGGCAATTGAAGCTGCCGATTTGAATGTAAGGAGCGCCTGTCATTCCTTCCTTATAGGCGACGCTCCCATGTCCCTCGCAGCGGCCAGCTTCGATCATCAGGTTCACGCGCTCGCCGGTGCGCATCGCAAGCATTTTCCGGCCTTGCTCAGGGAGGGCCGCGTTAATCGCACTTGGAACGGGATTGCCGAACACCAGGGCATCCATGACACCGATCAGAAGGATGTAGTGAAAGCCGGTGGGAACCTTGGGATCTTCCGTGTGATGAATCTGGGAAGAGCCGCCACTTGTGCGTGTGGCGTAGTGCGCCGCCCATAGATAGCCGGGGCGGTTCAAAAGATTGGGGAGATACGTTTGGTGCAACCAGGCGAGATAATCATCGCGGCCGGAGTCCGGCAGATCGTACCAGGTAATCCAAAGAGCTCTATCGATCGGCCCGTTCCGCCGATTATTAGCGCGCGCCGCAGCTTTGGCGTTTGGGGCTTGCGCGGCGGCGTTCTTCGCGGCAGCGAGCGCGATTGCCATGCCTCCAGCCGCTTTCAGAAAATCGCGACGATCCCGCCGTTTCGTTTCATCGGGTTTGATCATGTTTCCCCCTGCTGAGAGTGGAGCGCGTGTGCGGACATTATCACCCCTTCTGCGGATCATAAAGACCGGGCCGCTGAGGTGCAGGACGGAAGAGCTGTACTCGCATCTTTGCTCTAGCCTGCGGCCATGGTATATGTCGTCCACGCAATTTCACGACCGCACCGCAGCAACATAGGAAGCGAAACATGCCGACACGCAGAGAGTTCCTGAGAAATGTTTCCGGCGCTTGCGCGGGAATTGTTTTCACCGGCTGCTGTTGCGACGATTCTGCTTTCGGTTTTGCGCGCGGCGCGCAGCAAGGTGCCGCGCGGCCACCGGCCGGCTCCAAGCACGCTCCTGTAGTCATCAATGGCCGTCGGGTAGTCGTCATCGATGTTCACTCACACGTTCGCGTGCCGGAGGCGTGGGAACTCGTCAAAGATCGGATTGGCCGCGACGGGCACTACGGCGACGCTGCGCAAGCCAACCCGGATAACCTGGGCAACATTCGCAACGTCGATAAGCGGCTGGCGGATTTGGATGTGATGGGAATTGATGTGCAGGCCGTCTCCGTAAATCCCTGGTGGTATTGGGCGGACGAGGACCTGGCACGCAAGATCATCCAGATTCAGAACGAGAAAATTGCGGAGCTTTGCGCCGCT
>Ga0210394_10004071_pt1 | contig 17425 bp, 22 predicted proteins | sample IncBWC12MmetaG_FD_160121 | JGI IMG/M metagenome (GOLD analysis project Ga0210394, IMG submission 160121) | Forest soil microbial communities from Barre Woods Harvard Forest LTER site, Petersham, Massachusetts, United States - Inc-BW-C-12-M | ecosystem: Environmental > Terrestrial > Soil >... | reverse complement strand
GGACCAGCGCCGCGTTACGGCGGCCGTCTGCGCGTCGATTTCGACCACCTCGCTGATGTCGGTGAGATTCGCGTACACCTTGCCGTCGCCGGCGGAAGCTCCATATTCTGGTTTGCCGCCCAACGGGATGTTCGTAATCAGGGTCCCCATCTGCGCATCGATTACCGTCGACGAGTGCGCGTCTCCGTTCAACGTGAAAACGCGGTTTGATGGAGCGTCATAAACGATGGCGTCGGCGTCTTCGGCAGCAGGAATGCGGCCGAGCGACTTGAAGGTCTTCAGGTCGAACATGACGACGGATTGGTCGTTGCCCGAGGTGGCGAATCCATGGCCGGCCTTTCCCGCGATTGCGGTCCCATGCGCGCCTTGAATCCCGGTAACTTCACCGAGCAGCGTCCCATCGTCTTCGTCAATGACCATGACGCGAGTCTGTCGTGCGACAAACAGACGATGATTGGGTGGATCGGGCACGATATAGTCCCAGCTCCCGTCACCGCCCAGCGTGTAACTGTGGGTCACCCGGTAAGCCGAGGGCGACTGCGCGAGCATAGCAGTGATGGCCAAGGTGAGAACCAGTACGCTTTTCCGCATGGTGGCTCCTTTCTGCCCAAAATGCGTTGGAGTCTCTCTTATAACCCTACGAAGCGATTCTGAAAGTTTACTGAAGGCATGTCATCTCTTCAGCAATATCCGCACACCGGGAAAATACAGGGCGATTGAGTCGACGTCGTCCGACGCCAAGCGGTTGAATTACAGATTATTGTTGTACTGTTCAGTCTCTTCGATGCGCATCAGTTAAACGGCGACCGCCGACGCTATTAGTGCGGAAGACCTAGGTGCACATCGTTTGGGATCGGTTTGGGTTTCGCATTCAAGGGCGAGACGGGACTAGCCGTTTCCCGCTTAGAGGAATCCTTGAATCGGTAGCGCGCTGCAGGCTGGTTGGTCTCCGGTCTAGCGACGCTTCCTTAAGTCTCCGGACTGTCTCTTCCCTGGCCTGGACTGCCTCTTCCATCGCTCTGTTGTGGTCAGCTTCAGATGTAATTGATCTGTCGATGAGGAACACAGTTAGCCCTATGCCGCTGTGCGTAAAAGGGAGAACCCATATTCCGTATGTTAGGAACGGCTCACCGCTGGGAACGCACCCCGAACCTGGCACAAGTTCGCGTTGTATACGAACAGCTTGTGCATTGATCATTCGTTTTACCGGGTCCGGCATTTCCAGTCTCCTTTTGTTGAACAACGAACACGCAATCTCACTGCCATCGGACGTCTAAGGACTAAGGATGAGCTGAAATGCGCAGATTCGGCTGACTTTATTTTTATCTCTGAAGTCTCCGTGCCACGGCCCCAGACGAGCAAACTGGAATTTCTTGCACGGTCTCTACGCAAGAACAGGTCCTGGGCTAGTCGTGGCCCGGTCAGCGCGCCATCCGCATGCACAAATGGTCTTCATTCTCTGTGCTTTGCCCTCGCGACACAGGTGAACAGATGCTTGGCACGAGGAGTGCTTAGCAACGGGCATGAGAACAAATATGCGTCGTTTCTTGAGTATGGCTTCATTAAGTGCCCTTTTATTGACGCCTCTAGCATGGGCTCCAATGAAGCTTCGAGCCGAAGATCGCGTTTACCATGACGCCCAACACAACGACGATCATCACTGGAACAATCGTGAAGACCGTGCGTATCGCATGTGGGTGAAAGAGAACCACCGCAAATACAGAACGTTCGCCAAGCTAAGAGCCGAGGATCAACAGTCATATTGGGCCTGGCGTCACGAGCATTCAGACGCCGTGCTCAAGATCGATATCCGCTAGCGAAATGCGCGAAGGGCGGACCGTGGCTTATCCGCATTGCGGAAACCACCGGTCCGACATTTGCTCACAGCTGACCCGGCAAGTTTCCGCCGAAACAGCCGATCTCCGCTACCCGGCTATCATCAGCCGAGAAAGCGGAAGCAACGGTCGAGACGAAGGAAGCACCAGGTCGAGGCGCACGAACATCGCAAGGCCTCGGCCTCGGACTCTACGCTTTCGAGGAAAGGAAACTGGATTCACGTTCCATATGTCGACCCACACCCTATCCCGACGACACGGGACCGCCGTCAGCTGCCCTTCGGCACGCTCGTTATCATCTCGGCACCGCAGGCCAGGACTCGTCGCTGCAATCCTTCGACATGAAAGCAGCTCGGATCTGGGAGTCCGCGCGAGAAACAGCAAGTCGAAGTGCAAAATCAAACAGTGCAAGCCCTTGCACAAAGTAAGTCTTACCGGCTGCTCCGCCCAGGTGTGATGGCTAAACATAGTTCGAACAACACGCCTTCAGAAACACAGTTCTACAGATTCTCCGACCAGCTTTCTCTGGCCCCAGCCCAATGATTTCATCGTCTAATGCTCGTGGACCGGAAGTTTAGGGACAAGTAGTATGACTTCGGACTTCGCGGATTGTTCAAGTGCCGAGTGAACTTCCCTGCTGCCTGGCTGAAAGGCCATGAGCGTGCGACGACAAGAAGAGTAGCGGGGCGTGGCCCGGAAGTTCGGATGGACCGCTGGGCGAAACGACACCAAAAACAAAGGGAGATAGTTTTATGCGAACGAATTTAAGACACTCTGTATGGATTCTGGCGATTGCAGGGTCCCTGAGTACTGCTGCATTTGCGGCGGATAGAGAAATCAAGGTTGATGACAGGCTGGACGCCTCGGCCGACACGCTGATGGATATGATGAGGGCGGCCGACCAGGGAATCCCTCAAGATTTAATCGACAAGGCGCATTGCGTCGTTGTTGTGCCGGGAATGAAAAAAGCCGGGTTCATCATCGGTGCGAAGTACGGTCGGGGGTTTGCTGTATGCCGGCGCCAGGCTGGCGCGGGCTGGAGCGCGCCTGCCGCAATGCGGGTAGAGGGCGGAAGTTTCGGGTTCCAGATTGGCGCTTCGGAAACGGATGTAGTCCTGCTCGTGATGAATGATCGAGGAATGAGGCACCTGCTATCCGATAAGTTCACGCTCGGGGGAGAGGCGACGGTGGCGGGAGGACCGGTCGGCCGCGACGCAAGTGCCCAGACCGATGCCATGATGCACGCCGAAATGCTGTCGTATTCCCGTGCGCGCGGGCTATTCGCGGGCATCTCGTTGGAGGGTGCAACCCTTCGTCCGGACGAAGAAACCAACAGAGAACTCTACGGCCATGACTCGACTAACCGTGAAATCCTGACTGGGGACTTCAAAACCCCGGCAGCGGCCGCGAAATTTGAAAGGGCGCTGAATCGAGATTCAGCCGAACGCAGAAGATAGGGCTGCCTCTGGAGCCAGCCGAAAAATGTCCACGACACGCATGATCGGCAAAGGAGTCATTGTGATAAACGTTCAACGTACTCTCTTAACAACGGCGCTCTTCGCGGCATCCGTCATTGTTGCGGCACCGGGTAAAGCGCAAACTTCCGACTCACCGAAGCCGGACAACACAGCAGTAAACAAGCGCGACAGCGATAAGAGCCAGCCCACTGCCGATCAGCAGAAGGACAATCGCAGCGACCGCGAGCTGACGAAGAACATTCGGCGGTCGATTATGGCCGACAAATCCTTGTCGAGCTATGCGCACAACGTCAAAATCATCAGCCAAAACGGAACGGTCACGGTCAAGGGACCTGTCAAATCCGAAGATGAAAAGAACTCGGTTATAGGAAAGGCGGTCGCGATCGTCGGGAGTGCCGACAAGGTAACCGATCAGGTATCGGTCAAACAGTAGCTTCAAATCTAAACTCTAAAGGAGATACAACATGTCAGGCAAGAACACGGCAGTTTTCGGCATCTATAAGAGCGTCGAGCAGGCAGAACGCGCGGTCGATCATATTCTGGCCGCCGGATTTTCCAACAACGACATTTCGGTGTTGCTCCCCGATATTCGGAGCTCGAAAGAGTTCGCCCACGAGAAGAACACCAAGGCTCCGGAAGGCACAACCACCGGTGTCACTACCGGTGGCGTGGTCGGCGGAACGCTCGGACTTCTAGCCGGCATCGGAGCGTTGGCGATACCTGGCGTCGGGCCATTCATTGCAGCCGGTCCGATCATGGGCGCTCTGGCAGGTCTGGGCGCGGGCGCCGCGGTGGGAGGATTGATTGGCGCTCTCGTGGGCATGGGAATCCCGGAGTATGAGGCCAAGCGCTACGAGGGTCGCGTGAAGGCGGGCGGAGTGCTGCTGTCAGTCCATTGTGACACGTCGAATGAAATTTCACGGGCCAAGGATCTTCTCAAAGCAACCGGTGCGGAAGACATTGCTTCGGCCGGCGAGAAAAGCGTAAGCACACATGGTGTAGAGTCCGTAGCGCGCTAGTGTCTTCGGAGCGAAATCCATCTTTGTGGGGGTTGGGGACAGTCGAGTCTCCAACCTATCCGTCACAATGACGCGTCGCGCACCTATCAGCTTCCGCATTGGGCCTCTGCCAATCCTGGCAATCGCAATCGCGACGTTATATTTTGCGCATGAAATTCTGATCCCTTTAGCCTTCGCTCTGACGCTAACACTCATCTTCTGGGGTTCGGGCGGGAACGGCATCACATTCAGCGAGGTTGCGGCTCGGATCCTGACGGACCTCTTTCTGGACCGCAAGAATGAGGATCAGGAGGTGTTCCGCTTCAATCGTTAGGAGTCCTTGACGGGCGCTACAGCTGCGCCTTTTTCCATTCTTTCCAATCCTCGATCGTGCTCGTGGCCATGCTTCGGACAGCGGAGCGCAGCCATTTGGAGGGGCGGCTTTTCAGGTCCGCCATGATACGCTTTGTCACCCGCCCCGTCCCCAAGTGGACATTCGCGGCCTCCCAAGCCATGGCATGAAGCAGCCGATCTTGATCGTTGCGTCCCTTCATAGTCTCGATCTCGATGGGCGATGAATCGGGCGCCAAGCGCCGCACCAGCCAACTGCCGCACAAGCGTACATACGGATCTGGACAGCGAACGGCCTGATCCAGGATTGTCTGATAGTAAATTCGTCCGCCTGATCGAGGTCCGATCCAGGCGCATGCAGAGGGGGTGGCCGCTTTTGCCTCCAGAGCGATTTGGCCCCCGAGCCAATTGGCCACGGCGACATAGCGCGGGCGGCCGAGGCTGCCGACGCCCGCTATCCGCCGAACAACCCGGTATTCCAATCCAGGGGCCGGCAGGAAACGGACCAGTGCTCGTTGCGCGTTGGAGGGGATCGGACTCCGCGCGGCAGGCAGCGCATCTACTTTCCTCCAAAACTCCGCGGGCGCATCCAGGCAACCGAGCGCAATCTTTCGCAGCCACTTATGCTGTTCCTCGAGAACAAACGGCCTTCCACCGGCAGCAAGACCCGCGCTGTATCCCTCCCATACGACGTCACACGCATTTCGCAAGCCGACGGCGATTTCCCCTTCGGAGGCATCGAGTATCGCACTGACAGCCAATCGCACCAGATCACTTGCATAAGGCAACGGATAGGCTTCGTCGAAATCGTCGACGCCCCAAATCAGCCGGCCGAAAGCATCCCGCCAAGTGCCGAAGCTGGCGATGTGAAGGTCTCCAACTGCTAATACAGTCACAGCTTTGTGCAGATCAGGACAGACCTTTGGAAACACCTGAGCCCAGCGATAGAATGATCCGCGCAAAAACTGGACGGGATCTTCTGCCATTTTCCTGTGTTTGTCAGACAGTTGACTTCGCACGACCGAAATGTGGCTGCTGATCCAGGTCTCGTATTCCTTCGTCGCTCTTAAGATATTCATCGGACTGGCTGGGCGCGTCGGACCTCGCGTGGACTCATCCAATAGAGAAGCTGGCGAGGCAGGCTCGGGCCTGCCTCTAGCTTGGGCTTAGCCTTCTTACTTTTCAAACACCTTCTCGATTTGGCCGACCTTCTTTTGGATCTTGCCCGCTACCTTTTCATCCTGTCCGTCGGCCTCTAGGTCCGGGTTATTCGTGAGCTTACCCGCCTGCTCCTTAATCTTCCCCTTCGTTTCGTGCACCTTGCCCTGCACTTGGTCTTTCGTACTGTCCTTCATGATCGGTTCTCCTATTCAGGTTATTCCACTCTAGCCCTGAGCACGTCGACCGCCGAATGCTGGAAGGGAGAGAAGTCTATTACGGGGATGCACTTTGCCGCTTAGCTCGCGCAAAACTTACCGGTATCTGCGCACCAACTGCTGACCGATCATCTTGTGGCAATCATTCTGCAAGCACGTAGACTGACCGTGCCAGCAAGAAGGGCCGTTGCGTGAACCTTCCTCGACTGTCAACTAGTCCGGGGCCGTAACCTTAGCGTCTTTGTCCGGGAATTCTCGTATCCGATTGTGGAGCGTACGAAGACTGATGCCGAGGATCTCAGCAGCGCGCGTGCGGTTATTCGCTGTCTGCTTTAAGACCAGCTGGATATAGCTTTGTTCGACCTCGCTTAATGGCGGCCCGAATCGAATGTGGATTGAATCGTCGGCCTCGGCCGCAGCGGGTGCGCTGGACGGAACACTGGACTGCTTCGGCAAGTGTTTTGAAAGAATAGTGCCCTCACCCGCGACGATCACGGCTCGTTCCAGAACATTCCGGAGCTGTCGGACATTGCCGGGCCAGGAAGCTTTCTGGAAGCTTTCAAGCACTTCCGGATGGATGTTCGCCACGCGGCACTGGTGCTTTTGATTGAGATTGGAAAGAATGGCCTCGCAGATGGCCGGGATATCTTCTTTGCGCTGCCGCAGCGGCGGAAGATTGATATGAAAAACGTTTAAACGGTAAAACAGATCTTCGCGCAGGTGCTTGTCGCGAATCGCGACATCAGGTGCTCGGTTGGTCGCTGCTACTACCCGTACCTGCACCTGAAGGTCATTGTTCCCGCCCAGCCGCCGCACTTTACCTTCCTCCAGCACACGCAAAAGTTTGGCTTGCGTTCCGATAGGCATATCGGCGATCTCGTCCAGAAGAACCGTTCCTTTGTTGGCCTGTTCGAAGCATCCGGGATGGCGTTCCGCTGCGCCTGTAAATGCCCCCTTCTCGTGCCCGAATAGTTCGCTTTCCATCAGAGTTTCCGGCAATGCCGCGCAGTTGATCGCGATAAACGGACCACCGGACTTGGGGCTGAGCCGGTGCAGAGCGCGCGCAACCAGTTCTTTCCCCGTACCGCTTTCGCCCGTGATCAGAACAGAAGCTGACGTAGGAGCTACTTGCGCAATCAGTGAGTACACCTGACGCATCACAGCCGAGCTGCCAACCATGTCTCCCATGACGCCCTTATTGCTCAACTGGCGGCTGAGCAGGGCCGTTTCATCGATCATTCGCTTCTGGGCGGCGGCACGTTCGAGAAGCGCACCTAGAATCATGGACTGCACCGGCTTTTCGAGAAACCAGAAAGCTTTCAAATCGTGGACCACGGAGATGGCCTTTTCGATGCTTCCGAAACCGGTGAGCACGATGGTGGGAGTGCGGTCGCCGAGCGCGTCCATTCTCTTGAGCAGCTCGAATCCGTCCATTCGCGGCATCATCAAGTCGGTCACAATGATGGCGGCGGGGTTTGCCGCGTGTGACTTTAAGGCTTCCTCGCCGTCGCCAACCGGAACCACGGTAAATCCCAACGCCGCAATCATGTGGGCCAAGGCGGTGCGCTCGCGCTCTTCGTCATCTACCAGCAACACTCGGGAAACGAAAGCACTGCGAGGCATCGCTCTCATCTTAACCAACTTCCGCCTGACAGGTAGTGGATTCCGATTGGCACTCAAGTTGCCCTGAGGTTTCTGAGCCGGTTGTCATCGGATCTGGAATCTTAGCAACGGGCGAGGAGACAGAAACATGCCAGCAAAAAAGGCGTCTTCGCGAGGCCGCGGGAAGGTGGAAAAGGTCATGCACGAGTACAAAGAGGGCTCGCTAAAGTCCGGAGGCAAAAAGAAGGTACGCAGCCGGAAACAAGCTGTTGCGATCGCGCTCAGCGAAGCTCGCAAATCGGGGGCCCGCATTCCACGGAACGGAGGAGACGAAGGCCGAAAAACACAAGCGTGATCGTCAGGTCCCCGGAAGTAAAACTTGGTCCAGCAAAGCATGAGTGCTTTAGCGGGCGGGTCGGGCCGAATGGCACGACCCGCATTTTTTTCATCTGGTCAGAGCGCAGTTTAGAGTCCGAGGAAGAGAATCGCCGAATCAAAGTCTTGGGCAGAACATTGCTCTCGCTGGTCGTTAAGCCCCGGGCGCGGTGATGGCATGCGAAGGGAGGCCCCGATCACGGAACCAATGAGTGTGTAGTTCGTGTGTTGCATTATGTAGCTGCCAAGAAAAAAAGAGGCTGGGAAGGGGCCGATGGCAGGCAGACGGCTTAAGCAGGGTGAAGTCTGTCTTAGGGTCATCTACAGGGCGAGATCCCGCTGTCCCTTGCTCGAAGCTCACTACCCGATCCTAGGAGCTATTCCACGTTACGCTTCCGCGTGCCCTGGAGACTTCTGAAAAACCAAAACCGCGCACACAACCGTCCTGCGAAAGTATGCGCGGCCTGGGTTATGCAACTAAGGAACTAGTTCCCCTGTTGCTTAATGTGACGTTCCCTACAAAATGGCGGTTTCAGTCGAATATCTTTACGTCGCGGAGCTACTTTTTCAGGATGCGATCTGCCTTGGCGTCGATTCTCTTCTTGTCAGCTGCGCTCAGCTTGCCTTGATGCTCCATCTGAGAGGCGCGAGCCTTTGCGTTTCGGGCATGACTGGCATCGGGCATCGGGTACTTGCGTTGCTCCGGAAGCCCAAACTCCGTTCTTGGTTCGGCCCTCTTCTTTGCTGTTGTAAGTTTTGCCATTGTAGTTCTCCTTACGGGGGTAGAGAGCACGTCTGATTCCAAAGGCTAGCACACCTTATGAGGTGCGTCTTCCACGAGCACGCCCGACCAAAATGGTCATGACCACTGCGAGCGCCAAAGCCAGAAACCTAAAGAAGAAACGCTCCGATGCTACCAAGGAACAGGCCGGCCCCAAAGATTCCTGTTGCCCGCAAGGTCAGCTCTCGTTTCATGTGACGCACGATCGCAATCAGATAGCGAGAAACGGCATCTTGTCCGGGTACCGCGTGCCAATGGCCGACTATCACCTTTAATAATCCTTACATAGAAGAAAGATTCAGAGTTCCCCTGAGTCCAACAGTAGGAAGGAGAATCGGGATGGACAAAGAACCAACCTTCTCCCTTGACTGTGTGACAAAAAATGGAAGGTGCGAAAGAACGGGGCTAATTCATCGGACCTTATCAGAAGCGAGACAGCAGGCCGAGCGGGTGCTCCGGCTCGGAAACGGCCTTTACACCGAAGTCGATATTTGCAACGAACACGGAATCATCGAAACGATTCAGAATTCCGTCGTGCCAATGAACTTATCCGAGGTTGGGCTTCTGGGAGAACAAACCGTAGATATGCCTCTTGTCCGTCAATGACCGAAGACATGCGCGACACGCGAGGGATTGCAGAGACGCTTCGATGTCCCCTGCGGGTCGCGCGAGCACGTGTAGGTACCCCGCCAGAGGACGAAGGGGCGCGAAGATCTTTCGGGCCGAACCTTGGCCGAGATCCTGCGCGGTGGACGTGAAAGCGGGAGGGACCCCCTTCAACAGCGCGGGCCTCGGTATCGGTCGCGATCACGGCATCGCCGATGCTGTTGAGTCTCCTAAACACTGTGGTATGGTTGCTGGGACGCGAGCTGCGGATGATGGAGATGAAGAAGGAAGTCAACGAACTCCGCCACCGATTGGGCGAGGTGGCGCGTTATCCAATCCAGTTCGAGCAGCACGGAACGGAAAGCCCTGATTCGCCGCAAAAGAGGAACCAACTATGAATGCTTGTGACCCTATTCGGGGAACCGAGAATGCGGCCAGTCTGGCATCAGTCGTCACGACGGCGGAATTGAGCCGCCGTCCATCGCGTGCGCCCGACTTTGCGGCGGAGAACCGCGCCCTGGTCGCCCTGGCGCAAATGATGCCCGGCTCGCCCGATCGAATTCTACAGAAGCTCGCGGAAACTGCCCTGAGCCTGTGCAGGGCGCAATCGGCCGGATTCAGCCTGTTAGAGCTCGACGGCAGGCGCTTTTACTCGCCCGTCATCATCGGTCAATGGGCTCGTCATATGGGGGCCGGCGCGCTAGTCGACTCTGGTCCGTGCGCCACGGTTCTGGAGCGCAACGCTCCGCAGCTCATGTCGCGGCCGGAGCGCCATTTCATCGATTTAGCCTCCGTCAAACCTCCAATTGAAGAGGTGCTGATTGTCCCCTTTTGCCTGCAAGGCAAAGCCATCGGCACGATCTGGGTTATGAGCCACGACGAGAGTCTCCGTTTCGACGCCGAAGATCTGCGTGTAATGACCAACCTGGGCGCTTTCGCGACGGCGGCCTATCAGGTAATGCTCGATAGGGGAGAGCGGTTGCGGGAGCCGAATACCGGCATAACCTCGCGTGTGGCCCAAATTCAGAAGATAAACGCCGAGGTTCAGGATTCGCGTCGCGCCGCCCTCAACGTGAAGGAAGACGCCCTTCGGGCCCACCAGATTGCCGCCAGTCTCAACCAGCAATTGCTAAACGAAGTCGCGGAGCGCAGGCAGACCGAAGCAACTTTGCGCGAGAGTGAAGAGCGCTATCGCATGCTTTTCACGCTGGGTCCCGTCGCGGTCTATTCCTGCGATGCCTCGGGCGTGATCCGAGACTTCAACCCGCGCGCCGCGGAATTGTGGGGCCGCGCACCTAAGCCGGGAGATACCGACGAGCGTTTCTGCGGCTCGTACAAAATGTACCGTCCCGACGGTACATTCATGCCGCACGACCAATGTCCCATGGCAGAAGTCCTGTCTGGCCAAATCCCGGAGATGCGCGACGGCGAAGTCCACATCCAGCGGCCCGACGGCTCGTGGGTCATCGTCATCGTCAATATTCGTCCGCTGAAGAACCAGGGCGGAGAAATCACCGGAGCGCTCAATTACTTCTTCGACATCACCTCGCGCAAGCAGCAGGAGGCGTTGATGGAGTCGCAGAAGCAGGCCTTCGAAATGGCTGCGACTGGTGCGCGGCTAATGGAGGTTCTGGAGTTTTGGGTGCAAGCCGCCGAAAGCCGCGCCGGGAAACGAGCCATGACGGCCATCCACCTCCTGAACGAGGAGGGAACACGTTTCGAACAGACTGCAGGATCGAATTTGCCCGCAGCGTATCGCCGTGCCGTCGACGGGATGGAAGTCTGTTCGGTCACCGGTCCGTGTGGCGCAGCCATTTCTCGCCGCGAGCGCGTCGTGATCGCAGATCTGGCTGCCAGCGAGGAGTTCGCGGCATTCGCCTCCTTTGCGTTGCCGCTGGGAATTCGCTCTGGTTGGTCCGCGCCAATTTTTTCTTCGAACGGCAAAGTGCTGGGAACGATCGCAAAATATTACGAAGATTGCGAGCCGCTTCCACAGGACGATTTATGGGGAGAAATCGTGAGGCGCACAGCCGCCACCATCATCGAGAGCAAACGGGCGGAGGAAGCGCGCGGCAGGCTTGTGGCCTTAGTCCAATCGTCTGACGATGCCATCGTCAGCAAAGATCTCAACGGCGTCATTCAGAGTTGGAACTCCGGGGCGGAACGGATCTTTGGGTATACGGCGCAGGAAGCGATTGGCCAGCCGATCACAATGCTGATTCCTGCCGACCATGCCGATGAAGAGTTTGGCATTCTGGAGCGCATCCGTAAAGGGCAGCGCATCGAACATTATGAAACGATTCGGCGCCGCAAGGATGGCGCGCTGGTGGACATCTCCTTGACTGTTTCTCCCATCATCAATGAGCATAATCAGATTGTGGGCGCATCGAAAATTGCGCGCAACATCACCGAGCGCAAACGTATCGAGAAGGCAGAGAAGGCGTTGGCCGTGGCGACAGCGTTACGGGAGACTGAAGCGGAACTCGCTCGCGTCGCTCGGGCATTGAGCGTGGGTGAATTGGCTACCTCCATCGCCCATGAAGTTAACCAACCGCTGGCGGCTATCGTCACGAACGCTGAAGCGGGCCTCCGCTGGCTTAACGCAAAAACACCGAAACTCGGCGAGGCGCAGGAATCCTTGGCGCTTATCGTACGGGACGGGAATCGGGCGAGCGAGGTAATTCGCCGCATCCGCGAATTCTTGAAAAAAGACAGCCAACAGATAGCGCCTCTGGACATCAGCGCCGTGGTCAAGGAAGCTGTTGCGCTCGTACGCGATGACCTTCTGAAGAGGAAAGCCGCGCTGCGGCTGGAATTGTCAGACGGGATTCCCCCCGTACGAGGCGATCGAATTCAGTTGCAGCAGGTGATTCTGAATCTGATCATGAATGGAAGCGAAGCTATGGCTTCGCTAAAGAACGGATCACGCGAACTGGTCGTCATCGCTCAGAGGTCCGGATCCGACAAAGTTCTTGTGGCGGTTCGAGATTCTGGCGCGGGTATGGATCCGGAAAACGCGGACCGGATATTTGACGCCTTCTTCACGACCAAGCCCACCGGAATGGGGATGGGGCTGTCCATCAGCCGATCCATAATTGAGGCTCACGGAGGACGCATTTGGGCTGAGCCAAACGACGGTCCGGGGCTAACAGTTCAATTCACCCTGCCGATCCAGGCGAAAACTCCATGACGAGAGAGGAAAGTCCCACGGTATTCGTCGTCGATGATGACGCTTCCATGCGGGATGCGCTTAGGAATCTTTTTCGATCGGTCGGGCTCAATGTTGAAACGTTTGGCGTCGCTCAGGAGTTCCTATCTAAAGAGCGCTCAAAAGGACCAGGATGCCTAGTACTGGATGTGCGGCTCCCAGGCTTGAGCGGACTGGATGTGCAGCGCCAACTCGCTGACGCACATATTCAAATTCCAATTGTATTTATCACGGGGCACGGCGACATTCAGATGTCGGTAAGAGCCATGAAAGCGGGGGCGGTGGAATTTCTCACCAAGCCTTTCCGCGATCAGGAGCTCCTGGACGCTGTTCAGCAGGCCGTGGATCGCGATCGTGCCGCTCGGGAACAGCAGGCACAGGTGGCGGAAACACGCGAGCGGTACGAATCGCTCAGCCCTCGCGAGCAGGAAGTGATGGGACTGGTCGTTCGCGGTCTTCTAAACAAACAAATTGCCGGTACGCTCGGTACTAGCGAAGCGACAGTCAAGATGCATCGTGGCCACGTGATGCGAAAAATGAAGGCAGACTCTCTTGCTGAACTCATCAGAATGGCGGAGAGGCTTGCACTTTCGTTCAAGCCGGATCAGCCCGTCTGACCCTCCGGCGCATAAAACCTATACCAAAGTATTGGTGGGCTTACCGGAAGTCCAGTGGCGGGCCGCGACCAAGCCAGCATATCGTTAACTAAAAGCCTTGGTACCGCGCATTCGAGCCAGCCCGCAAGCGCACATGAAGCCTTGGCTGCACTGGAGGGACGATTGAAGCACCATCCGATGACCAAAGAGCAGCGCGAGATTCTTGATCAAGATCTCGCAAGAGTCGCGCAGAATCTGGGCGACATTTCAACCCTGCTAAGCGCCTGCTATGGAGAAAAAGACCAGCGGGCAATGCGGGCCGAGGAGTCACAAGCAGCGTTGCAACGGCTCCTTTGGGCGCTAGAGCGCCAAGACCAGCCTTCCACGATCCGGACCGCGGATGACTCCGCCCGGGTGCGAGACATTGTCGAAATGAATGGGAAGGCAGCGCACTCAGGTTGAATTGGCTAACAGTACATAAACCAAAGTAGACCTGCTCTCCCCGTAGGTATACTATTCTTCCGCAGTCGGGCAGCGTTAATCTTTGGACTAGTGAGACCTGCTCTTAACTTGAAAGGCGGAAATCATATGGAACAAACCATACCTTTGCCGTCGGCTACCCGCTACCAAAGCGGCCTTGCCGAATCGTCAGTCGCCAATGAAACCCGCGCGTCCGGTGTGTCTTGGCCCGCGGTGATTGGTGGCGCATTTGTGGCCGCCGCGTTGTCGCTTATTCTGCTGGCACTGGGCGCTGGGCTCGGTTTTTCCTCGGTTTCTGTCTGGTCAAATGACGGCGCGTCCGCCTCCACGATCGGCATGGCCGCCGTGGTGTGGCTGATCGTCATGCAAATAGTTAGTTCGTCCATGGGTGGCTATCTGGCGGGCCGGCTACGCACGAAATGGGCAAACATTCACACCGACGAAGTGTATTTCCGGGATACTGCGCATGGGTTTCTGGCTTGGGCGGTAGCTGTGGTAATAACGGCGGCTTTCTTGGCATCTGCGGCGGCCTCTATGGTGGGCGCTACCGCCTTTGCCCCTGCACGTGGAGCGGGGATGACAACTGGCGTTCAGCCCGTGGGGCAGGAATTCGATCCCAACGGATATTTCGTGGATATGTTGTTCCGTTCCGATAGCTTGAAGACTGAGTCGAATGCTGCCTCGGTGCGAAGCGAAGTTGGCCGCATTCTTGCGAACGCCCTTCGGCATAAGGAGATTCCAGCAGCGGACAAAGGCTACCTCACCCAGCTCGTTGCTACAAGAACCGGACTCACGCAAGCTGACGCCGAGAAACGGGTGTCAGACGTTTTTGCGGCGGCTGAACAAGCGGCAGATACGGCCCGCAAAATGGTAGCGCATTCGCTGTTGTGGGCATTTCTTGCTCTATTGATTGGAGCGTTTTGCGCGAGTCTGGGCGCGACCATCGGTGGCAGGCAACGCGATCATGTCCTAGTTGTTTAGCGCAGCCGGGCTCCAGATTGCCCGGAGGCGGCTCGTTCCGAATAAGTTCAGCTACTTTTTCCAGCCTAAATAAGGAGGCCATATCATGCGTTCAATCTTGCTTTGGATGCTCGGCGTGCCGATCCCTATCATAATTCTGATAGCCCTTTTCACCCATTGAGGCAGACTGGCCCGAACTGGAGCGGACGCGCCGACGCCCGCGATACCAGCTCGTATCTGTACTAAAGTATGGCCGCAATAACCAGAAGTACACTAGCAAACCGGTTTAAGCAACCCTAAGCTTGAGTTAAGGAAAACATGGGCGTAGATATTCAGACCGAATGGGGCAGTCGAGTAAAGGCCGATGCCACCATCTTCCAAGGCCTGAAATGTCGGGCCGGAAAAAACCCGGAGACAATCACCATGGCAAGCACTGAACCATCCGTTACGCGTCAGATGCTGGAAGATTCCTGGCGCCTACGACTCGAGGAAACACACGTTTACTATAGAAAAGCCACAGAGCGTTATAGAACGTTATTGCAAGATCAGCCTGACGGGAGGCCGCACGACCCCAATGGCGCCTTGGCACTCGCGCGCCAAGCTGAGTCAGAAGCGCTTGCCGAATACGCTCGTGCGTTGCGGGTTTTCGCCGAGTTAACCATGAACGGCAGAATACCTGAAGAGCGATCGGCGCCAGGATCGGCTGGGCTGTGAATTTCATAGGCCTGGGCAAGATCTCGATTGTTGATGACGATGAGTCGATTCGGATAGCAACAAGAGCTCTTCTCAGGTCGGTCGGATACGAGGTCGAGACGTTTGCTTCGGCGGAGTCATTCCTGGAATCAGACGCCCTTCGAGAGACGGATTGCTTGGTTTTGGACGTCCGGATGCCCGGGATCGACGGTCTGGAGTTGCAGTGTCGACTGAATGAGAAAGAATCACGTGTTCCGATTATCTTCGTTACCGCCCACGATGATAGGTCTCACAGAAAGATCGCTATGGATGGGGGCGCGGCGAATTTCTTTCGGAAGCCCTTTGAAGCGAATGCCTTCGTAGCTGCCGTTCAGACGGCGGTGTGGAGCGGAAGGAGCTCCGAGGCTTCTTCAAAGCTTGAGGAAACGGACGCGCATCTTGCCGTGAGATCGGTGTCTCCTTAATATCGCACCGCTTGCGAGAAGGATCGTAGACGCACCGGCCCTCGATATCGATTGTATGTTCGAAAGGAGCTTAGTTCAATGAAACATTCAAGAATAGTCTTAACCATTCTATTCTGCGTAACGGCCATCGCCTGCTTCGGGCAGGCAACTGACACCAAGGCGGATAACACCAAGGTGAACAAACGCGATCGGAACTCAGGCGAGGTAACCGCCGACCAGCAGAAGGTGAACGCTACTGACCGGACTCTGACCAAAAACATCCGGCAGTCGATCATGGCCGATAAGTCACTCTCCACTTACGCCCACAATATCAAGATCATCAGTCAGAACGGAGCGGTGACGTTAAAAGGACCAGTTAAATCCGATGACGAAAAGAAGGCGATAGTGGCAAAGGCCGTCGCAGTCACCGGCAGTGCGGACAAAGTGACCGATCAGATTTCGGTCAAACAGTAAGAAGAATTCAAATCCAAAGGAGTTATATATGGCAAGCAAAAACACAGCAGTGTTCGGCATTTACAAGAGCAGTGTTCAGGCAGAAAGCGCCGTCGACCACATGCTGAAAGCGGGATTCTCGAATAACGACATTTCGGTGCTACTACCCGACACCCACAGCACGAAAGATTTTGCTCACGAGAAAAACACCAAGGCACCCGAAGGCACAACAACCGGCGCAACCACCGGCGGTGTGATCGGCGGGACCCTGGGGCTATTGGCCGGTGTCGGTGCCTTGGCCATTCCGGGACTGGGTCCGTTTATTGCGGCCGGTCCGATCATGGCCGGGCTGGCTGGTTTGGGCGTCGGCGGAGCAGTTGGTGGATTGGTCGGGGCGCTCGTCGGAATGGGCATTCCGGAATATGAGGCAAAGCGGTACGAGGGCCGTGTCAAGGACGGCGGCGTCTTGCTATCGGTGCATTGCGACACCTCGGAGGAAATATCGAGGGCGAAGGACCTTCTAAAGCAGACTGGTGCGGAAGATATATCATCCGCTGGCGAAAAAGCATCCAGTTCACACGGCGTGACTACTGAGATTGCTTCGGCCAAGGTCTAGTTGGCTCGGAGGCGTGCATAGGGCCGCCTACTATTGCAGTTGTCGTTTGCGGCCCTTTTTTCTAACTGCAGAAAGCTGGACGTCAATTATATGTCGTTTCTTGCATGGATTGTGCTTGGTTTGCTCGCCGGTTTCATCGGGAGCAAGATTGTCAATAAACAAGGGGAGGGTTTGGTCCTCGATATCCTTCTGGGAATTGTCGGCGCTATAGCCGGAGGGTGGCTTTTCAACACTTTCGGCGCTACTGGCGTCACCGGACTCAACCTCTACAGCCTGCTAGTGGCCGTGATCGGTTCTGTGATCCTGCTGGTTGCTTATCACGCCATCAGGCGGGCCGCCTGAGTAGGACCCAAACTGGCAGTCGATTCTGGAAAGGAACCACAGATTATGTTTGATTTCCTAACAACGAACCCTGCGCTCGCTCTCCTGAAAAAGGATCACGACGCTGTCAAAGAGTTGTTCGATAAGTTCGAGAAGGCCGAGGGCCGGGCTGCTAAGAAAAAGATCGTACAGCAGGCCCTCACGGAGCTTAAAGTTCACGCGACGATTGAGGAAGAGATTTTCTATCCTGCCG
>Ga0210394_10004067_pt1 | contig 17440 bp, 13 predicted proteins | sample IncBWC12MmetaG_FD_160121 | JGI IMG/M metagenome (GOLD analysis project Ga0210394, IMG submission 160121) | Forest soil microbial communities from Barre Woods Harvard Forest LTER site, Petersham, Massachusetts, United States - Inc-BW-C-12-M | ecosystem: Environmental > Terrestrial > Soil >... | reverse complement strand
TGCCGATGCGGCGAGCCTGCGTGACGAGGTGGCGCGCACCCGTGGGCTTGGTTACACCACGGTGAAAATCAAGCTCACTGGCGACCTCGAGAGCGACCTCGCGCGCATCGACGCGGCGGCCGCGCCTTTGCCCGCCGGCGGCCTCGCCGTCGACTTGAACGGCGCGCTCAGCGAGGAGACCGCGCCGGGCTGGATGACGCGGATCAGCGCCCTTCCGCTCGCCTGGATCGAAGAGCCATGCAATCCCCTCGACTACGCCCTGCTCGCGCAGGTCGCCGGCAACAGCAGCGCGCCGCTTGCCACGGGCGAGAACCTGTTCTCGTTCGACGACGCGCGCAACCTGCTGCGTTATGGCGGGCTGCGCAAGCAGTGCGACCTGGTTCAGGTCGACATCCTCCTTTCCTACGGCGTCACCGAGTACCTGCGCATCCTCGCGCTCTACGAACAGCACGGCTGGCGGCGCCAGCAGTTCTCCCCGCACGCCGGCCACCTCTTCTCAGCCCATGCGGTCGCCGGTTTCGGCCTGGGCAGCGCGGAGGCCGCGCCGGATGCCGGCCTCGTTTACGGCGGATTCTGGGACGGGGTAGAGGTGCACGACGGGCACGTTCGCATCCCGAACCTGCCCGGGGTCGGCTTCGAGGGAAAATGGAACCTGCACGCCCTGCTGCAGCGTAATCTCGGCTAAGCTGCAAGCGCCTCACGCATCCTGGAGCTCGTCATGGCCAAAGCCAAGCTTCGCCACATCGCGCTGTCCGTGCCCGACCTGGAAGCGGCCGCCCGCTTCTACATGGAAACCTTCGGTATGCGCCGGGTGAATTTTGCGTCGACACCTTACGGTGACGGGCTGTCGCTGAGCGACGGGGTGGTCAACCTCACACTGCTCAAGTTCCACACCGACGACGCGGCCGGCGACGAGCGCGGCAAGGATTTCGTCGGGTTGCACCATATGGGCTTCGTCGTCGACGATCTCGAGGGGACGAGCGCCGCCATCGAGCACAACGGCGGGCGCTTTCACCGCGAGCTGAAGGGGGGCGGCGGCGTCGACTTCGAGCGAAAGTTCCGCGACCCCAACGGCATCGTGTTCGACATCTCGCATAAAGGCTGGGTCGGGGCCGAGGGTCAAGTGGGCAGCGAGACCGGCGCGCGGCGGGCGTGAATCAGGAATGCGGCGCGGCAGCAGCCGCCGCCCGCAGCGCCTCCAGCCGGCCGGAACGGGCGCCGTAGAGGCGCTTTTCCGCCGCGGCCAGGACTTCCCGGCGGGCAATCTCCGGGCGCCCGCACGCGAACGGCGGCTCGGGGGCGTACTCCATGGCGAGCTGGACGGTCTGCGCATAGTCCGCACCGGCGATCTCCGCCGTCACCGTGAGTGCCATGTCGATGCCCGCCGTGACGCCGCCGCCGGTGATCACGTTGCCGTCGCGCACCACGCGGGCCGGATCGGGGATGGCGCCGAACAGCGCCAGCTTGTCGCGCCACGCCCAGTGGGAAGCGGCGCGCTTTCCGCGCAGCAGCCCGGCCGCGCCGAGGAGCAGCGAGCCGGTGCACACCGAAGTCACGTAGTCCGCCTGCGCCGCGAGGCGGCGCAGCTCGGCGAGGTAGGTTGGATCCAGCAGGGCGGCGTCGATGCCGAAGCCGCCGGGCACGCATAGCAGCGCGCAACGCTCGATATCGGCGAGTCGCAGGATGCCGCTGAACGTCATCCCGCCGTCGGCCGAGATCGTTCCGCCTTCCGCTGAGGCGAGCAGGCATTGCGCCTGCGGCAGCTTGGCGAACACTTCGAACGGCCCGGTGAAGTCCAGCTGGGTAACACGCTGGAAGAGGGCGAAAACCACCGGGAACTGCGCGGGAGCGGTTGCAGACATGCGGGCGGGCCTTCTGTGAAAAATTCGTGGGTCACGGGTTGACGGCGCCAGAATGCCCGACTAGGCTGTTGGCGTAAATGACACTGTTCCAACTTTTCATGCCAAAAAACTCCCCATGCGCCGCATCGCCTTCCTGATCTTTCCCGATTTCCAGCTGCTCGACGCGGCAGGGCCGATCGCGGCATTCGAGATCGCTGGACGCTACCGTCCGGACGCGTACGACCTGCGGGTGATCGCGGCCACACCGGGCCTGGTCAAGAGTTCCTCCGGCGTGGCGATGCCGGCAGTGGCCCTGGGCCGGCCGCGAGCGGTCGACACCCTCGTCGTGACGGGTGGCGACGGTTCGCGCGGGGCCGCGTTGTGCGCCAGGACGCAGCGCTTCGTCGTTGCCTGCGCTGCGCGGGCGCGACGGGTGGCGAGCGTGTGCTCCGGAACTTACGTCCTGGCCGCTGCCGGCGTCCTCGACGGCAAGAGCGCAACGACCCACTGGGGCCGCACGGCGGATTTCGCCAGGAAGTTTCCCGCTGTGAAGCTGGAAGCCGACCGCATTTTCGTGAAGGCCGGCAAGATCTGGACCTCCGCCGGCATCACCGCCGGCATCGATCTCTCACTGGCGCTGATCGAGGAAGACCTGGGCGAAACGGTGGCACGCCAGACGGCGCAGCAACTGGTCGTCTACTACCGGCGTCCGGGCGGGCAGTCGCAGTTTTCCGCGTTGCTGGAGATGGAGCGGGCGGACGGGCGCTTCGCGGGCCTGCTCGACTACGTGCGCAGCGATTTGAGCAAGGAGCACAGCGTCGCCGATCTCGCCGGGCACGCCTGCATGAGTCCCCGCCATTTCTCCCGCGCGTTCACGGCCGAGACCGGCATCGCGCCGGCGAAGGCGGTCGCGCGCCTGCGTGCGGAGACAGCGCGCGCCGCGCTGGAAAGCGGCGCGCGTTCGATACAGGAAGTGGCGCGCTCCTGCGGCTTCGGCGATCCCGAGCGCATGCGCCGCACCTTCCGGCGCATCTTCGGCTCGCCGCCCGCGTCGCTCAAACTGCCACGCGACAGCCAGGCAAGCCCCGCATAGCGTCGCTGTGGCCGCCGCGTCGGCGCGCGGCCGCCGCCCAGGACGACGCCGCGCAACGGCGTCAGCGATACAGTCCGGGGAACTCGCTGCGCAAGTGATCCAGCTTGGGCATGTCGTTGATGACGATGTACGGCTGGTACGGATGCAGCGCGAGATAGTTCTGGTGGTAGTCCTCTGCCGGATAGAAAGCAGCCAGCGGAGCCACCTGGGTGACGATCGGCCTGCCGAAGGTCTTGGCCGCGTCGAGCTTGCCGATATAGGACTGCGCTTCCCGCTTCTGATCATCGCTGGTGTAAAACACGGCCGAGCGGTACTGGGTGCCGCTGTCCGGGCCCTGCCGGTTCAGCTCGGTGGGGTCATGCGCGACCGCGAAGAAGACTTTGAGCAGGTCGCTGTAGGAAACCTGCTTCGGATCGAAAATGACCCGCACGGACTCCGCGTGACCGGTGCGCCCGCTGCTGACCTCCTCGTAGCTGGGCGATTTGGCCGTCCCGCCGGCATACCCCGACACTGCACTCGACACGCCTTTCACGTGGCGGAACACCGCCTCGACGCCCCAGAAGCATCCGCCGGCAAACACCGCCGTCTGCGCGCCCTGCGGCATGGCGCTTTCTGTTCCCGCCGCCGCCGGCCCATCCAGGATAACGGCCCCGCCGAGTAAAACGGCGGCGGCCCCGACGATACGTTTCAACACGGCACCCATCTTCATCTCCTTCTCCTTCACTTACGTTGCGCGGATGTCCCAGCCTAAAGCCGCGTCGTCCGCCCGGCATCACCCGTTCTTCACATTTCCATCACAGGCACGCTTTCCGTCACACCCCCGGGCCCGTCGGCGCCCGGTCACTCCAGCCTGGCTCCGGTCGCCTTCACCACGTCCGCCCAGTGCGCGATTTCGCTATGGAGATAGTCGGCGAAGTCCTTCGGCGAGCCGCCCACCTCGTCGAACACGAATTTGTCGAGGCCGGCGCGCACGTCCGGCAGGCGCAGGACCTGGTTCACTGCGTCGTTCAGCTTCTGCACGACCTCAGGCGGCGTGCCGGCCGGTGCGAGCAGCGCGACCCAGGTATAGTCCTTGATCGTCGGGTAGCCGGCCTCGGCAAACGTGGGCACGTCGGGCAGTACGGGACTGCGCTGCTGACTGGAGATGGCGAGGGCGCGCAGCTTGCCCGACTTGATGAAGGGCATGGCCGCCGTCGCCGCGAAAGAGCCGATGGCGGGCTCGCCGGCGACCACAGCGGCCGCGGCCGGGCCGGCACCGCGGAAATGAACGGCGGGGACGTCGGCCCTGGCCAGCACCCGGAACAGGTTCTCCGCGGTGAGATGGGGCGTGGTCCCGCTGCCCGGCGAGGCGTAAGCGTACTTACCCTTCTTCACCAGCGCGATCAACTCGGCCAGCGTGTTGGCCGGTACGCTCGGGTTCACCAGGATGAGGTTCGGCTGGCGTGCGATGATGGCGACCGGCACGAAATCCTTCTCCGGGTCATAGCCGGCGTCGGGCGTGAGGCTGGGGTTGACAGCGAACGCGCTGGAGGTTCCCAGCAGCGTGTAGCCGTCGGGCGGCGACTTCGCGACGGCGTCGGTGCCGATGTTGCCGCCGGCGCCTGCGCGGTTCTCCACCACCAGCGGTTGTCCGAGGACACTCTGCATGGCGGGCGCCATCATCCGGATGACCACGTCAACGGGTCCGCCGGGCGCGAAGTTAACGATGGTCCGGATCGGGCGGGTCGGCCACGCCTGCGCGTGCGCGAGATCGACATGCACACCGAGCACGGCCGCGGCGAGGACGACCGCCGTCGTCAGGAAGCCTCTGTTCATTGTTCTGATCTCCTCCGCCCGGACGTTCGCCCGGCGGCCGGCCCCCTCAGCCAGCCGGCGGCGCCAGGGCGTCGATGTCCGTCACCACGTCGATAATAACCGGCCGCTCCGCGCGGCATGCTTTCCCGATCGCATCCGGCAGCTCGGCGGGACGCTCCACGCGCATGCCCAGCGCCCCGATGTCTTCCGCCAGGCGCGCGAAATTCACCTTTGTATACGTCCACAGCTCGCGCGCCTTCTCCGTCTGAACCCCGCCGTAGACGCGATCGAACCCCCGTTTCGACTGATTGCCGCTCGCATTATTGTTGACGACGGTCACCGTGTTCATGCGCCAGCGCACTGCCGTCTCGATCTCCCCGATGTGGTACCACAGCCCGGCATCGCCGGTGAACACGACCACCGGACGCTGCGGCGCCGCGCACTTCGCACCCAGTCCCGCCGGGAACGCCCAGCCGAGGTGGCCGCCGCTGCGGATGTAGCTCTGGCTGGCGCTGCGCAGGTCAAACATGCCGCCCATCCACATGCCGGCATGACCGGTATCGGCGATGACGATGGCATCATCCGGCACGTGCTGCGACAGTTCGCGGCAGATGCGCTCGGGGCGGATCGGCACGGCATCGGATTCCAGCAGCGGCCGGTACTTCTCGTACCACTCGCGGCAGGTTGCCTGCGCCGAGGCCACCCATTCGCGCCGCCGCGCAGCGGTGGCACGGTCCGCCCGCTCGAGCATGCGACCGACCGTCACCTTTGCATCGCCGACAATCGCACCGACCAGAGGGTAGCCGCGGCCGAGTATCTCGGGGTCGATGTCGATCTGCACGGCCGGCGTGCCGACCTTCGGCACCGTCCACCCGTGGGTGGTCATACCACCGGCCTCGGTGCCGATGAAGCACGCCAGATCGGCCCCGGCGACGACGCGGTTCGCGCTCTCGCGCGAATACGAGCCGACAACACCAACCGACAGTGGATGGCTCGCAGGGATCGTGTCCTTGGCATTGAGCGAAGTCGCCACCGGAATGTTGAGGGCTTCCGCCAGCGCCACCACCTCGCGCTGAGCGCCCGACGCACGCACGCCGCCGCCCGCGACGATCACCGGACGCGCGGCCCTCTGCAGCAGGTCCAGCACATGGCTCACCCGAGCAGCTTCGGGCTCCGGCCGGAACGGCGGGACCCGCGCGAACTCGGGCTCCCAGCGCGGCTCCATCTCGCCCTCGTCCTGATCGATTTGCCCCTCGTTGCCGCGGAACTGCAGGTGCACGGGGCCGGGCGCGCCGGAAGTCGCCACGCGGAATGCCTGGCGCACCATATCGGGGAAGCGCTCGACGACGTCCACGGTGGCGTTGAACTTGGTGACCGGCTCGAAGGCCGGCATGTCGTCGACCTCCTGGTAGAGCTTGCGGAACTTGGTGCGCGCGTCGCGCCCGCCGGTAAACGCGATCACCGGCGAATGCGACAACCAGGCGTCGCGCAGGCCCGCCGCCAGATTGAGCGCACCGACCACCTGGGCCATGCATACACCCGGCCGGCCGCACGCCCTGGCGTAGCCGTCCGCCATATAGGCCGCGGACTTCTCACCGTGGGTATGGATGCGGCTGATACGGGTGCGCTGCTCCATCTCCGCGAATGTCCTGCGCAGCACGGCCGGCACCATGAACACGTGGGTAACCCCGTAGCCCTGCAGCATGTCGGCCAGCACCTGCGCGCCGCTCATCTTCGTCATGGCATTTGCACCCTTGCGCTACTTGATTGCGAGCGGATTGATCGGTGACCCCACCGCACCGGTGATCGGCAGAGCGGGCGCGACGAACAGGAACTCGTAGACGCCGTCGGCCGCACAGTCCTCGGCGAGATCCTTCAGATAGAAGATCTCGCCCATGGTCATGCCCATGATCGGGATGGTGATCCAGTGCCACGGCTGGTTGATGCCCGGCTCCGATTCGTTCGGCCGCACTTCGCAACCCCAGGTGTCGCTCGCCAGGGCGGCGAGCTCCGTCCGCTTCACCCACTCGAGGGTCTCGAACGAGAACCCCGGTGCGTCGCCGCCCGGGTAGCCGTCCCAGCTGCCCGCCTTGAGCTTCGCCTCCATCTGGCCGGTGCGCACGATGACGAAGTCGCCCCGCCGCACGGTGACGCCGTGCGAAGCGGCGGTGCGGTCCAGATCGGCGCTGGTGATCGCATAGCCGTCCTCCAGGCAGTCGCGACCGAGCGCGCGCGCGACGTCCAGAAACACGCCGCGCCCGACCATCTTGCTCTTGGTCTTCTCGATGCCGCACTTCTGCGCCCCGGCGGAAGTGACCTCGCGGCAGTCGTAGCCATTCCACATGCTGTTCTCGTAGAACACGTGGCCGAGGCCGTCCCACTGGGTGCCGCACTGCAAAGGCATCACCACCATGTCGTCGGCAGCGCGGATGCCGCGGTGATCGAGCACCCCGGAGTAAGCGTCCGTGCCCGTGCGCAGCATGGTGTGGACAGGATTGATTCTGCCCATCGCGGGATACTTGCTCTTCGCCCCTTGCGGTCCCGTATTGTCGAAATTCAGGGCGAGCGAGATCACTTTTCCTTTGCGCACCAGGCGCGCGGCAGCGACGATGTCTTCGGCGCTCGTGTAGTTGAGCGTGCCGATCTCATCCTGCGGCCCCCATTTGCCCCAGTTCTTGTAACGTTCGGCCGCATCGCGCAGGTCCTGCCGCGTGATCTTTCGCGTTGGCATAAGCCTCCTCTGATGGTTTTCCGTGACGCAAGAAAGGCGCGCGCCTGCAACACGCCGGGGCGCGCCTGCAGGCAACTCAACTATAAACCGTCTGGATTTACCTGATGGCCTACAGACCCCACACGACCATCCGCGCCACCATGGCCACAGGAACACCGAGCCAGGGCTTGACCCAGGGATGCAGGTCGAGGGGAGTGATCAGCATCTTGGCCGCCATCGTGAAGGGGTACCCCCGCTTCGCGTCGGAGGAGATGTTCTTGATCCAGCTCTCCACCCGCGCGGTGTCCGCGGCGGTATCCGGGTAGCGCCCGATGAAAACGTGGCGCAGCGCGCAAGCAGCGTCCTCGCTGCGCAACTCCGCCACCCGCTCGACCAGGGCGCGCGCGACGCGCAGCCGCCCGAGTTGCTCGCCGCGCTGGTACTTGCGGAAATACCGATAGAAGTGCTTGAAGTGGCGGATCTCGTCCTGGCGGATGCGCATGACGATGTCGTTGAGCACCGGCTCCTGCGAGCGGCTCGCAATCGCTTCGTAGAGCGTTGCGGTTCCCGTCTCGACGACACAGCGGGCCACCATCTCCAGTGCCGGCGTCGGCCGCAAGGTCTCCACCAGGCACATGCCCCCGTAGTCGGCGAGAAATGCGCGGAAGATCTGTTCCCAGTCGAATGACGGCCACACGCGTGCGATATAGGCGCGCAGCGCGCGGCCGTGCTGAAGCTCCTCCGGCTCCCACTGGGTCTTCAGCCAGTGGGCGACCTCGGGATCATCCTTGAAGTACTCGACGAGGTTGGACGTGTAGAGATCGGACGCCGACTCGACCAGCGAAGCCCCCGCCACCAGCGACATCAGGGACTCGTCCGCGCGCGCCCGCTGAACGTCCAGCCGGGCGAAGTCGATGTCTGCGTTGGTCCACGCTGTCATGCGTCAGGTCAGTGCGAGTAGCTCTTGTGGGAACGATCGCGTCGTAGCTTACCACTACAAGCAATTGTCTTGCCCCGCCCAACAGCTTCACGGCGTGAAGTAGCGGCAGGCCCGGAGTTGCGGCCATCCGACTTGCGTTCGCCTTGCGCGCCCGGTTTACAAACCCTTACACGGCGAAGTATGCGCAGCGCTGCCGCCACGCGTTAAATGGGCATGAACAACGTCACTTCTGTCCGGGAGTCGAAAATGAAAAGCGTAATCGCTTTGGCAATTCTGGCTTGCACACTGACGGGGTGCGCTGTGTACCCCGCCTATCCTGGTCCCGGTTATGCGTATGGACCGCCCGTCTACGTGGGACCGGCAGTCGGTGTCGGCTTCTACGGCGGATGGCACCGCCGCTGGTAAGCGTCGGTCATAAATCGCAGGCGCCGGCAGATCCCGGGCAAGGCGCCTGCGCTTAGCATAAACCTCACGGGCAGTGTGTAAAATCGAGCGCTTCCCCTCCCAAGCGCCCGACGATGACCCGCTCACGGCTGCTCAAGATTGCCCTGTGGGTGCTCGGCTTGATCATCGTCTACAGCATCCTCGGCTTCGCCGTCCTTCCGGCGATCGCCAAGCGCGTCATCGTGCAGCAGGTGGCGACCCAGCTGCACCGTGAAGCAACCATTGCCGGCATCTCGTTCAATCCGTTCAGCCTCGCCGCTCGCGTGCGCGGGTTCGCGGTCAGCGATCCCATCGGGACGAAACCGGAGCTCTCGTTCGACGAGGTGTATGTGAAGGTGAGCTTCCTCGGAAGCCTGTACCGCCGGGCGCCCGTCCTGTCGGCCTTCCGCCTGGTGAAGCCCTATGTGAGCATCATCAGGACGGAAGACGGCCGCTACAACTTTTCCGACATTCTCGACCGGGCGCTCGCGCAGCCGGCGAAGCCGGCCGCCACCGCCAGCGCGCCCTCGAAGTTTTCTCTCAACAACATCGAGATCGTGGATGGCACGGTGGACTTCGACGACCGCCTGCAGCACGCCCACAACGTCGTCAGCGACATCCAGTTCGCCGTGCCGCTCGTCTCCGATCTGCCTGCCCAGGCCGACCAGTACGTAACGCCCCACTTCGCGGCCAAGGTCAACGGTGAACCGATTGTCATGAGCGCCCGCAGCAAGCCGTTCGAAGCCGACCTGGATACGACCCTGGACCTCAACGCCCAGGACATCGACATCCCCCGTTACCTTCAATACGTTCCGCTGGCGGCCGAATTCAAGCTCGCCTCGGCCACGCTCGGCTTGCACCTGTCGTTGCATTTCGTGCGCAGCGCGGCGGGCAAGCCCCCGGCGATTCAGCTGGATGGCGACGTCGGCCTCACCAACGTCAGCGTCACCGAGCTGGACGGCACGCCGATGCTCAAGCTGCCGGCCCTCAACGTACGTATCGGCCGCTTCGATCTTACCGGGGACCAGCTTGTCCTCGACGAGGTCCGGTTACCGGGGACCGAGATCACGGTGCGGCGCGCCGCGGACGGAACGATCAACCTGGCCAAGCTGGCGCGGCTGCACCTGCGCTCCTCCGGTCAGACGGGGTCGAATGCAGGAGCGCCGGCCGGCGCCCAAAGCAACGCCGGCGCGCAAAGCAACGCGAGCGCTCAAAGCAATGGGGCAGCCTCCCCGCCGCTGTCCGTCATGGTGAAGAGCGTTGTCGTGAGCAATGCGAGCGTCGACGTGAGCGATGCGGCGACGGGCTCGTCGCCCTTTCACACCCGGGTGTCGCCGATCGACATCAAGCTCACCCAGGTCAGCTATCCGCGCCCGGATCCCGGCCAGCTGGAGCTGTCGATCGCTAACGATCGCGGCGCGAAGGTGAGCGCCACCAGCGCATTCACCCTCATCCCCTTGTCGGCGAAGGGCTCGGTCACGCTGACCGGGTTCAAGCCCAGGGACTACGCCGCCTACTGGCAGAACGCCGTGGGATTCGACTTCGACGACGGCACGATCGATGCCGGCACGTCTTACGATTTTCGTGCGGGGACGCCTGCCGCCGCGATTTCCACCTCCGACATGAAGCTCGCCGTCCAGTCCCTGCGCATGAGCATGCGCGCCGACAAGAGCGAGATCCTGCGCATCCGCGACTTCCAAGTGGCGGGGGGTTCGGTCGATCTCGCCGCTCATACGGCAGCGATCGGGCAAGTGGCGCTGCGCGGCGGAGTTCTCACGGTCAAGCGCACGCACGACGGCGTCATCAACCTCACCCGGCTGGTCGCCGATCGCGGCGCCGGCGCGAATGGCGCGGGGACGACGGCCCCGCCGCCGGCCGGCGGCGGCGCGCAGGGCGGGGCAACGCCGGGAGGGGGCAGCGTGCCGCCGTCTGCCCCGGCCGGCGCCGCGGGCCAAGCCGCCGCAGCAACGTCGCCCGGGAAGGCCCCGCCGTGGTCCTGGAAGGTGGACAGGGCGAGCCTGAATCGCTTCGGCGTGCGCTTCACCGACGAGGTTCCGGAAAACGCGGTCAGCGTGCGCGTCGAGCCGATCGATTTCTCCGTCACCGGTCTGTCCAGCGCGGCGGGGGTGAAAGCGAGCGTCCGGCTCAAGACCCGGGTCAATCAAACCGGCACAGTCGCCGCGAGCGCCCGCCTCGGCGTCAACCCGCTGGCGGCCGACGGCACTTTCGATGTGCAGTCCATCGACATCGCGCCCTATCAGCCCTATGTGGGGCAGTTCGTTAACGTCGCACTGTCCTCCGGGCAGTTCAATGCGCACGGCACGGTCAGCTACGCGGGCGGCGCCGGTGCAGCGGCGCGCACGCAACTGAAGACGAGCGTCACCCTCACCGACTTCGCCTGCACGGACACGGCCACCGCGCAAGATCTGTTGCGCTGGAAATCGCTCAATCTCGGCGACATCGCCGTCGACACGGCGCCGATGTCGGTGGCCATCAACGACATCGCGCTGGCGGAGTTCTACTCGCGCCTGATACTGAACGCCGACGGTCACTTCAACCTGCAGGGGCTGATGCACAAACCGGCGGCCGCCGCCGCGAATCCTGCTGCGCCGGCAAACCCTGAACCGCCGCCGAACCCCGCCCCTCCTCCAGCGCCGGCCGCGCAGGCCTCCCCGGCGCCCGCCAGCGACGGTGCCGCGCCAGCAGCCGCCAGCGACGGTGCCGTGCCAGCGGCCGCGAGCGACGGTGCCGCGGCCGCAGGCGCGTCCTCCGACGGGGGAGCTCGTATCACCATCGGCCGCGTCAGCCTGGAAGCGGGTCACATCAACTTCAGCGACTTCTTCATCAAGCCGAACTACACCGCCAATCTCACCGATCTCACCGGAACGGTGACCGCCCTGACCCCGGAAACGCCGGGCCACGTTGACGTGCGCGGCAAGGTGGACGGCTCGGCGCCGCTCGAAATCGAAGGAGACATCAACCCGCTCGCCAAAGCGCTGTTCCTGGACATCAAGGCGAACGCGCACGACATCCAGCTGTCGCCGGTCAGTCCGTACACGGCCAAATACGTCGGCTACGGCATCGAGAAAGGGACGCTGTCCCTCAAACTGGCCTACAAGCTGGACAACAACCAGCTCAGCGCGAGCAACAACGTCCACCTCGATCAGCTCACGTTCGGCAAACCGGTCGAGAGCCCGACCGCCATCAAGCTGCCCATCCTGCTCGCGGTTGCGCTCCTCAAGGACCGCAACGGCGTGATCGACGTCGACGTCCCGATCAGCGGCTCCCTCAACGATCCGCAGTTCTCTCTGGGCGGCGTGATCCTGCACGTCATCATGAACCTGCTGGTCAAGGCGGTAACTTCCCCGTTCGCGCTGCTCTCCTCCGTGTTCGGCGGCTCCGGCGAGGAGCTGAGCCACATCGCGTTCGATCCCGGCAAGTCCGATCTCAATGACGCCAGCATCCATCGGCTGGACATCCTCGCCAAGGCGCTCGAGTCGCGGCCCGCGCTGCGCCTGGATATCTCCGGCCGGGTCGACCCGCCGACGGATAGCGAGGCGCTGCGCCACATCGACCTCGAGCGCAGCGTGAAGGCGCAGAAATTCAAAGACCTGCTGAAGAGCGGAACGCCGGCTGCATCGGTCGACGTCGTCACGGTCGCGCCCGATGAATACGAAAAGTACTTGACCCAGGCCTACCGCGCGACCTCGTTCCCCAAGCCGCGCAATGCGCTCGGGTTCCTGCGCGACCTTCCGGTGCCGGACATGGAGAAGCTCATCCTTACCAGCACCGACATCACGCAGGGCGACCTGAGCGCGCTGGCGGAGAGGCGCGCGGAGGCCGCACACAGCTATCTGGTCAATAAGGCCGGCATCGACGCCGGCCGGGTGTTCCTGGTCGCGCCAAAGCTGAACGGGGACGACATCAAGGACTCCGGCAAGAAGACGCGGGCGGACTTCAATCTTCAATAAGATGATCGCAACGCCTGGCGGCGCAGCGCGCCGCCAGCCTGTGGAGAGACCCTCATGAGCGAGACTCGCAGCGACGTACGCACCGAACGCGACAGCTTCGGCCCGATCGATGTGCCTGCCGATCACTGGTGGGGAGCACAGACGGCGCGCTCGCTGCAGTTCTTCGCGATTTCGACGGAGCGCATGCCGCCGGAGCTGATTCGCGCGCTGGTGCAGATCAAGATGGCGGGCGCAAGGGTGAACGCGGGCCTGGGCCGGCTGGACGGCCGCAAGGCGGACGCGATCGCCGCGGCGGCCCTCGAGGTCCTGCAGGATCGCTGGCCGGCGGAGTTTCCGCTGTCGGTCTGGCAGACCGGATCCGGCACGCAGACGAACATGAACGTGAACGAGGTGCTGGCCAACCGCGCCTCCGTGCTGATGGGCGGCAGCGCAGGCGCCGGACGGCTGGTGCACCCGAACGACGATGTCAATCGCGGGCAGTCCTCTAACGATGTGTTTCCGACTGGGATGCACGTGGCGGCTGCCGACGGCATCGCGCACCGGGTGCTGCCCGCGCTCGGCGCGCTCACCGGGACGTTCGCCGCCAAGGCGAAGGCGTTCGAGTCGATCGTCAAAATCGGCCGCACGCATCTGCAGGACGCCACGCCGGTCACGCTCGGCCAGGAGTTCTCCGGCTACGTCGCGCAACTGGAAGCCGCGGGCACCCAGATCAAGCGCTCGCTCGAGCCGCTGTGCGAGCTGGCCATCGGCGGCACCGCCGTCGGCACCGGCCTGAACACCCACCCGGAGTTCGGCGAGCGCACCGCCGCGATGCTGTCGAAGGAGCTCGGTCTGCCGTTCCGTTCGGCCGCCAACAAGTTCGCCGCGCTCGCTTCGCACGACGCGATGGTCGCCGCGCACGGTGCCTTGAAGACACTGGCGGTCGCGCTGATGAAAATCGCTAACGACATTCGCTGGATGGCCTCGGGCCCGCGCGCCGGGCTGGGCGAGTTGAGCATCCCGGAGAACGAGCCCGGCAGCTCGATCATGCCGGGCAAGGTCAACCCGACGCAGTGCGAGGCGATGACCATGCTGTGCTGCCAGGTGATGGCGAACGATGTGGCGGTGGCCATGGGCGGCGCGATGGGGAACTTCGAGCTCAACGTGTTCAAGCCTCTCATCGTCAACGCCTTCCTGCAGAGCGTGCGGCTGCTCGCCGACGGCATGCGCTCGTTCGACGAGCATTGCGTGGCGGGGATAGAGCCGAATACGGCGCGCATCGCGGAGCTGGTTTCCCGCTCGCTCATGCTGGTGACCGCCCTGGCCCCGCACATCGGCTACGACAAGGCGGCGGCGATCGCCAAGAAGGCACACGCGGAGGGTTCGTCCCTGCGCGAGGCCGCGCTCGCCTCGGGGCATGTCACTGGCGAGCAGTTCGACCGCTGGGTGGTGCCGGAAGATATGCTGCGACCCGGCTGAGGACTCCGATGCGCCGTGCCGACGCTCTCATCCTCGGCGTCGCTCTCATGGCGGGATGCGCCGTCATTGCGCCGCCGAGCCTGTATGACCGCCTCGGCGGGGAGACGGGGATGGAGGCGATCGTCGACGGCGCGGTGGCGGACGCCAACGCGGATCAGCGCATCGCCGGCTATTTCCGCCGCATGAACATTCCCCGTTTCAAGCTGCTGCTCGCCGACCAGCTATGCGAGGCGACCGGCGGACCCTGCACGTACACCGGGGAAGATATGAAGGCAGCGCACCGCAATCTGCATATCGACGCTGCTCAGTTCGACGCGATGCTGGAGGATTTCGATCGCAGCATGCAGGCGCTCAAGGTGGCCGGGCGCGAGCGCACCGAGCTCCTGGCCGTCCTCGCCGGGATGCGGGGAGATATCGTCAGTCCGTAGACCACCGGCTGCGCTGGCCGACGGTAGACAACCCGCCGCGCTAGTCGACCGTGACACCGGACTCGGTGACCAGCTTCTTCCAGTGCTCGCTGTCCGTTTTGATGTACTCGGCGAATTCGCGCGGCGTGTCGGCGGCCGGTATCAGCCACAAGCCGCTCAGGTGTTCCTCGCGGAAGCGCGGATCGCTCATGATCGCGCCGACGTCGGCGCTGATCTTGGCGACCACGTCGGCCGGTATCCCGGCCGGGCCCAGCATGCCGAACCAGGTGCCGGCGCTGTAGCCGGGCACCGCGGTCTCGGCGATCGTCGGCAGATCGGGCAGCAGCGGGATGCGCTGCGGGGTCGCCGCAGCGAGCAGACGCAGCTTGCCGGTGCGCACGTGGGGCTCGACGATCTGCGGGGTCACCATCATCATGGATATGTCCCCGGCGAGCAGCGCGTTGAGCGCAGGGGCCGAGCCCTTGAACGGCACGTGGGTGATGTCGACGTGCACCAGCTGCTTGAGGTAATCCATGCAGATGTTCACCGAGGAGCCGCTGCCGAACGAGCCGTAGGAAAGAACCCCCGGTTTCGCCCGCGCATAGTCGAACAGTTCCTGCATCGAGTGAACGGGCAGGGACGCGTTGACGGCGACCACCCAGGGGACCTGCACCAGCATCGTGATCGGCGCGAACGCAGTGAGCGGATCGTAGTTGAGGTGCTTGTAGAGCAACGGATTGATGACGTAGGTGGACGCGTCGGAAACGATCAGGGTGTAGCCATCCGGCGCGGCTTTCGCGACATACTCGCCACCGATGATCTGGTTGGCCCCCGGGCGGTCCTCGACCAGTACGATCTGATGCCATGCGTCGCCCAGCCGCGCCGCGAGCGCGCGCGCCAGGGCGTCGGTGGCGCCCCCCGGCGAAGTCGGCACGACGATTTTGACCGGCTTCGCCGGCCAGGACTGTGCCTCCGCCGGGCTCGACACGAGCGCGCCGCCGAGCAGAATGCTCCATGCCAGCAGGATCCGTCGAATGGCGTCCATGGTCGGCGCCGATGGTACACTGATCCGGTCGAAGATCGCCTACCGGGTTCCGTCTCACCGATGCAACACACATCCGTCCTGTCTTCCGCGGATGCCCCGCGCAACGCGGATTCCGGCAGCGCAGAAATCGAGCGGGCCTGCGCTCTCTTCGATCTGCCCTTTCCCGAGCTGCTCTACCGCGCGCAGACCGTGCACCGGCAGCATTTCGATCCAGCCGCCGTGCAGCTGTCGACGCTGCTGTCCATCAAGACCGGCGGCTGCCCGGAAGACTGCGCCTATTGCCCGCAGTCGATCCGCTACGAAACAGGGGTAACGAACGAGCCGCTTCTCGACGTGCAGCAGGTGATCGCAGCGGCGCGCGCCGCGCAGGAGAGCGGCGCCACCCGCTTCTGCATGGGCGCGGCCTGGCGCGGGCCCAAGCAGCGCGAGCTCGACGGGGTGCTCGAGCTGGTGCGCGCCGTCAAGGGCATCGGCCTGGAGACCTGCGTGACCCTCGGCATGCTCAAGGACGGCCAGGCCGAGCAGCTGAAGGACGCCGGCCTCGACTACTACAACCACAACCTGGATACGGCGCCCGATTTCTACGGCACCATCATCACCACGCGCACCTACGAAGACCGCCTCGCCACGCTCGCCCGGGTGCGCCGAGCGGGCATCCGCGTATGCTGCGGCGGCATCGTCGGCATGGGCGAGACTCGCCGGCAGCGTGCGGCGCTGCTGGTGCAGCTCGCTGCGCTTGATCCGCCGCCGGAATCCGTCCCGATCAACGCGCTGGTGCGGGTCGCCGGCACGCCGCTCGCAGAGGCCGCTGCGATCGATCCGCTGGAATTCGTCAGAACGATCGCGGTGGCCCGCATCCTCATGCCGGCCAGCATGATCCGCCTTTCCGCCGGACGTGAGGACCTCGGCGAAACGGCGCAGGCCCTGTGCTTCATCGCCGGCGCCAACTCCATTTTTTACGGTGACAAGCTGCTCACCACCGACAACCCGCACACGCGCCAGGACGTGGCGTTGCTGCAGAAGCTCGGCATGCGGCCTGCGGCCGCTGCATGAACCAGGAGAACGCCGTGAAAGGAATGAGTGGCGCCGAAGCGATTCTGCGCGTATTGCGCAGCATGGGCGTGGAACAGATCTTCGCGTCGCCGGGATCGGACTGGGCCCCGCTGTGGGAGGCCCTCGCTAAACCCTACAAGCCCGACGAGGTGCCACGCTATACCTCGTCGCGTCACGAAGAAACGGCCATCGGCATGGCCGTGGGATACGCCAAGGCGACCGGCAAGCTGCCGGCCGTCGTGCTGCACACGACGGTCGGCGCGCTCCACGCGACCATGGCTTTGCGGGCGGCCATGCACGAGCGCATCCCGATGGTCGTGCTGACCGGCGAATCGGCCTCCTACGCGCAACCTCCGGCCGTCGACCCCGGGCGCCAGTGGCTGCGCGTCCTGGCCGACGTGGGAGGACCCGCCCGCCAGGTGGAGCAGTGCGTGAAGTGGTGTCTCGCGGTGAACACGCCGCTGCTGCTCGCGTCTTCCGTCGCGCGCGCCTGCCAGCTCGCCATGGCGTCGCCGCGGGGCCCGACCTTCCTCGCCATCCCGGTGGAGATGCTGATGGAATCCGTCCCGGCGGACCCGCCGGTACCGTGTGCCATCCCCCACCCTTCCGCGTGCGACCCGCGCGCCCTCGAAGAGCTGGCGACGGCGCTGGCGGCGGCGAAGAGTCCGCTGATCATCAGTGAGGAGCTGGGCAAGAATCAAGAAG
>Ga0210394_10004066_pt1 | contig 17441 bp, 19 predicted proteins | sample IncBWC12MmetaG_FD_160121 | JGI IMG/M metagenome (GOLD analysis project Ga0210394, IMG submission 160121) | Forest soil microbial communities from Barre Woods Harvard Forest LTER site, Petersham, Massachusetts, United States - Inc-BW-C-12-M | ecosystem: Environmental > Terrestrial > Soil >... | reverse complement strand
GGCTGACTGTTCGGCTAGTTGTTCTCTTGGAGATCGGTCAGTCAGACGAGACTGCGGCAGCGGTCATCCGCGGCTGCTGCACGGTCTTGCGTCGCGCGCTCGGGCTGAGCACCCGATTCCACCACATCAACGTCCCTGTGACGAATAGAAACGGCGGCGCCAAGCCAAGGAGCACCCATAGGGCCTTGACGCGCCAGCCGCTGAAGTTCCCGAAGTGCAGGTAGTAGACCCAGCGCACGATTTTATCGCCGCCGCTGAGCCTCGGCTGCGCGCGCCTGCGTGGCGTCTGGACCTGGGCGCCGCCGGCCACCTGGCTTACGAGGACGAGACTCGCACGGGAATCTCCTAGCAGCGGCGTCGGCTGCGATGAGCCAATCTCGAGGCGATAACGATCGAGCGGCGCAAAACGATCGATCGCGCGCTCGAACGGCTTCGGGAAGACGACAAAGACGCCCGTCACACCCCACATGAACACGAACGCAACCGTCCAGAAGCCCACGGCGCTGTGCAGATCCCAGTTGAGGCGCTTCCAGCTTCCGGTCCGGCGCAGCGTCAAGCTCTTTCGCCAGCTCTGAATTCCGGGCCACCAGATCACGATCCCGGTCATGCTGAGCAAGGTGACCAAGATCGCGGCCAGGCCGTTGACCGTACGGCCGGTGTCGCCGGACAAGAGATTCTTGTGCAGGTCGCCCATCCAACTGAGAAAGGTGATGGTGAACGGGGTGGAAGGCGCCAAATCCTTGCCCGTGTAAGGGTCGAACTGCCTTTCCTTCCTTTTGCCGTCGAGCTCCATCCAGACGTCCACGGACTGGCTCGGTTTCTTGTCCGCATCCCAGACGTAGGTCACCGAATATTTCGGGTAGGCGCGCTGCGCGGCTTCGCTAATCTGGTCGTGGGTCAGGCGCGGGCCCGAGACGACCACGGATCTCGGTCCGGGCCAGGGGTGGCTGTAGACTTCGCTACTGAAGACAATCGCGCTGCCGCTGACGCTGACCACGAAGACGTACAGGCCGAGGCCGATTCCCGTCCAGAGATGAACCTGGAAAAGGGCCCTCCGCAACCAAACGCTCTGAGGGCGCCGCAGCCATCGCTCCCAAAGGGCCATCTCACCCTCCCATGCGGGCTATCATACGCGGGATTATTTCGTCCGGCGCTAGTTTTCGCGAAGCGGCCGGCGAGCCGTGAGCGCGGCCCTTGGCGCACGCTACTACGCTGGATGGGATTGATTCAGTTCAAACTGCCCGAGGGGCAGTTCGCGCGTCCGCGAATCAACTCGCGATAGCGGGCCCGGCTTGCAGGATTGCCGTCCTGGCGGCGCGCGGTTCGGGCACGGGCCGAACGGCGGCGCGTTCGAGGTTCTCGCGAAGATTCATCAAGGAAAGGAAAGTACTGAGCATCCGGCGCTTCATCTCGTCGGAGAGACACCTGCTGCTGGCAATGCGCGCGAGTGCCAGGGAGCATTCACCGATATACATCGCCACTTCGGTCTGGCGTTCATGGGTTGCGTTGCGCAGAGCAATCTGGCGATGAATATCCGCACAGCTTCGCTCTACTTTCAGCGTGAAGTGAAGCACGCAGAGCCCAGCCGAATCAAGCTCGCTGGGCACCACGCTCGTGCAGCGCGAAATGGGTCCCTGGTGGCCGCAAGTTTCGCCCATGGCCGAATCTCCCTCGCCCTGCTTTTGTGCAATAGAAGTACCAAAGCTGGACAAAACACAACGCTTATGGAAACTGCCCGTCACCCGGCTTCAGACCGCGCAGCCCGGGCGAAATCTCTCATTTCCAGAACGCCGAGACAAGAAATGGCCACTCGGAAGACCTGCCGCTAAACCCTTACGGCATTGTACGTTACGGCAGCTCTGGTACCGTGGCGGATCGATCTTCGCCGGTGCCATCGCCTTGATCTAACGGCAGTTAGGCCGGTCGTGGGTCAACAGATCGGGGCTAGGCCCAGGGGCGCAAAATGGGACAGAACGTGAAACAGATTGCCAATTTCTGGAATCTTGTTGCCCTGCTTCCCTTCCGCCTGTCGCGAAGACACGGCCCGGCGAGCGGTTCGTACTCGTAAACCTATAAGACGGCACCAGTGGAGAGCACCAGCTTGCCAATAGTGTGACGGCCCTCGAGCAAGCGGTGCGCTTCGGCGGCCTGGGCCAATGGCAAGACGCGGTCGATCCGCAGTTTCAGCCAGCCTTCCTCGATGCCGCGCAGGACATCGCCGGAACGGCGCGCGAGCTCTTCCCGCGTACCGATGAACCGCAGCAGCGAACTGCCGGAGAGCGTGACGGCGCGCGCCTGGAGAGAGTTCGGGGCAAAGGGCTCGGCCGGCCCGCTGGCCGAGCCGTAGAGTACGATATGGCCGCGCGCGGCTACCGCCTCGAGGTCGCCCGGAAATGTGGTCTTGGCCACGCCATCGACGATCAGGTCGACGCCGCGCCCGCCCGTGAGGCGCCTGGTTTCAGCGACGAAATCCTGTTGCGTGTAGAGAATCACGTCGTTCGCCCCGGCCTCCCGCGCAATCCTGGCTTTCTCCTCGGTCGACACCGTGCCGATGACGCGCGCTCCCATGTGCCGAGCCCATTGCACGAGGAGCAGCCCCATTCCGCCCGCTGCAGCGTGAATCAGCACCACGCTCCCGGACGACACCTCACGAAATTCGTACAGCAGATAGTGCGCCGTCATGCCCTGGAGGGGAAACGCAGCACCTTGCTCGAACGAAAAACCGTTCGGCAGAGCGATGAGCCGGTCAGCCTGCGTCAGGCTCGCTTCGGCGTACGCCCCCGGCTGGCCGACGTAGGCTACGCGGTCGCCGGGCTTGACGTTGCTCACGCCTTCGCCCACTGCCTCGACCACTCCTGCGGCCTCGCCTCCCGGTATGAAAGGCAGCTTCGATGGATAGCGGCCCTGGCGATAGTAGATCTCAACGTAGTTCACGCCCACGGCCGCAATTCGCACCAGGGCTTGGCCGGGACCAGGCTTGCCGATGGCGACCTCCGCGAGCTGCAGCACTTCCGGCCCGCCAGTTTGCTCGATCTGGATGGCTTTCAAAGTGGCTCCTTCTGTTCGTCGTTCGCGCGGTGCTGACACGCAGCAAGTAAGCGCACTACCGTATTCTTGCAGAGACACCCGTCATTCGCACGGCTGCTCGGATAGAGCAGCCCTCAATAGGGCGATCCACTTCTTGCATGCCTTGGTCGCGTGCGAGATTGTACGTAAAGCAGCTTACTAATACCGCTTTAGCATGTCAAGGAGCGCGGCAATCCCTAAGAAGTTATGTGCGTGGCATTAAGGGCTGCCGAATCAGACCATTGGCCAGCGGTTGAAATCTGTTCGATTTTCGACCGCTTTGCGTAGGGAGCGATATTCTTCTGCATTCTGAGAAGGTTTCGTTTCGCGCTCGCAAACCTTCGGGTTGCCTTTGGACGCACTTCCTTTTTCGTAGTCTTAGTCCTAGGCATTTTTTATTTCTCCCTTCTGACTGCAGAGAACGAATGACTCGTGCTTTCAACGCACTTTGATGCGATCGTAGACACAAGGTTATCAGTCCGAGTGTACAATTCATAGATTAGATTACTGAGCCTATCCTTACCGCCAACCTTCTCGATCGTTAGGCCGCAACTCTCTGCTTCGTCCCTATAAATTGGCCTTCCATGCGATTTCTTTGTTTTCGGAGACAGAAACATTTCGATCTTCTTCTTAATTACCTCAACCGTTTCACCATTCATCATTCCGTTAGCTAGGCAACGCACTCCGATGTCCTCCGACAAAGCGATTGCGGCCTTGTATTCTTTGATCTCCCTTGAATCATAGCGACTGAGCTGCTGAATATAGGGTTCGAGATTTCCCTTTTCTGCCACGGCCTTAGCAAAGAGGTCTTCATAACTTTCGACCAGGTTGCACAGTGAAAACCTCTTCAGTCGTCCATCCTCCCGAATAGACAGCTGTGGGTCTATGGGACCTAGTTCTGAACTCGCTCCCATATATATCTTGGATGCGCCGAAACATATCATCGTGGCGGCAGATTTCGCTTTGCCCGGGACAATCGCCCAAAATTCCCCGGTACCGCTCGCACTCCTACACACGTTTATTATTCGTTCTGCCGATTCTCCATACCCGCCATGCGAGCTAATCAAAATAGCCAGCCCTTTTGATAAATTCAAGCCCTGCAAGACGCTTTCTATGATGTCTGCGTCAGTGTCTTCGATGTTGACCGGATAATTGGTGCTCGTGAAATAGGAAACGAGCGGGCGTCCAAGTGCGTTTTCTAATTTAACAAACAAACCCTTCCGAGTAGCATGGCCTTGGCCTTGCTCCTGTTGAACCTGTGATATGACGGGTATTTTCATTCTAATGCTTCGATGCGCTATTATTCATCCATCTTGTTTGAGCGGCCTTTTTTGCAATTCTGCTGCGCTCTTTGGCGGTCATTGTTTGGAGACGGCGTTTGCCGCCGATCTTCCCGCCCTTACGTCCCATTTCAGCCATGAGCATAGAAACCTGTTCTTTCGTGGGAGGCAGTGTGCTATCACCGTTCCCCCGCGTCGAGTCGTCCCCCAGATAATGCGCGAACCGGTTCAGATAAGTCGGGCGCTTCTCCTGCTTAATCCGCTTTGGCATGAACACAGTATGCCACACGGTGCTTGACAAAGCTACAGGGAAGCTTTGTCAACTGAGTAGTAGCCCGCTACCCCCGGTCGGGGGCGGGCCGCGGGCCTCGCAACGGCACGCCAGACGCGGCGCGAAGGCCGCCAGGATGGCTATTTCGGGTGAGTGAAGAACCCGAAGCCGATTCGCACCTGCAGGGTGTTGTCTCCGGGATTGTACTTCGTGAGGCTGGCGTCGGAGATGTGCATGAAACGAATCTCGGCGCTCCAATTGTACTTGTGCCGGAGAAATTGCAGGCCGAACGCGGACGACGTCGTGAAGTTAATAGGCGCGGCGCCGCGCGGCACCTCGTGATTGGTGAAGACCACCCCGCCGCCCAGATCCGTATACGGTCTCACGCTTCCGCGGGTCGCGAAAATCCACTTCAGCGCGAAGGGGTCCACTCCCGCCCCGTAGGCCGCGCCGCCGGGCTGAAAGAACACGAAGACGGGCACCACATCGACGGCGTACTCGAAGCGGCCGCGCAGGAATCCAGGGCCGTGCGGCTCTGTCAGAACCCAGCCATAGCGCGCTCCCGCGTTCCAGACGGTCGTGCCTGACGTGCTACCGTTGAGTCCGTGGCCGGCGCCCGTCCAAATCTGAAACTCGTGCGCGCCCGTCACCGGCGCGGCGTCCGTGTCGGCGTCCGCGGCCGAAGCCGCGCTTGGGGTTGTTTGCGCCCGCGCTGCCGGAGCGCAAAGCAGCACAGTCAAACTCATCACCGCTAGAATTCTCACCACCCCTAGGCCTCCGGAAAGTCGCGGTATTGTATCGCAGCTCGCTTCAGCGGGCGCGGAGAAGAAGCGCAGCGAGGGGGAGACGTTGGCCGCGGCCAACGCAGCCAAAGCGCTATTTTCGGTGGGAGATAGAGCTGAGCCCTATGCGGACCTCAACGTCATTAACGCCCAGGTTGGCATTGGTTAGGCCACCGTCGGAGATATGGAGAAATCGGACCTCGGCGGTCCAACCGTATTTCGCGCTCTTGCCCCAGGGCAAGCGTACGCCCGCGGCCATGCTGGGTGTGAAGTTGAACGTGGAGCCTCCGGGTTCCAGCTCATGGTTGCTGAAGAGGCCGCCGCCTGCGAATTCCCAATAAGGAGACACCCGCCGGCGCGTGACGAAATTCCACCTCCAAACGATCGGATCGAAACCCCCGCCGTAGACCGGCCGGCGCGGCTCCAGAACCTCAAGGACCGGCACGAGATCCCCGGCCCACTCGAACCGGCCGCGCAGCAGTCCGGGGCCGTGTGCACCAGTGAGCACCCAGCCGTAGCTCACGCCAGCCGTCCAGACGCGCGCGTCCGGCGCTCCATTGAAGATCTGAACGGGTTCGCCGCCGCCCGCCCAGACTTGCCATTCGTGCGAGCCCTTCGCTGGGCCGTCTTCCGGGGAGAGCGCCACACCCGTGGCGCGGTCGCTCGGAAACGGTGTCTCGCTGGGCGATTGCGCCGAGACGTTTGGAGCAAGCAAGCAAACGGCCACCAACGTTACCGCAAGAGACGCCCAGATCGCTCGATGCCGGTCAGACCACATAATTAATAATCGCGCACCAGACCACCGCTCGACAAGGGGCTATCCCGTTCGATGGCGAAATTTCCAGTCGGGCACAAAAACAGTTGGCGTCACAGAATACGGCGAGCCGCTCAGTTAAGGTGAGCCGATTTTGTCGCGGTCAACTCGCAAACCGAGGACAACCCGCCCCGCACTCTAGGCCCCTGGTCCAAAGAATCGGCCTACCATTTTCCAGCGGTCGCTCGAAGAAGTCGCTCGTCTCAGCGCGACGTCATTTCGCGGAAGTAGCGCGACGGCGGGAATATTCCCGCGCGCAATAAGTCGCGGCCGACGCGCGTGCGAATCTCTTCGGTCCACGCCGACCAGGTGAGCTCGCTGAGGCCCAGCAACCGTCGAGCCGCCTGATATTCCGCGCCGCCGAGATAGTAAAGGCGAAACAGCACCAGGCGGCTGGCGCGCAATTCCCTGCTGCGGCGCTGCGGCCTCCATTTCGCGGCCAGCGTGCGCGAGACGCCTGCCGGAACGGACGGTTTGTCGTCTCCGAGCGCTCGCGCACCCGCCAATGCAAAGTCGGCAACATACTCGACCAGGTGCGGGCGCAGGTCCGGCCGCCAGAGAAATTTCGAGGCTGTCTCGTGCCGCATCGTCGGCAGACGCGAGTTTACAATTTCCCGCGCCGCCACATAGACTTCGTGACAGACATCGAAAGCCACGGCCGGCTTCATCGCCACCCACCCGGCAGGCGGTTGCTGCGGCTGCCTGCTGGCGCGCGTTCGGGCGTTGCCGCGGGACAAATCGGCGCCGCCAGCGCTGGGCGTCCAAGGCGTGAAGCGAGCCGCGCGAGCGCTAGTGCCGAATAGTCGCATGCCGCCTCCCACGTCCAATCGCCGCGCCGCTCCGCCAGAAAGCGATCGGTGGCGACGTGCAGTTGCAATCGCTCGATCATTCCTTCGACATGTCTGGCGCCGAACGAACAGGTACATCCCGAGGCCGCAGCCTCGCCCCGTCCTGTGTTCCGGCGCGGGCCGGCGCCTTGGCACGACGACGGGAGCTTGGAGCCTGTGCGCGATTCCGTTCCGCGCAACACGCGCCGCCGTCGCCTGCCAAGCCGCAGGCAAACACTTTCCGTCGTCCTCGCTCTGTCTCGTTGACTCTTCACGATGCCCTCCTCCTGGGCTCACTGCCGAGCCCATCGCGCAATTTCGAGCCTGCTCCGCCTGTCATGACGTCCCGCGCGCGAATTCGCTCGAGCACAGCCGTATTCACGCGTGCGCCACACGCCGCCGGCGAGGGCGCTGCGCCGACGCCAACATCGGGCAAGACCCCGCGCCGCTTGTTGCCTGCGGCCGAACACCGCAAACCGCGTAGCCACGCTCGCGCGTAATTGCCCGGCGAGCGCGCGCCTTCTCCTGCTTCGTCCAGCTTCGCGGCCATGCGCCCGTACTCGGCAAATCGATCCGGGCCCGGCAGGTCTGGGAATTCCAAACCGAGCTTTGCGTCGAGTTGCGGCGAGATGCGCAGTCGCGGATGATCGAACAGCGGCTCTCCACCCGGGCTGTTCACGGGTGGTTTGCCTTCCGGTCCATCGGCCGCGTGGATTCCGGCTGCTGCTGCCCGCTCTTCCTGATCCAGATCCAACACCCTAACCAAATCCAGATCCTGTGCTTGAGGCGCTCCAGCTACTGCCTTGATCCTGCTGCTGGAAAACGAACTCATGTATTTTGCGAGCGCTGACTGGGGCACCGCAGGCGCCAGACGCTCGAGCCGCGCGCGCCACGAGGGCGGCGGCAATCGGCCGGGGACGTCGCTGCCCGTCCAGTGACCGTACTTCTTTCCGTTTTCCGTCCAAATAAACAGCAAGCCTTTCGCGTGGAACTCCTCCAGCACGCGCGCAAGCTTTTCAAGCGACACGTCGTCGCGAATCGCGTAGGCGCGCCCAAAGATGACGCGTACATTCGTCAGTTCGAAGCTGCCGTTTGCGTCCGCCAGTCCGTAGATCCATGTGTATTCCGCTCTCGCCCACGGCGCGCATTGCGCCAACTTGTCGCTCGCCCATACCGCATCGAAGTCAATCACTCGCTTTGGCATCGTGCCCTCTCCATTTCGGCGCCATAACTCGATACTCCCAGACACCGTCCGTGCGGCCGGCAGCCGCTTGCTCCCGCCGCCGCACGCGTTTTTCCACCCTGTAGCGGCCGTGCCTCGCCTTGCGCAGATGGCGCAGTTGAGCCGAGATCGACGCCTCGCCGAATTCAGTGATATCGGCGATCTCCCCGAGCGTCAGCCACGGGCCTTGCGCCGCCGCTGCGAGCATCAAAGTTCGAATGGTCGTCAGTTGAGTACCGTTGTCCCGACGACTCTGAGAAACGATTGTCCTTCCCATCTTCACCCGACTGCGCGCCATCATTGACTCCCTTCGTAGCGACCTGTGATTCGTCCTTCAGCGAAAGCCTAGCCAGAGAGTTGCCGCAATCAGCGCCAAGAGCGCTAAACCCCAATGCAACAACAACTGTTTCCGATCAACGTGGGGGGAATGCTTCGCGTATTTTCCGACTTTCGTGCCTGTCTGATAATATTTGGCGCTCTCGTTGCTCGACCGCTTAATGTCGCAACGGCGATCTGTACAGCCATCGTCCGCCTCGGCGGTGCTCATGCTGACCGAACTGAACGGAATAGCGGGAATCGTGCGCACTTCCACGATTCGTGCGGAGCTAACAAGCACCTCGTATGCCTCAAGTCCTCGGCGGTAGTGCGTCGCGTGGTTCCTACCCCTTTCATGCGCCGTGGACCTCCCGCGCGGCACAGCCCAGAGGGATCGCGTCACTCCTACGACGTCTCCCGCGTCCGTGCGCTCCTGTAGCTCTGGCATCGCACAATCCGGCCCTTCGTCTCCCTCGTAGCTACCAGAGCAGCCGCTGCACATTCCTTTGCTCTCCGTTGTTCAAGCCGCCGTTCGCCATGTGTTCTCCGTTCTCCTTTTCCACAGCCACGACCGAATCTATCTAGACAGCTATTACGCAAGGTGTTAATTACTCTTGGCACCCCGGAGTTGCCGACTATGGCGGTTCGACGTCCCAGTCCTCCGCTGGACTACCTTCACGCGGCGTCCAAGCCTTCGCTCGAGAGCTACGAGTTGTCGCGCCTCAATCATGCTGCAAACCTTCGCCGGGAGATCGCGGCGCTCGTCGACCAATGGATCGAAGAAACTGCGCAAGCTCTGCTGGCGCGGTGGATACTGGAGGAGCGAGCCCTGCACGCCGGCAGCGCAAGTAGCATCCCTCCACAGCCGAGACTTCCATTCGATGATCTGACGGTGCCGCAGCCGCGACTTCGCGCCGCCCGCCCGTTGAAACTCCCACGTCGTTGCCTTTGAGATTCCGCCGCCTGAAAGTCGTCTCCTCCTTCGTGTAATTTTCTGGCCGGGCTCGGCGCCCTCTTGCTCTCACCTGTATCCCTCTCAGCCCGGTTCTTCCGTGAATTCGAAACCATCCGACTGTCCCGCGACTGACCACTCGCTCCCACCGTCCTCCTTTCTTGCGCGCCATCCTTGCCTCCCTCGCTTCCGTTTGCACACAAGCTTCGAACCATTGCCAGAACGCTTCTTCGAATTCCCGAACGATCGGTCCTCTCGTATACTCGCGTCCCGCGTTCTATGTTTTCGTGCCTTCATATACATACTTGGAAACGTGGTATCAGGAGGGCGTACGCCATCTGCGGTGGACGAGCGACAAGCGACGTTTAGGGGTGCGTCATGTGCGGGGGCGTACGGAGAGCGGAAGAGCGGAGCTGCGCGCAACTTTCGCGGCGGGGCTAGACGCGGGCGATGGTTACAACAGTTGCGTCAGGTGGACGATGCGGTGGATGAAGTTGCTTCGAGCAGCTGATTTTTGCGGTAGATCAGCGAGCTGATGTCATAGGTGGCGAGCTCGAAGCCATGGCCGTGCGTAATCGCGTCGGTCGGACACGATTCCACGCAATAGCCGCAAAAAATGCAGCGAGAGTAGTCGATGTTGTAGACGGAAGCATAGCGCTCGCCCGCCGAAATCCGCTGGGCTTCGGTATTTTCGGCGGCTTCGATGTAGATGCAGTGCGCGGGGCAGGCCGCCGCGCAAAGGAAGCAGCCCACGCATTTCTCCAGGCCATTCTCATCGCGATGGAGGACGTGGATTCCACGGTAGCGATTCTCGAAGTGGACGGGCTCCTCGGGATAGGACTCCGTGGTGGGTTTGCGCCACATGTTGCGGAAAGTGACGCCGAGCCCCTGAGCCAGAGCCACGACCGTCTCGCGAGTACCTTGAAAAATGTTAGGCATGGTGAACGAGTCTATCAGCGGCGGCGAACGCGCGCAAACCGGGCGCCGCGCGTGCTATCCCGGCGCTACCGGCAGCGGCGCGCCCGTGAGGGCCGCGACGATTTGTTTCCCATGGAAGCGGCCGTTCTCGATGAAAATTTCGCTGGTGTGATTGCCACCGATGACGACACCCGCCAGGTAGATGCCCGGGACGTTGCTTTGGAGTGTTCGCGGATCGATGGAGGGCTTGTTGGTCTCCGGGTCGAGCACGATGCCGAGGCCGCGGAGGAAGGTGAAATCCGGATGGTAGCCCGTCAAGGCGAAGACCTGGACGGCGGGAATCGTTTGCTCCCCTTCCGGGCCACTGACTCGCACGCCTTGGGGCTCGATTCGCAGGACGTGCGTATGAAAGAGGGCGCGGACCTGGTTGGCCTTGATGCGATTCTCGATGTCGGGACGGACCCAGTATTTGATGGTCGAGCCCAATTCGCCGCGACGATGAATCAGCGTGACGCGAGCGCCATTGCGATAGAGATCGAGCGCGGCCTCGGCCGCAGAATTTTTGCCTCCGATGATGACCACGTCCTCGCGCCAGAAAGGGTGGGCTTCCGTGTAGTAGTGCGAGACATGCGGGAGATCCTCGCCAGGAATTCCCAGGCGATTCGGCAGATCGTAATATCCGGTGGCGATGACAAGTTTGCGAGCTGAGTGCCTGGACTCGACACCTTCGTCCGAGCGCGTGTGGACCGTGAAATTGCCTTCGGCACCGTCCACTCGGTCAACACGCTCTCCCAAGCGCAGCTCGAGCTCATAATGCTCGGCGCATTTGCGGTAGTACTTCAGCGCTTCGACGCGGCTGGGTTTTTCGGCGGCGCAGACCAGAGGCAGATCGCCGATCTCCAATAACTCGGGAGTGGTAAAAAACAACATGTTCACCGGATAGTGGAAGAGAGAGTTGCAGAGGCATCCCTTGTCCACGACAAGCGTGCGCATGCCGGCACGCCTGGCTTCGATGGCGCAGGCGAGGCCGGTGGGTCCGGCGCCGATGCATAGAAGATCGTAGGTTGCGTTCACGAAACTAGTTTGCCCTCCACGTCGGAGCATTGCAACCTTCCGCCTTCGACTTGCTTACCGCGAAAATTGACTTGCTTAGCGGCCAAGCTCCCCTTACCGGGGACTTTCGCTCAAGGGACTTTCGCTGGTGAGGCGAAACACCCCCCTCCCCCTTTTTTGTAACAATTTGATTCCAGGGGATTTGGAGGTTAAGGTCGGTTAACAATTTGATTCCAAATGGTTTAGGAGCGAGTTTTGCGCAAGTGTTCGATGGGCGAGCGGAGCTGTGTTTTGTTGGGCGTTTCGTTAAGTGTGCCGAGCGAGGGCTTACGGCAAGCGAAGAAACGAAGGTCGGAGCGGAGCATCGCCCATCAGGTTTTTGACGCGGGCTCCAAGTGGAGCCCGCACCCGTATATCCCGGGACGCAAAAGTGGCGCGCGAACACAAGATATTTTAGCGGTGCGGCGGTGGTCAGGCAAGAGCGTTATCGCGCGGGATTTGAATGGGCTGAGGAAAATGGAGGAAAAACTAACCTTTCGAGAACTCGATCCTTTCGCTTGCATGAAGGACCCGCGTCGAAAGTCCTTCGAGAACCCTAGCCCTAAGTGGTTCGTTCTCGGGACAGGCCGTGATGCCTCTGCATGTGTCGCAATCACATCGTTTGAGCACGCTGAAACTCCAGCTCTGGATAGCGCTGGTTTTTCACAACTCGGAGAGATAGCCATAGTAAGCGCTCCGCGACTCATGGGGAGCCATTGTGGGAAAGCCGCAGGAACCATCTTTCCGCGAGATCGGTGAACAATAAGCATTCTCGTATGGTATTTACTTGCATTAAATCCACGTATTAAGTACGGTTAACTATATGCGAATCGTCCAGGCGAATAGAACTGGGGTTACGGCCATGCTGCGGACGACTCTCTCGATATTTGTTCTTGTCGGATCACTTTATTGTCTCTTCCCCGACGCAGCTTTCTCGCAAGGTGAGACTACCAGCGCGATCGCCGGGCAAGTGAGCGATCCGGCGAACGCCGCCGTGGCGGGAGCCACGGTGACGATCACGAATCAAGAGACGAGCCTGAAGCGTATCGCCAAGACCGATAATGGCGGCCAGTTCAGTTTCCCGCAGCTAAAGCCGGGTGCGTACTCCGTGAAGGTGGAGGCGGCGGGCTTCGCGACGCAGCAGAATGACAATGTCGTTGCGGGCCTGGGCCAGAAGCAGACGGCGGATTTCACACTCAAGCTCGGGCTAGCGGAGCAGACCGTGGAGGTGAGCGGCCAAGCCCCGTTGATTAACCCGGGAAACGCAAACACATCCACGAATCTGAATGCGCCGGCCCTCGAGAACCTTCCGAATCCGGGCGGCGATCTGACCTACCCGCTTCAGTTTGCCGCCGGGGCCCTGGTCAACACAGCAGGCAGCAGCAACGACTTCGTCGGGGGAACGAACGGGTACGGCAACGTGGAGTTCAACGGGCTGCCCGCTCTTTCCAACGGTTACATCGTCGATGGCCTGGAAACGAATGACCCGCTGACGAATCTGAACAGCGGCCTTTCGACCAACCTGGTTCTCGGACTGAACTCGATAGCGGAAGTAACGGTCAACACGCTTTCCTACGCCGTGGACCAGGGGCGGTACGGAGCGTCCCAGGTGAACTACGTTACGAAATCAGGCACGAACCAATTCCACGGAAACGTCTACGAGCTGTGGAACGGTGCGGACCTCAACGCGGCCGACTATTTCACGAATGCCACCCCGGAGAGTCACAAGCCGGGCTCCACGGTGAACCACTTCGGGGGAAGCATCGGAGGCCCGCTTATTCGCAACAAGCTGTTCTTCTTTTTTGACAGCGAGTGGGTTCGGATTGCACTCCCGATTGTCATGGCAACCACGGTTCCCTCTTTGGCGTTCCAGGGTTACGTGTTGAAGCAGCTCCCTTCGGCGGGCCTGGCGGCGTTCTATCGGAACATGTTTTCACTCTACGGGAGTACGAACGGAACGCCCCTCACGGTGCTGGGGTGTCCGTTCGATGTGGGCGGAGTCGCGCCCGCCGTCGCGAACGATGGAAACGGTTGCGCCAATCGCCAGAGCATTTCGCATTCGAGCGACGATCACGAACAAGTGCAGACGGTTCGCATCGATTACAACGTCGATGAAAACAACACCACATGGTTTCGGTTTCAGGCGGACACGGGCGTGCAAGCTGCCTACACCGATCCGATCAATTCCCTTTTCGACTCGGTCTCTCCTCAGCCGCTGTATTCCTTTGCGGCGGGATATACCCACGTCTTTTCGCAGAATCTGGTGAATTATTTCAACCCAGCGTTCTCTTGGTATGAAAGTTTGTTCGGACCCAGCGATTTTCAGAAGACACTCTCCGCTTTCCCTATCGTCTTGCAAGGGAGCGGCGCGAACGCGCCGTTTACCACGGTCGGAGGATTAGACAACACCTGGGTCCAAGGAAGGCGGGCGTCCCGGTTCTTCATCAACGACAATCTGGCCTGGAGCCACGGGGCGCACGAGCTGCGATTTGGAACGAATACGCGTATCCTGCGGCTGAACGACTATGACTTCGGGGAAGGCTCGGTGCCCACCGCGACTTACACCACCCTGGCGCAATACATTCATGGAGTTGCGTCCACGGCAACAGAGACTTTCCCCACGTCGACAAACGAACCGTTCAACTTTCTGAATCTCGACTTTTACGCGCAGGACACCTGGAAGGTGACCAAGAAGCTGACGTGGACTTTCGGCATTCGCGACACGTTCAACTCCAACCCATTCAATCCGCATGACCAGATCGCCCGGCTTCGCGGCTCTTTCGATTCCATTTCGCACGACCCAAATCAGCCGCTCGACGCCGCGATCCAGACGAATCTCGGCAAGGTATTTTCCTCGACGCCCCTAGCGATACTGCAACCGCGAACGGCGATCGCATGGCAATTTGAGCCCAACTCCGTGCTGCGCGCCGGCTTCGGCGTCTTCAGCGACATTTTGCCGGGCAGCATCGCCGACGTGGTCGGCGTGAACCCGCCCTACGTCAAGACGTTCGAGGGCGGCCTTCTGGGGACCGCCGGCGGCACGACGATCGCGCCGGGAGTTCCGAACAGCGCGGTTGACGCAACCGTGGCCGCCAATCAAACGTTCGGTTCAGGATTTACGCAGGGCCAGCTTTCCTGCGCATCCGCACAGGCGAATCCCACGACTTGTCTCCCGCCAGTGGCCATGACGGCGGTACCCGATGGAACGCTCCATGCACCCTACTTCATGGAGTGGAGTCTTGGGGTAGAGCATCAGTTGGGAACGACCGGCAGCATCCATGCACAGTACGTCGGCACACGGGCGGTGGACCAGCCTTACTTCACGCAGGTGAACGGCTATCAAACGGTGTGCCAGGGCTGTTTTGCGCCGTTTCCTTATGCGCGACCAACCGATCCCAGGTTTGGAGCAGTGACGCAACTTTCCACCGGGGCGAACAGCCACTACAACGGCCTGCAATTGACGGCGATGAAGCGCGTGGGACACGGTCTTATGGGGCAAATCAACTATACCTGGAGCCGTTGTATGGACACCGTGTCGAACGGCGGGTTCCTGCAGTTCTCGTCGGGAGGCATTCTGTCCCCGCTGCCGGGAAACCTGGCACGGGACTACGGCCCTTGCGACTACGACATCCGGCACAATCTCAACGCGCAATACGTTTATCAATTGCCGATCAAGGTCCGAAACCGGTCTCTTGGCCAGGCGCTGAACGGCTGGCAGGTATCGGGGACCGCGTTTTGGCATAGCGGGCTGCCGTTTTCCGTGCTGAGCACGCCCTACTCGGCAAATGGAAATGGCATCGTGAACGGAAGCGGGCCGCAATTCGCGAGCATCGTTCCCGGTGTGCCGCTTTACGAGCACCATCCGATTCCAGGAGTCACACAACCGGGAACAGTGCAGTGGCTCAGTCCCGATGCTTTTGTCTCGACCGTGGACCCGAGCACCGGGGCGTGCGCTGGCGGCGACAGTCCGAAGAATTGTCAATTCGGGGACCTCGGTCGTAATGCGCTGCGCGGCCCCAATTTCTGGTGGAGCGACTTCTACCTGTCGAAATGGTTTCCCTTGACCGAGCAGATGAAGCTGCGGTTCGACGTGCAGTTCTTCAACATTTTCAATCACCCGAATTTTGCGCTTCCGAGCATGGTGTTTGCGGGGGTCCCGGGAAAGCCTTCCACCCAGACCGGATTTGGGGCACTTACTTCCACCACCTCTCCGCCAACTGGCCTACTCGGCGTCGGTTTGGGCGGCGATAGCACGCCACGCATGATCGCGTTTCAAGCGCGTCTCGAGTTCTAGGACTTAGAACGGCCCAGTGGAAACTGAGCCGAAACCATTCCCTTTCGGGCGTCTCATCTCGTTCGCAATGGCTTGAAAGGATAACTTCCGATGCCGCGAGCGTTTGCAGGTAGGGGCTAATCTGTTGCAAGGCTCTCCGGATGCTATTCGGCACGCGTGCCAAAGGGAAGGGCGGATTCCTCGGTTGCCGCCGCGACCTCGGAGTCATACCCTGGGATGGGGCGGGGCGGGCGGTGGCCGGGCAAGAGTGCTGTGGCATGGGATTCGAATGGGTGAGGAAAATAGAGGAAATCTGACTCCTTGAAACTCGCGGCCTTTGCTTTATCGCCTGCGTGGAGCCAGGGGGCAGATCAGATCCCGTCGCTGGCCATATTGCCGTTCGCATCGTAGTACAGCGACGCCGTGCTCACTCATTGAGTTGGTTGTCGGCGTTCCGGCGACACGGCGCTTACTCCTGGGCTCGGGGCTTGCCCGACCTGACTCTAAACCCGCATTAAACCAAAAAGCCAAACGGCGCGGCACCCTCAATCCCTCGCGCCCCAAGGGTGCCCGACCCGCCCGTACCGAAATGCTCGCCCTCAGCGGTTCGTTCTCAGGACAAGCCGTGATGCCTCTGCATGTATCGCAATCACATGGTTCCGACGCAGCCCAAATGCCACGCGCCGATAATGCCCGCTGGCGGCAAATTCGTTGTGTCGAGGGCGGGAGAGGCGTACGATGCGCCAGAAAGTGAGCCAAATCGGAAATCCCGACTGGGAGGGAGGGCAACCAGGTGAGGACAAGATTGTGCGTTCTTTTGTGCGCTTGGGCGGTGCTGATCGCGCTCGGATGGAAGTCGCCGATCCCGCCTTCGACAACGGTCTTCGCGCAGCAGCAGGCGACGCCGGCGAAAGGAAAGCAGCCACTGCCCAAGCCGGGGGACTATCCGGACCACGGAAACACGCCGGGGAGAAATACGCCGACATTTGCCGGGCCACCAGAGGGAACGTCGGCATTGCCTATTGATCTGTTCACCTCGAAGAACTTCTATAAGGATCAGAAAGACTGGTTGGATCCGCGTTATACCCGTTGCAATACGTCCCGCCAGCTAACGGATATGTGGTCGGGGGGCCCAAACAATGCCGGACCCGCGCGGATCGGCAAGAACCCGCCGAGAACGGCTGCCTGGGGCGATTGCAGCGCGGATGTTCCGAAAGGCAAGATCGTGAGCCCTTATCCCTATAAGACGGCCAAGGAACATTACGAAGCCCTGATGGCGGCGGCGAAGGCCAAGGGCGGCCCTACCGTCTATACCAAGGCAACGATACCGGACTGGGATGGATACTACGGGCGGGACATGAGCGTGAATACGCAGGCTGAGTGGTATTGGGGTGCCACTGCCCAAGACGCCACAATCCTGTCTTTACTGACTCCGGAATATCAAAAGCGCATGGTGCAGATGAACTACCACGAGGCGGTAGACAATTCACCGCAATGGCCCGGCATGTTCTGCTATCCGGAGGGATTCATGCGCCAGTGGAGCCAAACCGGAGGCGGAAATTTCCAGTTGACGATGAATCTATACAACGTCCAGCAGATAACCAGAGCCGATAACGACGAACTCAACCA
>Ga0210394_10004064_pt1 | contig 17450 bp, 12 predicted proteins | sample IncBWC12MmetaG_FD_160121 | JGI IMG/M metagenome (GOLD analysis project Ga0210394, IMG submission 160121) | Forest soil microbial communities from Barre Woods Harvard Forest LTER site, Petersham, Massachusetts, United States - Inc-BW-C-12-M | ecosystem: Environmental > Terrestrial > Soil >... | reverse complement strand
CTGCGAGGCCTCGCCGCCCGCGCCCCCTATTTTCACAACGGCGCCGCGCAGAACCTCACCGAGCTCCTGAATTTTTACAACCAGCGTTTCCAGATGAACCTGACGCAGGATGAAATGTCCGACCTGATGGCGTTCCTAAATTCGCTGTAAGAATTGGCTGTCATCCCGAGAGCATTCGAGGGATCTCTCTTCGCCTTTCGTACCGCCGGCCTCCGGCCGGCGCCGTTGCTTTTGCCCGTGAGCTTTGTAGAAGGTTTCACCCCGACGAAGTGCCGTGTGAGGGCGTCGCGCTCCCTGTGGGGACGCGCAGCGTCCTCGCCCGGCACGCCAAGTTTTGCTCCCTTGTAGCGCTGGCATCCTGCCGGCTCTTTTGAATTTTGGCTCTTCATCTTAGGCCCCTTTTACCGCCTATTAGAAATTTGCAAGTCATTGTTTTCAAATGGCTTGCGCCGAGATTTAATCGCGGAACCGTAGATTAAAACGCACAGCGACGAGTGGCCCGTGTCCCTCAATTCATTCGCGGACCTGGACCGGGAGGGCGACGAGAGTTGACAATGTGAAAGCGGCGAAAATTTGCGATTAGAAATTCTTAGCAGGCTGAGTTTTGTACGAGTTAGGTGAAATTTTAATTCCGGATTTACGATTAGGATTTCTGCGCTGAGCGACGCGGCGGTATCTGCCATCCAATGGCCGCTCGGCGCGGTAAAGGCGCACAGGCAAGAGTGCCTGCGCCACTGAACCCTTCGAGACTCAGGACTGGCCGAACGGGCCGTCGATAGTATCGTCTGCGTCATCATATAAAAACAGGTAATGTTAGCACAGTTTCGGGCGTTTGAACAGCTGTATGACTGCGCTAGCTACTGCACGGTGACGGCGATTGGAACGGACTTGCTGATGGAGCCGGACACGGCGGTAACGGTGACCGTGTAGTTCTTTACCTGCGGACCACCGCGACTAACGTTGCCACTGCTGCCGCCGCAGCCCAGCTGCAGGAAAATTGCGGCCAAGAGGAATCCTGAGAGCAGGCAGAGGCCTCGCTTTTGAGGCAAAGCGCGTGCTGGAAGCAAAATAAAGCTGACAAGGATGACCGCGAGCGTGAGCCACGGCGCCAAGAGAAGAAAATCGAACGAGTGCGGTGGTTGCACGCGAGAGCGCGTAGCTGATTGGAGAGGCGCGGTGATCGTAAGAGTGGAACTGGCCGGATTGGTGCCGGGCGTAAGGGAAGTAGAGGTAAGGGAGCACGTGGGCAACTGTGCGGGGCCGGCGACGGAGCAGGAAAGCGTGACCGGATTATTGAACGCATTGTTGTTGGGTCCACCTTCCGGAGCGATGGAAATGTTGGTGGTGGCCGAAGCTCCTGGAGAAAGCTTGAGCGCAGTGGCATCGGCGGAGAGGAAAAAGTTGGGCCCGACGTCGAAGCCAGCTGTGGCCTTCTGATCGGCATTCATGGTGAGAAAACACTGATTATCTAGCCCCGAAGAAACGCAGGCGCCTCCCCATCCTGCGAACACGGAACCAGCGTCGGGATTTGTGGAAATGTAGGCTTGCGTGCCGGTTGGCAGGCTGACAGAGCACACATTGCCGCAACTGAAATTGCGGAGGTCACCGGTGGAGTCCGTCACGGAGCCGGTACCTGCGCCCGATTTCGTGACGGTCAAGGTGAACATGGGATCCACGCGGGTGGAATGCGACGAGCTGTTATTGGTCATGTCAGGATCGGGTTCCGTGGCGGCAACGTTTGCAGTGTTCGTCGCGGTTCCGGGCGAATTGAGGACGACGATGACCGAGGCCGTGATGCTGTCGCCCGAAACGAGTTTTTCAAGGGAGCAGGTAAGGACGAGACTGGATTGCAGGCAGCTTCCCTGGGTGTTCGAGGAGGAAACGAAGGTAACCCCGGGGGGCAGCGTATCTTTCAGAGTAACGTTCGTCGCGTCCTTGGGGCCGGAATTGATCGCATAAATGGTGTAACTCAACTGCTGGGTGACGGAGACGGGCTCGGGCGAGGCGGCAACGGAAACCGAGAGGTCGGTGCCGGAGGTTGGGCTCGTGTTTAGTAGAACGTCAGCGAGATTATCGGCGGGATCGGCGAGAAGAAGGTCGGCAAGCCCGTCGCCATTCACGTCCGCAACGAGAATGAAATCGGGGCCGGCTTGGGAATCGACGGTAAATTGAGAAGGAAACGTGCCGTCGCCCTTGCCAAGCAGGACGTGAACCAGGCTACTTCCCTGGTTGATGCTTGGCGTGGACGCCAAATCCATCTTTCCATCGCCATTGAAATCCCCAGTGGTGACGTATTGATCGCCGATGCCCAAGTCCACAGGCGATTGGAAAGTGCCGTCGCCGTTGCCAAAGAGGATTTCGACAGAAAAGGTTGCCTTATCGCAAAAAAGACATTTCCTGGCGACGGTAACAGCGAGGTCGAGTTTCCGGTCTCCGTTGAAATCGGCTGCGGGAGCGAAATCAAAAAAGCCACAGGAATCTGGGGAGTTGCAGAGCGTGGGGAGCGGACGAGGGGGCTGGAAGGTGCCGTCACCGTTGCCGAGAAAGACGCCGGCGGGGCTGAGAACGTCGGGCTTTGAGTCCCCGTTGAAGTCGGCAATTTCAAACGCGTAGTCAATCCCCTGACCGTGAGGCGGCTGGAAGGTGCCGTCACCATTGCCCAGAAGAACCCCGGCGGGAGTCAGCAGATCGATTTTTCCGTCCTGATTGAAATCGGCGGAAAGCAAGGAGGACGCATCGACGTTGATTTGAATCGGGGGCCGGAAGGTGCCGTCGCCATTGCCCAGCAACACGGTCGCATTGGTGTCCGAACCGACGGCCAGATCCAGTTTGTGGTCTCCGTTGAAGTCGCCCGTAACGATGGGTCCAACGCCGCCCGCAATGGCGATATTTTTGGCGGGCTGAAAAGTTCCGTCGCCATTGCCGAGAAGAATGCTGACGTCACTGCTATCGACATTGGCCACGGCCATGTCCAACTTGCCGTCACCATTGAAATCGCCGGTGACAATCACGAAGGGGTTCGTTCCTACGGGATAGAACTTGGCCTTTGCGAAGTCAGTGGCGGCCGCACCGGGCGGAAAAGAGATGGAGGCCAGGATGGCGAGCGCGATGACGGAGCGGATTCTCTTCGTGCGAGTCATGGAACATCTCCTTTGCGGTGCGACGTAGCGCAGAATGCTCGGTGTGCCGGCGTTTGGCCGCCCTGGTTACCTGGCTTGGTTACAGTCTTCGCTTCGATCGATCCTGCGCGCGTCCACGGTGAGGATTGCTGGCAAGACCTCGCCGTTTGGCAGTGTGAGTGACTTTTGCACCATGCGAATCTCGTTGTTGTCGTCGTCCTGAATGGTACTGAGGACGGAAATGCGCACCAGTTGTCCCTGTGCGTAAAAGTTGAGGGTGGTTGTGCCGGTGCAGTCGGCGTTGATGGAGAAAGTTCCCGTGAACGTCTCATCTGCATACTGTCCACCGACGTTTCTCGCTTCCGTTCCAGACACGGTTCCGTCGGCTTTGAGATCGGCTCGTCCTACGGCCGCGATTGGCACTGGTCCTATCGTGGGAATAATTAGAGTTCCGCTGAGCGTGAACGCGTAGCTGCCCGCCCCCTTGGCAGTTGAGCATTGGCCCGCCCGCGAAGGTATTGCCGAACCTGCCGTGATTAGCGCGAATGCGAAAGCTGCAGCTACTTTGTTCAGAGGTTTCATGTTTGCTCTCCATGGGCGGCGGTCTTTGGGTTCCGCCGGCTCGCGGGAGAATCGTCCAAGAGCTTGATGAGAACAATAGACAGCGGCTTGATTTGGGCTTGAGTTTTTCTTGATCGCCATCGCATTGACAGAGCGGGGCTTCTGGGCGCGCCTTCCCGCGCCAGCCCTTGCTATTCCCGCATTTTTTCCTTGGTGATAGACTTCGCAGCAAAGTAACCCCAATGCAGGAACCAGCTCACTTGAGGCGTGCTGTAAAGTTCGGAGTTTTCGAGGCGGATCTCGCTGCCCGCGAGCTGCGCAAGAATGGGATAAAGATTCGTTTGCAGGAGCAGCCGTTTCAGGTGCTGGCCCTGCTTTTGGAGAATCGCGGCGAGGTGACGACGCGCGAAGAGTTGCGGCAGAAATTGTGGCCAGCCGATACTTTCGTGGATTTCGACAACGGGTTGAATACGGCGATCAACAAGATTCGCGAGGCGCTGTGCGACTCGGCAGAGAGCCCACGGTATGTGGAAACGTTACCGCGACGCGGTTATCGGTTTATTGGGCAATCAGAACAAGCGAGCGGAAAGATTCAGTCTCTTGTAGTACTCCCGCTGGAAAACTTGTCGCGCGACCCGGAGCAGGAATATTTCGCCGACGGACTTACCGAAGCATTGATCACTAATCTTGCAAAAATCAGCGCGCTGCGGGTGGTTTCGCGAACTACGGCCATGCAATACAAAGGCGCGCGGAAAACGGTACCGGAAATTGTCCGGGAACTGGGCGTGGATGCCATTGTAGAAGGGACAGTGCAGCGATTCGGCGAGCGGGCCTGCGTGTCCGCGCAGCTAGTGCAAGCGTCCACGGATACGCATCTGTGGGCGGAAAGTTATGAGCGGGATTTGCGGGACATGATGACTCTTCAGGCGGAGCTCGCGCGGGCGATTGCGAGCGAGATTCAAGTGAAGCTGACGCCACAGGAACAGATGCAACTGGCACGAGTGCGCCAAGTGGACCCCGAAGCTTACGATTGTTATCTGAAAGGCCGCTATCACTGGAACAAGCGCACACTTGAGGGGCTAACGAAAGCCATGGAGCATTTTCAAGAGGCCATCGAACGTGACCCCACGTACGCTGGTGCTCACGCCGGCTTGGCCGATTCCGCGTCGCGTTTGGGTTGGTGGATTGATCTCGCACCCGAAGAAGGATGCCTTCGCGGGAAGGCTGCAGCCTTGAAGGCCATTGAGTTGGATAAAACTCTTGCGGAGGGACATGCGGCGCTCTGGTTCCCGCTTCTCAGCTTTGATTACAATATCTCGGCTGCGGAAGAGGCGGTCGAACGCGCCATCGAACTCGATCCCCAAAGCGCGTTTGCGTTGCAAGGGCGCGCCTGTTGCCTGATGGCCAGAGGCCGGACCGAAGAAAGCTTCGCGGAGGCTCTGCGAGCTGCGCGCCTCGAGCCCTTCACGATGGTTCTTCTGTGGAATGCCGCGCTCTTTGGTTACATCGCGCGTCAATATGATGAAGCCATCGAGCTGTGCCAAAAGGGACTCGAGCTGGATCCGAAGTTTGCCCCCTTCCATTGGACGCTGGGTTTGGTTTACGTCCAAAGACAATCGTACGGACAGGCGGTGGAACATATGGAGGAGGCTGTTCGACTCAGCCACCGATTGTCGTATTTTTTGGGGGGCCTTGGCTACGTTTATGGTGCGGTGGGAAGAAGAGAGGATGCTCTTCGAATTGTTGGGGAGCTCGGGGAGCGATGCAGACAGAGGCACGTCTCGCCTTACTGGACCGCCATGATTTACGCTGCGCTTGATGACAAGGACGCTACGCTTCTATGGCTTGAGCGCGGTCGGGAAGACCATGCGCCTTGGATGATCTATCTCAAATCCCCTCCATGGTTTGATAACTTGCGCAGTGATTCGCGCTATTACCGTTTGCTCCAGCGCATGAACATTCCGGTTTAGACCCTGTGCGATTCATTCGGAATCGTATTCCGGCGTAGAATCGCGCGGACTTTGGGCACGGAGGTGGCGTGAAATGCTCGGAAGGCTATCTGTGGGGTTCATTCTGGCGATTCTTGGCGTTCACTTGCAGGCGCAAACGCCGGAACGACAGGTAACTCTAACCGGCAAGCTCAGCCGCGTAATGGCGATAGGGGGAGAATCGACCGGTTGGGCCATTCAACTTGACCCTGAATCGACCATTCACGGAAAGCGAGTGGAATCTATCGAGGTGGATGATTCCAACACCGAAAGATTGGAAAAACTGGCGGACAAGCACGTGAAGGCGACTGGCACGCTTTCCCACCGGCAGGGAGTGGAGACGGGCGAGCGGCTCGTTCTTGTCGTCTCCTCGATGGAGGAAGTGAAGGCTGCGACCGAACCAGAATCAGCGAAGGCGGCTCCTTTCAAGCTCACCGGTACTGAATGGCTGCTGGAAGATTTGAGTGGCGCTGCAGTGATAGACAATGTTCAAGCGACGCTCACTTTCCCGGAAGCGGGGAAAACTGCGGGGAATGGGTCGTGCAACCGCTTCTTCGGTCCTGCAGAGATTACCGGAAGCGCGATAAAATTGGGTCCGCTAGGCTTGACGCGGATGGCTTGCACAACGGCGGTGATGAATCAGGAGACGAAATACATTGACGCTTTGCAGGCAGCCGAGCGTTTCGAGTGGAAGGCTCCGTATTTGTTGATTTACTGCAAAAGATTTGAAAAGCCGCTGCGCTTCACAAAAATGAAAACCCCGAAACCAGCCACGCCGTGACCGATTGAGGCAAAATCCTTCGCCGGTTCGTACGATCATCGGGAACTCTCTGGGAGGGCCGAACGAGTCGCAAGCAAGGCTATGTTGTGAGCTAGTCGATGCTGGGCGAAGGCTTCTTACCGATGGGAGGGTCATCCCCACGTCTCTGAGGACCGAGGCATGGGGATGACTGTGCGCAGTTACTCGACCGGCTCCCAATCGGTGGCGGGGTTGTATTGGGTGATGGAAGCGGAAACTACGTCAGTGTCTGGGCCCAGGTCCTGTTGGTAGACGACGCCATCACGGTTGACGATGAACGTCATGATGCCGGAGTCGCCGTATTTCACCGGGGAGGCGATGACGGCGAAGCCGCCCGTCATTTCGCCGTTCACGATATACGATTTCGCGCCGCCTTTGGCTTGTCCAGCCTGAGCGGTGAGGATGCGGAACGAGTAGCCGTCGATGATTGGCGATTCGTTCGGAGTGGAGAGCGCGTCCTTGGCGAATATTTCCACGCGGCCCAGGGGGCTGGACGGCTCGCCGTCTGCGACGGGCCAATAGAGGCCGTCCTGTTTTCCTGCGGAGCTGAAGATCTTCGTGGTGTAGAGGCCCGCGGGATTTCCGTCGTGAGGTCGCTGCGCGTAGAGCTCTTCCGCATTGGCGATTGCGGAGACAGCGTCGATGGCGAGGAGTTCATTTCGCCCGATCTGGCGCGTTAGGATTTCATCTTGGCCGGCCTTGGTGTCGAAGTGCCAGTTCAAAGACTTGTCCTGCACGAGCGGGATCGGGAAGGCGTAGTTATCGGCGCCGATGTTGAGGATTTCGCTTCCGTCCGTCAACTTTACCCAGCGATTCATCTCGTCGAACTTGACGACGAAAGATTTCAGTGCCGCCTCGTCCTCTGTGGCGTCACCGGGCTTGAAAATCGCCTGCGAATCCGGCCCCAGGATCTTCTCCAGGGCCTTTTCATCCTGGCTTTGCGCCGCGGCCAGCAGCGCCTGTCCGGCCGCGGCCGGAGTCGCAAAGGTGGTCTGCATGGAATCAGGGGATGCCGCGTTTGCTCGATAGAACCCGATAATTCCGACGGCCACTAGAATCACTGCCACCCAGAACTGCTTGCAGCCTTTCTTTGCTTGTTTCTTTGCTTGCTGCGTTTGCGCTTGCATCTTCGTCTCTCCTATTGTTTTCATGACCTTTCCTTCCCTGGAATTCTCTCGATCTTATTTGCTGCAGATTCCCGGACTCTTCCGTTGATTTCGTTAACGCCGACGTCCGCCTCCACCTGACGAGTGATGAGGAGCCGACATGTGCGGATGCGAAGCGTGCATAGCGCGACTGCGATTCATGCTGGCGCGCCCGCGATTGCTTTCCCTACGCGCTGCAGGACCATTGCCGGACATGTGCGAGCGCGGCGCACTGGTGACACGGTTTTCGTTCCGGTCGTGATAGCCGCCCGCGGGCGCGACGCCAGGTCCGTTCATGCCGGCATTCTTGTCGCGAACGCCGCCATTACCTCCGATCAAACCGCCATCGCCGTTCCGGCCGCCGTTGGGTCCATGATCGACACCGCCGTTGCCGCCGATGAGGCCATGATCGCCGTTGTTGCCGTCGTTCGGTTGGTCCTTCGGATTGGTGCCGGGAACGTCGCGGTGCCAGCCGCCGTTAGGGCCGAAATACCCGTTGGGGTGATAGGCGCCGTTCGGTCCATAGTGCGTATCGGTGCCTGGATGATAGGCCGCAGGATGATAGGAGCCATTCGGGCCGTAATATCCATGCGGTCCCCACGGATGGTAACCGTTGTAGTTGTGGACGTTGATGTAGGTGTTGTGATTGAAAATCACGGTGCCGCCACCACCGCCCCAATTGCAGCCCCACGCACCCCAACCCCATCCGAAACCGACTCCGCCGCTGACAAAGCCTCCGCCTCCGCCGATTACAGCTCCCACTGCTACGCCGGCGTCGAAGGAGATGCCTGCGCCAAACGCCGCCACGGCGACAGGCGGAGTGAAAGCGGGCACGACGTAAGGCACGCCGTAAACGATCGCAGGATTGTATTGCGGCACGTAGACGACTTGCGGGTTCGCGGGTTGAATCACGATTGTGCTGGGCGACTGCTGAACCACTTGAATCTGCGAGTTGGACTGGAGATTCCCCGCCGCTTGCGCCTTGGCGCGCATTCTTTGAACCGCGGCCATCACGCCGGCTTGCTGATTCTGGAATGCGTCTCCGAGGTTTGAGGTCCAGGTGAGATTCGAGGCGAGGGTGTGCAGCACGGTTGGAAATTGAGTCAAGCCCTTAACGCTTGGATCCCAGGGCTCCTGATCCACCGCTTGAGCGAGTGCCGTTCCGGTCAAAGTCTTATTTTGCGAGACCCAGTAGTCCGCAAACGAAATCTGTTCCGGATAGCTGGCCGCTGCCAATACCTGCGCGACGAGAGCGTCAGGGTAGAGCGCGATGGGAGCAACGAGAGCATCGAGTTGATCGGAAGTTTGGAGCGCAGGAGTTGGTGTGGAGTTGGTTTGCGAATCGTTGGTCGCCGAGTCAGGCCCAGGATCCGGTTGTGATGCGGGCTCTGTCGCAGCAGCAGGTTGCGGAGTTGAATTCTCAGGTGCCGGCGCCGAAGCTGGCGGAGGCGCAAGCATAGGCATTCCGGAGAGAACTGTCCCGGTCGGATAATCTTGAGAGGCCGCCGTCGTGCGAATTGCCTCCCAAGAAGCGCGCTTGCCACGGATTCCGTACGATCCGTTCATAGTGTCTCCAAATATGTCGCCGCCAAAATGGAGCACGTTTTTGGTCACGGTGCTAAACCGGATGCGATGACCGTTCACGACGCCTTCAATCGGGCCGGACTGATTGGGCCCGTCAAAGTGGCCGGTAATTCGGTTGCCAGACTGCGCGATCTGAACGTGCTTGACGACGACCTCGCCATTTTCGACGTTCGTCGAGTAAACGATCCAATTGCCTGCGACGTTGTCCGGTGGCTGCTGTGCCAACGCAATGTAGCCGAGCATCAGCGACAGAAGAAACAGGCCGGCCAGTTTCAAACCCCTGATGGCTTTCTTCATGACGTTCTCCTTTTCCGATTGCGACTGGTTTTGTTTCCGTCGCCTGAGCTTCATAAAGGCATGGCGCGTACCAAACTAACCAATTGAAAGGAAGAGGTTTACCGCGAGAGCTTCGATCGGGAGTTCGAGGATTCACGGAATTTCGTGAGGAGTCTCTTTCGTGGCAGGTGTAGAATCCCTAAATCCTTGGGAGGCACCTTTGGACGCTGAAAGCCTACTCTCCCTGGCGGCGGCCGTCGCCGGAGAACGGGAAACGCGAACCGTCCTGGATTCCATCGTGCGCGGGCTCGCGCGGGAGCCGGGAGTTGCCTTGGCCAGGATCTGGTTGTTCGGTCCCGGAGACATCTGCGGCGAGTGTTATCTCCGGAAGGACTGCCGCGATCAAACTCGATGCCTTCATTTGTCGGCGAGCGCGGGGGCGTCGCTCGATGGCACTGAAGACTGGTCATACCTGCAGGGGCAGTTTCGAAGAATCCCTCTGGGCACACGAAAAATAGCTGCGATTGCCGAAACAGGCCAATCGATCCTTATCCCCAGGCATGTGGATCGACATACATGGATGGCCCGGCTGGAGTGGGCGCGGCGCGAAAAACTCCAGAGTTTCGGCGGGCACCCACTGATCTCGCAGGGCTCGACGCTCGGTGTTCTGGCGCTTTTCAGCCGCGAGGAGATTGACCCGCAAACTTTCATTTGGTTGCGGCTGTTCGCCGATCTGGCGGCGGTGGCGATTTCCAACGCGCAGATTTTCGAGAGCTTGGAGCGCGCCAAAGCCGAAACCGCGAAGCACGCGGATGAACTGCGGCAGGTGATCGACATTGCTCCGCAGCACATGTTTATCTGGGAGCCCGACGGGAACTTATCTTACGGAAACCGCGCGGCGGAGGAATATTTTGGGCCTATTCCTGCGATGGCGCCGATCGAGTTTCTGCAGCTAGTGAGCCACTCCGAAGATTTCGAGACGCTTAAGAACGCGATCGGGAACGGAATGCCGCGCGGGGAACCGATCGAGGCGGAAGTGCGCATGCGCCGGCACGACGGCGAGTATCGCTGGTTTCTTTACCAGCTCTATCCATTGCGAAATCAAGACGGCTCGATTGCCCGCTGGTGCGGAACGCGAACTGATATTGACGACCGAAAACGTGCCAACGAAAAAACGGAGAGGGAATTCATGGCGCTCCGCGAGCACTTCAGCGAAATGCAGCAGGTGATGGATGCTGTTCCGCAACACATGTTCACGATCCACCCCGACGGCAGCGCGGAGAGCTCGAACCGGGCGTGCGTCGATTACTTCGAGCCCTATGGTGAGTTAGGGCCGCGAGAGTTTATTTCCAAGTTCGTGCATGCGGATGATGCAGAAAACATGTGGCACGCTTTTCTCAAGGGGACGGAAGCGGGGGAGTCTTTCAGCGTGGAAACGCGGCTACGAGGGCGCGACGGCGAGTATCGTTGGTTTGTCGAAGCCCTAGTTCCAATTCGTGGAGCGCAAGACGAAATCGTTCGCTGGTGCGGAGTGCGCACCGACATTCATGAGCAAAAGCAGTTGCAGGAACGAGCGAGCCAGGAAACTCTGGCGTTGCGCGAAGAAATAGACAAGGCGTCCATGTTCGAGGAGATCGTGGGCACATCTCCTGGCTTGCAGAAGGTGTTGGGCCGAGTCGCCAAGGTTGCGCCGAACGAATCTACCGTACTGATCACCGGTGAAACCGGAACGGGGAAGGAACTTGTCGCGCGAGCGATACACAAACGTTCGCCGCGCGCCGCGCGGCCATTTATCGCCGTCAATTGCGCATCCATCCCGCGGGACCTGATCGCCTCGGAATTATTCGGGCATGAAAAAGGCGCTTTTACGGGAGCGTTGCAGCGGCGCTTGGGCCGCTTTGAACTGGCCGAGGGTGGAACGATTTTCCTGGATGAAATCGGCGAACTGACCGCTGAGGTGCAGGTCGCGCTTTTGCGTGTTCTGCAGGAACGGGAATTCGATCGTGTGGGGGGCAACCGTCCGATTCGCGCGGATGTGCGTGTGATTGCGGCTACCCATCGCGATTTGCCGGCAGCGATTGCGGGCGGAACATTTCGCAGTGACCTCTTCTACCGGATCAATGTGTTTCCAATCGAAGTTCCGCCATTGCGCGAACGTAGCGAAGACATTCAGTTGCTTGTCGAATACTTCATTGACCGCTATTCGAGCCAGTCGGGCAAAAAGTTTCGGCGCATCGACAAGAGAAGTATGGACAGCTTGAGAGCCTATCCGTGGCCCGGCAATATTCGAGAGTTGCAAAATGTGATCGAGCGTTCGGTGATCGTTTGCGAGACGGATGATTTTTCGGTGGACAGGAGCTGACTCAACCACGGCGGTGTTAGCCAGTCGCTGCCGGACGAACTGCAGACGCAGGAAAAGCACCGAATCGAGGCGGCTCTTGCGGCGACCAAGGGCCGAATCTCGGGAGCGTCCGGGGCTGCCACTATGTTGGGGATGCCGGCATCAACGCTGGACTCGAAAATTAAGGCCTTGAATATCAACAAGCGGCGGTATCAAACCTAGCCACCAGGTTGTGGTCTAAAGCGAATTGCCTCGTTGTTCACGAAATTTCGGTAATTCCTGAAAGTCTCGAAGACTCGTAATCCGATAAGCACTTATTTATCAGCCGCATAAGAAGGCCATCCCCTTGCAAGACCCTAACTCGTACCTTTGTCCGCCGGACGGCTAGCGGCTCTTTTGCTGGGACAAGGGATGGGGACAACAGGCGTGTGGAAAATCGAGAGAGGATCGGAGAGCGACCGCAGCGTACTGCGGCTGAGCGGCAGGATCCAGGGTGAGCATTTGGCGGAGCTGGTAAGCTTTCTCCGAGCGGAATCGAACGGCCAGCCGCTCGTGTTGGATTTGGCGGGGGTCAAGCTCGTCGACCATCAGGTCGTGTTGTTTTTGGCAGATCGTCAAAGTGCCGGAGTCAAACTGCGCAATTGTCCGGCCTATATCCGCGAATGGATTACCAGGCTCTAGCCGATTCTTTTGAGCGCGAGTGCGATGCTAGGAGGTAATCGCTGCTGGAAGCCCGACGCGCTTGAGCAAATCCTGGAAACGGGGCTCGCTGCGCAAATCGTCCATGGTTGGATCTATGTGGAGATAAATGAGCCAGTGGGAGTGGTCTTCGTAGGATTGCTCGAGGTAATCGAGGGCGCGATCGTTTTCACCGAGGCCAATATGGATTCCGGCGAAGAAGTGGGGCGCGACGTATTTGCACTTGGCGAGGCTGGTAAGGTCGTCGAGGATTTGCAGGGCTTCTTTCTTCCTCCCAGCTTTGCCATAGGAATGCGCGAGGGCTGCGCGCATCAGAGGGCTGCCGCCTGAGAGGCGCACTCCCTTTTCGCCTTCTGCGATGGCCGTGGCGTTGCGGCCCATGGTTCGATGGACGAGGCCGAGAATCCAGTAGGTGACGGGGTAGTTGGGATCGAGTTCGACGGCTTGCTTGAGTTGTGCGAGGGCTTCGTCGTAGCGGCGCGCGGTGTAGTGGGCCCAGCCGATGGCGACGTTGATGATGAGAGACAACGGATCGAGCGCCTGGCTGTTTTTCATTTGGGCGATAGCTTCTGCGTGGCGGCCCATGGTCATCACGTACTCGGCGTGCCAGTGATTGGCGGTGGGATAGGTGGGATTGAGCTCGAGGCTACGCTTGAATTCTTTCTCCGCCGCTGGCCACTGCCAGTCGTAAAGCCAAAGCACTGCTGCGAGCGGCGTGTGAGCTTCGCCGAGATCGGGATCGAATTGGAGGGCCGTCAACGCGGCGGCTTTGGCTTTGGGGAATGCGTCCTTGGGAGGGAGGTAGCTATTCCAACCGAGGAGCACGTAGGAATCGGCGACGCCTGCATGGGCCAGGGCGTAAGCAGGGTCCTTGTCGATGGCCTGCTGAAAATGTTCGATCGCTTTGTAAAAACCTTCTTCGGTCCAGCGGTTCCAGTGATGGCGGCCTTTTAGATAGATGCGGTAGGCTTCGGGATCTTCGGTCTGGTGTCTGGTTAGCTTTTTTTTCTGCGCGTGGGTCAGCTGCAGCTTCAATTTTTCCGATATCTCGTTGGAAATATCGTCCTGGATTGCAAAGATATCGCCCGACTTGCGGTCATATTGCGCGCCCCATAATCGGGAACCTGTTGGGACATCGACCAACTCCGCGCCGATCCGCAGCGAGCCGCCGCTCTGCATCACTCGTCCGGTGAGGACGGCGCGGACATTCAGATCGCGGCCGGTGGCTTGAGGGTCGATGGCGCGGCCCTTGAAACGGAACACCGTGCTTTGCGCCATCACGCGGAGTTTTGGGACTGTGGCGAGGATATTGATGAGGCTGGCGGTGATGCCGTCGCTGAGGTATTCGTACTCGGGGTCGCGACTGGCGTTGTCGAAGGGCAAGACGGCGAGCGAGTCGATGGTTTTTGACAAACGGCGTGCGCGGAGTGCGCGTGTGTCGTCTGTAGATGTGCGCGACGGGTGCTCGCCGGTGGGAGACAGGGAGCCTGCGTTTGATATTGCTGATTGTGAGATTTCGCTTGCATATCGGCTGCCCGAATCCAATTCGCGCTTTAAGTGGCGCAACTCTGCACTCAACTCGGAGACGCGCTGGTAACGCTGGTCTCTATCCTTGTGCAGCGCTTTGTCGATGATTTCTTCGAGCCTGGGGGGGATCGCGGGATTGATACTTCGCACCGGGGCTGGAGGGCGGGTCAAGACCGCTTCGATGATCATGCCGCCTGTGCCGCCACCGAATGCCTGGCGGCCCGTTGCCATTTCGTAGAGCACAAGACCGAGCGAGAAGATGTCGGTGCGCGAATCGAGGCCGTCTCCTCGAACCTGCTCTGGCGACATGTAGGAAGGAGTGCCACTTATGATTCCAACGATGGAATTGGAATCCGATTGATCGGACTCGGAATCTGCGCCGGTGGTGATTCCTTTGGGAATAAGTTTTGCGAGGCCGAAATCGAGGACCTTGGCTCGCCCGCGCTTAGTGACGAAAATATTCGCGGGCTTGATGTCGCGGTGAATGATTCCTTCTGCGTGCGCCGCCTCGAGAGCGTCCGCTATTTCGATACCCAGTTCGAGAAGTTCGTCGAGCGGAAGCGGCTTTCCGTGGATGTGAGCGCGCAGCGTTTCGCCATCGATGAATTCCATGGCGATGAATGCATGGCCGTCCTGCTCGCCGATGTCGTAGATGGTGCAGATGCCGGGGTGGTTCAGAGCGGATGCGGCGCGGGCTTCGCGACGGAAGCGGTCGAGAGCCTGAGGTGATTGCGCCAGGTTCTCCGGGAGGAATTTCAGAGCCACCGCGCGTTCCAGGCGGTTATCCTGCGCCTTGAACACGACGCCCATGCCGCCGGCGCCGAGTTGCTCGACGATGCGGTAGTGCGAGATCGTTTGACCAATCATGGGCAGGCGCGGTCTTGGGCGAGCTGCAATTTGGACTACATCGTTTGATCGTCGGGCCCGGCTTCGGCAAACGATTTTTTTCTTTCCGTCTTTGGTGGTTTGGGCGATCCAATCAAACTCAGCACGTTCGTACCTTCCCCGAATTGGTTTGCAGCGGCGAGAGATTCTTGCTCGAGCGTAATGTTCTTGTTGCACACGGTGCAAACGAGAGCTGCGTAAGTGCCGCCATCCGCTTGCCTAAACATATTGCAGCGCATGACGCGCCCGCAACATACCGGTACCCACATTGTGGAAGATTGGTCGGCAGCCATAAGCGCCTCGCGGGATGCGAATGCGGGGGGATTATACACTGGAATGCGGTCGCGCTAGAGCAGAAGGCGACACTTGTAATGGACTACAGCTTGTGAACTGCATGAGGCAGAGCACTGGCTAGCGAATAGGTGTGCGCCTGTTCACGAGCAGGGCTTCGGCGATGAACCGTCACGCAGGGGCGTTTCTGCTGGTGCTGCTGCTGGCGGCGACGGCGAGTGGATGGAGCGATAGTGAGCGAGGAATAGCAGGAGCGCCAGCAGTGCGAGCGCAATGAGAGCTGGCTTGCGGCCGGAGGCTAGTCGCGGAGACGGGTGCGACGTTGGAACAGGCGAGATGCTGGCCGAAGGATCCGGAGGAAGCGTCATCGCGAACTATAACTTGCGCAGTGCAGGCGGCAGAGCGCCGCCGAGCGAATAGGCGCCCGCGCCTGTGATGAGCAAGGCTGTGGCGATGAGAAGTTGGGTGAGGGCGTATTCGATGCCGCCGGCGCTGATGTTGAAGCCGTGCTGTAGATGGACGAGAAAGATTGCGCCGAGCATTACGATGATGATGCAGGCAGAGCCGACGCGAATCAGGATGCCTGTGAGAATGGCGATGCCGCCCGCGACTTGAGCGAGTCCGACCAGGTAGCCGACGATATCGGGTGCGTGCATGTAGGCAGCAAAGCCGTGGGGGCCGGGGCCGCCGAATGCGCCGAAGAGGATGGCGCAGCCGTGATACAGGACGGCGAGCGCGGTGGCGATGCGAAGGAGGAGGAGGGCGAGGTTCATTTGGGCGGTGGTTGGAGTGGTGGATGAGGGAAGTTCGGTCATGGCCTTGGCCTCCTAGGGATTGGTGTAGCAGAGTTTGGGGCGCAGCGCCAAACGATTCTGTAGCGTGCGAGGGTGGGAAGACGAGGAGAGCCCTCGACTAGACTTCCTTCGTTCCCCCGGGCGGCTTCGAAACTCAGGGCACGCGAGGTGACGAGTAGGGAAAACAGAAAGGCAAAGGCTGCCGGTCTGAAGGCCAGCGCTACAAGGTTCAAAAGCGAATGCAAATTCAAAGCAGCCGGCCCCGCGAAATTCGAGCGGGACCCAAACTGCGCGCAGGATGCTTTTCGTATCGGAGGTCGAGCCGGCGCTACAAGGGACGACGGCGTTACGCGAGGGCGAGATTGGGCTCGGCGTTTAGTGTGGCATCGGCGAAGTCGGAGTTGAGGTAACGCGGGTGGGCGGCGGCGGCGATCATGGCGGCGTTGTCGGTGGAGAGGGCGCGGCTGGGGAAATAGACATCGATGCCGCGGCGGCGGGCTTCGGATTCGAAGGTGGCGCGTAGTTCACGGTTTGCAGCGACGCCGCCGGAGACCAGGACAGTGCGCGCGCTGTGTAGTTCGGCGGCGGCTAGCGTGCGCGTGGTGAGATCGTCGACGACGGCGCGTTGGAAGCTGGCGATGAGATCGAGCGTCGCGGGTGAGGAAAGCTGGCGGAGGGCATCGGCGGTGCGTTCGCCGCGGGCGAGGGCTTGCTGGCGGGCGTCAATTTCGGGCTGTAACTCGGGATGGCGGCGGAGATGATAGAGCACGGCCGTCTTTATGCCGCTGAAGCTGAAATCGTGGGGATTGCTTTTCATCTTTGGTTCGCCAAAGCGAACGGCTTTCGGATCGCCGTGAGCGGCGAGTTGGTCGAGGATGGGGCCGCCCGGATAGCCGAGGGCGAGCATGCGGGCGACTTTGTCGTAGGCTTCGCCGGCGGCGTCGTCGCGAGTGCCGCCGATGCGGGCGTAGGAAAATTTGGCGCGGCTGGCATCGCCATTCGATGAGGTGGACGTGACGTGGTAGAGAACTGTATGGCCGCCAGAGACAATAAGGCAGACGGCGGGGATTTGCGGATGGCGCGCGGCGAGGTGCGCTTCGAGGATTACGGCATGAACGTGGCCTTCGAGGTGATTTACTGCGATGAGCGGCTTGTTGAGCGCAAGGGCGAGAACTTTGCCATAGGTCATGCCGACGAGCAGCGCGCCGGTGAGGCCGGGGCCCTGGGTGACGGCGATGGCGTCGAGGTCGGTGAGAGCGATTTTTGCCTGGTCGAGCGCTTCGCGAACGACGGGCACGATTTTGCGAAGATGTTCGCGCGAGGCTAGTTCGGGAACTACGCCGCCGTATTTGCGGTGAATGTCGATCTGCGAGGAGACGATGCTCGAGAGGATGCGGCGGCCGTCGGCGACGACAGCGGCGGCGGTTTCGTCGCAGGATGA
>Ga0210394_10004063_pt1 | contig 17457 bp, 17 predicted proteins | sample IncBWC12MmetaG_FD_160121 | JGI IMG/M metagenome (GOLD analysis project Ga0210394, IMG submission 160121) | Forest soil microbial communities from Barre Woods Harvard Forest LTER site, Petersham, Massachusetts, United States - Inc-BW-C-12-M | ecosystem: Environmental > Terrestrial > Soil >... | reverse complement strand
CGATATGAAACCAACGTTGAGCGCGGTACCCCCTCACCCGAAGCCGCCGCTGCGCTACGGCTTCGACCTCTCCCCGCAAGCGGGGAGAGGTTAGGAGATGGCGCCGATCTTAATCGTCACTTCTTCGCCCGCGCGATGCCTTCGGCGATCAACTGATGGGCGTCCTCGGCGCCGCCCCAGCGCAGCACCTTCACCCACTTGTTCGGTTCGAGATCCTTGTAGTGCTCGAAGAAGTGCTGAATCTGCTGCAAGGTGATATCGGGCAGGTCGCTATAGGTCTTTACCTTGTCGTAGCGCTGGGTCAGTTTCGACGAAGGCACCGCGATGATCTTCTCGTCGCCGCCCGCTTCGTCTTCCATCAGGAGCACGCCGACCGGCCGCACGCTCATCACGGCGCCTGGAATGATGGCGCGGGTATTGGCGACGAGAACGTCGCAGGGGTCGCCGTCGTTGGAAAGCGTATGCGGAATGAACCCGTAATTGCCGGGGTAACGCATCGCCGTGTACAGGAACCGGTCGACGACCAGCGTGCCGGCTTCCTTGTTCATCTCGTATTTGATCGGCTCGCCGCCGACCGGTACTTCGATGATGACGTTGACTTCGCGCGGCGGATCAATCCCGATCGAGATCGCTTCAATGCGCATGAAGAACTCCGTGACTTGGAATATTTTCGCTAATCACACCTGTCATACGCGGGCTTGACCCGCGTATCCATCACACTTCGTGTGAACATTTTTCGGCGGAGATGGATTGCCGGGCATAGGCGAGCGAAGCGACGCCGTTCTTCGAACGGCTATGCCCGGCAATGACCGCTGAACTAGCACCGACGATTAAGTCAGAAGCTCAATTGGTCCAGGCGAAGGCGACCTTGTCGAGCGACTTGGGCCCGAACTTCTCCGAGGATCGCGCCACCATGCGGCCACCCAATGCGCGATAAAATTCGGTCGCGGCATCGTTGTCCGAAAGCGCCCAGATCACCATGCTCTTCAGGCCGCTCTGCAACAGGTCGCGCCGCGCGGCGGTAAACAGCCGGCGGCCGAAGCCGAGGCCCTGGAACTCGGGGCGCAAATAGAGCTCGTAGATCTCGCCTTCGAAATGCAGGCTGCGGGCGCGATTGCGTCCGTAATTGGCATAGCCCGCGACCTTGTCGCCGAACACCAGCACGCTGACGCGGCTGCCTTTGCGGATCGCCGAATCCCACCAATGCGGGCCGCGACGGTTGATCAGCTTTTCGAGCTCGGCACCGGGAATGATGCCCTGATAGGCCGCGCGCCAGGCTTCGTCATGGGTGGACGCTACCGCGGCCGCATCCGCAGCTTTGGCCGGCCGAACCTCGATCAGGGTTGTGCTCATGACCCCGATCAAAGCAAGTCAGCGGGCCGGCATCAAGGTCTATCGTTAATTATCAGTTAACCTGTGGATTTTCTGCATCAGTAGGACGCGGAATTGTACCGAAAGCGGACAGTCCGGAGGCATTTGGCCAGTACTTAGTCAGGACTTGGCCGGTACTTAGCCAGCACTTAGGCCGGTACTTGGGCCAGTACTTGGGCGCGGACTCAAACTGGATTTAACGGGAATGGCCGGGCCAGCTTCAGGGTTCTAACCGCTAGCTATCACGGGAAGATGTTTACGATTTGATTCGCCGCGAGCGATCGTCAAAATTCTTACCCCGCCTCGGTCATGGAGTACTTCATGCCTTTGTCAAAGGCGCTTTTCATGTCGGTCTTGCTCGCCTCGTTGTGGGCGCAGACAGCGGCCGCACAAGGGCCGCAAGGGCCATATGGGCCGCGAGGCGCGGAGGGGGCACCAAATCGCGCGCAGGCCTGGCTGGTGGCGTCGCCCGACCCGGACGCGCCGTCGCATGCCGTCCTGTATCGGCCGCCGGGTGAGGGGCCTTTTCGGCTGGCGGTGATCGCGCATGCTTCCACCCAGAACCTATTGTATCGCGCGCAAATGCCGCAGCCGGAATACCGCGCGCTTGCCTCGGTGCTGGTGGCGCGGGGATTCGCCGTGCTGGTGCCGGAGCGCCTCGGCCATGGCGCGACCGGCGGGAAATATCTGGAGGACCAGCGCGGTTGCGACGACGCCGACTACGCGCAAGCGGGGCGCGCCACCGCAGAACAGATTTCCGCCGCGCTGAATTATCTGCGCGCCCAACCCTTCATCCGGCGCAATGGCGCGATCATCGTCGGCCATTCCGCCGGCGGATGGGGTGCGCTGGCGCTTGCCAATGTCGATCCGGCCGACGTCGCCTCCATCATCGTCTTTGCCGCCGGCCGCGGCGGCCACGCCAACGACTTTCCCAATCAGATCTGTGCGCCGCATACGCTTGTAGCGGCGGCAGGCGAATTCGGCCATGCGGCGCGGGTGCCGGTGAGCTGGCTGGTCGCCGCCAATGACACGTATTTCTCGCCGGATCTGTCGCGGAAACTGGTGGACGCGTTTCGCGCCGGTGGCGGCAAGGCCGAACTGCGCATACTCCCTGCTTACGACGGCGAGGGCCACTGGATGGCCGAGACTGAGGGTGGCGTCAAACTCGCCACATCGGAACTTGATCGCGTGCTAAAGACGCAAGCGAGCGCGCGGACGCAAAATCGATGACACTCTATTTCGCCGTCAAATATCTGCATGTGGTCGGCGCGATCGTCATTCTGGGTACCGGTACCGGCATTGCGTTCTTCATGTTGATGGCCCATCGCAGCCGGGATCCGTCGTACATCGCCCGCACTGCCACGACCGTCGTGATCGCCGACATGTTGTTCACGCTGAGCGCGGTGATCCTGCAACCCGTCAGCGGTGGGCTGTTGATGGCGTTGAATGGGATCGGCCTTTACGAGCGCTGGCTGATCGCCTCGCTGGTGCTCTATGCGGTGGCCGGCCTGTTCTGGATTCCCGTTATCTTCATGCAGATCGAAATGCGGAATCTGGCGAGCGTGGCCGCTGCGCAAAGCCAGCCGCTGCCACAGCGATACTTTACGCTGTTTCGCCGCTGGTTCCTGTTCGGCATCCCCGGCTTCGGCTCCGTCATGATCATTCTGTGGCTGATGATCGCGAAACCCTTCTAGGACCGGCATGACCGAGCCACGCAAAGTCCTCGTCCTCGGCGCCTCGGGCCTGATCGGGCGCTTCCTCACCGAAGATTTGCGCCAGCGAGGTTTTGGTGTGGTCGCGTTGGCGCGAAAATTTGCCGCCTCGCAAGTCTCAAATGCGCTCGATCTGGAGATGCCGCCTCTGGCGATGGATTCGGCGGCATTGGCGCGGCTGATCGGCGAGCACACGATCGACATCGTCATCAACTGCCTCGGGGTGTTGCAGGATGGTCCTGGAAGCGACACCCGTGCCGTGCATCGCGACTTTGTCGAACGCCTGCTGCAGGCAATCAAGATGAGCGGCCGGGCCATTCGGCTGATCCAACTATCAATCCCGGGGGCGGCGGCCGATGACCACACCGCCTTCAGCATGACCAAGCGCGAGGCCGAGGGGATGATTGCGGCCGCCGGCGTTTCATACGCGATCCTGCGGCCCGGTTTTGTGATCGCGCCCGCAGCCTTCGGCGGCAGCGCCATGGTTCGCGGGCTCGCGGCGCTGCCGGTTCGGTTGTCCCCGGCTGATGCCGCAAGGCCGTTCCAGCCGGTGATGATCGAGGATCTCGCGGCCACCGTCGCCTGGCTTGCCTCCCACGACATCGCTGACGACAGCGCGGTGATCTGGGACGTGATGGTGAGCGAGCCCATGACGCTGGGTGGCGTCATCGACTTGTTTCGCGCCTCGCTTGGCGCCCGCGGCCATCCGCGCGTTGCCTTGCCCGGTTTCCTGCTCGATCTCGGCGTCAAATTGGCCGATCTCGCAGGCTTTCTTGGATGGAAATCGCCGATGCGCAGCACGGCGATCGCCGAATTGCGGCGCGGCGTGACCGGCGACCCTTCGGCATGGATCGCCGCAACCAAGATCGTGCCGGCCGATCCGTCGCAGGCGATTGGCGTTCGCGCCGCGACCATTCAGGACAAATGGTTTGCCCGGCTTTACCTCGCCAAGGCGCTGATCATCGCAAGCCTGGTGACGTTCTGGACGGCGTCGGGCTTCATCGCCCTGTTCATTTCCTATGACGCTGCCGCCGGCATTCTGCGCTCACACGATTTTCCGCAAGCGCTGGTCGCGCCGGTTACGGTTCTCACCAGCCTGATGGATATGGGAATCGGCGTCTTGATCGCATTCCGGCGGACTTGTGCGTTCGGGCTCGTGTGGGGGATTGCCGCGTCGCTCGGCTATATGTTCGGCGCGGCGATCCTCACCCCCGATCTCTGGATCGAGCCGCTGGGAGCGCTTGTGAAAACTGGACCCGCGATCGTGCTGATGCTGGTGGCGCTGTTGATTCTGGATAACCGCTGATGAGCCGCTGGCCGGACGACGACGTGATCCTCTATGACGGTGTTTGTATCTTTTGCTCGCGCTGGATTCGTTTCATCGCGACGCGCGACACGAGCAAGCGCTTTCGCTTCACGCCGATCCAGTCGGATTACGGCGCGCGCCTGGCGCAGGCTTTCGGTATCGACCCCGACGATCCCGATACCAACGCCGTTATTCATGGTGGCGCAGCCTATTTCAAATCCGACGCGGCGCTGACCGTGCTCTCGCACCTGCCGGGCTGGAAGTGGACGCGCGTGTTCTTCGCCGTGCCCAAGCGGATGCGGGACGCGGTCTACAATCTCGTCGCGAAAAACCGCTACCGGATTTTCGGCAAGTATGAGCAGTGTTTTGTGCCGGATGCGGCGATGAGGGACAGGGTGATCGAGTAGATCGTCACGTCATTGCGAGGAGCGTGAGCTCCGAAGCAATCCAGATCCTCCCTTCGTCATGGCCGGGCTTGACCCGGCCATCCACGTCTTTGTTTTGTGAAGAGAAACGCGAAGACGTGGATCACCGCGACGAGCGCGGTGATGACGTCTGATATGTGGAAGCAATCTGGATTGCTTCGCTCCGCTCGCAATGACGGCGTCGACTACCGGGCCGCCATCACCTCCGTCGCCGCCCGCCCCCCGGAATCATGCGCGCCGTGGGCGGTCGAAAAGAAGTTCGGCGAGGTCGCCTCGCCCGCAAAGAACAGCCGGCCATCGACGGGCGCGGCGAGCACGGCGCGCTTCCCGGCGTGTCCAGGCAGCGCATGAGAATAGGAGCCACGCGCAAACGGGTCGTGCGCCCAGCGCGATTCGGCCAGCGACTTTAATCGGCGGCGATAATCATTGCCGAGAAACGAGACAATTTCGTCGATCGCCTGGGCCGCGATCGCGCCACTGCCCGCGTCCTCCAGCGCTTGCGCAAACCGTCCGCCGAAAAAACCTTCGATGCAGGCTTGTCCGAACGGGCGCAGATGATAGGTGCCCATTTCGGTGCGCATGGTGGCGCCGCGCAGGTTGCCGTCTTTCGGCAAATCATCCGGCGCGTCCAGCGCCAGCATCACCTTGTCGGCAAGGCCGAGCGGCAGATTTGCCGCGGCATCCACTTTTGCAGGCAGCGCGGGAAAAAACCGGACCGCCTCATCCGCGATCAGGTTAGTCGGCACGGTGACGATTGCCTTGTTCGCTTGAAGCGTTCCTTGCGAGGTCTCGATGCGCAGGCGCTTGGCTGAGTGATCGATCAACGTCACCTCGCAATTGAAGACAAGCGGCAGCGAAGCGCCATAGGCCGCCATCAGCGCGCCATAGCCGCGCCGTATCCGCCAGTTGGTGTTGCTGTCCTCATAGGCGTCGAAGTCGAGGATCGAAAGCCGGTCGGTCTCGCAGCCGTTGATGTAGGTGGAGACCGCATCGATCATCGGATTCCAGCGATTGCCGCTTTCGAGATAAAGGCTCGCCGGACTGTCGCGGCCGCTTTTGGCGGCGTCCTCGATGCGCTGAAAGAACTCATCGAGTGAGCGAATGAAATCGGCGCGGTCGTCCGGCGGGAACGCCTTGCCCCAGGCGCGCTCGCGCCACGGCGGCAGCGTGCGGTCGATCTCGAAATTCAACTGCTCGGCAACCCGGACGAACGAATTTTGTCCGGCGGAATGCAGCCAGCCGCAGCCGACGTCGAAAGTAACATCAGGCGATGGCATGATGGTGTGGCCGCGTCCCCCGACGCGCTCGCGCGCTTCCAGCACGATAAAGGAAAGGCCGGAGCGCTTTAACGCATGCGCGGCGCCAAGGCCCGCGGCGCCGGCGCCGATGATTGCGACATTTATCTCCGAAGGGAAAGACATGTGTACAGCGAATAGCGAATAGCGAGTAGCGAGTAGCGAATAGAATATAGGCAGGAAGGGCTCTATTCGCTACTCGCTATTCACTACTCGCCCTTTAAGCCACCGCCTGCTTGGCCTTTTCCGCGCGCTTGCGGTCGTTGGCGTCGAGGAACTTCTTGCGCAGGCGTATCGACTTCGGCGTCACCTCGACGAGTTCATCGTCCTCAATATAGGCCAGCGCCTTTTCCAGCGTCATCTGGATCGGCGGCGTCAGGCGCACCGCTTCATCCTTCGAGGTGGTGCGGATGTTGGTGAGCTGCTTGCCCTTGAGCACGTTGATCTCGAGATCGTTGTCGCGGGTGTGCTCGCCGACGATCATGCCCTTGTAGACCTTCCAGCCGGGTTCGATCATCATCGGGCCGCGATCTTCCAGCTTGAACATCGCGTAGGCGACCGCCTCGCCCTGATCGTTGGAGATCAAGACGCCGTTACGACGGCCCTGGATTTCGCCCTTGTAAGGCGCATAGTCGTGGAACAGACGGTTCATGACGGCGGTGCCGCGGGTGTCGGTCAGCAATTCGCCCTGATAGCCGATCAGGCCGCGGGTCGGCGCGTAGAATACCAGCCGTTGCCGGTGACCGCCGGAGGGACGCATCTCGATCAACTCGGCCTTGCGTTCGCTCATCTTCTGCACGACGACGCCGGAGTGCTCCTCGTCGACGTCGATCACGACCTCCTCGACCGGCTCCCGCCAATCGCCAGAGACTTCGTCTTTTCTCAGCACGACGCGCGGACGCGACACCGAAAGCTCGAAACCTTCGCGGCGCATGGTCTCGATCAGGATGCCGAGCTGCAACTCGCCGCGTCCGGCGACTTCCATCGCGTCGTTGTCATCGGATTCGCGAACCCCCAGCGCCACATTGCCTTCGGCCTCGCGCAGCAATCGGTCGCGGATCATGCGGCCAGTGACCTTGGTGCCTTCGGTGCCAGCCAGCGGGGAATCGTTGACGCGAAACGTCATCGCCAGGGTTGGCGGATCGATCGGCTGCGCCTGGATCGGCAATTCCACAGAGGGATCGCAGATGGTGTGAGCGACGGTGGCGTTCGGCAAGCCGGCGAGCGCGACGATGTCCCCGGCTTCCGCCTCTTCCACGGCGGTGCGCTCAATGCCGCGGAAAGCCAGCACCTTGGTAATACGACCGGTCTCGATCAGCTTGCCGTCATGATCGAGCACTTTGACGCTCTGGTTCGGCTTGACCGAACCCGAAGTAATGCGTCCGGTGATGATGCGGCCGAGATAGGGATTCGCTTCCAGAATGGTGCCGAGCAAGCGGAATGGGCCTTCCTCGACCACCGGAGGCTTGACGTGGCTGAGGATCAGGTCGAACAGCGGCTGCATGCCGTCATCGTGCGAACCCTCAAGGGTCGTCGCCATCCAGCCCTGCTTGGCGGAGCCGTAGAGAATCGGGAAATCGAGTTGCTCCTCGCTGGCATCTAGCGCTGCGAACAGGTCGAACACTTCGTTGATGACTTCGGTCGGCCGCGCGTCGGAACGGTCGACTTTGTTGATGACGACGATGGGCTTGAGACCCATCCGCAGCGCTTTCGACACCACGAACTTGGTTTGCGGCAGCGGGCCCTCGGCCGCGTCGACCAGCACCAGCGCGCCGTCCACCATGTTGAGGATGCGCTCGACCTCACCGCCGAAATCGGCGTGGCCCGGCGTGTCGACGATATTGATGCGGGTATCCTTCCACTGCACCGAAGCGGCCTTGGCCAGAATCGTGATGCCGCGCTCGCGCTCCAGATCGTTGGAATCCATGGCGCGCTCAACCTGGCGCTGGTTGTCGCGGTAGACGCCGGATTGCTGCAGCAGGCGGTCAACCAGTGTGGTCTTGCCGTGGTCGACGTGGGCGATGATGGCGACGTTACGAAGGTTCATCTTGTTTCTTCTGCGTCAGACAATAAGGGAGCGCGATCTCACCGGAAAACCGGGACCCACTTTTCCGGATCACGCTCGAAAACCGTTGAGTTGATATGGGCAAAGCCACGCCCAAAAAGGATGCCCGGCCAAAAGGGCCGGGCACGCCTTACTCGTTGCGGCGCAATATAGTCAGGAATCGACGGAAAACAATGTGTTATTTGTGAATTGGTTAGCCGATTGACCCGAAAAAATACCGCCTTACGGCCGCTATTGGACGGGCTCGCTCGGATAGACCCCGCGCAACACCTCCTCGAAGTGGTTTTTGACAGATTCGTTACACTGGCAGGCCCGGCCCCGCAGCCCTTCCGCGTCGTGCACCACGATGGAGCCGCGGCGGGTCTCCAGGATCCCCTCCGCTTTGAAGGTCTGGATCACCCGGCTCGCATAGCTGCGGCCGACGCCCAACAACGTCGCCAGCTGCTCATGGGTCAGCGGGACGGTGTTCGCGCCATCGATGCGTTCCATTGCCGAAATGATCCACTTCGCGGTGCGCTGCTCGATCGAATGGATCGCGTTGCAGGCGGTCGATTGAAACATCTGCGCGAGCAGGCAGTCGGCATACCGCGCAAACACATTGCGCAGCGAGACCGACGCTGTCTTTGCCGCATCGAGCCTGTTGATCGGCAGATGCACAAAAAGCCCGCCGAATTTGACGGTGATGCGCGTATAGGCCGGCAAATATCCGAGACTCACTATTCCGCCGACCGCACCCTCGCGGCCAACCAGAATGGTCTCGACGTCGCGGCCGTCCTCGCTGGGAACAAGATAGGAGGCAAGGCTCGCCCCGCACGGGAAGTGGACGGTGTCGACGTCGTCGCCAGGGTTGTAAAGCAGTTCGTCGGAAGCGGCCTCTTCCTGCGCCAGATGCGGCGCAATCAAAGCGAAATCCGCCTCACTGAGCCGCCGCAACAGGTTGTTATTGGGCCGATCACTGCCGTGGGCCGATTTCACCGGCGCAATCATTGTGGCCTCCTCGGTTGCCTCGCATGCGGCTCACACTAGCGCCCCGAGTTCCATAGTTCCGTGCACAAGTGCACAGACAAACGAGCCAGCGATGTGATGGTTTCAGGATGGAACCCGCCGACGGCTGCCCTATGCGCGGGTGAACCGCTGCCTATATTCGCCTTTGCTTTAATTCATGGAACTTTATTGGCGCGACGATGCATGCTTCGAGTAACCGCTTTCCCAACGATGTCCTTGTTGTCGAGGATGACGCGATTATTGCGATGGATTTCGAGGACACCCTTCTGGGTTTCGGCGTGAAGGCGGTCCGTATCGCCGCAAGCGTTACACGTGCGCTTGCCATGATCGACGAACGCCTCCCCGATTTCGCGCTGCTCGACATCGGATTGGTGCAGGAAAAGAGCTTTGCGATCGCCGAGCGGCTGGACGCGCTCGGCATTCCCTTTGCCTTTGTCAGTGGCTATGGCGCCGGTACCGCGTTTCCCGCCGCGTTCTCGCAAAAGCCGAGATTGCCCAAACCTTGCACGTCCGATGCGCTGGAGGCCGTGTTGAAAGGCGGCCTGGTCGGCCGCGTCAGGCGCTGATCGGCCCTCCTGTCAGCTTCCGGCGCTATCCTTGCTTCGGATCGAGCGTCGTCGACCACAGCGCCGCATCGGTGCGGTCGCGCAGGGTCACCGTCATCTGCCCGGTCGAGCCGTCAATTTTGACATGGCCGAAGAACTGCATGTTGTCGGACGGTGACAGGATCACGCCTGAGGGCGCGGCTTTGACGAACTTCACCTCGGGCCCGAAGGTATTGTCGAGTTCGTTCTGCCAGCCCGTTCCGGCATGCAGGGGCCCGGCGACAAATTCCCAGAACGGCGCGAAATCCTGAAACTGCGCCTTGTCGGGATTGTAGAAGTGCGCGGCTGCGTAGTGCACGTCTGCCGTCAGCCACACGGTGTTGGTGATGCCTTTATCCCGGATGAAACGCAGAAGATCGGCAATTTCGAGTTCCCGGCCGCGCGGCTCCCCATCGCCTTGCGCGAACGCCTCCGAACCTTTTTTGTTGGCATAGTCGTCATAGACGATGAGGCTGAGCGGCATGTCGGATGCAATCACCTTCCAGGTGGCGCGCGAATTCATGAGGTTACGCTTGAGCCAGGACAGCTGATCGGGTCCGAGGAAATAGGCGTCGGGGCCGTAAGTGTCTTGCAGGTTCGGTCCGTTGGGGCCGCGATAGCTGCGCTCATCCAGCATGAAGACGTCGAGATGAGGCCCGTAATTGAGGGCGCGGTAGACCCGCCCGGGCTCAATGATGCTTTCGCGCATCGGATACATCTCGTGGAAGGCGCGTGCCGCCCGCGCCGCAAGCAGATTGATGTCGCGCACCTTGTAGGCTGAGGGGAGCACTTTCGAGGCCGACCAGTTGTTGGTGACCTCGTGATCGTCCCACTGCACGAAGATCGGCACCTCGGCGTTGAAGGCGCGCACATTGTCGTCGAGGAAATTGTATTTATGCGCGGCACGGAATTCGTCGGTTGTCTCGGCGACTTTTGCCTTTTCCGGGATGGTGAGGTTTTTCCAGAGCCTGCCGTCGGGCAACTTCACCTCGGCGGAGATGGTGCCGTCGGCATAGATGCTGTCGCCGGAATGAATCAGGAAGTCGGGGCGATGCTTGCGCATGGCGGCAAAGCTCACCATGCCGCCGTCGTCCGGATTGATGCCCCACCCCTGTCCGGCGACATCGCCGCCCCACACGAAACTCACATCGCGGCGCTCAGCGGGCGCGGTGCGAAAGCGGCCGGTTACGGCCTCGCCGGAAATATCTGGATGCGAGAGATCGCGGAATCTGACGCGGTAGAAAACCTCCTGGCCTGCGGGAAGGTTTTCCAGCAGCATCTTTGCGGTGAAATCGCTTTCGGGGAGCGCTGCGATTGGCGGCAGCGCGCGTGCATTGCTGAAAGACTCGGTGGTCGCAACCTCCACCAGCATTTGCGAGGGCCGGTCGGCGCGCGCCCATACCACGCCGCCGTCCACCCCGATATCGCCCGACGCAACGCCGTGGGTGACGGCCGGCCGGTCGGCGGCGCGGGAGAGATGGGGCATTGCCAGCGCGCCGGCAGCACCCGCGGCATATCCGATAAAGTGTCGGCGGGAAATCCCGCGCATCAAGCGTTTCTTCATGCGGACCTTCGGATCGGCCATGCAAACGTGGTCGTAGCGCACGAAGTTTACGAAGACAATATGACGGAGAGATTGCCGTGCGGGCGCATCAAACCATAGGCGTCATCAAATCGGCAGGCCGCGCACAGCCTGCCGACAGGACTTAAAGCTGGTTGATCGATCCTAGCCGGGAGGATTGATATTCGGGTCAATGCCGCCCGGTCTCGAATGATCGTAGATGCTTTCCGGGACCCAGCCATCACCGTGGAAGAAGGGCTCAATCACCGGACCCCGGTTGTAAGCGCCGCGAAAGCCCCTCGTTCGGTAGGCCGGTCCGTAATAGCTCGGTCCGTAGTAGCCCGGACCGTACACGCGCTCGTATTGAGCATAGGCCGGGGCAGCCAGCGTTGTGGCGAGAAGCGCCAGCGCCGGGATCGCAAGCTTCAATCGCATGATCGTCTCCTCATTCAGCCGTGAGGACCAAACTTGACGCAGCAGGGTTCCGTTCCGCTTGCGGCGACCGGTTCCCGCACACCTTAGTGTGAGGTGGGGTAATCCGATCACAGCCTCTAGCTACCCTTGAGACGCGCCACGCCCTGGCCATTGAGTACTAGTCGCAACCGAACGGTCAGGCTGCTTTTCTCGCGCGAGAAAACATACGGGCTGTTAGTCCCGCAGCATTCCATGCGTGGGCCATGGCGATGGCGACCAAAGCGGTACCGAGAGCGCAGACTGCGTACCAACCAGCCATATGCCAGACGAGAACCGCTCCGGCGGAACCAATCGCACCCCCAAGAAACATGCCACCCATGAAGATCGTGTTCAGCCGATTGCGAGCTTCCGGTCGAAGCGCATAGATGACCTGCTGGTTCGACACCAGCGCAGCCTGCTCGCCTAAATCCAGCAGAATGACGCCCGCGATAAGACCCGCGACCGTGCTGACGGCTGCAAAAGTCAGCCACGACGCCAGCATGATAAACGCTCCGGCAGCGATGAGGTCTGCCGGCCCACGACGATCGGCAAACTTTCCGGCTATCGGTGCGAAGAGAATCCCGACCACGCCGGCAATGCCAAACAGCCCAGCTGTCTCAGCACCCAAATGATACCGTGCGCGCAGTTGTAGCGCGAGAATGGTCCAAAAGGCGGTGAAGGAGCCAAACAAGCACGCTTGGATCATTGTGGCGCGCCGCAAGGCCGGCTCGTCGCGCCACAGAGCGATCAAGGATTTCAGCAGTTCGCCGTAGCCCGCGTGTGTCTTGGCCTGACCCTGAGGCAAGGTTGCCGCCAACAAGCAGCCGGTCGCGGTCACCAGCAGCAGGCTGAGCCAATACATGGCGCGCCAACCATAATGATCCGCCACGCTACCAGCGACGACCCGGCCGAGCAGCATACCGCATAATAGCCCGCTCATGACGGTGCCGATGGTCGCGCCGCGCCGGCTCGGTTCGGCCAATTCGGCCGCGAAGGGCACGATCTGTTGCGCCACGCTCGACGTTATTCCAACTAGCGCGGAGATCACGACCAGAGTCCGGGCATCCGGAGCCAAAGCTGCCGCAGCGAGAGAAAAGGCAAACGCCGTCAGCTGAAGCAAGATGAGGCTGCGTCGGTCGACACGGTCGCCCAGCGGCACCAGGAGCAGAAGCCCCACCGCGAAACCGAGCTGTGTGGCCATCGGGACGAGATCAGTTATCCAGACATAACCCGGAAATGCGGCCTCCATGATGCCGAGCATCGGTTGGTTTGAGTACACGGCAGCAACAACCACGCCGCAACCGATCGCCATCACCAGCGTTGTTGCGCGCCCAATGGTGTGAGACATCTCCAACTTCTCCGCGCTTAATCGAGCCTGTAATCTGACCATTGGTCGCTCCCATCAACCGGACTGATGTCGTTACTGTAGAGTCCAGCTTGCCGGCCGCGCTCCTGCACCAAGGCGAGCACCGCGTCGATCGTCGGCGTTGCGACCTTGACGAGGCGGCCCATTTCCTGAACAGCGGTAACGAGTGCATCGATCTCTAGTGATCGGCCTCGCTCGAGATCCTGCAGCATCGAAATTTTGTGGCCGGCGACGGAACCGGCTGCGTTCAGCCGCCTCTCCATCATTTGCTCCGGAATGGTGAGACCGAGCGATGTCGTTATCGCCTGGGCTTCGGCCATCATGGACTTGCATAGGGCGCGGAGACCGGGCTCGGAAGTGACGCGATCGAGGGTCGCAAGGGTCAGAGCGCTGATCGGATTGAAGCAGACATTGCCCCAGAGCTTGAGCCAGATGTTCCAGCGGATTGTATCGCGGATCGGTGCATCGAAGCCCGCCGAAACCAGGGCATCGCGCAGGGCGACGATGCGGTCGGAGGTGGAGCCGTCGGGTTCGCCGATAGTGAAGCGCTTGAACAGACGATGTTCGATCACCCCGGGCGCCACGACCTCGCAGGCGGGATCGACGACGCAGCCGATGGCGCGCTCCGGTCCAATCGCGTTCCATTGCGTGGCGCCGGGATCGACGCTTTCCAAATGATGGCCATCCAGCCGGCCGCGCTCCTTGTAGAAATACCACCAGGGAATGCCGTTCATCGCTGTTAGAACGGCGGTGCGCGGACCGAGGAGCGGAGCGAACGCGCCGGCGCTTGCGTGCGCCTGCTGGGCCTTCAGCGCGCAGATCACGACGTCCTGCGGGCCAAATGCTCTAGCGTCGTCGCTGGCAGGCAAACGTACAGTGCGTGTCTGCCCGTCTTCGATTAGCTTCAGCCCGTGATTCCGAATAGCCGCCAGGTGCGCCCCGCGGGCAATTGCGCAGACCTCGTGGCCCGCCAAGGCGAGTTTCCCGGCCAGGTAGCCGCCGATCGCCCCGGCGCCGAAGATGCAGATTTTCATGGTCCATTCCTTTCCTTCATCACCCAGGACAAGATGGCTCCTACCGATTTTGGTGATAAGCTGGAGTTTTCGGGAGATATTCTCCCGATTTTTGATAGAATGGGTGCGTGGACAAGCTCGCTGCGATGCGCGTGTTCGTTAAGATTGCGGAAGCTGGGAGCCTGTCGGCGGCTGGCCGCCAGCTTGGGCTGTCCCTCAACTCCGTAAGCCGTCAGCTTATCGCGCTTGAGGAAATGCTCGGAACGACACTCGTCGAGCGGACAACGCGCCACCTCTTCTTGACCGAGGCCGGCCGCCAATACCAGGAGCGGGCGAAGGAAATTTTGGAGGAGGTCGCCGAGGCGGAACGTGGCCTGATGGCACAGACGGGGGTGGCGTCCGGCCGGCTATATGTGAGTACTCCGTCGCTGCTTGGTCGCACGCGTTTGTCGCCGATGCTACCCACCTTCCTCGCGGAACAAACCCAGGTTTCGATCGATTTGATGCTGGCGGATCGTCCGATACGTCTTGCCGAGGAAGGTATCGATGTTGCTCTTCGGGTTGGACCGCTGGAAGACTCAGGCCTGATTGCCCGCAGGCTCGACGACATCCAACTCGTAGTCTGCGCTGCGCCGGATTATCTTCGCCGCCGCGGTGAGCCGGCGACGCCAGACGATCTAACTGAGCAGGACTGTCTGGGCTTCGGTGACGTACCAGGCGTGGCGGAATGGACCTTCCAGGACGGCGCAGCACGACGTGCCGTGCGCATTTCGACGCGGCTTTGCGCCAATGACCTCGATGCGTTGGTCCGTGCCGCCTTGGCAGGCGTCGGGCTCGTCCGGGTACCATCCTGGCAAGTTGCCCATTTTCTTGCCGACGGCCGGTTGCAGATTGTGCTTGAGGCTTATCAGCGCCCGCCCACACCGTTGAGTATATTGACGCTGCGCAACCGGTTGCGGCTGCCAAAGGTACGCGCCTTTGTAGACTTTCTGCAGCGACACTGGATGCATCCGCCACCACTTCCCTAGAGTTTTTCAGGCGGAAGTTTACGACGACAGGTGCATTCGCCAGGTCGCGTTATTCGGGAAGCTTGCTCAGGTCCCGGTCACGCGCAGCGCCGCGCTTGCCCGCTGCAGGTTCTGCGGCAGGTTCGTGAGCAGCGCCTTCCGATCGGCCACCGCATGATGGAACTGGCCCAGTGCGATGTTGAAGGAGGCCAAGGCTCCCTCTTCGATCGCGCCTTGTTCGAAACCGTGCAGCGTATCGCGCAATATGTCATCTGCTTCCGCCTGCATCCGGTCGAGCTCTTCGACTGAATCGCTGTGGCGTGCGGCGGCGATCATTTCGAAAAGCCGTTCGCGAAGCGTTGAATTGTTGCTGCGCTCGTCCTTCTTCAGGTGGCCGGCAAACCATGCGCCGATCGAGCCCATCGCCGACAGCCCCATCAGGCTCCACCAGATGATATCGCTGTAGCGGTCCAGGAAGGTTTTTTCCTCGCCGTCGACAAAAGCCGCCGCCCCGGGATGCACGGGAATGAACGCATCCTTGTCGGTATCGGGCGTCTCGATTTTTGCCGCCAGCGGAAATTCCGACATCACCGTCTGCCGGATGGCGAATAGCTGTCGCGTGAACGCGGCAACCGTGATGTCGGAGAGATCCTTGCGCGCGACAAAGTGGTGCGCGAAGCTGATGGTCTTGACCTCTTCTTCAGGACGATTGGGCGAGCCGCCAAAGGCGCCGGCCGGAATTTCCGAAGCTTCATACATCGGGTGATTCTGAGCGATCGCTTCCGCCGAATCGATCGCCAGGAAAGTCGGCCCGCGGCCATCGCGGGTCGAAGCCGCGATCGCCTCGGCCGTGATCTTGCTGTTGACCGGACCCGCGGCGAGATAGGCGTCCGCCTTCTGGCTGCGGATCGCATCGGCCGCCTCATTGATCGGAAACTGGACGACCTCGACCTTGCTCGGGTCAATGCCATATTGTTTCAGGATCACCTTGAGCAGATCGACATTGGCAGGCGTACGGCCGACAACGCCGATACGGCGTCCGGCAAGCTGCGCAATCTTGGTGATCTTGGCGCCGGCCTTCTTGCCCTTCATGGCGGGTGGCACCCACAACACCGCGACGTTCTTGCGCAGCGTCGCCACCGCCTGCACGCTTTTCGGCACATTGAGATCGCCGCGAACAATAGCGAGCTCGGCCTTGCCGTCGGCAATGATCTGCGCGCTCGCGGTGGCGCCCTCGGTCTGGATCGGCCGCAAGCGGATCTGGCTGTGGGTTTGCGCGAATGCCTGGCTCAGCGCCTGAACGACCTTGAGGTCGTCGCTGTTGGCAGGGCCAACCGCGATCCGCAGGACCACGGGTCGCATCGAAAGGTGATAGCCCGCCGCCAATAGGCCGATGATGGCGAGGATGCCTGCCAGCACGACAAACACGACGTTTCGCCGCGCGAAAGAGGGCTGCGAGGCCGTCGTTGGCGGCTCATCCGGGCTTGCCGGCTCCGTGTCGAGACCGCTTGCCATCGATCTGGAAAAGTTCAGGTCCAAAGGGGGCTGCCCATCCGCTTAGAGCGCTGTTCTAGCAAATCTCACGCCGTTCCCTGAGTTACTTCGCCGTCATGGTTACCCCGACACTTGGGGGCGCGACGGGCGGGCCGCAAGGCCCGGTTCATGACCTCATCTCCTTGTTGGCACAAGATCTTTTCGAAAACTTGGCCCCCATTTTTGCGGATCATGTTGGGCCAATCGGTGTTAAATAGCTGTCGGTTCAACAAGGGAGGCCGTCGTGAGCGAGCGATTGTCGACGGAGGCGCGGAAATCGGCGCTGAAGGGCTTGCCGGGGTGGAAAGAGGTTGTGGGGCGCGAAGCGATCGAGCGAACCTTTGTATTCAGGGATTTCAACGAGGCCTTCGGCTTCATGAGCCGCGCGGCGCTGGTGGCTGAAAAGAACGACCATCACCCGGAATGGCGCAACGTTTACAAAACGGTCGAGGTGGTTCTCGCCACCCATGACGCCAATGGTGTGACCGCGCGCGACGTCGAGCTTGCGAAGGCCATGAACGCAATCGCCGCCCAGCTCGGGATTTGATCGGATCGTTCTGCGTAATCTTGCGGGAGCGGCGCGACATCCCCAGCTAGTTGCCGACAGAGGGATCGCGGAGCTCGGGGCGATGATTTCGGAACAAACGACCGGATTTGAGCCGGCCGACAACCTGGCCAAGGATCGCGAAAGCGTCCGCAGGCGCTTCTGGGCCAAGTTCAAGCGGGTCGCGGCGGGTCTACCCTTCGCGGAGGATTTGCTC
>Ga0210394_10004062_pt1 | contig 17458 bp, 16 predicted proteins | sample IncBWC12MmetaG_FD_160121 | JGI IMG/M metagenome (GOLD analysis project Ga0210394, IMG submission 160121) | Forest soil microbial communities from Barre Woods Harvard Forest LTER site, Petersham, Massachusetts, United States - Inc-BW-C-12-M | ecosystem: Environmental > Terrestrial > Soil >... | reverse complement strand
AGCCACGCCAATCAAACCCTACGGCCCCGCCATTAAAGACCCGTAAAGGTTAAGCCGTTTCGGATAGAAGCCGTGGCGAACCGTCAGATGGCATCGACGACGCGGCTCGTGCCGCAACGTCAGTGCGCCTGCCCTGACACGCTGGCAACATTCTGCTAACCATAATGGCCGTTGCCAAATTTGACATGCTGCACGCCATGATCTTCCGCCCTGTCGCCCTGCCTGTCGTCGTTTGCGTGTCGTTGCTTGCAGCCTGTAGCGGCAGCGATCGCATGACGTTGAGCGGCGGATCGGACAGCCCGCCCGCCGCCAATCCCGCCGCAGGGCCTTCGGCCAAGCCGCCGCCGGTCAACCTCGCCGGCCGATGGACGCTTTCGGCCACCGGCTCGACATCGTGCGGGATGACGTTTGGCGCCAATAACCCGGACGCCACCGAAGGCTCCATCGCGCCCGGCGGAGGATGCCCGTTCAATTTCTTCACCAGCCGAAAGTGGAGCTATACCGAGGCGGGCCTCACGCTGCGCGATCACAACGCGCAGGCGCTGGCGCAACTGCTGCCCGCTGGACCCAATCGCTTCGAAGGCAAGACCGGTTCCGGCCAGGAGATCGTGCTGTCGCGCTGAATTCCCTGGCCGCCGGCGCCATTCTCTATCGCGCGATCCTCAGTGAATTTCCGCCGAGCGCTTCAGCGCGTCCGTCAGCTTGGCAAGGCTGAAGTCCTTGGCTCGCGCGATTTCCAGGATCGGCGTCTCGCGCCGGCCGCAGAGTTCGGCGGCATCCGGGATTTTCGCAGCGATATCGGCCGGAACCACGATTGCGCCATGCTGGTCGGCATGGATGAGATCATCCGAACGCACCGTCATTCCGGCAACACGCACCTCGCCGCCGAAGGCCTCCGCATGAACCCAGGCGTGCGACGGACCGATCGATCCGGCGAGTGCCTGAAATCCCGGCGCCCATTGCGGGATATCGCGGATCGAGCCGTCGGTAATGACGCCGAGGCAACCGAGCGCCTTGTGCACGTTGCTTTGCACCTCGCCCCAGAACGCACCGTAGCCGACGTCGGGGCCGTCGATATCCTGGATCACCGTAATGCGCGGGCCCAAGCCCGTTCCCATATATTCGTAATAGGCGATCCGCCGTCTCGCCTGCTCGTCGGGGGGAAGCGACGATTTGAGCACGGAGCGAATGGTGACGGTGCGGGCATAGCCGACCATCGGCGGCAGATTTGGGAACGGACACACCAACGGCTTGCTCGTATAGCCGATCAGGCGGCGTTCCGGCGCAACGATCTCCATCGCATTGCAGATCGTAGGCGTATCATAGCGCGCCAATGCCTCAAGCAAGGCGGCGGGCAGCGGCGCGGAAGCGGGATTCGTCACGGTGTTGTCTCCGGAATTTTTGGGCGGATCTTGATCATCAGCCATATAGCCGACCGGCACGGGATCGGCAAAAGCGTAATGCGGCTCTTTGGCTAACAATGTCGTTGGCAGCGCGGATCGTTTCGAAAGGGTATATCGAGAGGTCAGTTCAGGCGGGCCGGCCGGTCATCCTGATCCACCTCGGAAATCGTCGAGACGAAGGGCGATGCCGGCTCTGTCGGGATGGCCGGAGATTGCGCAGCGGCGGTTTGCGCAGCCGCCTTGCGCTGGTGGTTGCGGTAGGATTTCCACCCGACGGGCAGGCTGAGCAGATAAAGCACCGTGCAGACGGAAAGGATATACCAGGGATAGCCGATCAGAAGCGCGATGAAGAAGACCACCGAGACGAAGACCGGCAGCACCATCTCCGGCGGCACGCGCATGCGCACCGTCTTGCCCGAGAACACCGGCAGGCGCGAGACCATCAAAAAGCCGATCACAAACGTATAGACTGCGGTCACCGCGGCCGGCGGCTTGGGCAGTCCGAGGAACGCCAGATAGATCGGGAGCAATACCGCGATCGCGCCCGCGGGCGCCGGAACGCCGGTGAAATAATTGGCCGCATAGGCCGGCTTGTTGGGATCGTCCATCGTCGCGTTGAAACGCGCCAGCCTCAACCCGCCGCTGATCGCGAAAACCATCGCGGCGATCCAGCCGCCATTGTTGAGCTCCCGCAACTGCCAGAAATAAAGGATCAGACCCGGCGCGACGCCGAAATTGACGAAGTCGGCCAGACTGTCGAGTTCGGCGCCGAACTTCGACTGGCCCTTGATCATGCGCGCGACGCGCCCATCGATGCCGTCGAGGACGGCGGCAAACACGATCGCAGCCACCGCCAATTCCATGCGCCCTTCGGTCGACAGACGGATCGCGGTCAAGCCGGCGCAGATCGCCAGCAGCGTGATGAAATTGGGCACCAGCATGCGCACCGGAATCGGTCGAAACCGCCGGCGGCGCAATTCGGGGTTTTGAGGATCGAACGGCGTCACTTAACATATATAGCAAACGCCGACCGGCTTCGCCATTGCGGACCACCATTTGGGCCGCGGGCGCCCGAATGGTTAATCGCCGCGGTAGGTCCGGCCCTGATCGCTCAGCCTGAAATCGGCCAGAATGGTCTCGCCGGCGACAGCGGTCTGGCCTTCCGCCACCAGAGGACTTGTCCCCTCCGGCAGAAAGACGTCGAGACGCGAGCCGAAACGGATCAGGCCAAAGCGTTCACCCGCACCGATCGTCTGCCCCTCCCGCACGAACGAGACGATACGCCGCGCCACAAGGCCCGCGATCTGGATCACGCCGATACGTCCATTCGTCGTCGAGATGACAAGCGAATTGCGTTCGTTGTCTTCGCTCGCTTTATCGAGTTCGGCATTGATGAACGTGCCCGGCCGGTAGGCGATGCGCTCGATTCGCCCGGCGACCGGACTGCGATTCACATGGCAATTGAACACGCTCATGAAGATCGAGATGCGCGGCAGCGGCCTGTCGCCGAGCCCGAGTTCGGCCGGCGGCAACACCTTCGTGATCATCGAAATGCGTCCGTCGGCCGGCGCCACCACAATGCCCTCCCGCACCGGTGTTACGCGCACCGGATCGCGGAAGAACAGCGCGCACCAGACCGTCAGAACGGTGCCTAGCCATCCAAGCGGCGTCCATATCCAGAACAGGATCAGGCTTGCGAGCGCAAAGCCGCCGATAAAGGGATAGCCCTCCGGATGAATGGGCGGAATCTGCGCGCGAATGGAATTAGCGATCGACATCAATGTTCACAATGACTTTTCCCCTCTCCCCTTGTGGGAGAGGGTGGCGCGTCGCGAAGCAGCGCGCCGGGAGAGGGGTTCGTGGCCGCGATCATGATCGCTTCGAGTACCGCAGCGGTATTGCTTAGCACTTCATTATTCCAGAACCGCAGAATGCGAAACCCCTGATCTTCGAGCCATCGGGCGCGACGTTGATCGCTTTCGCTATCGGCGTGCTGGCCGCCGTCTACCACAAGGGGAGAGGGGATCGTCCCCGGGCACCTATTCCGCCGCGGCCGGAGCGATCAGCGTGTCGTCGACCGGTGGCGGCGCACGGTTCGGCGCTTCGTTCTCGTCGGCAATCCGCGCGAGTTTTTCGCGGGCTTCCTGAGCCTCACGCTGCCGGTTCCACATACTGGCATAAAGTCCGCCGGTTGCCAAAAGTTGGCCATGGGTACCGCGCTCGGCGATGCGGCCCTGATCGAGCACGATGATTTCGTCGGCCGCCACGATCGTGGAAAGCCTGTGGGCGATCACAAGCGAGGTGCGGTTGCGCGACACCCGTTCCAGCGCGTCCTGGATTTCCTGCTCGGTGTGGCTATCGAGCGCGGAGGTGGCTTCGTCAAGCACCAGGATCGGCGGAGCCTTCAAAACGGTTCGCGCAATCGCCACGCGCTGCTTCTCGCCGCCCGACAATTTCAGGCCCCTCTCGCCGACCTGGGTCTCATAGCCCTTCGGCGACATCCGGATGAAACCATCGATTTGCGCCAGACGCGCCGCTTCCTCGACTTCCTCATCGCTCGCATCCCAGCGGCCGTAGCGGATATTGTAGCGGATCGTGTCGTTGAACAGCACGGTGTCCTGCGGCACCATTCCGATGGAGGCGCGCAACGAGGCCTGCGTGACATTGCGGATATCCTGACCGTCGATCAGGATCCTGCCGCTTGAAACGTCATAAAGGCGGAACAAAAGCCGCGAGATCGTCGATTTGCCGGCACCCGACGGTCCGACGATCGCGACCGTCTTGCCGGCCGGCACCTCGAAACTCAGACCCTTGAGTATCTGACGGTCGGGCTCGTAGGCGAACTGCACGTTGTCGAAACGCACATTGCCTGACGTCACGACCAACGGCGAGGCTCCCGCGACATCCGTGATTTCGGGATCGCGCGACAGCACGTTGAACATCTTTTCGATGTCGATGATCGCCTGTTTGATCTCGCGATAGACCATGCCCATGAAATTGAGCGGCTGGTAAAGCTGAATCATCATGGCGTTGATCATGACGAAATCGCCGACCGTGTTGTGCCCGCTGCGTACGCCGAGCGCGCACATCATCATCGAGGCCGTGAGCCCTGCGGTGAAGATGATGGTCTGGCCGGTGTTGAGGACGGCGAGCGAGGTATAGGCTTTTACGCTGGCCTGCTCGTAACGCTCCATCGAGCGGTCGTACCGCGACGCTTCGCGTTCCTCGGCGCTGAAATATTTCACCGTCTCGTAGTTCAGGAGCGAGTCGATGGCCTTGGTATTCGCCTCCGTGTCGGAATCGTTCATCTTGCGGCGAATTCCGATCCGCCACTCGGTCGCGATGTAGGTGTAATACATATAGATCACGACCGTGATCAGGGTGGCCAGGACGTAGCGCCAGTCGAACTTCCACAGCAGCACCGCCATCAACAGCCCAACCTCGACGATGGTCGGAACGAGCTGCAGGATCACCATGCGCACGATGGTCTCGATGCCGTTGCGGCCGCGCTCCAGCACGCGCGTCAATCCACCGGTCTTGCGTTCCAGATGGAAGCGCAACGACAGCTCGTGCATATGAACGAAAGTGAGATAGGCGAGCTTGCGCACCGCATGCATGGCGACGCGCGCGAAAATTCCGTCGCGCCACTGGGTGAACATCCCCATCAGCACGCGCAAGCCGCCATAGCCGAGCGTCATGATCAGTGGCGAGGCGATGAGCCACAGCACCCAGTTCGAGGCTTGCACCGGCGCTGAGTCCGCGCCGGTCAAGGCATCGGTCGCCCATTTGAAGGTGAACGGCACGGCAAGCGTCGCAAGCTTGGCCACCAGCAACAGCACCACCGACCAGACAACGCGCATCTTCAGGTCGGCGCGGTCGCCCGGCCAGATATAGGGCCACAGATGCGCCAGTGTTCCGGCCAGGGTCGCCTGTCCGAAGGCTCCGTCGGGAGATGGCGCCGGGAGAGCCCCTTCGGCCGAATCAAGATGCGCCATCGAGCCAGGCCCAGTTCGGCATGGCGCGCCGATGCGGCGCGCGCTTTTTCAGATCTTCATGCATTCGGCCAGTCATATAGAGCGTTTAGCCGCTGCGTACAGCCTCGTTGGCGCCAATTCTTTCGCCATCTACCGGCTTTGTCGGAATTTTATTTGCCGAGCGAATCCGTTAGGGTTTGACTGCTTTACGCTGCAATGCCACATGACCGATATGAGCAAGATCAAAACTGTCTGTGTCTATTGCGGCTCCGGCCCAGGCACCAATCCCCGCTTCATCGAATCCGCGACAGCCTTGGGCAAGGCCCTTGCCAAAAGCGGCATTCGCCTTGTCTATGGCGGCGGCTCCGTCGGCATGATGGGTGCCGTGGCAAGCGCCGTGCTCGATCACGGCGGCAAGGTTACGGGGATCATTCCGGACTTTCTGACCACCAAGGAAAACGCCCTCAAGGACGTGCAGGAACTGATCGTCACGCCGGACATGCATGAACGCAAACGGCTGATGTTCGAGCATTCGGATGCCTTCGTCGCCCTGCCCGGCGGCATCGGTACGCTTGAGGAACTCGTGGAACAATTGACCTGGCAACAGTTGGGGCGCCACACAAAGCCGGTGCTGCTTGCGAATATCGACGGCTTCTGGGAGCCGCTGCTTGCGCTGCTTGCACATATGCGCGCCACCCAATTCATCCGGGCCAATCTCTCGATCGAAATCCTCAAGGCCGAACGGGTCGAGGACATCCTGCCGCGGCTGCAAGCGGCCGCCGCGAGCGCGCCTGAAGGCAGCAGCGAAATGGCGCCCGAAATCGCCAGGCGGCTCTGAGCACCCTGGCCTCACCTTTCAGTCCTGCGGAAAGGTCACCGCTTCGACGCGGTTGCCATCGGGATCGCGGATGAACGCCGCATAATATTTGACGCGATCATGCGGACGCAGACCCGGCGCGCCGTCCGAACTGCCGCCGGCGCCAAGCGCTGCGGCGTGGAAGGCGTCGACCTGACTGGTTGACTTCGCCCGAAGGCAGATATGGCAGCCGCTCTCCGGCGCAACTGAAGCCATGCCGGACCGCAGATTGATCCAGAATTCGGAATAGCTTTTGCCGAAGCCGACTGTCCCGGGCCGCGTCACAAGTCGTGCAAGGCCGAGCGGCGCCAGCGTCTGTTCATAAAAGCGCGCGGAGCGTCCGAGGTCGGTGACGCCGACGGAGATATGGTCGATCATTTAAACATGTCCCCCAAATGTCATTCCGGGATGGTCCGCAGGACCAGACCCGGAATCTCGAGATTCCGGGTTCGATGCTGCGCATCGCCCCGGAATGACATCTCAATTACTCACGCCGGCGCGCCCGATTTCACCAGCTTGTAGATCACCGAATCCATCAGCGCCTGGAACGAGGCGTCGATGATGTTGGGCGACACCCCGATCGTGCTCCAGCTTTGACCCTTCTCGTCCGCGCTTTCGATCAAAACCCGCGTCACGGCCTCGGTGCCCCCATTGAGGATACGCACGCGGTAGTCGATCAGCCTGAGACCCTCGATGAACTTCTGGTATTTGCCGAGATCCTTGCGCAACGCCACATCGAGCGCATTGACCGGACCGTTGCCCTCGGCCGCCGAAATCAGCTTTTCGCCATCGACATCGACCTTCACCACGGCCATCGCCACCGTGACCCGCCGGCCGTTGGCGTTGTAGCGCTGCTCGACATTGACGTCGAATTGCTCGACGAGGAAATAGTCGGGAACCCGGCCGAGCATCCGGCGCGCCAAAAGCTCGAACGACGCACCGGCCGATTCATAGGCATAGCCCGCCGCCTCGCGCTCCTTCAATTCCTCGACCAGACGCGCGAGCCTCGGATCGTTCTTGTCATAAACGATGCCGGCGCGATCGAGTTCAGCCATGACATTCGAACGGCCGGCCTGATCGGAGACCAGGACCTTGCGATGATTGCCGACCGCCTCGGGCGGAACGTGTTCGTAGGTGTGCGGATCCTTCAGGACGGCGGAGGCGTGAATGCCGGTCTTGGTCACGAACGCGCTTTCGCCGACATAGGGAGCGTGGCGGTTCGGCGCGCGGTTGAGCATGTCGTCGAGCGTGCGCGACACCGTCATCAAGGTCGCCATCTTGGCATCGGTCACGCCGATCTCGAAGCGATCGGAAAATTCCGCCTTGAGCCGCAACGTCGGGATCAGCGAGCACAGATTGGCGTTGCCGCAGCGTTCGCCGAGGCCATTGAGCGTGCCCTGAATCTGCCGCGCGCCGGCCCGCACCGCGGCCAGAGAATTGGCAACCGCCTGCTCGGTGTCGTTATGGGCGTGAATACCGAGGTGATCGCCCGGAATGTGCTTGATCACTTCGCCGACGATGGCCTCGACCTCATGCGGCATCGTTCCGCCATTGGTGTCGCACAACACCACCCAGCGGGCGCCGGAATCATAGGCGGTTTTCGCGCAGGCCAGCGCAAAGGCAGCGTCCTCCTTGTAGCCATCGAAGAAATGCTCGCAATCGAGCATCACCTCCCGGCCGGCCTGCTTCGCAGCTTTCACACTGTCGCTGATGGAGGCGAGGTTTTCCTCAGCCGTCGTCGCCAGCGCCACGCGCACCTGATAGGCCGACGATTTGGCGACGAAGCAGATCGCGTCCGCCTTGGCATCCAATAGCGCCACCAGCCCCGGATCGTTCGAGGTGGAACGGCCGGGCCGGCGCGTCATGCCAAAGGCGGTGAAGCGCGCGTGGCCGAGTTTCGGCTTCTCGCCAAAAAACTCGGTATCGGTGGGATTGGCCCCCGGATAGCCGCCCTCGACATAGTCGATGCCGAGCTCGTCGAGCATCTTCGCAATCAGCCGCTTGTCATGCAGCGTGAAGTCGACGCCGTTGGTCTGCGCACCGTCGCGCAGCGTGGTGTCGAACAGATAGAGGCGTTCGCTAGTCACGTCGAGTCTCCCGATTCGGGGACGTCTCCAAGCGGCTTCTGCATGGTGGTGTTAGCAAGCCATTCGCCGTTGAGCGAGACCGTATTGCGCTGCTTCGCCTCATATCCGCGCTTTAAGAAGAACTCGGCGGCATTGTCGCTGGCATCGACCGTGAGGCTCGAGGCACCACGGCTGCCGGCGAGCTTCTCCAGCGCCTCGCACAGCGTCGAGGCCACGCCCTGCCCGACCGCAGTAGGATGCACGTAGAGCAAATCGATGTGGTCCTTGCCTTTCAGGGACGCAAAGCCGACCGGCGAGCCTTCAAGCGTAGCGACCAGCGTGAGTTCGGAAGCCAGACGCTTGCCGAATTCGGCCTCGTCGTCGGCCACAGCCAGCCAAGCCTCCTGCTGCGCCTCGCTATAGTCGTCCCCGGTCAGCCCTTCGATGCTGGCGGCGAAAATTGCCGCAAGTACGGGCGCATCCTCCGCCAGATAGGGCCGCAGCGCGGGCGCCCCGGGACGGTTCATCGCGCGACCTCCCAGGTGGTGCCTTCCTTGGAATCCTTGATGACGACGCCCATCGCCGCGAGTTCATCGCGGATGCGATCGGATTCCTTGAAATCCTTGCGCGCGCGGGCCGCGGTGCGGGCAGCGATGAGCGCATCGACAACGTCCTTGTTCACGAGGACTGCTTTAGGATTACTTTCGAGGTATTCCCGCTTCGTCTTACCGAGTAATCCGAGCAGCATCGCCGAAACCTTGAGCGTCCGCTTGATTTTGATCTGCGCAAGTCCCGAAGTCCCTATTCGGCTTGATGCAATCGCGTGCAGACGCGTGATCACGCCTGAGGTGTTGAGGTCATCGCTCAACAGCGAAACGACGTCGTCATCGGCCTCGCCCAGTGCCCGCGTGTCATCTCCGATGACATCGTACCAAGAATCGATAACTCTCTTGCTTTCCTCCAACCCCTTTAACGTCCAGTCGATTGGCGAGCGGTAATGCGTCTTCAACATGTTGAGACGCAGGACCTCGCCCGGCCAATCTGCCAGCTGCTCATGAATCGTGACGAAGTTGCCGAGGCTCTTCGACATCTTCGCGCCTTCGACTTCAAGGAAGCCGTTGTGCATCCAGTAGTTCGCCATCGTAGCCGTGCCGTGCGCGCAGCGCGATTGCGCGATCTCGTTTTCGTGGTGCGGAAAGATCAAATCGAGACCGCCGCCATGAATATCGAATACATTGCCGAGATAGGCGGCACTCATCGCTGAGCACTCGATATGCCAGCCCGGACGCCCCCTGCCCCACGGGCTGTCCCAGCCGGGTTCGTTCTCGGAAGATTGCTTCCACAGCACGAAGTCGGCAGGGTTTCTCTTGTGGGCGTCAACGGCTACGCGCGCGCCGGCCAACTGCTCATCAAGCTTGCGGCCCGACAGCGCGCCATAATCCGGCATTGACTGCACATCGAACAGAACTTCACCTGCAGCTTCATAGGCATGGCCGCGCGTGATCAACTGCTTGATCAACGTGACCATGTCGGCCTTGCCGTCGGCGCGTGGCAGCACGAAATCGGTCGCGCGCGGCTCAAACGTCGGTGGCAAGCTTCCGAGCCCTGCGACGTCGGCATGGAATTGATTGGCGGTCTCTTCGGTGACTTTCCGGATCGCTTCGTTCAGCGGCAGACCGGGAAAGTCGCGCGCGGCGCGGTCGTTGATCTTGTCGTCGACGTCGGTGATGTTGCGGACGTAGGTGACGTGATCTTCGCCATAGCGATGCCGCAGCAACCGAAACAGAACGTCGAACACGATGACCGGGCGCGCATTGCCGATATGGGCGAAGTCATAGACCGTCGGCCCGCACACATACATGCGCACGTTGTTGGGATCGAGCGGCGTAAAGACGCGCTTTTCGCGGGTCAGCGTATCGTAAAGGCGTAATTCCATGGAAATCCCGTAACCTTCCGGCCGGGCGTCCAATGATCTCGTGTGAGAAAAGACGGCCTCAGCCAGCGAATCGCTAGCTCATAATCTCGCGGCAAATGCCACAGATGGCGAGAAAACCGTACATCGAACTACCATGGCCAGCCAAAAGGATGACGTCAAGAGGCGGCGCTGCGGGCCTCAGAAAAGCCCGTTTGGGCCACCAAGTCATCGAGCGGCGCAGGGTTAATCATTATTTACATTTCGCGCCTATGCTTTGCCCAAGGCGATCCCTCCTCTCAGCGGTGCAGTATGCGATCCATTTCAGCGCTTTTGGCCTGCTTGTCCCTCCTTGCGGGCTCGGCAGCATGGGCAGACAGCCGGGTTTTCATCATTTCCAACCAGGCGGACGGCTACGGGGTCGACCAGTGCCTCGCCAAGGGCGAAAAATGCGGGGCCCACGCCGCCCAGTCCTATTGTCAGTCGCGGAATTTCGCCCAAGCCACCTCCTACCGGCGGGTCGACCCCGACGAAATCACCGGCTCGGTGCCGAAGGCCGGCGAAAATTGTGGCCGTTCGGGTTGCAGCGAATACGTTGCCATTACCTGCCAGCGCTGAAACGGGCCATTGAGGGGCCGCCCGGTTCCCCGCCACAACCGCGCCCCGGAAACGACGTGACGCCGCCCCGAGAAGCGGGTAAGGGAAGCCGTAAAATTCTCACGTCGGCGGCGTTCGGCCGCAGTCTCCGGCGTTGCCAAGGTCCACCCGGAGTTGCCTTTAATGGCGAGACCAGAAGTTGCCCTTAATGGCGGGACATGCCTGAAGAATTGACCACTCTTTATAGAACGCTGTTCGCTTGCGCGACGCTCGTTGCCGCCGTCGCGCTCGGCGCAGGCGCCCGCGCGCAGGTCAATGCGCCGCCCCCTCCCGGCGCCGCGGCCAATCCGATGTGCCCGCGGCTTGAGGCCCAGTTGGCAACCATCGATCGCGGCGGCGGCGATCCGGTCAAGGACGAGCAGATCCGCCGTTATCAGGATGCCGCCTCCAAGCAGCAGGCGGAATTGGACCGCGTCGCCTCTCAGGCCAAGCGAATGGGCTGCGACAGCTCGGGCTTTTTCTCGTTGTTCAATGGCCAGTCCGCGCAATGCGGCCCGGTGAACAACCAGATTCAGCAGATGCGCGCCAACCTCGATCAGATCACGACCAGCCTCGAGCGCCTGCGCAGCGGCGGCCTCGGCGGCAGCGAACGCGAAAGCCAGTGGCGTTCGGTTCTTCTGGCGCTGGCGCAGAACAATTGCGGCCCGCAATACGCCGCTGCCTTGCAGCAGCAGCAGCAGGGGCCCGGCAACTTCCTCAACAACCTGTTCGGCAACAATAGTCCAAGCGCGCCACCCAGCGACGTCGGTCCGCAATCCGGCACCTATCGCACGGTCTGCGTCCGCTCCTGCGACGGTGGTTATTTTCCGATTTCGTTTGCCACCGTGCCCGGCCGTTTTCCCGATGACGAAAAAACCTGCAAGGCGCTTTGCCCGGCGACCGAAGCCAACCTCTATGCCTATCGCAATCCCGGCGAAGACATGAACCAGGCGGTATCGATCGGCGGCCAACCCTACACGTCCTCGCCGAATGCCTTCCGCTTCCGTCAGGAGTTCAATCCGTCCTGCGCATGCAAGGCCGCCGGACAGACCTGGTCCGATGCACTGAAGACCATCGACGACAAGGCCGCCGCCGAGCAGCAAGGCGACATCATTGTCACCGAAGAGAGCGCCAAGAAGATGTCGCGGCCGCAGCAGACCAAAGCGACGCCGCCCGCCAAGAAGGGCAGCGTGGCCACAGCTCCTGATCCGGCAGCAACGCCTGCGGCAGGCGCGCCGGCGACGACTTCCGATGCATCTTCCGACAACAAGCCGATCCGTTCGGTGGGGCCGACGTTCATCCCGCCGCGCCAGTAGTTCAATTACACTAATCATCAAAACGCATCGGCCGATCCGCGGCCCGCGCGTGGCACGCTTGTTCCGTCGGGCTCGGACAACGGCCTGCCGTCGTCACGAAATCGATTGGTGATGGGATAGCGGCGATCGCGGCCGAAATTGCGGCGCGTCACCTTAACCCCGGGCGCAGCTTGCCTGCGCTTGTATTCGGCGATGTTGAGCAGGCGGTCGATCCGCGTCACCACCTCACGATCGAAACCCGCCGCAATAATCGTCGCCAACGGCTCCTCGCGCTCGACCAGACGTTCGAGGATCGCGTCGAGCGTGTCGTAAGGCGGCAGCGTATCCTGGTCGGTCTGGTTTTCGCGCAGCTCCGCGGTCGGCGGCCGCGTGATGATGTTGGGCGGAATCACTTCGCCTGAAGGTCCCAGCGCGCCGTTCGGCTTCCAGGCGTTGCGCAAAGCCGACAACCGGAAAACTTCGGTCTTGTAGAGATCCTTGATCGGGTTGAAGCCGCCGTTCATATCGCCGTAAAGCGTGGCGTAGCCGACCGACATCTCGGACTTGTTGCCGGTCGTGACGACCATCGCGCCGGTCTTGTTGGAAATCGCCATCAGAAGCGTGCCGCGGGTGCGCGCCTGCAGATTTTCTTCCGTGATGTCGCGCAGCAGCCCGACGAAAGTCTCCGACAGGATTTCCTCAAAGCCGTGGACGGCTTTGGCGATCGGCAACACCTCGTAGCGGAAGCCGAGATTCTTCGCAAGTTTGTCGGCATCGTCGAGCGAGACTTGCGCGGTGAAGCGAAACGGCAGCATGACGCCGCGGACGCGGTCGGCGCCGAGCGCATCGACCGCGATCGCCGCGCACAGCGCCGAGTCGATGCCGCCGGATACGCCTAACAACACGCCGGGAAATCCGTTCTTGCCGACATAGTCGCGCAAACCGAGCACGCAAGCGGCATAATCGGCCTTGTCGTCCTCGATGACCGGCGCAACCGGCCCGGCACAGCGCCAGCCGGTCTCGCTTCTGGTCCAGCGCAACGTCGTGATGTATTCCTCAAACGCCGGCAACTGCGCCGCGACGGAAAGATCGGCGTTGAGCGCGAACGAAGCGCCGTCGAAAACCAGTTCGTCCTGGCCGCCAACCTGGTTGAGATAGATCAGCGGAAGCCCGCTCTCGGTGACCCGCGCCACTGAAATCGACAGGCGGACATCGTTCTTGTCGCGCGCATAGGGCGAGCCGTTCGGCACCACGAGAATTTCGGCGCCGGTCTCGGCGAGACATTCGACTACATTTTCGTAGTCTTCCGACTCTTCCAGCCAGGTATCCTCGCAGATGGGAACGCCGACCCGGACGCCGCGAATGGTCACCGGGCCTGAGACGGGTCCGCGCGCGAACACGCGCTTTTCATCGAACACGCCATAGTTCGGCAGGTTGCACTTGAAACGAAGTCCTGCGACGCGGCCCTCGTCGAGAAGGGCGCAGCCGTTATACAGCTTGCCGTCCTCGACCCAGGGCGTGCCGACCAGCACGGCCGGTCCGCCGTCGGCGGTCTCCAGCGCGAGTTCCTCGACCGCCGCTCGGCAGGCCGCCTGAAACGCCGGCTTCAAGACCAGATCTTCCGGCGGATAGCCGGCAATGAACAATTCCGACATCACGACCAGATCGGCGCCATCGGCGCGAGCGCGTTCGCGCGCGGTGCGGACCTTCGCCGCATTGCCCGCGACGTCGCCGACCGTGGCGTTCATCTGGGCCAGCGTGATCGCAAAATTTTGAGGGCGTTCGGTCATTGAACGATGGTGCCTTGCGTACGGGCAAACTGCAATCGCATGCCTAGATAGCGCCTATGCGCTCGGCGAGCGCGAACAGCCAGAACAGGCCCGCGGTAACCAGCGCCACGCCGACCGCGGCCGAACCCATGTCCTTGACCCGCCCGATTTGCGGATCGTGCTGGGTGGTGAGGCGGTCGGCGAGCTTCTCGATGGCCGTGTTGAGCAATTCGACGATCAAAACCATGACCACGGCGGCAACGAGCTCGATGCGGCGCATCGTCGTCGTGCCGATCAGCCAGGCCAGCGGCAGCGAGATCGCCAGCGCGACCAGCTCTTCGCGCACCGCCTGCTCCGAACGGATCGCAAAAGCGAGGCCGTTACGCGTGTTGATCGTGGCCCGCCACAGCCGCAGCAACGCCTAAAGCCCCGCCACGGCCGGCATCGGCTTGACCTTGCCGGCGCGCTCCTGCTTGAGCAACTCGGCGATCAGGAAAGCCATGTCGATCGATTGTTCGGCATTGAGACGGGGATCGCAGACCGTGTGATAGCGGTCGCTGAGATCCTCATAGGTGATGGCGCGGGCGCCGCCGATGCACTCGGTGACGTCCTGCCCGGTCATTTCCAGATGAACGCCACCGGCATGGGTGCCCTCGGCGGCGTGGATCAAGAAGAACGACTTCACCTCCGACAGGATCCGGTCGAAGGGGCGGGTCTTGTAGCCGGTGTTGGATGAAATCGTATTGCCGTGCATCGGATCGCAGGACCAGACCACCACGCGGCCCTCGCGCTGAACCGCACGAATGAACTGCGGCAGGTGCTCGGCGATCTTGTCCGAACCGAAACGGTTGATCAGCGTGAGGCGTCCGGGCTCGTTGTCCGGGTTGAGCACGTCGATCAGCTTCAGGAGCTCGTCCGGCTTGAGCGAAGGCCCGCACTTCAACCCGATCGGATTCTTGATGCCGCGGAAATATTCGACATGGCCGTGATCGAGCTGGCGGGTGCGGTCGCCGATCCAGATCATGTGGCCCGAGGTGGCGTACCAGTCGCCGGTCGTGGAATCCACCCGGGTGAACGCCTGCTCGTAGCCGAGCAGCAGCGCCTCGTGGCTGGTGTAGAAATCGGTGGCGCGGAGCTCAGGGTGGCTTTCCAGATCGAGCCCGCAGGCGCGCATGAAGTTAAGCGCGTCGGAAATGCGATCGGCCAGTTCCTTGTAGCGCCGCGACTGCGGCGAATCCCGCAAGAACCCCAGCATCCATTGATGCACGCTGCCGAGATTGGCGAAACCGCCGGTGGCAAACGCGCGGAGCAGGTTGAGCGTCGCCGCCGACTGGCGATACGCCATCAGCTGGCGCTGCGGATCGGGCGTGCGCGATTGCGCCGTGAAAGCGAAGTCGTTGACGATGTCGCCGCGATAGCTCGGCAGTTCGACGCCGTTGACCGTCTCGGTCGGCGAGGAGCGCGGCTTGGCGAATTGGCCGGCGATGCGGCCGACCTTCACCACGGGCACCGCACCCGCGTAGGTCAGGACCACCGCCATCTGCAAAAGCACGCGGAAGAAGTCGCGGATGTTGTTGGCGCCATGCTCGGCGAAACTCTCGGCGCAGTCGCCGCCTTGCAGAAGAAAAGCCTCGCCTGCGGCTACGCGCGCAAGCGCCTTTTTCAGGTTGCGGGCCTCACCTGCAAAAACCAGCGGAGGAAACGTCGCAAGCTGCGCCTCGACATCGGCCAACGCTTTCGCATCGGGATATTCGGGCACTTGCTTGACCGGCCGGGTGCGCCAGGTATCGGGTGTCCAGGGTTTGGACATGACGTTAACTCCTGAGCAAAAACCGCTACTTATCGGGAAGAGCGGAGGGCCGCTATATACACAGACCTGCGGCTGACCGCCAGTAGCAGCGCGGGAGGCCAATTCCTGATGCCCTTCAACATTGCACGCGGTCTCAACGACAACCCCTTGCGGTAAAAGCCGAATTCGCATTTGCTGACGGGACGCGCGCGGGCGAAGGGGAAATCGCGGTGCTTGAGGCTGAGCTGGACGACGTTTTCGTCGACGATATCACCTTTCCCGCCGCGGACGGATACGCGTTGGGCGCGACGCTGTTCTTGCCGCGCGGCGCCAGGCAGCATGCCGTCCTGATCAACTCGGCGACCGCCGTCCCCCGCAAGATCTACCGCAAGTTTGCCGGTTACCTCGCCCGGCGTGGTTTTGCGGTCCTGACCTACGACTATCGCGGCATCGGCGATTCCCGGCAACGCGCGGTGACCGGCTACGTCAGGCCGAAGTCGCTGGTCGGCTTCAAGGCCACCATGGCCGACTGGGCGGCGCTCGATGTCACCGCTGCGGTCGCCTGGATGCGCGAGCGCTATCACCATCTGCCACTCACCTATGTCGGGCATTCCTTCGGCGGCCAGGCGCTTGGGCTTCTCGCCAACAACAACGAGGTCAAGCGTGCGCTGTTGATCGCTGCTCAAGCCGGATACTGGAAGCTGATGGCCTCGCCCGAGCGCTACCGCGTCTATGCCCTGCTCAACTTTGTCGGCACCCCCCTCACCCGGCTTCTCGGCTACATGCCCGGCCGGGGCTTTGTCGGCGAGGATTTGCCGAAGGGCGTCTTCGAGCAATGGGTGCGCTGGGTGATGAGCGAACGCTATTTGTTCGACGATCCTGATCTCAAGACGCTGGTGAATTTCACCCATTACAAGGGCGCGCTGCGCTCGCTTTGCCTCTCCGACGACCCCTGGGCGACGCGGCCGGCGGTGGAATTGCTGTGTTCGGGCTTCAAGGCGACGACGCCGGAAATTCTGACCATCACACCCACTGACGCGGACGCTGCGAAAATCGGCCATCTCGGGTTCTTCCGCCCCGAACACCGCGACACCCTGTGGCGCGGTGCGGCCGAGTGGCTGGAGGCGGAGGGGTAGTCCGACAGTTTCAAACAGCCCGCCGTCATTGCGGCGCTTCATCTAGCTCCGTCGTCATGGCCGGGCTTGACCCGGCCATCCATCTTTCCTCGAAAAATGCTGTTGTGAGGTTGGATGGATGCCCGGATCAAGTCCGGGCATGACGACAGCATTTGTATCGACGCCTCAGACACACCCCTACCTTCTCGCGACGGCTTTCCGCCCGAGTGATCCCAAAACCTTATCCTGCCGCCCCGAAAAAAGGGCGTGGGGAATGCCGGGTGCGACAGCGCACCCGCAGCCTCGCGTGCGAAAGTAAAAAAGCACACGAGCAAGTCACCACGAGTCCACCGAGATCACCCGGCATTCCCGCACGCGAATGGTTTTAACGGCCTATGGCGCGCTCTCCCCGGTGAATCGGGCTTTCTTGCCACCGTCGCCCCTGAGAAGCGTTAGCTTCTTAAGAGCTTGATGCCAGCGTCGAGGCATCAGGACCACACGCTTTCGCCGTCCGCGAGCCAGCCGTCGTCTCTCGACGGGCTTACGTCCACCGCATCCCTGCCCAACGTTTCGTGACGACCGCGAAGCGCCCCTTTTATCGGGCCGGGACGGCTCGAATCCCTAAAGATGATTTGCCCGACGG
>Ga0210394_10004061_pt1 | contig 17466 bp, 16 predicted proteins | sample IncBWC12MmetaG_FD_160121 | JGI IMG/M metagenome (GOLD analysis project Ga0210394, IMG submission 160121) | Forest soil microbial communities from Barre Woods Harvard Forest LTER site, Petersham, Massachusetts, United States - Inc-BW-C-12-M | ecosystem: Environmental > Terrestrial > Soil >... | reverse complement strand
AAACCGATCGTGGTAATTTGCATGTGGACGGCTCCCCTCAATGTGGTTCGTTTCGACGCAACCACCCTATGGCACTTCGATGCCGAGAGCGGGCGCCGTCCACCACATCATCAGCGACATTTTGCACTGCGGAAAAACAGCGAGCCTTCTCGCCGTCTGACCGCCGTGAAGTTGGTCACAGACCTGCCGAGTGAAGCGTGATATCGTTCCACCATTGTGCGCGACGATGAGGCGGTCGAGTGAAACTTCCCCGTCGAACTTTTCTGCACTTGGCAGCCGGTGCCGTCGCCGCGCCCGTCATGTCGCGGATCGCAATGGCGCAAACCTATCCGACGCGGCCGGTGCATTTGGTCGTTGGCTTCCCTGCCGGGACCGCGCCCGACATCCTTGCCCGGCTCGTCGGTCAATGGCTGTCGGAGCGGCTCGGCCAGCAATTCATAATCGACAACAGACCGGGCGCCTCAAGCAACATCGCCACCGAATTCGTCGCAAAGGCGGCGCCGGATGGCTATACGTTGCTCATGGCCGTATCGTCGAATGCGGTCAACGCGGTGCTTTACACGAATCTGAATTTCAACTTCGTGCGTGACATCGTGCCGGTCGCGTACTTTGCCGGCAATGCCTTTGTCCTTGTCGTCACCCCGTCCTTACCGGCTAAAACCCTTCCCGAGTTTATCGCCTATGCCAAGGCCAATCCCGGCAAGATCAACATGGCCTCGCAGGGAGTTGGAACCACGCCCCATGTTTGCGGAGAGCTGCTTAAGCTGATGACGGGTATTGACTTCACTCACGTGCCGTATCGCGGCCCGCTGATGCCCGATCTGCTGGCCGGAGAGGTGCAATTCTATTTTAGTCCCATGCCGCAGCCGATCGAGTATGTCAGAGACGGCCGGCTGCGGGCCCTTGGCGTCACCACTGCGACACGCTCGGATGTGCTGCCGGATGTCCCCGCGATCGGAGAATTTGTACCAGGCTACGAAGCGAACGGCTGGCTAGGCCTTGTTGCTCCTAAAGGCACACCCACTGAGATCATCGACAAGCTCAATAATGAGGTCAATGCGATCGTCGCTGATCCCGATAACAAGGCGCGCCTTGGCAGCTTGGGCGAAAAGACGAAGCCGATGACGCCGGCCGAATTTGGGAAATTCATCGACGCAGAAATCGGGAAGTGGGACAAGGTGGTCAAGTTCGCAGCCATCAAGCCGGAGTGAGGCCGGCCTTCACCGCGCCGATATTCCATGGTTTCCGTTAGGCGAATGTCGCTTTGTCCAAGGAAGGAAACATGCCCAAGGTTCGCGTTAACGACATCGAGATGTATTACGAAATTCACGGCAAGGGCACACCGCTGTTTTGTTACACGTTGCCATACTTCAATGCCCACAAGGACGAGATCGACGCCAAGGAGAAGTCGATCGGCGACGCCCAGCGTCCCGCCCATGCGTTCATCCGTTCGACAGAAGCCTGCATCGGCCATGATGCACGTTCGCGCCTCAGCCAGATCAAGGTGCCGACGCTTGTGAACTGCGGCAGCGAGGACACGTGGTGCTCTGTTGGCTGCTCGCAGGAGCTTGCGCGCCTAATCCCCGGAGCCAAGCTGAAGCTCTATCCGAATTCGAGCCACTTCTTCCTGAACGAGCACTTCGATCAATCCATGGCTGACATCATTGCGTTCCTCAGTTCGGTTAAGGTTTCCGCAGCCAAGGTCGCCTGAGCCGTCGCCGCCCGTCGCACGCTGTCGGTCCCGTCGGTAAAGCCGCTGGCCGTCTGCTATAGAGAGTATGGTTTCGGGCGGTGCTTCTGCGCCACCTGTAGGTGGTGCTGGCAAGAAGCACCAAAGACAAACAGCACGCCATGTCTCAGATGGGTCAAACGCTGCACATTTACGGTGTCCGCGGAACGTCGGCTTGTGCTCCAACTCCGGACATATCGCTGCATCGCACTAAGCCGAGGTGAGGGGCATCCGTCGGCCGATTTGCGCAGCGGGTCGTAGAGCATTTTTCGCTCGGCTGGATCGAATGGGGTCAACGTCTTGGACACGGACTCTAAGAGACAGCCCCGCCCACAAGACGTGATTTAACTCTTTGCTGCCACCTGGGCGGCAAGCATCCGTTTTGTCGCTTCCAAGTCGACAAGCGGATAGGTATCGAAATGCGCAGGAATGATGTCCGCCCACTCATTCAAGATTTGATGCAATGCCTCATTGCTCTCGACATCGAAGACGGCGATCGCGCCACGCCCTACGCGGGCGTAGATATCCCGGCACACCCCTCTCGCTTCATATTGAGCAATCCATGGTCAGAAGCTTTGCCGAAGTTCTGCGAAATCGGAAGGTCGTTCGGGCCGTGGCGTCGAGATGACGAGAAATAACATAATGGTGGCCTACATTTGTTTTCGGGTCACTTGATCGCATCGGCGGCATGCACGGGCGTCACGCTATTCACGGGTGTCGCCTCTACTGAATACGCCCTCATGTCCGCTTCGGGGTCAAACTCGACCGCGCCATCTCACGGGAAGCGCGACTGTGCTTTAGCCCAGAAAGCTGTCGCGCCGGCCTTTCGCCATGGAGGCAGTTAAGGGCCAGGAGGAGACCTCGAAGCTAGGTAGCGCTTGCAAGCGCTTCACTCCGCCCTAATGTTCGCCGCCTTGATGATCGGCCACCACTTCTCGATCTCAGCCTTCTGCTGTGCGGCGAGCGCCTCTGGCGTCTGTTTGTCGCGCGGCCAGGGTTCCTGTCCGATCTCTATGAACCTCTGGCGCACTGCAGGATCTGCCAAGGTTGCCACAACCGCGGCATCGAGCTTGGCGATGACATCCTTCGGCGTGCTCTTGGGGGCCCACAGGCCATGCCAAAACGACGCGTAAAGCCCTGGGACGCCGGCTTCGTCGATCGTCGGCGTATCGGGCGACTCCGCCCACCGGGTCTTGGCCATCACCACATACGCCCTGAGCTGATCGGCACGGACTTGCGCCAGCGCGCTCGCCACCTGAGTGAAGGTCAGGTCGATGTGCCCGGCCAGCAAATCCTGGATGATCGGCGCTGCACCGCGATAGGGCACGAACTGAAACCGAGTGCCCGTACTCTTCTGGAAGTAAGTTCCCACGACATCCGCTCCGCCCCCCGCGCCGCCGATGCCCACGGTCGCCTTGCCGGGATTTTCCTTCAGCCAGACGATCAGTTCCGCCAAGTTCTTCGGCGGTAAACTCGTTCTGCCAACCACCCACATCGGACAGTCTGCAATCAGCGAGATCGGCGCGAAATCATTCACGACGTCGAAGGAAAGCGCGAAGGTCGCGCCGTTGACGACGTGGGTCTGCCAATGGCCGAGAATGAGGGTGTAGCCATCGGGCGTGGCGTGCGCGACATGCCCAGCGCCGATAGTGCCTGCAGCCCCGGTCAAGTTTTCTATAATGACGGATTGGCCGAGCGCCCTCGTCATTCCATCGGCGAGAATGCGCCCAAGTGTATCGGTCGGCCCACCCGCCGGGAAAGGCACGACGATGGTGATCGGCCGCGACGGATAGGTTTCGGCCATCGCAGTTACGATGCTTGCAGCGAGAACAGCGATGACAATTAAAAGAAGCTTTTTCATGTGACGCCCTCCAGCGCGCGCCGCGAGCGGCCAGACTGTAGAAACAGCAATTCCCTGAATTAAATTGCGGCGTCGCATTGCCCTGCCGCAAGGCTCAGGATGCGGCATGGTAGCGGATTAAACTAGCACGCAGGAAGTGGCTGAGTGTGAGTTCAGGCATAAGCCGTTGGTCGGCCGATGTCGCATATGGGTCAATAAGGACGCTGCGAGCATCCGCCAGGAATGTCCGCTTGTTCCCCGTTAGCGACCGGATTGCTGCATGAGGGCAATCATCGGGGCACTGTGAAGTACGTCACAGACCTCCAATTCGAGGCGTGATATTCTTCCCCTGTCGTCACCCCAATTTGGGCACGGGGCAAATGACAATCGGCATCGGACGGCGAGAATTTGTGGCCGCTCTCGGAAGTGCCGCGGCATGGCCTTTAAGCTCGCGGTTCGTGAACCCCGTCCCGCCATGCGGTCGGACCCTGTTCCACCCGCGATAGTAGACTTTCGGAGGAGAGACGACTGCGGGAATTTCTCCTATCCCATGCTGGGACGTACAACCGTCTAATGAGACGGTGTCCGTCACCGCGAAAGAATGCAATGGGAGCACACCAAGGAGAACGTCATGAACAAGAGGATATTTTCGGCCGCAGTGGCGGCATCTGCGCTGTTATGGAGCGCCGGATTGGTTAACGCCCAATCCTCCGGCACGGCAGCGGAAGCCAGAGCCATGCTCGACAACGCCGTTGCTGGGCTCAAAGCCAACGAGGTCACAGCGCTCGCCGCATTCAACGACAAGAGCAACACGAAGTTCCACGACCGCGATCTTTACGTGTTCTGCTACAACATGACCGACGGCAAATTCACGGCACACCCAAACTCGGCGATGATGGGCACCGATGTCCGCACCGTGAAAGTCAAAGACGATCCCCTCGGACAAAGAATCTTCGATACGATCAACACATCGTCGGGGGGAAGTGTCATCACAGTGGACTATAACTTCCCGAAGCCCGGAACGACCGAGCCTGTTCCAAAAGAATCCTTTGTGACGAAAGTCGGCAACCAGGGCTGCGGCGTCGGCTATTACAAATAGCCTGCTTGGCCTCATCATCCCGCCTGGCGTGCTCGCCATTGCCGAGGAGGTGATCGAATGAACCTTTCGCAATGCGTCAATTAACGGTGGCGAATGTCCGAGTTGGGTCAATCGCGACCGGGTCGAGCTAGAAGCAGGCCCACCCATGTCTGCCATGCCCCGAAAGCGAAAATAGATTCAGAGTATTGGCATATGTTGTGATGGAGCCTTTGCGGGTTGATGGCGCCGCCGTGGACGTGATTCAAGCTCCCAAACGGAGCCTCGAATCATGCGCTACGAACTCAGCGATTTTGAATGGGCCGCCATCAAACCGATGCTGCTGAACAAGCCGCGCGGCGTTCGGCGTGTAAATGACCGTCGCGTGCTCAATGGCATCTTTTGGGTCCTACGTTCAGGTGCGCCATGGCGCGACCTGCCAGAGAACTATGGGCCATACTCGACTTGCTAAAATCGCTTCGTGCGCTGGCGACAGGCTGGCATCTGGGACCAGATCATGAAAGCGCTGGCCGCCGGTCATGACGCGGCGGTGCAGATAATCGATACCTCCGTCGTGCGCGTGCACCAGCACGGAGCCTGCATCGCGGACAACAATCAACAAGATATGGGTCGCTCACGCGGGGGCCTGACGAGCAAGATTCACGCGGTGGTGGACACCAACGGCCTGCCGGTCCATCTCGCCCTCACTCCCGGTGAGGCGCACGACAATCGGCTGTGTTCGGTTCTCCTCAGCGCCTTGCTTCCACAAACGATGTTATTAGCGGATCGTGGATACGACGCGGACTGGATCAGGGAGCTTGCCCGCCAGCAAGGAGCATGGGCGAACATTCCGCCGAAACGGAACCGCAAGGGGGAGTGCGCTCGGAGCGCGTGAGAGTCCCATTGTAGTGATGACAAATCCATCTGCCGCCTAAATCTCGATCTGCCGGCCGACTTCCACGAAATTCTCCTGAGGAATGTTGAACAGGTCCACAGTGCGCACTGAATTGCGGAACATCAGCGCGAACAGACGCAGGCTGGCGCGCACCAACCAGCCGCGCCGTTTTGAGCAGACCACGGCGTCCCGGGAGCCGAAATAGATTGCGTCGTCGAGATCGATCGGACACCCGCGATCTTTCGCCTGCCGTAAGGCGGCGGGAATGTTAGGTATCTGGACGAAGCCGAAGCGCACGATGATGTGCCAAAATCCATCGGCGACCTTCATCAACTCGATGCGGTCGCGAGGCGCAACGCGCGGGATGTTCTCGAACTGCACCGTCAGGGCGACCGCGGTCTCGTACATCGCTCTCATCTGCGCGACGTGTTCGACGATCAAGAACGGCGTCGCCGTGGCGAGCCGCGTCAGAAAGATGGCCGTGCCAGGCACGCGCGGGACACCGTTCTTCTTGAGGAGGCGGAAGAACTCCTCCGGCGTCTCCGTCAAAATCGTATGGCGTTGGCGCATGGCCTCGAAGCCGAAGCGCCATGTGACCATGACGATGAACACCAGCGCGCCGAACACCAGCGGGATCCAACCGCCCTCCCGAATTTTGAACAGATTGGCCACGAAGAATGTGAAATCGACGACCAGAAACAGGCCGCTCGCGGTCAACGCCGATCCTGCCGGCCATCGCCAGCGTTTTCGCATGACATTGTAAAGTAGTGCAGTCGTCAGAAGCATGGTGGTCGAAACGGCGGTGCCGTAGGCGCCCGCAAGACGATTCGAACTGCCGAAGCTGATGGTGAGCGCGACCGTCAGCACCATCATCGTCCAGTTCACGAACGGTACGTAGATCTGCCCGTACTCCTCCGAGGAAGTCTGGCGGATGCGAACGCCCGGGAACCAACCGAGCAGCATCGCCTGGCGAGTGAGCGAAAACGACCCAGTGATGATCGCCTGGCTGGCAATGATCGTGGCAACGGTGGCAAGTCCCACAAGCGGATAGATCGACCATGACGGCGCCAGCCGAAAGAACGGATTCCCGTCCATCGTCGGGTCGTCGAGGAAAAGTGCGACCTGTCCGGCATAGTTGAGCAGCAGCGCCGGCAGCACGATCCCGTACCAGGAAGCGCGGATCGGATTGCGGCCGATGTGGCCCATGTCGGCATACATGGCTTCGGCGCCGGTCATCGCCAGAAAGACGCCACCGAGCACGGCGATCCCGCTCCAGCCGTGTCCCGTCAGCAGCGCGATGCCGTACCGCGGATCGACGGCGGCGATTACCGCGGGATAGCGAGCAATACCGGCAACGCCTAGCGCGGCGATGACTGCGAACCACAACAGCATCACCGGCCCGGACGCCTTCGCGATCTGCGCGGTGCCGCGCCTCTGGATGGCGAACAGGGCGAACAAGATCGCGACCGCCATCAAGACGACATGCGGCTTGAACACATCGGTTGCCACATTGAGCCCTTCGAGGGCGCTCAACACCGAGATCGCTGGCGTGATGATGCCATCGCCGTAGAGCAGCGCCGCCCCGAGCAGCCCCAAGACGATGAGGACCCTCCGGCCTTCGGTCCAGTTCCCGCTAGTCATTGACATCAGCGCCAAGATGCCGCCTTCGCCGTGATTGTCGGCGCGCATGACGAACAGGCAATATTTGACGGATATGGTGATGATCAACGCCCAGAAGATCAGCGAGAGACTGCCGAGCGCCGCTGCTGGGGAAAGATGTCCGCCGGTCGTCCGGACGACCGCCTGCAGCGTGTAGAGCGGGCTGGTTCCGAGATCGCCATAGACGATCCCGAGCGCAGCGAGCGCGGCCGCCGGTGTGGTCTTGCGAGCAACCCGCTCCAGCGCCGGATCGCCTTCTCGAACGATGTCGGCCGGCATCGATCTTGGTCTCCCTGCACTTTCGCTTTCGTCCAGGTCAATTCCTCAATTCTCCCGATCCAAAAGCAGCTAGTCAATTCAGGGCTGGGTTTCACCCCTCAAGAAAGTGACCGAATGCAGCCAGCGGCCGAACGCGTCGCAGATGATCTTAGTAATCGCCAGCATTGGCACGGATAGGATTGCACCCGGGATGCCGCACATCCAGAACCGAAAGCCGAGCGAGATGATGACGAGGACAGGTTTAAGCGTGAACCGATTGACCAAAAGCAACGGCGTAACAGTCTCGCCTCGATCAAATGCATTACAACGTGCAGCCCCGCAGGAAGCAGCGCTTGCCAAAGCGACTGTCACCGCAACTGAAATTATCGACGCGCGCGCCGATCACTTTTCCGCGCGGCGCGATTTAGGCGGCTCGGATATCGGCCTTTGAGAATGTCGCGTGAGTGACCGATACAGTCGTACCCCCAAGTCCCGACAAAGTTTCAACTGTGGCGTTGAGACCTTGCGCAAGTGCCTTGACGATGCCGGTACCAAGCCCGGTTTTGGGTTGGGCAAAGACGCCGTCTTGCTTGCCAACCCCATCGTCAGCGACCGAAAGCTCCCAATCGGTGCCATCGATTTCATACTTGATGACAATTTGCCCCTTCGTGTCCGCTCTGGGAAATGCGTGCTTCAAGGAATTCATGACGAGTTCAGTTGTGATCAAGCCAATACTTTCAGCCTGACGTGAATTCAAAGTACCTCCGTCGCCGACCACCTTCATAGTAACGGGCCGGTCCCCAATCATCGAGGTTGCGAGGGCGTCACTCAGCCTCGTGAGATAAGAAACCATTTCAATAGGCCCTATTGTCCCCGACGCATTGAGCTGTTGTTGTACGGCTGCGATCGAAATGACGCGATCATGAGTGTCCTGCAAAAGAGTGCGCGTCTCCTCGGAGCTGACCGTGTTTGCTTTCATCAAAATGATACCGGCAATGATTTGCAGACTATTGGCAATCCGGTGCTGAATTTCTTCAAGCAATATGTCCTTCTGTCCCAACAGATCGTCCTTTTCGCGCTCCAATGTGCGCCGCACGGTGACATCCTCAATTCCGAGCAGAATGGTCGTGTCGGCGCCTTCCTTGAAGAGCACTTGGCGGGCGTTCAAGCACATGGTGCGTATTCCGACATCGGGGAACTCGTGCTCGACCTCGTAATTCTCCATCACGCCATGTTCTGGGATAATTTTCTCCAGCAGCAGGCGAAGCTTTGGAATATCCCATTGTCCATCGCCTAATGCGTAAAGAAGTTTGCCCTGTGTCTCCTCGGGGCTGACCTCGAATGCCGAATAGAAGGAGCGGCTCGCGGCAATGACGCGCAACCCTTTGTCGAGGACAACGACAGGTTCCCGGACCGTATCGACAATGCTCTGAGCCAGTGCGCAGGCGTCTGCGACATTGGTAAACTGTTCTCTGAAATTGGTCTTTTGCATAAATCCTCCACGATGATTTAACGGAGAACTCCATCGGGTGAGCCCACCTAGATCGCCTGCGGGTGGCGTGGCGGACGAAGTCGGAAATATGGCTCAGCCGGGACGCAAGTCTGAGCAAAATTGCTCACTCATAACGCAATCTTTGCAGCAGCAACCCGGCCGGAGTTGAATTGGCCGGGATTTCTGCAATTGGGCCGTCTGCAACGTTGCACCCTCGAAGCGCCGCTCCGGTTTCCATCTTCCGACCCTGCTCCTGATCGCGCAAAGGTGATGAGCAATGGCCGTTACGCCGCCTGCCAGATTGCGACGATCGCCCAGACGAAATCCTGGCGCGCCCCTTCCCGCCATGGCATAGTTTTGCGCGTCGGCGCGATACCGGCGCGGAGGAGGCAGTCATGATTTCAGTCTTAATTGGCGTTTTGATTATTTGCGTCGTCGGTGCGATTTGTTTTTGGGCCATCGAGAAGTTCGTCAATGACCGTCGTTTGGCAAATCTTCTCAAGCTGCTCGTGGTGCTGATTTGCCTGGCGGCGATCCTTCAGCGGGTGCTGCCGTTGGCGGGAATTGGGATTTAGCCGCCATAATCGAACCAAATCGCGTCACTCGGCGGCCCGCGGCTCTTGATCGGCTTGCAGTGCATCCATCTCGACATAGTTTGCCCTATCGACTCGCTGCGGCCGCCAGAATGTCGAGACAAACCTGTGTTAAACCGGAAATGCGGAGCTCGCGTGCGGCAGCCTGGGATAAATCGATTATTCTTCCGCTAGTAAAAGGACCGCGATCGGTGATCCGGACGATCGCCGAGCGCCCGTTTTCTTTATTGTCGACGTGGACCAGCGTCCCGAATGGCAGTGACCGATGCGCAGCGGTGAAATCCTTCGGCTGAGTGTCTTCGCCGCTCGCCGTGTCTTGGCTGTCGGTTGAATAGACCGATGCAAGCCCGCACTCGTCCGATTTGCTATCGGCTGCGCTGGTCGAGCCCAATAAAGCAACCTGCAGGAACGCAGCCACAAGAAAGTTTGACTTTGGAATCATTATTTGGTTGCCAGGCTCGCGCCAACTCTTGGATCGCTCACGGTGAGCTATTACCAATCCGCAAATGGACAATCCCGGCGCTACGCGGAACTGCCCCGTGCCAGAAGTGAAATTCTATCGGTCAGTCCCTCTTCGCAGACACCGGCTTGCTCTCCATTCTTGCCATGCTGTCATCCCGGCGGCTCGAGCCAGCGCCCTAGCCTGCACCAACCCGACCTGACTCACATAAGCACGAACCGTTTCGCAATCGATGCTCGAAGCCTCAATCCACCGTGTCTGATCCGAATCTTGATAAGCGCGGTATGGATTTGCCGACACGGGGCTCGCGGTAGCGACTAAGATCGTCATGAGCAGTGCAGCTTTCATCTAAGTCGCTCTCTGTGTATCACGCGCGCAAGTGAATGAGACATACAAGTCCGTCTGCCGAGACGATTAAGAAAAGCGCTTCGGTTGCTTGGGAGCTGGGGCCTATAACGCGACTCGGAGCACGCTGGCCGTCGGTTACCAACGTCTTCCCCAATTTCCGCTCCAACTTCTGCTTCTGCGCCATCCGCCTCCGCCGCGGACGAGCCTGATGACCAGCAACAGCAACAGCGCGCCAATGGTGGCGTTGATGATCGCCGAGATAATGCCCGAGCCAAGGTGGAGGCCCAGTTGAGGCAGCAGCCAACTGCCGATGAAGGCGCCTATAATTCCTATCAGAAGGTCGCCGATCATTCCGAACCCGGTGCCTTGCACGATTTGCCCGGCCAGCCATCCGGCAACGAGACCGACTAACAATATGATCAGGAGACTTTCACCCGACATGTGCATCTTCGTATCCTCCAAAAGTCGTCAAACAGCTATCGGCGCAATCGCGCGCGGTTTTCTGGTATCGTAGCGCGATTGCGCTCGAAGCAGGTGGACTGCCACGAATCGCAGTCGCGCCTGCGGTTGAAGTACAATGAGGACGGAGCGAGCCGCCCCCATTGTTTGGCAAAGACGATTTCCGCTCCGGCTTAGGCAGCAATCACCGCTACGATTCTCAACGTGCGGGGATTCACGATAAGAATTTCGTCGCCGACCAGGATATATTCATAGTCGCGATATTGCGGGGCGTATTCCACGACCGAAACAGGCAAACTATAGAGATGAACCGTTCCGGGAATGACCTCGCCGACCGAGGTTGAGAACCGCACATTGGTCAGGCGCTCGGCCTTTCCGCCCCGCAGCGTGTCCCGAATTTTCGCATGCTGTTCGGTCGACAGCGCAGCCGGCGCGCCCGGCTTCGTCTCGTTTTTTACCACGCTCGGAGTCGTGTGAGAGTTCGGCGATTCCGAAGTTTGCGCCACGCTTCCCTGTCCCTTGGTCTCGGGCTTGGAAACTGCTGGCGCCTGTGCGGTTACGGCCGACTTCTCCTTTGCAGGCGCTTGCGCTGTTGGCGCCGGCGACTTCTGCGGCAGGTTGCCCTGGTGCTGGTCCAGCTTTCCTGCCGGAGCTTTCTGGTCGACCGCGGCTGGGGCCGGCGCTGCGCGGTTTGTATCTTGCGCGGACGCCAATCCGAGGCCCGCCATGAGTGCGGCAGTGGCAACACTGATTAGCAAAGCGTTCCGTGTAGTGTTTTTCATTATAATCTCCAATGAAATCTGATTGTTGTTCTGTTATAACGACATCGATCATCTTTAAGTTCCAAGTCGTCTAAAGTTTCTTTCTGTATAAAACTGATCGCCAGCCAAAAATTTTATCCACTCATCGGGTGCGGCCCCCTGCCGGAAATCGAGGCTGAAGCTGTCAATCGGCGCTTCGTTAAACGACGGGCGATGGCAAGCCGTGAGAACCAAGCCTATTTTCCAGGCACCGAGAACCTTGAGCTGAGCGGCCCTGGTGAGCAATTTTGAACAGACGGCTCCTGGTCGGAGCGCATGCGGAATAGTCGGGCACGGGAAGGTGCCGATGTCGAAAACAAATCAGTGCTGGCAATAGGCTACGACGCAGCTGAGATCGGTGCCGCTCCTGGCCCAACGCTGACGCGCAGCGGCTGCGGTTTAGAGTCCGCCATTGGAGGCAACGCGGACATGAACAATCTTTGCCGAGCGACCTCGACTTATGCGTAAACGCGTCAGTTCCAGTATGGCGGATAGCCGGAAGTTCTCTCTTCCGCCGCGAGGAGCCGCAGCATCGCCGGCCATTCCAAGACGCCATAGGGCCGCCGCGTGCCGGGCTGATAAAGATGCGCGGTGTGGGCGAGCACGTTCTCGCCCGGCATGGTGAGCTCGGCGCGCGCCGCCATGGCGTCGACCTGCGAGCGGCACGACATTTCGAGCTGATACATCGTGTTGAACGCCTGCTGGATGGTGGGGCCGCAGGTGAGCAGCCCGTGATTGCGCATGACCAGCGCGTCGTGCGGCCCAAGGTCTTGCACGATTCGCACGCGCTCATCGGTGTCGATCGCCGGCCCCTCATAATCGTGATAGCCGATATGATCGACGAAGCGGATCGAGGTCTGCGATAGCGGCAACAGCCCGCATTTCATCGCCGCCACCGCCATGCCCGCGCGAGTATGCGTATGCAAAACGCAGGCGACGTCCGGCCGCGCTTTGTGGATGGCGCCGTGGATCACGTAGCCGGAGACGTTGAGGCTGTAATCGGTGTCGGGCTTGGCGACGACATTGCCCTCGACGTCGATCTTGACCAGGCTCGACGCCGTGATCTCCTTGTAGAGCAGGCCATAGAGATTGATGAGGAGATGCTCGGTGCCCGGAATGCGCGCCGTAATATGGTTATAGATGAGGTCGGTCATGTCGTAGGCATCGACCAGCCGGTAACAGGCGGCGAGATCGAGCCTGGTCTGCCACTCTTGCGCCGACACTTCGTTGCGGATTGACTTGAAGTCTGTCGAGTAATTCACGGGTGTTCCTCCATCCTTCCAGCATAGCTTCCCCAAGGCGCGATGTCAGTCAGGAAGTCAGGCGGGAAGCAACTTGAGAGATTACTTGAGGAGCCACTTAAGAAACCAGTTTAACTGAGTTGGTCAGATGCCGGTCAAAATCGAGGACATTCTCCGCAATCACGTCAAGGACAAGCTCGCTCGCGGCGAAGTGGTCGCCTCGATGACGGTGCGGCTCGTCCGCGGCATCGAGATCGCCCGCATCGCCAAGACGGCGGGCTTCGACAGTCTTTATGTCGATATGGAACATTCGAGCTTTTCGTTCGAAACCACCGGCCAGATCTGCATGGCCGCGCTCGAAGCGGGCATCACGCCATTCGTGCGCGTGCCCGGTGTCGCCGAGGTGCAGCGCGTGCTCGACGGCGGCGCGCTTGGGATCATTGCGCCGCATGTCCGCTCGGCGGCTGAAGCGCGCGACTATGTCAGGGCGGCAAAATTCCCGCCGCTCGGCGAGCGCTCCGCCGCCGGTCCTCTGCCCCACCTGCATTACCGCTCCTTCCCGGCCGCCGCGGCCGATGCTGCGCTCAATGCCGCGACCACTTTGATGGTGCAGTTCGAGAGCGAGGAAGCCGTGGCGAAGGCGGACGAGATCGTCGCCGTCGAGGGCGTCGACATGGTGATGATCGGCTCGAACGATCTTTTGGCCGACTGGGGCCTTCCCGGCCAATACGAGCATGCGCGGCTGCGCGCGGCCTATGCCAAAACCATCGCCGCCTGCCGCAAGCACGGCAAGCATGTCGGCGTCGGCGGGTTATCGTCCCATCCGCAGCTTGCGGCCGAATTCGTGCGCATGGGCGCGCGCTATGTCTCGACCGGCACCGATCTCGGCTTCCTGCTGGCGGCCGCCACGGCGAAGGCGAAGGAAGTGCGGGAGATGAGCGCGGGATGACGCCCACGAAGCCCTTCACCTATCACTCCGACCCGGTGCGCATCGTCTTCGGCGCCGGCGCGATCGGCGCGCTCGCCGCGGAGACCGATTTTCACAAACTGTCGCGGCTTCTGGTGCTGTGCTCGAAATCGCGCAACGATTTCGCGCGCCGCGTGACCGAAGGCATCGCCGATCGCTGCGTCGGCATTTGCAATGCGTCTGAGCCCAATATGCCGCGCGAGGCGTTCGAACGCGTGCTCGCCGAACTTAAGCGGCTTGATGCCGACGGTTTTATCGTGGTCGGCGGTGGCTCGCCGATCGGTCTCGCCAAAGCGGCGGCCGCAACCACCAAGCTGCCTTACATCGCCGTCGTCACCACCTATTCCGGCTCGGAAATGGCGGCGCGCTGGCGTATCGGCGTTGCCGACCACCGCATCACCGGCGAAGGCGCGGCGGCACTGCCGGCGACCGCCATTTACGATCCCGAACTCACGCTCGATTTGCCGGCGCGCGTGTCCGCGGCAAGCGGCATGAACGCCATGGCGCATGCGGTCGAGAGCCTCTACGGCATCGACACCAATCCGGTGGTGCAGACCATGGCCGAGGAAGCCATTCGCCTGCTCGGCGCGAGCCTGCCCCGCCTCATGCAAAATCCGCGCGACATTGCGGCGCGGACGGAGGCGCTCTACGGCGCCTGGCTTGCCGCGAATTTCCGCGCCGAGGTCGGTATAGAACACGCCATCGCGCAACGCGTGCGGCAATGGTTCGATCTCGACCACGCCCACACCCACGCGATCGCGACCCCCTATGCGATCGGCTTCAACGCCGATGCGGCGCCTGAGGCAATGCGGCGCATCACGCGCGCGCTCGGCGTCGGCGACGCGGCGCGCGGCCTTTACGATCTTAACGCCCGCCTCGGACTGCCGACCGGACTGAAGGGCCTCGGCATGCGCGAGGAAGATATCGGCAAAGCCGTCGAGGTTGTCGCCACCGTCAAGATCGCCCATCCGAAGCCGGTGTCGAAGGCCGACCTGTTCAACATCATCTCGCAGGCTTACGCGGGCGAGCCGCCGCGATTTTAAACAGGGCTGCGGACCCATTCCGAACTTGCAGTTGCAGTGACCGAATGAGACAATTGCTTCTGGGTAGGGGGATTCCATGAGTACCTTCGATAGTACCAAGCGTCTGTTGCCTGAGGTTTTAGCCGATATCATCAGAGGCAAAATTCAACTCCCCGATTTCCAGCGCGGCTGGATTTGGGATGACCAGCACGTTCGAAGTCTTCTTGTTAGCGTCGCTCGGTCCTTCCCAGTTGGTGCAGTCATGCTGCTGGAAACGGGTGGTGCGGCTCGCTTTCAGGTCAGGCCAGTTGAGAATGTGGTTTTCACGGGCAAACCACCTGATCCTGAATTGCTGATCCTAGACGGACAGCAACGGCTGACTACCCTTACTCAGGTTCTGTCGCTTAACGGTCCAGTCAACACCAGCGACGAAAAGGGCAAGCCGATCGAGCGTCATTATTATTTCCATATTCCGTCTGCTTTGGAAGGGGCAGCGCGTTTGGATCAATCATTGATCGCGTTGGACCCGGATCGCAAGCAAAGGACAAATTTCGGCCGCGATATAAAACTGGATCTATCCACGCGCGAGCTTGAATGTCGGCAGTTATATTTCCCATGCAGCGAGATATTGAATTCAGATGCATGGGAAAGAAGCCTATACGAATACGCGCACGAAGCATTTGGCCAGTACATGGCTTTCCGAAATGAGGTACTTCAAGCCTTTCGTACTTATCAGCTTCCAATTATCGAGCTTAAAAGAGGCACTACCAAAGAAGCCGTTTGTCTCGTCTTTGAAAAAGTGAACACAGGTGGCGTGCCGCTGTCCGTATTTGAACTTGTGACGGCTAGCTACGCGGCAGATGGATATAATCTCCGCGACGACTGGCTCGGGAGCACACTGCGAAACGTCTCCTCGCGACACAAACGACTCTCGGCGGAGCCGCTACTTGCAGCGGTTCAAGCGACAGATTTTCTTCAAGCAATAACGATGCTGGAAACGTTGAAGCAGCGACGCGCCGACATTTTAGCGGGGAAAACTGGAAGGCAAGTAACCCCGGTCACCGCCAAGCGCGAAGACATCCTCGAACTAAGCTTGGAATCGTACAAGGAACGGGCCGATAAGGTAGAGCAAGGATTTTTGTATGCGGCAAAATTTCTGCGCAGGGAATGTCTGACCGACCTACGGGACCTGCCCTACCGTACCCAGATATCACCGCTCGCTGCAGTTCTTACAGTTCTGAAAGAAAGATGGCTCGAACCACGTATCTACGACAAACTCGCACAATGGTATTGGTGCGGCGTTCTCGGCGAATTGTACGGCGGGGCCGTTGAGACCCGCGTTGCAAACGACGTGGAGGAACTATTTGCATGGCTTGATAGGGATGGAGACCCACCTCGCACTGTTTCAGATGCGGCTTTTCGCCCTGACAGACTGGACAGACTTTCATCTCGGCTCAGTGCCGCTTACAAAGGGATCAACCTCCTCGTGCTTAGGGAGGGCGCGAAAGACTTTTTCTGGAAAGCAAATATTCGTGAGTTAGATGATGAAAACGTCTCACTCGATATTCACCACATTTTCCCGCAGGACTGGTGCATCAAACGTGGAATTCCCCGTAAAAGGTGGAATTCGATCATCAACAAGACACCAATTTCCTACAAGGCTAATCGCATGATCGGGGGCGTTGCGCCGTCACAATATCTCCAGAAGATCCAACACCACCGACAAGTGCAGCTTACCGATGAGGGGATGAATCCAATTATCGAAAGCCATCTTATATCCGCTTCTTCAATGCGCGCGGATAACTTCGATGGTTTTTATGAAGCTCGAAAAGCTGCATTACTCTCGTTGATAGAACGTGTGATGGGCAAGGCGTTGCTTACGGGGGTGGCAACACCAGAAGAGCCGGAAGGGGAAGAGGAGTCTGAACTGACGGCCGCGGCGTGAGCGCACGAAAAAGGCATTGCCCCCCAGAGCGTAATCAAGAAAACTGCCTTCAATGAGAATCCGATCCAGTACGCTTTAAGATGAAATCCGCAATCGCCGGCTCCGGAATGAAATGGGTCGGCCGCGCCATTAGGCGGTTGGAAGATCCGGCGCTGGTCACCGGTCGTGGGTGCTTCACCGCCGACCTTGCCGCCGCGCATTACCTGCGTTTCGTTCGCAGCCCCGTCGCCTCCGGACGTCTCGTCCGCATTACCGCGCCGGATGGCGCGAAGATCGTTACCGCCGCGGAGCTTGCCGGCGCACGGCCGATCTGCCCGATGCTGCACAAATTCGACTATCGGCCGATCGAGCAGCCACTCTTGGCGAAGGGCGTCGTGCGTTTTGTCGGCGAGCCGGTCGCCGTGGTTTATGCGTCAACCGGCGCCGAAGCCGAGGACATCGCCGATCGCGTCGAGATCGAAATCGATGAATTGCCGGCCGTGGTCGACGCGCGCGATGCGCTGTCGGCGGATGCGCCGCGTGTCCATGACAGCGGCAATGTCGTGGTCGACGGCCGGATCAAGACCGCGGACTTCGACGCGACATTTGCCAAAGCTTACAGGCGCATCCGGCTCGGCGTGCGCTCGCGCCGCCAGAACGCGACGCCGCTCGAAGCGCGCGCCGCACACGCGGCGTTCGATCCG
>Ga0210394_10004060_pt1 | contig 17467 bp, 30 predicted proteins | sample IncBWC12MmetaG_FD_160121 | JGI IMG/M metagenome (GOLD analysis project Ga0210394, IMG submission 160121) | Forest soil microbial communities from Barre Woods Harvard Forest LTER site, Petersham, Massachusetts, United States - Inc-BW-C-12-M | ecosystem: Environmental > Terrestrial > Soil >... | reverse complement strand
CGGTGCAGCTTGGCTTTATGGAGTATGCCAAGAAGTCGAGCATCAACAAGCCGGCGGCGGGGCATCTGAAGAAGTCCGGAGCGGAAGGCGTGAAGTTTCAGCGCGAATTCCGCCTGGAACAGGGCGCCAACGGCGACATGAAAGCCGGCGACCGCGTGCTGGTGGACGAGTTCAAGCCCAAGGAAAAAGTGGACGTGATCGGCATCAGCAAGGGCCGCGGCTTCGCGGGCGTGGTGAGGCGGCATCACTTCCGCGGCAGCGACGAGACGCACGGATCGATGTTTCATCGCGCTCCGGGGTCGATCGGCGCGTCCAGCTTTCCGTCGCGCGTGTTCCCGGGGATGCGCATGGGCGGGCACATGGGAACCGATCGCGTGACGGTGCGAAACCTGGAGATTGTCGAAGTGGACACCGAGGACAACGTGCTGCTGGTAAAAGGCGCGGTGCCCGGGCCCAACGGCGGTTACGTGGTGGTGCGGAGGGCCAAGAGATAGCCATGCCCAGTGTCGATGTTCTCGATCTGAACAATACGAAGGTCGGCAGCGTGGAGCTGGCGGATAAGGTTTTTGGCGCTCCCGTGAATGAAGACCTGCTGTATGAGGCGGTGCGGCACTATCTAGCGTCGCGGCGCAGGGGCACGGCCTCGACCAAGACGCGGCATGAAGTGGCCGGGTCGGGCAAGAAGCTGTGGAAGCAGAAGGGCACGGGAAGGGCGCGCATGGGCTCCATCCGCAGTCCTCTGTGGCGCCACGGCGGCACCACGCATGGACCGCAACCGCGCGACTATTCCTACCATCTGCCGCGCAAAATGCAGTTGGGCGCGTTGCGTAGCGCGCTGTCGGCGAAATTGAGGGACGGCGAACTGCGCGTGGTGCGCGACTTTGCCGTGAGCGAGCCCAAGAGCAAGCTGATGCGCCAGGCTCTGAGCACGCTTGAGGTGGGCAAGACGGTGCTGGTGGTGGACAACTCGGATAACCGCAATCTTCAGCTTTCCAGCCGGAATCTGGAAGGCGTGAAGCTGGTGACAAGCCGCGAAGTGAATGTATACGATCTGCTGGGACATCAGCAGGTCCTGCTGAGCGAGGCCGCGGCGGCCAAGCTTTCGGAGGGACTTCAATAATGCCGCAACTTCATGCAGTGATCAAGCGGCCCTTGGTGACCGAAAAGGGCGTGACGAAGAAAGACGACGAGCGGACGCTGTGCTTTGAAGTGGCTGTGGACGCCAACAAGACGCAGATCCGCCAGGCTGTGCAATCCCTGTTCAAGGTGAAGGTGGCGGATGTGCGCACGTCGACGACCGCGGGTAAGCTGCGGCGGCGAGGGCGGTTCGCGGGCTATCGCTCAGACTGGAAGAAGGCTTACGTGAGATTGAAAGCCGGCGAGAAGATGCCGGAGTACGCGGAGATTTAACGATGGCCGTAAAGAGCTACAATCCGACGACACCGACGCGGCGGTTTCAGACCGTGGTTTCGCGCGAGGACATCACCAAGGACAAGCCGGAAAAGAGCCTGGTAACGGGGAAGAAGCGCAGCGGCGGACGCTCCAGCACGGGGCGGATTTCTTCCCGGTTCCGCGGCGGCGGGCACAAGAAAGCGTATCGCGAGATCGACTTCAAGCGCGATAAGCACAACATCGTGGCAGTGGTGGCGTCCATCGAGTACGATCCCAACCGCAGCGCGCGCATCGCGTTGCTGCATTATGTGGACGGCGAGAAGCGCTATATTCTGGCGCCGGCGGGGCTGGAGGTCGGACGGAAGGTGAAGTCGGGGCCGGAGGCGGATATTCTGGTCGGCAACTCGCTGCCCCTCAAGAATATTCCCGCGGGCACGGTAGTGCACAACATCGAGCTCAAGCCGGGCAAGGGCGGGCAGATGGCGCGCTCGGCCGGGACGCAGGCGCAGTTGGTGTCGAAGGAAGGCGAGTATGCGCTTCTGAAGCTGCCGTCGGGGGAAATCCGCAAGGTTTCGGTGGACTGCGGGGCCACGATCGGGCAGGTGGGCAACGTCGAGCACGAAAACGTGAGCCTGGGCAAGGCCGGCAAGAAGCGCTGGCTGGGCAAGCGCCCGCACAATCGCGGCGTGTCCATGAATCCGGTGGACCATCCGCATGGTGGCGGCGAAGGCAAAACCTCGGGCGGAAGGCATCCGGTGACGCCGTGGGGTCAACCCACGCGAGGCTACAAGACGCGCAACAACAAGCGCACGGATAAGTGGATTGTGACGCGGAAAGCGAAGAAGAGGTAAGCATGGGCCGCTCGTTAGCAAAGGGACCGTTCGTGGACGACCACTTGATGAAGAAAGTGGACGCCATGAACACGAAGAACGAGAAGAAGGTGGTGCGGACCTGGTCGCGGCGTTCGACCATTCTGCCGGAGTTTATCGGCCATACGCTGGCCGTCCACAACGGGAAGAAGTTCATTCCGGTGTATATCACGGAGAATATGGTGGGGCACAAATTGGGCGAGTTTTCACCCACCCGGGTATTCAAAGGGCACGCGGCCAAGGCAGCGGCCGAAAAGACAACCAAGCCGGCCTAGTACGAAGTGGCAGAAATTAAGCTTATGATCGATGCTCAAAACCGCTTGCTAACGCGCGCGGTTCAGAAAGCGTTTCCGAACCGCGACCGTAAGGAAGCGGCATACTGGGCGGCTGGTGCCGCGGCGGAACAGATTTGAGACACGAGTCGTTGAGAGAAGCATCGGGGAGTGGAGAGTAGAGGCAGCATGGAAGCCAGAGCGGAAGCCAGATACATAAAGATATCGCCGCAGAAAGCGCGGCTGGTGGTGGACCTGATCCGCGGCCAGAGGGCCGGCGACGCCATCAATATTCTGCGGAGCACCAACAAGCGCATCGCGCCGTCGGTGGAAAAGGTGCTGCGCTCGGCCATCGCCAACGCGGAGAACCGCAACAACGACGTGGACGTGGACAAGCTGATGGTCACCGAAGCCTACGTGAACGAAGGCCCGCGGATGAAGCGGGTGCGTCCGGCGCCGATGGGTCGCGCCTACCGCTATCAGCGGCGGCTGTCGCACATCATCGTCCAGGTTGGCGACAAGCAGGCCGGCGGCACGCGGGTTAGCGGCAAGGGAGAGAAAAAATAGCATGGGCCAGAAGGTTCATCCGTACGGATTCCGGCTGGGGGTCACCAAGACCTGGCGGTCGCGGTGGTTCTCCAAGCAAGATTACGCCAAGCTCCTGCGCGAGGATCTGGAATTGAAGGACGCCCTACGGGAGCGCCTGAAGGCCGCCGGCGTAAGCGCGGTGGAAGTGGACCGTCCGGGGAACAAGCTGCGCGTCACCATTTTCACTTCACGCCCGGGGATCATCATCGGACGCAAGGGCGCCGAGATCGAGAAGTTGAAGCAGGATCTGGCCAAGAAGACCAAGCGCGAGGTCTTCATCGACATTCAGGAAGTGCATAAGCCGGAGCTGGACGCGCAGTTGGTGAGCGAGTCGATCGCGCTGCAACTGGAAAAGCGCGTGGCTTTTAGAAGGGCCATGCGCAAGGCTGTCGATTCGGCGCTGCGGTTCGGATGCAAGGGAATTAAAGTGCGCGTGTCGGGGCGGCTGAACGGCGCGGAAATCGCCCGGACGGAATGGTATCTGCAAGGGCAGCTTCCGCTGCACACGCTGCGGGCCGACATCGATTACGGGTTCAGCCAGGCCTACACCACCTATGGAGTGATTGGCGTCAAATGCTGGGTCTATAAGGGCGAAATTCTGCCGGGCGGGTTGAGGCGCGGGTTGCGCAACGAGCCGGAGCCGAGGCGAGCACCGGCGCGGGATCGGGATCGCCGCGACCGGGATCGGGATCGCGACCGGGGTCCGCGGCCGCAGGAGTCGGGAGCGGCGCAGGCGATTCCGGTCGAGCATCCGCGCGGGCCGTCGCCGATTTTGCCGCCCATGGCGCCGCCGCAGCCGAGTTGGAAGCAGGAGAGCAAGCCGGAGGCTGTCGAGCCTCCCACTGCGGCGACTCCACCTGCCGAGGACGAAAAGAAATAGGAGCCAAATCCGATGTTGATGCCCAAGAAGGTGAAATTTCGCAAGCAGCAGCGCGGCCGCATGACCGGCAAGGCATGGCGCGGGTCGTCGCTGGCGTTTGGCGAGTTCGGATTGAAAGCGATGGAGTGCGGTTGGATCTCAGGCCGCCAGATCGAGGCGGCGCGCATCGCCATGACCCGGTCCATCAAGCGCGGCGGCAAGGTGTGGATTCGGCTGTTTCCCGACAAACCCATCACTAAAAAACCGGCGGAGACCCGCATGGGCAAGGGCAAGGGCGCGCCGGATCAGTGGGTGTGCGTGATCCGTCCGGGCAGGATTCTGTTCGAGATGGAGGGCGTCGATCTTCCCATCGCCAAAGCGGCGATGCGTCTGGCGGCGGCGAAGTTGCCGCTGCCCACCAAGCTGGTTACGCGCGACAACGTTTATCAGTAAAGATTTACTTCAGTAGAGCCGGAAGGTAATTGAGATGGAGCCGACCAAATGAAAGAGAATGCGGACAAGGCGCGGGCTCTCGACGAGACCGAGTTGGAGAAAGCGTTGCGGGACGGCCGGGAGCAGATGTTCCGGTTGCGGTTCCAGATGTCCATGGGGCAGATGGACGGCCTAAAGAAAACCAGGGCGCTGCGGAAGGACCGGGCGCGGATGCTGACCGTGCTGCGCGAGCGGGAGCTGAGCAAGCAGGGCGGGAATTGAAACCGATGACCGAAACCAAAATCACTGACGCGAAGCCAACCGAAGCCAAGCCGGTGGGCAAAAAGAACGAGAAGGTCGGCTCCGTGGTGGCGGCCAAGATGGCCAAGACCATCGTGGTGGAAGTGCTGCGGCGTGTGCCTCATCCGGCCTACAAACGGATCATCGGAAAGCGCAAGAAATTTTATGCTCACGACGAGCAGGGCTTGGCCAAGGTGGGCGACGTGGTGCGCATCGTGGAGTGCCGTCCGTTGAGCAAGCTGAAGCGCTGGCAGTTGCAGGAAGTGCTGCGCAAGGCGGTGCAGGTGACCACGGACTTGAGTTCGATCGGCATCCAGACAGGGCCGGAGAAGCGGGTTACCAGGAAAAAGAAGGCCAGGAAATAGGGCTGGTGTAGGGTTGAGTTAGGGAGACACGAACATGATCGGGATGCGGACCATTCTCGAGGTAGCCGACAACAGCGGAGCACGCAGGCTTTCCTGCATTTTGCCGCGCGGCGGCGACCTGGGATTGCGCGCGGGCTTGGGGGATATCGTAACGGCCGCAGTGAAGGAAGCCGCGCCGGACTCCGCCATTAAGAAGGGGAAAGTGGTGCGGTGCGTGATCGTGCGGATGCGCAAGGAGACGCGGCGGCGGGACGGCACCTATATTCGCTTCGACTCCAACGCAGCCGTGCTCATCAGTGAAATCGGGGAGCCGATCGGTACGCGCGTCTTCGGACCGGTGGCCAGGGAATTACGGGAAAAGAAGTTCATGAAGATCGTTTCGCTTGCGCCGGAGGTGATCTAAGTCATGCCGGAAAAAAAGATTCCGCGGCGGCACCAGAATAAGCCGCGAATCATTCACAAAATCAAGATCAAGAAGGACGACACCGTCAAGGTGATCTCCGGGCGCGACAAGGGCAAGACCGGACGGGTGCTGCATGTCGACCGGGAGCGGGGCAAGGTATTGGTGGAGGGTGTGAGCTTGATCAAGCGGCACACGCGTCCCAATCCGCAAAAGCAGATCAAGGGAGGCATCGCGGAGCGCGAGAGCCAAATCGCCATCTCGAACGTGATGATCGTCACCTCCGGCGGCGTGGCCACGCGCGTGGGCTATCGCCTGGAGGGTTCGGGTGTGACTACGCGGCGCGTGCGCATCGCGCGCAAGGGCGGCGAGCTTCTGGATAGAAAAGGATAAGTCATGAGCAGGTTGAAGGAGCGATATAACAAGGAAGTGGTCGCGGCTCTGACCAAGGAGTTCTCATATACCAACCGCATGGCGGTGCCGAAGATCGAGAAGATCTCGGTCAATATCGGGCTGGGCGAGGCTACGCAGAACCAGAAGCTGATGGATCCGGCGGTGAATGAGCTGGCCATGATCGCCGGTCAAAGGCCGGTGGTGACCAAGGCGCGCAAGTCGATTGCGGCTTTTAAGCTGCGCGAAGGGATGTCCATCGGCTGCATGGTGACGCTGCGGGGAGAACGGATGTACGAGTTCTTCGACCGTCTGGTGAACGTGGCGCTGCCTCGCGTGCGCGATTTCCGGGGCGTCTCCAGCAAAAGTTTCGACGGCCGCGGCAATTACACGCTGGCTGTGAAGGACCAATTAATTTTCCCTGAGATCGACTACAACAAAGTGGACAAAGTCAAAGGGATGAACGTGTGCATTACCACCACCGCCAAGACCGACGCCGAGGGTCTGGCGCTGCTGAAGCAGCTCGGCATGCCTTTCCGGCCGTAGAGCCGCAAGCAGGAGGAAGAAATGGCCACAACCGCCAAGATCGCCAGAGACGAAAAGCTCGCAATCGCCAAGGCGAAGCATACGCCCAAGCTGAGCTGCCGGCACCGCAACCGCTGTTTCCGCTGCGGGCGGCCGCGCGGATTCCTGAGGAAGTTCCAGTTGTGCCGCATTTGCTTCCGCAAGCTGGCGCTGGCGGGCGAGGTGCCCGGCGTAATCAAGGCTTCCTGGTAAGGCGGGAGGAGGAAGAAAGAAGGAATGACGACATCCGATCCCATCGCCGACATGCTGACCCGGATTCGAAACGGGTTGCAGGCGCGCCACGCTAAAGTGGACGTCCCGGCTTCGCGCCTGAAAACCGATATCGCGAAAATCCTCAAGGACGAAGGCTATATCGCCAACTACAAGCTGACTGAGGACGGCACCAGGAGGTCGATCCGCATTTACCTCAAGTACTCGCCGGGCAACATGCCGGTGATTTCGCGGATTGAGCGGGTCTCGCGTCCGGGTTGCCGGGTGTATGTGGGATCGAGGGCAGTCCCGCGGATCCTGGGCGGCCTGGGGATCAATATTCTGACCACTCCTCGCGGGGTGATGACCGGGAGTTCGGCGCGCAAGGAAAACGTGGGTGGAGAGGTTTTGTGTCACGTTTGGTAACGGAGTCTGCCTATGTCTAGAGTTGGAAACAAACCAATTCCGCTGCCTAAGGGCGTAAAGCTCACCATTGGCAGCGAGCTGTTGGTAGAAGGCCCCAAGGGAAAGCAAACGGTTCCGATCCCGCCGGGCATTACGCTGCGGCAGCAGGAAAATACGCTGGAGATTCAGCGCGACGGAAACGATAAAGCGGCCTTGCACGGGCTGACCCGGGCACTGGCGGCGAACGCCGTGCAGGGACTTTCGATCGGGTTTACGCGCGAGCTTCAGCTTTTTGGCGTGGGCTACAAGTGCGAGGTGAAGGGGCGCATCGCGACGTTTACCTTGGGCTATTCGCACTCCATCGAGTTCTACCTTCCCGACGGCATCGACATGAAGGTGGACAAGCCGGCGAACAATCTCACTCCGCTGATTCTGACGGGGGCCGACCGGCAACTGCTGGGACAGGTTGCGGCGAAGATGCGTGCCTTGCGGCCGCCCGATCCGTATAAGAACAAGGGGATCCGTTACGCCAAGGAATTATTGCGCAAGAAAGCCGGCAAGACCGGGGCGTCAGGAGGCAAGTAAAACATGGCGCGCGATTCTAAAAACGAAATCCGTATACGGGTGCACCAACGCATCCGCAATAAGGTGAAGGGCACGGCGGAGCGGCCCCGGCTGGCGGTATTCCGCAGTCTGAAACACATTTACGCCCAGGTGATCGACGACGTGAAAGGACACACCTTGGTCGCGGCTTCCTCGGCCGAAGAAAATGGCAAAAGCGGCGGGAATATCGCCGGAGCCAAAGCTATCGGGACGCTGGTTGCGGATCGAGCCAAGGACAAAGGCGTCAAGGCGGTCGTATTTGACCGTGGAGGATATCACTATCACGGGCGGGTGAAGGCGCTGGCCGATGCGGCGCGCCAGGCGGGATTGGAATTCTAGCCGGGCAGGGCAAAGGATAATTCATGTCGACAGCAAAACGTATCGAGGCCGGGGGCTTGAACCTGAAAGAATATGTGGTGTCGATCAACCGCGTCACCAAGGTCGTGAAAGGCGGAAAGAATCTCAGCTTTTCGGCGTTGGTGGTGCTGGGCGATCCCGGGGCCAAGGTCGTCGGTTTCGGCACCGGCAAGGCCAAGGAAGTTGCCGCCGCGATCAAGAAGGGCTTCGAAGCGGCCAAGAAGAATCTGCGCAAGGTCAACGTACTGGGCACAACCATCCAGCATGTGGTGCTGGGGGAGTTCGGAAGCGGCCGGGTGTTGCTGAAGCCGGCGCCGGAGGGAACCGGGGTCATCGCCGGAGGCCCGGTGCGCGCGGTGATCCAGGCGGTGGGAATTACCAACGTGCTGACCAAGTCGTTGGGTTCGCACAACCCTCACAACGTGGTGAAGGCGACCATCGATGCGCTGGAGCAGTTGCGCGACAAGGGTGAAGTCGCCCTGTTGCGCGGTCTGGCAGTGGAGAAGGTGGGTTAGAGATGCCGGCGACAATTAAGATCAAGCTGATTCGAAGCGTCATTTGCACTCCGGAAAAGCACAAGTTGATTGTGCGCGCTTTGGGGCTTAAGAAAATGAATCGGATCGTGGTGCGTCCCGATACCCCGGCTTTCCGGGGAATGGTGAAGAAGATTCCGCATTTGTTGGCGATCGTTGAATAGGAAACGACGAATAGGAAACGACGAATAAGCAAGCCGAAAAAGTAAAGGAAACGCGATGAACCTCAGCCAATTAAGACCGCCCGCGGGGCAGAAACACAAAAAGCAGCGCGTAGGCCAGGGCATGGGCACAGGGCGCGGAAAGTATTCCGGGCGCGGGGCCAAGGGAGCCAAGTCCGTCTCGGGGTACTCGCGGATGCGCGGATTTGAAGGCGGCCAGATGCCGCTGCACCGGCGCTTACCCAAACGCGGGTTCACCAATATTTTCCGCAAAGAGTACACCATCGTGAACGTGGGCCGGCTGGAGACGCTGGAAGGCGACACCTTCGGTCCGGAGAATTTGCTGGAGCTGGGCATCATTCATAAAATGAAGGACGGCCTTAAGATCCTGGGCTCGGGGGAACTGACGCGCAAGATCTCGGTCCAGGCGCATGTATTCTCGAAGTCGGCAAGTGATAAAATTCAAGCCGCAGGCGGCGCGGTTGAGGTGCTTGGGGCCTCAAAGAAATGAAGGGCGAGGCCTGAGGGGGCGTTATGAAGTTCCTAGAAGCGGTAGCGAACATTTTCAAGGTGGCGGATCTGCGCAAGCGGCTCCTGTTCACGCTGGCGCTGCTGGCGGTGTACCGTTTGGGATCGCGCATTCCGATTCCGGGTATTGACGCTGCTCGCTTTGAAGACTTCGTTTCGCAGAACCAGGGCGGTTTTCTCGGCTATCTCGATCTGTTCAGCGGCGGCAGTTTCCGCCGTCTGACTATCTTCGCGCTGGGGATCATGCCGTACATCACGGCGTCGATTATTCTCCAATTGCTGACCGTGGTGGTGCCGACGCTCGAGAAGCTCCAGAAGGAAGGCGAAATCGGACGCCGCAAGATCACGCAGTGGACCCGCTATCTGACTGTGGGTCTGGCGATGATGCAGAGCTTTGGAATCGCGGTTGGCCTGCAAAGCAGCTCGCAGGGATTTGTGACCAACCCCGGGTTCGGATTCACCATGCTGGCCATCGTGAGCCTTACGACGGGCACGGCGTTCATCATGTGGCTGGGCGAGCAGATCACCGAACGCGGCGTGGGCAACGGCATGTCCCTGATCATCTTCACGGGCATCGTGGTGGGGCTGCCCCGCGCCGTTAAGGAAATCGTGAATAAGATCCAGACCGGGGATTGGAACGCGTTCCATCTGATCATCATCCTGGCGATGATGGTGGCGGTGGTCGCGTTCATCGTGCTGGTGGAGCGCGGCGAGCGGCGCATCCCGGTGCAGTACGCCAAGCGAGTGATCGGCAGACGGATGATGGGCGGACAATCGACGCACCTGCCTCTGAAGGTCAACGCCGGCGGGGTGATTCCGGTGATCTTCGCCAGTTCCTTGCTGGCGTTTCCGCAGACGCTGATGCAGCTGGATTTGGTGAAGAACTCTCCGGCGCTATCCGGAATGCTGGACGCGATCAAGGGCGCGCAACCTCTCTACTATCTGCTGTACACGGCCCTGATCATCTTCTTCTGCTTCTTTTACGTTTCCATCATTTTCAATCCCAATGAAGCCGCGGACAACATGCGCAAGTACGGAGGCTTTATTCCCGGCATCCGGCCGGGGCGCAACACGGCCGAATACATGGACAAGATTCTGACCAAGATCACGGTGGTGGGCGGCCTGTATCTGGCGATTCTATCGCTGCTGCCGCAGATCATGATCCAGGGCATCAATCTCCAGCATTTGCCCCTGGTCGGCAACTGGATCGACGCGCACGTATGGCGCTGGCTTTTGAACGGCCTGGGGGTGACATTTTATTTCGGCGGCACGTCGCTGCTGATCGTCGTGGGCGTGGCGATGGACACAGTGAATCAGGTGGAAGCGCAGTTGATCATGCGCCACTACGAGGGGTTCACGCCGCGGGCGGGGCGAATACGGGGGCGGCGCAGCAGTATCTGACCGTGAGGATCCGCGCCGTCCCCCTACCCCTATTCGCCGATCGATGCATAGGCTCTGCCTCATTTTGTTCGGGCCCCCCGGTTCGGGAAAGGGCACGCAGGCGAAGTTGCTGCGCCAATCCCTCGGGATCGCGCACATCTCCACCGGCGATATGTTGAGAGCGCGGGTCGCGGCGGGAGACGCGCTGGGGATGGAGGCCGCGCGCGTGATGCAAACGGGCGGGCTGGTGCCGGACGCGGTGGTCAACCGAATGGTGGAGGATCGGATCGAGGAGCCGGATTGCGAGAAGGGTTTTATTCTGGATGGATTTCCGCGCACGGTGAGCCAGGCGCGGCTGCTTTCGGACGTGTTGGCCGCCAAGGGGATCAGCCCTTTGGTTGTGCACCTGAAAGTCGATTATAATGTTATTATCGCCAGACTCTCCGGCCGCCGCCAATGCCCCACCTGCGGCGCGTTGTACAGTGTGACCTCCAATGCGCCGACGGTTTCGGAGGTCTGCGATTACGACGGATCGAAGATGGTGGTCCGGGACGACGATCGCCCGGAGGTGGTGGGAGAAAGGCTGCGCGCCTATGAGCGGCAAACCGCTCCGGTGCTGGATTTCCTGAAGGGGGCGGGCTACGCCTTTTTTGAGGTTGAGGGAGCGGATGCCTCTCCGCAAGCGATCGCGCGGCGGATCGAGGAGTTGATTCAAGGAGTGCGGAGTTGATTCAAGGAGAACGCGCGGGACAACGCGGCTAGCGGAAATGATCGTGCGCAAGAATATGGCGGAGCTGGAAAAAATGCGCGCCGCCGGTCTCCTGGTGTGGAAGATTCTGGACACGCTCAAACAAATGGTGAGCGAGGGAGTGACGACCTACGAATTGGAAGTGACGGCGGAAAAGATGATGTCGGACGCGGGCGCACGGCCGGCGTTCAAAGGTTACTCGACGGCTGCCGCCGGAACGAAGTTCCCGTTCGTGTTGTGCACTTCGGTGAATGAGGAGATCGTGCACGGGATGCCCTCGCAGCGCCGCGCGCTGAAGGACGGCGATATCGTTTCTATCGACACGGGCGTGCAATTGAACGGGTATTACGGCGATTCGGCGGTGACGGTGGGAATCGGCGGGATCTCCGCGGAAACGCGGCGCCTGCTGGATGTGACCCGGGAATCGCTGGAGCTGGCGATTGAAAAAGCGCGGCCGGGCAACCGGCTGTTCGATATTTGCGGCACGGTGGAGAGGCATGTGACCTCCAACGGGTTTACGGTAGTGCGGGAATTCGTCGGCCACGGCATCGGTACACAGATGCATGAGGAGCCGCAGATTCCCAACTATGTGGACCGGCGCAGCGAGAATCCTCGTTTGAAAGAGGGCATGGTGCTGGCCATCGAGCCGATGGTGAACGCGGGCAAGCCGGGTAGCCGGGTCAAGGCCGATAAATGGACCGCGGTGACAGAGGATGGAAAGTACTCGGCCCATTTCGAGCACACCGTGGCGGTGACGGCCAATGGGCCGTGGGTGCTGACAAGGCCGTAGACGGAGTAATTGGAGAAACTATGAAGGTAAGAGCATCGGTCAAGAAGATGTGCGACAAGTGCAAGCTGGTTCATCGCTACGGCGTGGTGCGCGTGATCTGCGTGAACCCGAAGCATAAGCAGAGGCAAGGTTAACATCCCATGGCAAGAGGCGTTCACCCCCGAAATTGGCAGGTCGCAGACCTGCCCCACCGCCTGCGAGCGACCTTTGCCGCGGGCCAAAAAGAAGCGGCGTTGGAAGCAAGGTTCTAAGGAGATACGCATGGCTCGTCTGGCAGGCATGGATTTACCGGCGAAGAAGCGGACCGAAATCGGTCTCACCTACATCTATGGAATTGGGCGCACGCGCAGCAAGAGCCTGTGCCATCGCGCGGGCGTGGATCCCAACAAGAAGGTCGCCGATCTGACCGAGGACGAAGTGAACCGCATCCGCCAGATTCTGGAAGCGGAGGGGTCGGTGGAAGGCGATCTGCGCAAGGAGCTGTCGCTCAACATCAAGCGCTTGATCGAGATGGGCTCCTACCGGGGCTTGCGCCATCGGCGCGGGCTTCCCGTAAGGGGGCAACGTACGCATACCAATGCGCGAACGCGAAAAGGTCCGCGGCGCGGCACTGTGGCCAATAAGAAGAAGGCGTCGGCAAAGACGTAAGGGCGGGATTCTCACATGGCAAAAGCACCGGCCAAAGCCGGAAAAAAGAAGGCCTTCAAGAAGAAGGAAAAGAAGATGGTGCCCACGGGGCTGGTGCATATCCAGGCCTCCTTCAACAACACCATCATCACCATTACGGATACGATGGGGAACGTCCTGTCGTGGTCCAGCTCAGGGTCGCTCGGGTTCCGCGGGTCGCGCAAGGGCACGCCATTCGCCGCGCAGCAGGCATCGCTTACTGCCGCCAATAAGGCCAAGGAATCGGGATTGCGAAGCGTGGAAGTGGCCGTCAGCGGCCCGGGAGCCGGCCGCGAGTCGGCTGTGCGCGCCCTGGCGACGGCGGGATTGGAGGTGCGGAACATCAAGGACAAGACTCCGATTCCGCATAACGGATGCAGGCCGCCCAAAAAGCGGCGAGTGTAGCGGCGAGTTTGAAACCGCTTCCTCTGGTCGCGGCTCGGAATCAACCTTACCGAGCCGCGACCAAAGGGAGCGGTTAAGTTAGTACGAAGCAGGAAGAAAGACGCGGAAAGCGTCCGTAAACTGCACCTACTTTGTTTGAGTAGTAATAAGGAGGTTCGATTTGGCTCGATATATCGGCCCAGTCTGCCGGCAATGCCGGCGCGAGGGCATGAAGTTATTTCTCAAGGGTGAGCGCTGCCACACCGAAAAATGCGCGATCGAGAAGCGCAACTTTATTCCGGGGCAGCACGGCAAGGATCGCAAGCCCAAGATTCAGGGCTACGGGCTGCAACTGCGCGAGAAGCAGAAGGCGCGCCGGTACTACCAGTTGCTCGAAGGCCAGTTCCGCAATTTGTTCGAGAAGGCCAGCGCCATGAAGGGCATCACCGGCGACAATATGCTCAATATGCTGGAGCGGCGTCTCGACAACGTGATTTACCGCATGGGCTTCGGAACCTCGCGGGCGCAGTCCCGCCAACTGGTGCGGCACGGGCATATCAATGTGAACGGCCGGCGCGTCAATATCCCGTCCTTTTCGGTTGAGCCGGACGACGTGATCGAGGTTCGTGAGAAAAGCCACCAGAATCCCATGATTCTGCATGCGCGCGACGCGACGGCGCATGCGCCTAGCCCCAACTGGCTGGAAGTGGATCGCGAGAACCTGAAGGGACGCGTGCTGGGCCAGCCCAAGCGCTCCGACCTGGTGCAGATCCAATTGAATGAGCAATTGATCGTCGAATTGTATTCGAAGTAAAGGGGGCACGAAACCATGTTCAAAGGATTCCAGAAACCCAAGCGGTTGGTTGCCAATACCGAAACGCTGAACGACCGGTACGGGATGTTCACCGCGCAGCCTTTTGAAAGAGGCTTCGGGTCGACCATCGGCACGGGCCTGCGGCGAGTGCTGCTGAGCTCGATTGAAGGCGCCGCCATTACGGCGGTGCGCATCGAGGGCGTAGCTCACGAGTTCAGTCCGATCCCGGGCGTGGTCGAGGACGCCACCGACATCATCCTCAACCTGAAGCAGGTTCCGTTCAAGATGATGGGCGAGGGTGTGCGCACGGTGCGGCTTCGCGCCGATGCTCCGGGCGAGGTGATGAGCGGGCAGATCGAGACCGACGCCGACATCGAAGTGCTGGACCGCAACATGCACATCGCCACGGTGGGCGAAAGCGGCAAGCTGTCGATCGAGATGCGCCTTAAATCGGGGCGCGGCTACGTCGCTGCGGACCGCAACAACGACGAAGATTTGCCCATGGGCTACATCCCCATCGACTCGGTGCATTCGCCGGTGCGCAAGGTGAATTTTTCGGTGGAGGCGGCGCGCCTGGGCCAGATGACGGATTACGATAAGCTGACCATCGAAGTGTGGACCAACGGGGCCATCTCGCCGGCCGACGCCATCGGCCAGGCTTCCAAGCTGCTGAAGGACCACATGACCATCTTCATCAACTTCGAGGAACTGCCGGAAACAACCGAGGAGCCGGCCGAGCGCGCACTGAGCCAGATGAACGAAGTGCTCAACCGCAGCGTCGAGGAGTTGGAGCTGAGCGTACGTTCCTATAACTGCCTGAAGAACGCGAATATTCAGACCATCGGCGACTTGGTGCAGAAGACCGAAGCGGAGATGCTGCGCACCAAGAATTTCGGGCGCAAATCGCTGAACGAGATCAAGGAGATTCTGGGTGGCCTGGGCCTGTCCTTCGGGATGAAGTTCGACGCGCAGGGCCGGCTGGTTTCGCCCAGCGGAACACCCGCTGTGCTCGGCGCGGAGATTCCGGTGGATATTTCGGACGACGAGGAACCGGTCGACGACCTCGACGACCTTGACGATATAGACGAAGAGGGAGGAGAAGCGCCGCTGGCGGAGTAACGGGCGCTTTTACTCAACATCATGAAACACAACGTATCCGGGTATAAGCTGAAGCGCAATGTGGCGTCGCGCAAGGCGTTGTTCCGAGGGCTGGTGACCAGCATCATCGAGCATGAGCGCGTGGTCACCACGATCACCAAGGCCAAGGCTGTACGGCCGCTGGTGGACAAGATGATCACGCTGGCCAAGCGCGACACGCTGCATACGCGTCGTCAAGCCGCGGCGTTTCTGGAGACTCCCGACGCGCTGAAGAAGCTGTTCGACAAGCTGGGTACGCGCTTCGGCCAGCGCAACGGCGGCTACACTCGCGTGGTGCGGCTGGGTTGGCGCAAGGGCGATGGAGCCGAGCAGGCCATGGTGGAGCTGGTCGGCAGCGAGCTGGTCAAGCGCGCGGCCGACCGCGCCAAGCGCCGCGAAGACCGCCTGAAGGCCATGCAGCAGGGCAAGGAAGACGGCGAAGCTTCCGAAGAGTAGCTCGCCATGACCACGGACGAGCGGCTGGATAGGCTGACGGGGATTGTGGAGACTCTCGCCGCGAGTGTGGTCGCGCACGACAACCAGATTGAGGCTTTGCTCCGTGGGGCGGAGAAGCACGAGCAAGTGACCCCTGAGGATGAGGGCGAGGTTTCGGAAGAGTAGTTTTTCTTACTTGCTGGCCCACAGCAGGTTGGCAGTACAGTATGAGCCATTGGGACGTTGGACGCCGCGCAGGGTGACGTCGGCCTTGTCGGCTAGAATGCGCTCCATAAGGTCGCTCCCATAGTCCGACTTCGCGGCGAGCGCGACCTCCCGGCGTGACCGCTGATCGTAAACGATCGTCCCAACCCCAAAGTCTTCGCAGCCAGCAGCAGGCGCGAGTTGAGCCCAACCGGCGTCAGACTTTTCGAGTCGCGCCGAAGTGGCGTCGATCGAAGCCGTGGAGTATCGGCCGGTACGCGTCACTTCCTTCCACGGCACGGGTGGCGGCTCGTTGCACTCCGGCCAATACGTCCAACGATGCACGAGCGGGAACGTCACACCCGATGCTGCACCTGCGAAGGCTCTCCAGGCGAGCCCGGTAGGCTCGTAGAGGTCGGTCGCCCAGTGCCCGGAACAGAACACGGAATTCCGATTGTCCCAACCATTCTCGTCGTACGCTCCCAAGGCCAGTTGGGCGTGGCCATTGTGCAGAGCGTCAACGACGTGCCTGGGTCCGAGGTCGTCGTACAGCGGAGCCTCAAAGGGCACCGGAAGACCCCAGGCGTCCATCAGCAACGCAGTCATCCTCCTCGGCGGAGCGAGGCGGCCGTTCCCATACGGGCTCCTGCCGATCACGACATAGTCCTGCGTGCCATTGCCATCCAGGTCGCCTCGATACACCTCGTCAAATGCGACCCATCCAAAATGCACGGCCCACCTCTTGCCGGATTTCGCGGTCCCCTGGAGAACTACTTCGTCCACCGCAGGACCGTCCGCGGAGCCGCGCATCCTGGCGACCAATCCATCGAAACGGACCTGCTCGCCGTCCTTCAACAAGCTCGAGCGAATCTTCGTCAATGGGAATGTGGGGAGACTCGCAAGGTCGATTCCGGTGGACGTGTCGTTCCAATTCGCCCACGCCGCAGCGGCGATGAAGGCCGTCGAAATGGCACCGATGGCGAGCCTCATCCTCACCCGCCCAGTCTATCGCCTCGGCGCATGGGCTACAATTCAGGCTAAACTCCATGAGCCAGCCCGCAATCACATGAGCACAGCCACCGAACCGACCACCTTCATTCGCGGGATGGGCCTCTACGACTCCACCATGATCGTCATGGGCGCCATGATCGGCTCCGGCATCTTCATCGTCTCGGCGGACATGTCGAGGCTACTCAATAGTCCCGGATGGTTGCTGGCAGCCTGGGTTCTCACCGGCGTTCTCACCATCGCCGCCGCGTTGTGTTTTGGCGAACTGGCTGCGATGTTCCCGCATGCCGGCGGAGTGTACGTCTTCCTACGCGAAGCCTACTCGCCGCTGTGGGGCTTCCTGTACGGCTGGACCCTGTTCACGGTGATCCAGACGGGGACCATCGCAGCGGTTGCGGTGGCATTCGCGCGCTTCCTCTCGCTGCTCGCGCCGCCGGTGGCCGAGAACCGTTACCTGATCGCTCCCATTCACGTCTCCCAGGGCTACGCGGTATCGCTGTCCACTGGGCAGCTTACGGCGATCGCAGTAATCGCCCTGCTGAGCTGGTCCAACTCGCGCGGACTCCACTATGGCAAGATCGTGCAGAACATCTTCACCTCGGCGAAGGTTACGGCGCTGGCGGCTCTGGTCCTGGCCGGACTGCTGCTCGGCTGGAACGCGCGGGCTATGGCG
>Ga0210394_10004059_pt1 | contig 17467 bp, 16 predicted proteins | sample IncBWC12MmetaG_FD_160121 | JGI IMG/M metagenome (GOLD analysis project Ga0210394, IMG submission 160121) | Forest soil microbial communities from Barre Woods Harvard Forest LTER site, Petersham, Massachusetts, United States - Inc-BW-C-12-M | ecosystem: Environmental > Terrestrial > Soil >... | reverse complement strand
CTCCTCGATCACTTCAATCACCGCGCGAACCGCCACGGCAGTAACCGGATTCCCGCCAAAAGTCGAAATCGTGAGACCCTGGAATTTATCGGCAAGCTCGGCGGTCGTGATCGTCAAACCCACTGGCACGCCATTCCCCATGCTTTTCGCCGACGTAATGATGTCCGGTGTCACTTCCCACTGCTCGATGCCCCACCATTTCTTGCCCGTACGGCCCCACCCGGTTTGCACTTCGTCAGCGATGAATAGCCCGCCATAATTCTTCACGATGCGATACACGATCTTGAAATATTCCGGCGGTGGCGTGATAAAGCCGCCGACGCCTTGAATTGGTTCGGCGATGAACGCTGCAATTGAGCCGCTCGTCGTGGTCTGAATGGTGCTTTCAACGTCGTTCGCGCATGCCACTCCGCATTCGGGATACTTCAAGTGCAGCGGGCAACGGTAGCAGTAGGGATTCACCGCGTGAGAGACACCTACGCTGATGACACCCGATTTGCGCCACGGCGCCTGCGCCGTCACGGACTTTGCCAGCGCCGATCCGCCCGAATAGGCGTGACGCAGAGACACAACGTCATAGCTCGGACTGATCATGCGCGAAAGAAGAAGCGCCGCTTCGTTCGCCTCGGTGCCAGAGCTCGTAAAAAAGCTTTTCTGCAATTTTCCCGGAGTGATCTGCGACAGCTTTTCCGCCAGCGCAACCATGTGCTCGTTGGGAAATAGCGTAGAAGTGTGCTGGAGCTTGTCCACTTGCTCTTTGATTTTCGACGTCACCTTCGGATTGCAGTGGCCCACGCCTATGGTCACGATGCCGCCAAAGAAATCCAGGTACTTGTTGCCTTCGATGTCCCAGAGATATTGCATTGAAGCATGGTCCGCGACGAGCGGCTTCTGGTAGTAGTTCGTGACCGCGGGCCAAATGAATTCTTTATGCTTGCGAACGATTTCGTCAGATCGTGTTTCAGTCATCTTGGGCGTGGTCGTCATTCAGTTTGTCCATTCTCCAGGTGCAACTCTCTGGAACGTTCCTCAATTGGCTGCATCTGCTCGCGCTTGTGCCTGTGTGCGGGAAATCTCACCATACGACTCCGGCCGGCGATCTCGAAAAAATTGCCAGGTCGCGCGGACCTGTGCGATTTCATCTAGGTCAATGTCGTGCGTGAGCAGCTCGTCCTTGTCGCGGCTTGCCTGCGCAATAATCTTGCCGCGCGGATTGCAGAAATAGCTTTTCCCGTAGAATTCCCCGATGTTCCAGGGCGCCTCTTTGCCCACGCGGTTGATTGCGCCCACGAAATAACCGTTGGCAGCGGCGTGGGCGGGCTGTTCGAGCTCCCAGAGGTACTCGCTCAGGCCCGCCACTGTAGCCGAGGGATTGAATACAATCTCCGCGCCATTCAGTCCGAGAATCCGGGCACCCTCAGGAAAATGGCGGTCGTAGCAAATATAAACGCCCACCCGCGCGAATTTCGTAGCGAAGACAACGTATCCAGTATTTCCGGGCGTGAAATAAAACTTCTCCCAGAACCCCGGAGCAACCTGCGGAATGTGGTGTTTGCGGTATTTCCCGAGATATTTGCCATCCGCGTCGATGACCGCAGCGGTGTTAAAGAAAAAGCCGGTCATCTCGCGCTCGTAAATCGGAACAACAATCACCATCCCGTGTTTCTTGGCCAACTTCTTCATCCGCTCGGTGGTTGGACCGTCGGGAATCGGTTCGGTGAGCTCGTGCCACCGGATTTGCTGCTCGGCGCAAAAGTACGGCCCGTTGAAAAGCTCCTGAAGGCAAAGAACTTGAGTCTTCTTCTTGGCGGCGGCTTCGATCAGCTTCTCCGTCTTGTCCAACATCTTCTTGCTGATGTCCTTAATCGCGTATTTCTCGGGCGACCACTCGCAGTGAGTCTGAATGAGTCCACAGCGCACGAGTCGAGCCATCAGCACCTCCAGCCATTGTGCTCACAAGACCAAAATGAAATTCGAAGAGCAAGTTTACCCCGTGGTGTGCAACCCGGCAAGCAACAGCGCAGCAATTCTGTTGAGCCGGGGAGAAACAGGCCTGACGGATTCCGGGCTTTAAAAAACAGCGCTCCGTCTCCTGCTTCCCGTATAATCCGGCGGGCGGACGAGTGGTGCGAATTCTGCAAAACACATTGCGCGGATTGGGGCGTATCTTTCCCGACTGCATTACGTTGAGCCAGGCCATTGCCTTCAACATGTTCCTCGCTTTTTTCCCGGTCTTGCTGTTTCTTCTCGGCGTGCTGAGCAGCACTGCTTATTTCCATAACGCGGTTCGCGAAATTCCCGAAAGGCTTACAACAATCCTGCCGCCCGGCAGCGATCAGCTCGTCGTGCAGTATTTCGTTCGAAGAGGGCTCCATCCATTGAAGTGGATGGCGCTCGGGCTGGCTGGCACGTTGCTTGCCGGCTCTCAGGTGATGGTTGGTTTTATCGAGGGATTCCGCCTCATCGAAGGCGATCTTCTCCGCCTCTCATATTGGCGACTTTATGCTCGCGCCACAATTTTGCTGAGCTTAACGTCCGCCCCGTTCCTCGCCGTAGTGGTCCTTACGGTCTTCGGCAAGCAAGCCCGTGGGTGGCTGATCCGGCGAATTGGCCTGTCAGCTTTGATTCACGCTCTCGGCTTCGCGGCGTATGTGGCAACAGTCTTTCTCTTGGCGATGTGCGTTCTGGTGGTGATGTATCGATTTGGGCGGCCGGGAGAGCGAAGCTACAGGGACGTGCTGCCCGGCGCGCTCGTGGCCACGGTGCTGTGGTGGGCTGCGGATACTTCTTTCGGTTTTTACGTGCGAAAGATGCCGTACGATGTTGTCTACGGTGGCCTAGCCGCTGCGATTGGCTTGCTTCTATGGATGTACTTGACCGCGATCGTTGTGTTGGTGGGGGCAGCATATAACGCGGAAGCACGGGAATCGCTCCGAGTGCATCACAAGGGATTGAGGATATGGGAGCGCGCAAGTTGAAATCGCCTCCTGCGATCGTCAATCGATACGCGGCGATTCCGATCCTTCAGGCGAAACGCGATGACTGAAATGCGAGTCGAGTGTTATTCCGGCTACCGCCCCGACGAGCGGCCCTTGCGATTCGTTTTTCATGGGCACGAATACGAAGTCCAGGATTTAGACGGCCAGTGGTACTCGCCGGACGCGACCTACTTCCGAGTGCGCGCCCAGGATGGGAACTACTACGTCTTGCGTCACGATATTGGACAGGATTCGTGGACGCTCGACGGCTTCCGCGTCGCTCGTCACAACTCCGATTCATCCCCGCTCTGACTAACCTAAGACGATAAATCGGGCCGTTCCTTACAATTCCGTTAACCAGTACGCAGCAATTGCGACCTAAGCCACACGAAGATTTTTGCTCGTCATCCGCCATACGGCGCTCCGATATAATCGATCTACGCCCCACTTTTAATGCAACTTTTGCACGGCGCCGGGGTTCGTATGAAGGGATTCATTCGGGACCTTTGTCTCCCGAGGGGCACTTGGATTAACGATGGTAAGCCGACGGCCTGACAGATTGCGGCTTTCGCGTCCGCGCATCGAAAGCGTGGCGGCGCGCAGCCTATGTCTCGCCGCTGCAATGATTTTCACCGCGGTCGTCCCCCAATCGAACGCCGACAAGGTAAAGAAATCAGCCACGCCCACTGCGATACGGCTCGACAAGAAATTCAAGGGCGGGTTGCCAATCACCGAGCTCACCGTAGACCAAGCGACTCTTCACGCGCTCAACCGCCTTGGATACGGCCCGCGTCCCGGCGATGTCGAACGGATCCGTCAGATGGGCCTCGAGAAGTGGATTGACCAGCAGTTGCATCCCGAACGAATCGATGACGCAGTGCTCGACCGGCGCCTTGACCAGTATTCCACCTTAAACCAGTCATCAACGAAGCTTCTCGACGAGTTTCCTCCGCCGGGACAGGCCGTAAAGCGCGAAGGAGTGACGAAGGACGAGTACAAGGAAAAAATGGAGCAAAAGCGCCAGGACGCGCTCGCCCAGATGCTGCCGACGGGCAACGAAAATTTCGACCGCGCCAACGATCAACTCGCCAAAATTCAAGGCCCAAATCGTATCGTCGCCGAGCTCTCCATGGCCAAAGTGGACCGTGCAGTCTACAGCCAAAGGCAGCTCGAAGCGGTGATGGAGGATTTCTGGTTCAACCATTTCAACGTATTTGCAAACAAGGGCGCGGACAAGTGGTTCGTCACCGCGTACGTCCGCGACACGATCCGCCCCCGCACCATGGGCAAGTTTCAGGACTTGCTCGTCGCGACGGCCAAGAGCCCGGCAATGCTCTTCTATCTCGACAACTGGATGAGCGCTGACCCGGCAGCTTTCAAGCGCATGCAGGCGGAAATGAAGGCGCGGCGCCAGCGCTATCAAGGAATTTTCACGGGAGCGCAGCCGCCACCGCCCGGAACATTTCCCGGAAAGTCCCCCGTACCCGGCGGCAACGGCGCTCCCCCAAAGAAAAAGGAAGATCGCGGGCTCAATGAGAACTACGGACGCGAAGTAATGGAACTACACACCGTAGGCGTCGATGCCGGCTATACGCAACAAGACGTGATCGCGATGGCCGAGACGCTCACGGGCTGGACTGTTCACGAGCCTCGCAAAGACCCGGAGTTCTTTTTCGACCAACGCATCCACGCCCAGGGCAAGAAAGTTGTGATGGGCCACACCTTCAATTACGGCGGAGAAAAAGACGGCGAAGAAGCACTGAAGTTTTTAGCAAACCACCCCAGCACCGCCCGCTTCATCTCGACTGAACTGGCGCGCCATTTTGTCTCCGAAAACCCGCCGGATTCGCTGATCGACCGTATGGCGAAAAACTATGAATCCACCGGAGGCGATATCCGAAGTGTGCTGAAGACCATGATCTATTCGCCCGAATTCTGGTCGAAGGATGCATATCGCGCCAAGGTGAAGACTCCTCTTGAGCTTGTCGCGAGCACCGCGCGCGCATTGGGCGCGGACGTGCCGGTTTCCTTGCCCCTCGCGCAGTGGGTGGCACGCATGGGCGAGCCGCTATTCCTGTGTCAGCCGCCCACGGGCTACTCCGATAAATCCGAGACTTGGGTGAACACTGGCGCATTGCTCAATCGCTTGAATTTTGCCTTGACGTTTGCCGGCGACAAAATGGCCGGCACCTCGGTCGACCTGAAAGCTTTGCTCGGCCAGCCTTCGTCATCGGACCCGAACATCGCCCTCGCGCAATCCATACAGATTTTCCTGGCTGGCGACATTGCCGACTCAACAAGAAAGACCCTCGAGTCGCGCCTGAGTGACCCGCAGATCTTGCAAGCGCGCCTCGACGATCCCGTAAAGCAAGTAAACGAAGGCTTGATCGCAGGTCTGGTTCTCGGCGCGCCAGAGTTTCAGCGGCGCTAAAGGTCCTGGAGACACTGCTATGAACATCTCGCGGCGATATTTCATCAAGAACGGCGGCCTCGCCATGCTGGGAATGGCCGCCCTGCCAGCCTTCTTGCAACGTGCCGTCGCTGCCAGCACAACGCCGAACAAAAAGAAAATGGTCGTCCTATTTCAGCGCGGTGCCATGGACGGCCTCAACGTAGTCATCCCCTTCGGTGAGCGCAACTATTACAATCTGCGTCCGACCATCGCGATTCCAGAACCGCGCCGCGGAAGCGCCGATACAGTCATCGATTTGGACGGTTTCTTCGGGTTGCATCCGAGCCTCGCTCCGTTAATGCCGATCTATCAGAGGCGCGAGCTCGCGATCGTCCACGCAGTAGGCTCGCCCGATCCCACCCGCTCGCATTTCGACGCCCAGGATTTCATGGAATCAGGGACACCGGGCAGAAAAGTAACCGACGATGGCTGGTTGAACCGCGCCATGCAATCAATGCCGGACGAGAAAGCAACGCCGTTTCGCGCCGTGGCATTTGGCCCCTACCTGCCGCGCACGTTACAAGGAACAGCCCCTGCCGTCGCCATCCCGGATCTCAAGCAATTCAAAATGTACGGCCCGCAGCAAACCGTCGAAGGTGGCTTCGAAGCCATGTACGCCCAAACGGTCGATCAGGCCTTGCGCGGTGTCGGCCACGAAACGTTTGAGGCCGTCGATCAGCTCAAGAAAATCAATCCGGACAAATACCAGCCGGAAAATGGTGCCGACTACCCCAAAGATCGCTTCGGCCAAAGCTTGATGGAAATCGCAGAGCTTTTCAAAGCTGACGTTGGCCTCGAAGTCGCCTTCCTCGATAGCGGTGGCTGGGACCATCACGTCAACGAAGGCGGCGTGCAAGGCCAGCTCGCGAATCTGCTGCGAGATCTGGGGCAGGGAATCGCCGCGTTTCACCAGGACATGGGCGACCGCATGAGCGACGTGGTTTTTGTCAGTATGTCAGAGTTCGGCCGCACAGCCCGCGAAAACGGAAATCGCGGCACCGACCACGGCCACGCCAATTGTATGTTCGTGATGGGCGGGGACATCAAGGGCGGGCGAATCTATTCGCGCTGGCCAGGCCTCAGCGAAGGCCAACTGCACGATGGCCGCGATCTCGCGGTTACCACCGACTACCGCAGCGTCGTCGGCGAAATTCTTTCAAAGCACATGCACGACGACAACCTGAAAACAGTCTTCCCCGGATTTGCCAACGATCCAAAGCAGTTCCTCGGAGTCGTGAATAGCTAATCTACCTAGGAGCGCCCGTGATTACTTCCGAGACGCCCCGACGACTTTCGCGGTCGTGATAGCTTGGCCCACGTGGCATTGTGTGTGATCCGCGATATGCACTAGAAGGCCTCCGACCGTTGTGGGCAGTCTCTTTTTTCCCACCGACCGCGATTCTTCAAGCTGAGTCGCATCGAAGGCTCGCACGCGCGAAGCACCTCCCTCAAACGCGTCCGCTAACTCCGCGAATAATTCATCGCGACCCGCGCCAGGCTCAAGCTCGCTGCGAAGCGCGTCCATCTGCGCATGGCTTAGTTCCTTGCCTTCCGCGTACGTAAGCAAGCGGTCGATACTGCGTGCAATATGGCGAATATGGAATGCTACGGGCGCGATGCTTCCGGGGCGAGCATTCAGCTCAGTGTCACTGAGGTTGCCGCACCACTTTTCAAGGTCTTCCTTGGCAAGCTCAAGCGCGTGCAGCACCGCTCTCTGCGCAGCCGGAACATCGGTGAGAGTTCCGCGCAGCCAAGGTTCTGGAAGCTGAGTTTCAGCCATCAGAATATGTCCGCGCTCTGTTACGCCTTGATGCGCATGCCGAAGAATGACCGATAGACAAACGTAAACGAGACGAGAAAGAACGCGGCCGCAAGAATCTCCGTGAGCAACGCATTCTGTGCGGTTAGCTCAACGGCCAGTTCCACTGCCAGTAGTCCAAAAAGCGTGGTGAATTTGATCACCGGATTCAGCGCCACAGACGAGGTATCCTTGAACGGATCGCCGACGGTGTCGCCAACAACGGTCGCCGCATGCAACTCCGTGCCTTTCTGCTTCATCTCCGTCTCAACGATTTTTTTAGCGTTGTCCCAAGCTGCCCCAGCGTTCGCCATAAAAATCGCCTGATAGAGGCCAAAAATCGCAATCGAAATCAGATAACCGACAAAGAAGAAAGGATCCACGAATGCGAATGCGAGCGTCGCGAAAAACACTGCAATGAAAATATTCAGCATGCCTTTCTGCGCATACTTCGTGCAGATCGCCACCACCTTCTTGCTGTCTTCAACGGACGCCTTCTCCACCCCATCGAGCCGAATGTTAGCCTTGATGAACTCGACGGCCCGATAGGCTCCGGTCGTCACCGCTTGCGTCGAAGCGCCAGTAAACCAGTAAATCATCGCCCCGCCAGTAATAAGTCCAAGAAAAAATGGCGCGTGGAGCAATGAAAGCTTGTCAACATTCACGGTGATGCCATTGGTAAGCGCCATGATGATCGAGAAAATCATCGTAGTCGCGCCAACAACAGCTGTGCCAATCAGCACCGGCTTTGCAGTTGCCTTGAACGTATTGCCCGCGCCGTCGTTTTCCTCCAAGAGCTCCTTCGCACGCTCGAAGTGCACGTCGACGTTGAAGTCCCTCTTCAGCTCGCCTTCGATTCCCGGAATTTGCTCGATCAACGAAAGCTCGTAAACAGACTGTGCGTTGTCCGTAACGGGACCATACGAGTCCACCGCGATCGTCACCGGTCCCATGCCAAGAAAGCCGAACGCCACAAGTCCAAACGCAAACACCGGCTCAGCAATCATCAACGCATGAAGGCCCATCTGGCTGAAGAAATACGCAATGCTCATCAGCGCGACCATCGCTAGTCCCAGGTAATAGCCGGAAAAATTGCCGGCCACAAAGCCCGAAAGAATTCCAAGCGATGCGCCGCCCTCCTCCGCCGAGCTGACCACTTCGCGAACGTGCCGCGATTCAGTGGACGTGAACACCTTCACCAATTCCGGAATCACCGCGCCGGCCAGCGTGCCGCAGGAAATAATCGTCGCCAGCTTCCACCACTGCGTGCTGTCATCTCCGAGCATCGGCACGATCAGGTAAGAAATGGCGTAGGTAAGCGCAATCGAAACCACGGATGTAATCCACACAAGCGACGTCAGCGGAGCCTCGAAATTCATTTTGTCCGCATTGCCATACTTCGCTTTCGCAATGGCACTGTTGATAAAATATGCGCCGGCGCTCGACACAAGCATTGCAATGCGCATCACGAAGATCCACACCAGCAGCTGAACCTGCACTACAGGATCTTTCACGCCCAACAGAATGAAGGTAATCAGCGCCACACCGGTCACGCCGTAGGTCTCAAACCCGTCAGCGCTCGGCCCCACCGAATCCCCAGCGTTGTCGCCGGTACAATCCGCGATCACGCCAGGATTACGCGCATCATCTTCCTTGATCTTGAAAACAATCTTCATCAAATCGGAGCCAATATCCGCAATCTTCGTGAAAATGCCGCCCGCAATACGCAGAGCCGCAGCGCCCAGAGATTCGCCAATCGCAAAGCCGATAAAACAAGGCCCGGCATAATCACGCGGAATAAAAAGAAGAATAATCAGCATCATCAACAGCTCAACGCTGATCAACATCATGCCGATGCTCATTCCGGCTTCGAGCGGAATCCGGTAAATCGGATACGGCTTGCCACGCAAGCCCGCAAACGCAGTCCGCGAGTTGGCGAAGGTGTTCACGCGAATTCCAAACCAGGCTACCCCGTAGCTCCCAGCGATTCCCACCACGCTAAAAAGGAGAATGATGATCACGCGAATCGCCTCGTATTTCAGGAGCAACCCGAAATACAGCACGATCACGACGGCGATGAAACTCTCCAGAAGGAGCAGGAACTTACCCTGGGTTACCAGATACGTCTTGCAGGTCTCGTAAATGAGCTCGGAAATCTCGCGCATCGCGCGATGTACCGGCAAATTCTTCAGCCGCGTATAAATCGTCAATCCGAAGATCAATCCAAATATGCAGAACGCAATGCCGAAAAGAAGCAGCGTATGACCGTCCACGCCGAGAAATTTAACCTGCGATAGATCAGGCAGTTTCAGGTTCGCTTCGCCACCAGGAGCCGCTCCCTCCTCCTGCCCGAACGCCGGCAATGCCCCAAGCATCACAAGACCGGCGGCACCGCCGAGCGCCTTCGCAATCCGGCCGAACTGCGCGCTCCAATCCTCTTGCCGAAGTCGCCCGCTCAATCGAGCGCTCACACCTGTGAGACAACATGCCCCTGCATCTGCCGACATTCTTCCTCCGGAATAGGACTCCACGAGCGGGAGTCTCAGGTCGCGAGAAGCTACAACTCCAAAGCAACTTTTGTAGCAGGAATCACATGTTTCGTCAACAAAGTAAGCCTATTGCCCGGAGGGGATCCAGTCAGGTCTATTGTGCTGGAGCGTTACGAAGGGGCACCTCAAAGTACACAAGAGGCTCATTCCCGGGCGCGATCGACACGTCGGGCACGTACAGGCTCGATCGGCTCGCGATAGAGAATTCATGGCTCACATCGAAATACAAAAAGCCGTGAATCGTCGCTTTCGGCGGTATCACGTCTGCATCAAGCGAGAGTGGTCGCAACACCTCCGCCAACTTTTCCACCTTTTTGTCACTAATGTTAATCGGTAAAGGCAGTCGCTTTCGCTGCGGATCGGCGGCGCCTGCTGGATGCGCTATCAGCTTCGCAACTTCCTCCGCTCTGAGCCAGTCAACCTCCTGGCGCACCCCATTTCGCAAAGTAACTTCGAGCTGAACTGTCTCGAGATTCACGCGCATCGGCTGATCGGAATCGTTGCGAAGAAATACCTCAATGGGTAGAACTCCCACATCGTGAGGATCTGCCTTTCCAAATTTGTCTTTCGTCCGCGCGGCTTCTGTATACGGGTCGACCGATACGGTAAGGCCGCTGTGCTGATCGTGCGGTAACGGAGCAGGCGCGGCAGGCTTTGCGTCCGCAGGCGATGCAACACCCTGGCCGAACGCAGCTGTGACAAGAACGAGGAAAGCAGTCGTAAGCGCAGCGATCCCTAGGCGAGTTGATCCGCCTCGAAAGTCGATGAATCTGCTGCGACCTGTCCGCAACCGAAGCTTCCATTTCATCGTGGGTTCCTGCCTTTTCAAAAGCTCAGATGTATTCGTCGCGTGGGAAGTTGTGCGCGACTCATGCGCGTGCAACTATAATACCCGGCTCGCCAGTAAGAAAGGACGAGAGCGCCAGTGCTGCGCCTCTGAAATGTATTTATTGTATCGTATATTAACCGCTGTAGGAATGATATTGCTTGCGCCCTATTTTGCGCTACGAGGGTGGCGAAGTGGCGAACCGGCCAGCGCCTTGCAAGAGCGCCTCGGAATTATTCCGCGCGAAATTGCAGCAAGGGCTTCCATGGCGGCGAATGCTGGCGGAGCGATCTGGATCCATGCCGTGTCGGTCGGCGAAGTGCTCGCGTCGAAGCCGCTGGTCGAGGCTTTGAAGCGTCAATTTTCAGGCCGCGCAGTCTTTGTTTCCACGACGACTGAAACCGGCCGGCGCTTGGCCCGCACCCGCCTGCAATGTGCCGATGGCATCTTTTATTTTCCGCTCGATTGGGTGGTCCCGGTGCGAAAAGCGCTAAAGTCCATTCAACCGGCTCTCGTGATCATCATGGAAACCGAAATCTGGCCAAATTTCCTTCACGAAGCGCAGCGGCGGGGCATCTCTGTGATTTTCGCAAACGCGCGAATTTCTGAGCGCTCCTTCGCTCGATTCAATCAGTGGAAATTCCTCGTCGGAGATTTTTTCGTTCGCACACTGCAAGATGCCGCGCAATTTCTCGCCCAAACGCCCGAAGATGCCAATCGGCTCGCCGCGATGGGCGCTCCCGAAACCCTCATCGAAGTCACGGGCAACCTGAAGTATGACGGTTCGCCTCCGGAGACCAGCCAGTTCGTCATTTGGCTAAAGAACCAGATTTCAACGCAGGAACGCTGGCCCGTCCTGGTGGCAGGAAGCGTGGTCGCGGACGAGGAAGAGGCCGTGCTTGCTGCTTACGATATCGTGCAGCGGCAATGGCGCCACGCTTTGCTCGTGTTGGCTCCGCGCAAGCCTGATCGCTTCGCTGCAGCCGCGGAAATCGTGTCGGCTGGAGGCTGGGAGGTGGTGCGCCGAACTCATCTCGACTTGAATTCGACTCTCAGCGAGAACGCCGACGTCCTGCTCCTCGATTCGATCGGTGAATTAGCGGCAATTTACTCGCTCGCGGATGCCGCATTCGTGGGTGGTTCGCTCGTCCCTGCGGGTGGTCACAATATTCTCGAACCTGCCTGGTTTTCTCGGCCGCCGATTTTCGGCCCATCGATGGAAAATTTTCAGGAAATGGCTGAAGCGTTCCTATCCGCCCGCGCCGGAATCCAAGTTTCTAGTGGAACTCAACTGGGCAAGGTCTGGGTGCAGTTGATCGAGGACGATGCGACTCGCGAACGGATGGGACGTGCAGCTTACGAGATTTCCGAGCGAAATCGCGGCGCGACGGAGCGCACGCTCGAGCGAATAACCTCAACACTAAACGGTTCCGCTCAATCGTCATGAACCTGAAGGACTCACTTCTTTGGCCGCTGACAGTCCCATACGGCGCCATTGCACGTCTGCGCTCCCGAGCCTACCGCGCAAGCATCCTCAAGCAGCAACGTCTCCCGGGCAACGTGATCAGCGTAGGCAATCTCACCACGGGCGGCACAGGAAAGACGCCTATGGTGATCTGGATCGCCGAGCGGCTGGCGGCGGAAGGCAAAAGCGTCGGAATCCTAACTCGAGGTTACCGCGGCGAGACGGCATCCAAGCCTGACTCCACCAACACCAATGCCCAAGCGAAGCCAGCTGGCCCAACGTCAACAAGCGACGAAGTGCAGCTAATGCAAGCGCGGCTCGGAGACCGCGTCAAGGTTGGGGTAGGCGCAGACCGCTTTGCCCGTGGTCAAGATCTGGCGAATCGGGGCGTGAATTGGTTTGTCCTAGATGACGGTTTTCAGCATCTCCAGCTAGCGCGAGACGCCGACATCGTGATGATCGATGCCACGAACCCATTCGGCGGCGGCCACTTGCTCCCCGCCGGTCGTCTGCGCGAACCAAAGACCGCTCTCGCCAGAGCTGATGTAATAGTTGTCACGCGCAGTTCCCACTCGCCTGCACTAGAGTCAGCGGTTCACCGTGAAACGAATGCCCCTATTTTTTATGCGCAAGCGGAGCTTGATTCTGTCTATTCACCAAGCTCCGCGCCCCTCGACGGTCACAAAGCGCGTGAACAGGACCTCTTCGCGTTCTGCGGCATTGGCAACCCCGCCGCGTTCGTCGCCGATTTACGCGCTTGGGGTTTTCGAATTGTTGGCCACGAGTTTTTCCCGGATCATCATCGCTACACAGCCGCGAACATCCGCGAGATCGAATCAGAGGCGCGAGCAGCCGGCGCAAGCGGTCTCATCTGCACGGAAAAAGACAGATTCAATTTCCCGTGCAGTTCTGCGGCCATGGATTTATGGGTCTGCGCAATATCGCTGCGCGTCGAACGTGAACAGGACTTCTGGCGCGCAATGATGGTAGCAATCGAGTCCCGCAAATCTAGCTCAGCACGATAGTCTCGAACCGTCTCGCTGCTATCCCTGCCGAAGCTGATTTGCTGCCCTCCCGCGCGCTGTGATACGGTTCGGCTCGGCGCGCACCTCACGATTGTTCACGGTGGAGATCCCTTGAGCCCGGCTCGAAAATCACCAAAGCATTTGACGAAGGACACAAACCCACCCGCGTTGGACGCCGCTGTAGATCTCACGCGCCTCCTCGATATCGTCTCGGTTTTTTCGAAACAGACGATCTGCGTCGTCGGCGATTTCGTGCTCGATGAATTCGCCTCCTGCGAGATCTCTCGCGTCTCGCGCGAAGCCCCAGTGCTGATTCTGCGTCACCGCCGCACCGAATCATATCCGGGTGGCGCTGCCAATGCCGTCAATAACCTTGCCGACCTTGGCGCCCGCGTCCTTCCCGTCGGCGTCCTCGGAACAGATCCCGGCGGCCGTGCCATCCTCCACCATTTTCGCCGAAAACACATCACCACCGCCGGCATCGTCACCGCCCGCAACTGGCTCACCACCACCAAAACGCGCTTCCTGGCCGGCTGGACCCACACCACCGAGCAGCAGGTCCTCCGAGTAGATCGCGAGCCCGCCGGCACGCTATCCGCCAGCCTCCAATCAGCCGTAGAACACAAAGCCCACCGCCTCGCAAAACAATCCGACGCAGTCCTCGTTTCCGATTACGGCCTCGGCGCTGCCACTCCCGCCCTCGTTCGCAAGCTCGCAACAAATCGAATCATGCTCGATTCGCGTTATCGCCTCCGTGACTACGCCGCCACAGGCGTCACCGCCGCCACTCCAAACGAGCCGGAGCTCGAAGCGGCGTATCAGACACAAATCGGCGCTAACGCAGCCAAGCTCGACGAACTCGGCACACGCGTCCTCCGCGAATTAGGTGGGGAAGCGCTGGTGGTAACGCGCGGCAAAGATGGCATGGCAGTTTTCGAGAATGGCGCACGGGGCGGCCATCGCGCGCGCCATATTCCAATCTACGGCTCCGATGCGCCGGTTGACGTCACAGGCGCGGGCGACACCGTCATTGCAGTATTTACGCTCGCCGTCGCCGCAGGCGCTTCCTACTTTGAAGCAGCGCATCTCGCCAACTACGCGGGCGGTATCGTAGTAATGAAACGCCGCACCGCCACCGTCACCCGCGCCGAACTCGAATCCACTCTTCGCCACGAGGCCACCGCACAGCACTAACTCCAATGGACACCCGTGAAAAAATCCTCTCCCGCGAAGGCCTCCACGCCGTTCTCGAAGAACACCGGCGCTCCGACCGGAAAATCGTCTTCGCGAATGGCGTCTTCGACCTGCTCCACGTCGGCCACATCCGCTATCTCCAGGGCGCGAAGGCCGAAGGCGACATCCTCGTCGTCGCGCTCAATTCCGATTCAAGCACCCAGCAGCGAAAAGGTCCCGGCCGCCCGGTGATGACTGAACGAGCCCGCGCTACGGTCGTCGCAGCGCTGGCCGCAGTCGACTACGTGATTATTTTCGACGAGCTCGACGTCAACCCGCTGCTCCGCGAATTTCAGCCAGACGTCCACGCAAAGGGCACCGACTACTCCGTAGACACGGTCCCCGAGCGCGAACTCGCGATCCTCCTCGGCATCCGCACCGCCATTTGTGGCGATCCCAAAGATCATTCCACGCGCGACGTGATTGCGCGCATCCACCGCGAGCGCGATGCCTGATCGCAGCCTCGAAAAGTTAGCCGACAGCCGCCCGCTCCACCGCTTTCTCCTCGTGCGGCTCAGCTCTCTCGGTGACGTCATCCACGCTCTCCCCGCCGCTTCCGCTTTGCGCGACGCGTTTCCGGAAGCGCGAATCGACTGGGTTATCGACGCGCGCTGGCAGCGATTGCTAGAAGGTAATCCCGACATCAACGAAGTAATCGCGTTCGATCGCAAGCAAGCCGGTGCCCTCTCATCTTTAATTCGCAATTTGCGCGCAGCCCAATACACTTGCGCCATCGATTTTCAGGGGCTATACAAATCGGCGTTGCTGGCTGTCGCTTCAGGTGCTCCTCGCCGCATCGGTTTTCAAAGCAGCTACGCGCGCGAAGGCCTCGTCGCAGGGTTCTACACAGAGCGTCTGAATCCACACGGCCCGCACAAAGTGGATCACAATCGAACGCTCGTCGAGCGCGCCGGAGCAAAGCTTGGTCCGCCAAGATTTCCTCTCGCGGTTCGCACGGAAGACGATGAACTCGTGACGCGCGAACTCAACAACCACGGCCTCACCGATTTCTACGTACTCAATCCCGGCGGCGGCTGGCTCTCGAAATGCTGGCCCGCGGAACGCTACGGAGAACTCCATCGCAAACTCGCACAGCGCTACGGCTGGCATGGCGTCGTCACAGTCGGGCCCGGCGAAGAAAACCTTGCACGCGAACTAATCCATGCCGCCGGAGACTTGGCTCCCGTCGCAATCCCTCTCGCCCTGGGCCCTCTCATGGTTCTTCTGCGCCGCGCGAAATTTATGGTCTCCGCCGATACAGGCCCGCTGCATCTCGCCTCCGCTCTCGGAACGCCGGTCGTCGGTTTGTTCGGTCCCACCGATCCCGCCCGCAATGGCCCGTTTTCGCCAGGCGATATTTCCGTCCGAAATCCGCGTCACTCGATAACCACTTACGCCCGCGGCGCATCGTACTCTCCCGCGATGTTATCCATCACAGTAGACCAGGTCGCAGACGCCGTCGAACGCCGTATGGGCTGCGTTGATACAGGGCTGCGCTGATGGCACATACTCAGCAAGCCAATCGAATCTCAGCAGCTACTCAATCGCAGCCGCGGAAATTCTGGATGCGCTGGCGCGTCCGCCTTGGCTATCCCGTGGCGATTATCTACTGGCTCCTCGCCACGCCTACATGGCGCTCAATCGCCTACGGAACGATTGTCGCCGCACTCGGCCTGATGGTTCGTGCCGCGGCCGCAGGATATCTGCGTAAGGATCGCGAACTCGCCGTCACCGGTCCATACGCGCTCACCCGCAATCCGCTCTATCTGGGCAGCGCGATTCTCGCAGCCGGATTCGTAGTGGCTTCTCATTCCTGGATCGCCGGTTTATTGGTGAGCTTATACTTCGGAATTTTCTACTACGCCGTGATGCGCAACGAAGAAGAAGATCTGCGCATGCGCTTCGGCCAAGACTTCAACGCCTACGCCACCCGCGTACCGCTTTTCTTCCCGAATCCCTTCGCTAGCGGAAAACCTCAATCTCCGGCGAGCTCGGGAACGAACGCTGAAGTTAACGGTGGATTTTCCTGGGCGCAATACCGCCGCAATCGCGAATATCGAGCCCTGTTCGGCGCCGCCGGCGCAATGGCGATGGTGTGCCTGCGAATGTATATTCGCGCTCGATTCGGCTACTAAGCGGAAAGCGGTGGAGAAATTACGGCTCAGTCTTGGGCGTCGAACGTCATCCAAGAATCCGTAGCTCAGGTCCCTCCCGATCGCTTTTGCATCGGGATGATATGAGGCCTTTGAATTTGCGGCGTGCGATTCGGATATTGAACTGGGCGGGGTTGACGACCCGCTATTGCAGGCGATACACGGCGTGCATCACGCGCTGAAATTTCGGTCTATACAGCAAATCAAAAGCGCGCTCTTTCCCCGGAAACATTTCAAGCGCCACGCGCCGAGTAGCCGCTATCATCCCGGCTGCTTCCTCGGGCGTCAGGTCGCCTGCCGCAATCGATTCGATCGTTAGCTGAACGAGGATTCGCAGCCTGCGGATACGCCGGCTTTCGTCGTCGATCTGGTCCTGGGTCGGGCGGGGAATATTTCCGTCTTCCGAAGTGGCCTGTGGCATTTCGCTAAATAGTATGGACTTCGATGCGCGATTCGCGCAATAGTACTCGAGAGCGGGAAACTATGAGCCAAAGTGCAAAACCAGATCCCCATCACTCGCAGGAAAAAGTTGTCGTCGCTTACGCCGCAGGGAACGCCGAGGAAGCAATGGTCATCCGCGGTCTGCTCGCAAGCAATGGCATCGACTCCCCCGGCTCTGCTTCCACCGATCCGTTTCCGATGAGCGAGCCTCTCGACGGCAGCCACGGCGTCGATGTGCTGGTGCTCGAATCGCAGGCCGACGAGGCGCGGAAGCTGATCGCAGAGTATTTGAAAGACAACGCTTCGTCTTCTTCAGATTCCGACGATTCCTCGGACCAATAATCCATCTCTTCCCTTCGGCACGTCCCGTTTGGAGTGCGGCGGCTTGCCGCCGCTTTCATAAGCTCCGGCTTGCCGGAGCGGTTTCGCGTCGTGTAGTTGCCACGGCTTCGGCATCTTTCGCCAGATGTTAAGTGCAGGCAGTTCGATTCAGTATTTGTTAGTTCGGGTGCGACTCGGCGAAAGTCGTCACCGTCAGAGCATGTCC
>Ga0210394_10004058_pt1 | contig 17469 bp, 9 predicted proteins | sample IncBWC12MmetaG_FD_160121 | JGI IMG/M metagenome (GOLD analysis project Ga0210394, IMG submission 160121) | Forest soil microbial communities from Barre Woods Harvard Forest LTER site, Petersham, Massachusetts, United States - Inc-BW-C-12-M | ecosystem: Environmental > Terrestrial > Soil >... | reverse complement strand
ATCATCCTACCCCATGCAACCAAATGGCGCAATTTTTGGTCATCTAGGATCAGACCATGAGAATTGCCTTACTATTGACTATTGCTGGCCTATTGCAGTTTTCCTGCCAAAAGGGGAATGAAAATGCACATTCATTTCAAAATGAAGGAGTTATTACCGGCATTAACCCCTGCGCCTATCCCTGTATTGTAACTTGTCCCTGCGCTTGCGGGAATTTGCTATTTCATTTCATAGATACCGCATATACCGCCAATGTTGTCATAGACAATCCGGGTATATTCAATTTGAAATCCAACTACAACTTTCCCGTTTATGTGCGAATCAATTGGGAGAACACGACTCGCTGTGGAATCGTTGCCATCAAAATAACGAGCTTTCAAATCTATTGACCAGGGAATGCCGAAATTCATTTTCTCCTTCTTGATAATCTCCTTTAAACGGCCATTTCACCATCTCAGCCCGCTTTCAGGTTCACGCCATCTTTACCCCCCGAGGAGCCACCATCAGCTAATCCAGCGCATCAACGAACTGCCTTTTCCGTCCCTGGTTCGGGTCACCCTTCCGCTCTCAAGCCTTTTACCGGGTTTGCAATGGCTGCATTAATGGATTGAAAGCTGACGGTAAATAAGGTAATCGTTACCATAAACAGACCCGTAATAATAAATGCCAACGGAGTAACCGGGATACGGTAAGCAAAGCTTTGCACCCAATGATTTACAATAGCCCATGAAATGGGCAAGGCTATCAATAAAGACATAGACACAAGCACCAAAAAATCTTTACACAACATTATTACTACATTGCTTACCGATGCGCCGACTATTTTGCGGATCCCGATTTCTTTTTGTCTTCTTTGCGCAGTAAACGCAGACAAGCCAAAAATGCCGAGACATGAAATGAGCATGGCAATACCGGCAAAATATTTAGATAATGCAGCCACGCGCTCCTCTGATGCATACAAGGCTTGGTAATCACTATCGAGAAATTTATATTCAAGTGCTTCGCCGGTGTATTCTTTATAGAATGTTGAAAGCCTGTCAATCGTGGCTTTTTGGTCTCCAGCTTTTATTCTTACCATTATATTAGAAACACGCTGGTTCATGCTTAAATCAAAGAAACAGGGCTTGATGTTTTCATATAGTGATTGAAAATGAAAATCTTTAGTCACCCCAATAATTTGCTTTTGATTGCCCCAGATCGTTATCGTTTTGCCGATTGGATTTACTAGCCCCATCGCCTTAACAGCCGTTTCATTAAGAACCACCTTATCGTTGTCTGAACCGAACGCGGTTGAGTAACTGCGCCCTTCCCGCATTTTAATATCAAGCGTTTCAATAAAATCATAGCCGCTGGCAATATCAGTAAATGAAGTTTGGTCAGCTGGCGGTTTCCCCGGCCATGTCACATCACTAGTGCCGCCGTCCCTGTTTATAATGCTGTGTCTGAAATTAGAGGCATCCACAATACCGGGTATAGTTTTTATCTTTTGAATAAATGTTACCAAATCCTTGTAGACTGCTCCCTGCTTATAATCTTCTTTGTTATCGGAAGGTTTTCCGCCTTTATCAAAATAAATAATATGGTCTCTATTATAACCGAGATTCGTGGTTTCGACTAATTGCATTTGCTCGCGTACTACCAGCACCGATACAATCAGCACAACAGAAATAGCAAATTGAAAAACGACAAGCCCTTTGCGCACCCAAGCTTCGCCCGCAGAACCTTTTAGTTTGCCTTTTAATATGATCCCTGGTCTAAATCCGGAAAGGTATAAGGCAGGATAACTTCCGGCGATAATGCCCGCAATGCTGGTGATGATAAGGATAGAAAGAATAAAGCCTGTATTAAATTGAAGGGTTAAGTTTTTCCCTGTTATATCTTTGAAAGCAGGCAATAAAACGGCAACCATTCCAGTCGCCATAATCAGGGATAAAAATGCCAAAAGCAGCGACTCGGACAGGTATTGAACTATGAGTAGCAGACGGCCTGCGCCAACTATTTTTTGTACGCCTACCTCTTTTATCCTTTTTAATGCTTTTGCAGTAGATAAGTTCATAAAGTTGATACAGGCAATCAGCAATATAAAAATGGCGATGATGGAAAATACCTTTACGTACCCTACCCTGCCTCCTGACGGTGCTCCGTTTTCATAGTGATTGTACAGATAGGTGTCTGAAAAACCTTGAGCAAACAGGGTCTCCGTAGATTGAGGCTGTTTGCTTTTAATAAAACTGGCCAGTTTATTATTAAGGTTCGACACATGGGTACCCTTTTTTAGAAGCAAGTATGTAATAGGGTCGTTGTTATCCCATTGTTGTAATTTGGGATTGTTTCCGAGAAACAAGTCGTAATTAAGCATTGCATCAAACTGAATCGTTGAATTGGATGGAAACTTTTCGAACACAGCTGTTATAACATAATGGTCGTTAAAGCCATCCTGGTTCCATTCAATAGTCTTACCGATGATGTTGTTGGGAGTACCAAATAATTTTAACGCAAGATCCTTCGATATAGAAATATTGTTTTTGCTGGCGAACAACTGATTCCTATTCCCATCAATAAAATCGCAGGGAAAAATATTAAAAAAGTCTTTGCTTACAAATCCCCCATTAGCCCGTAAATGCTTGTCGCTAAAGGAAAATAACCCCATATTGGAAAACCAGGTGGAAGGAATAACAGAAGCAGCATACTCTACTTCAGGCATTTCCTTCGATAAAGAAATGGCTAAAAGACCGGGTGTATTTTCACCAGCCTGATTGCCTTTGGCCGAGGTTTGCATTACTTGGTAAATCCGGCTGTCTTTATCCGTGAACCTATTAACATGCAACTCATCACTCACCCACAAATAAATCAGTATAGCGCAAGCTAAGCCGGTGGAAAGGCCGATGAGATTGAGAAAAGTAAACTGGCGATTTTTAACCAGGTTGCGCCACGCGATTTTGAAAAAATGGTTGAACATGGGAGGTAATTGTTGATGTGGATATCCGGGTGTATGATTTTATTTATATATGCAATCTTGCCATTCCATTATTCCACCCCAATCCCGGTTCCGGCGGGCAATCCGTCATCTAACCCTTAGCATCAACGTATTGGCTTTCGCGTCCCTTGTTCGGGTCACCCTTCCATTCTCAGGCTTTCCACGGGATCGGCCACTGCTGCCTGGACGGAATTAACCCCGACCGTCAGGAAGGTGATCAGTACGGCGATACCGGCCGCCAGCGGGAAGACCCACCAGGCGACGATGGTCCGATACGCAAAATCCTGCAGCCAGCTGTGCATCGCATACCAGGCGATGGGGGAAGCGATCAGCAGCGCGATGAAGACCAGGTGCAGGAACTCTTTCGATAAAAGGCCGACGATGGTCGCGACCGAAGCGCCTAAAACCTTACGGATTCCGATCTCCTTGGTGCGCCGGATGGTGCTGTAGGCAGCCAGGCCCAGCAGACCCAGACAGGAAATGAGGATTGCCAGCAGACCAAAATACAGGAAGACGCGTTGGAACCGATCTTCCGCGGAATACAATTTGGCGAAGTCCTCGTCCACGAAACTGTATTGAAAGGGGCGCTCCGGTGCCAGCTGCTTCCACCGCCCGCCCAAAGCGGCCAGGGTCTGCGGGATGTGGTTCCCGGCTATGCTGACCGAGATTACGTTATAGAAGCCGGGATTAAAGATCCGGAAGGCGAGCGGTTGAATGGCTTCTTCCAGGGACCGGTAATGAAAATCCTTGGCGATGCCGATGATGGTGCCGTCTGTTCCCCACATATTGAATTTCCTGCCCACGGCTTTCGCCGGATCCCCATAGCCAAGGCTGCGGGCGGCGGCTTCGTTCAGGATCAGGGATTTCGTGGAATCCGTGCTGAATTCGCGGGAAAAACCCCGGCCGGCCATCATCCGGATTCCATAATGTTGGAAATAGTCAAAATCAATGATGTAGAAATTCAGGTTGGCGCCCTGCATATCCCCCCGGGGGTTGGCTATCCGCAGATACCAGTTGTCTGCGCTGGTACCGGGAACGTTGCTCGAAAAACTGACGCTCTTTACGTCCGGAATAGCCGCCAGTTCCCGCCGGATATGTTCCGTATTGGCCTGAACCGCGCTGTCACCATGGTAGTCAATCGAGACCTCCTGGTTCATGCGGAAACCGAGGTCCTGATCCTGCATATACTTGAGCTGATTGTAAACGACGATGGTTCCGATGATCAGCCCGGTGGAAATGGTAAACTGAAACACGACCAGGACCCGCCGCATGGCCAGCCCGTTTTTGGTTGAAATGAACCGGCCTTTGAGTGCCGCGATGGGGTTGAATCCGGACATTACCAGGGCCGGATAGATGCCTGCGAGGACCCCTACGGCAATGGCCGTGAGCAATAATACTCCGACATAACCGCCGGCGCCAAAGGCCCTGAATGGAATATCCATGCCCAGCAATCCGGTAAAAACGGGGTGCAGGAGATTACATAGTCCAAGGGCCAAGGCGAAGGCGATCAGGCAGAGCAAGATGGACTCGCCCAGGAATTGCCCGGTGAGCTGGGCCCTCACCGCGCCAATCGCCTTGCGAATGCCGACCTCCCGCGCGCGTTCCGAGGCCCGGGCCGTGCTCAGGTTAACGAAGTTGATGGAGGCGATCAACAGGATAAAGGCGCCTACGATGGAAAAAATATACGCATTGGCCTTGCTGCCCGTGGGTTCGCCCTGCCCGTAATTGTTGAGGGTCGGACCGAGGTAGACGCTTTTGAGCGGCTGGAGGTGCAGGGTGTAGGACATGCCCGTCTGCTTTTCGACGTCGGCGGCCTTTTCCTTCACAAAGGCCGGAAGCCGGGCTTCGAGACGATGGGGATCGGCGCCCGGTCGAAGCAGTAGAAAAGTGAACCAATTGAAGTTGCCCCAGTTTTGGTCCCAGTTGCCGTACAGCCTGCCGGAGAAGGTGGACATCGAGACCAGAATGTCTCCATGGAATTGCGAATTCGCCGGGATATTCTGCATCAAGCCCGTAACCTTAAGGCTGTATTTTCCATTGAGAACCAGGATCTGACTGATGGGATCCGCTGAACCAAAATATTTCTGCGCGCCCGCTTCGGTCAACACGACGCTAAAGGGGTCGCGGAGCGCGGTGCGGGGATCGCCTTTCAGTAAGGGAAAAGAAAAGATGGAAAAAAGGCTAGAATCGGCGGCGATGATATGGCTTTCCTGAAATTTTCTGGTACCGTTCTGGGTCAGGAAACTCATGAAGCAGATGCGCGCCTCCTGCTCTACTTCCGGAAAATTCGTTTTAATGGCGGGCCCGGTCGGACCCGAGGTCAAGCCGGTGGGAAGGACTTCTGTTTCCGTTTTGGTGTCGCAAATGACTCGGTAGATTCGGTCAACCTTGACGTGGAAGGAGTCGTAGCTGCGCTCGAATCCAACGTAGGAAAAAATGAGCAAAAAGGACGACATGCTAACGGCCAGGCCCACCAGGTTGATGCCGGAGAAAACCCGCTGTCTCCAGAGACTGCGGAAGGCGATCTGAATATAGTTTTTGAACATGACGGACCGGTTTAGGCTTCCTCTCTTCTCACTAAGGAAATGCCATTTTGTTAAATGGCTGATGGTCAGTCAAATATAGGTAATCAACGGAAGCAGAATCGTCCGGATTTGATGCACGGGTGTCTGATTTAATCCGCTTTTTGGGGGCCCAAACGTAAAATCCACCAATAGAACGGCCAAGCAGTATTTGCGGATTCAGGGTCACTGTATTTGGCAGGAGCCTGCCCACCCTTACCCTGATTTGGGTTTTCACCGGTCATTTATGGAATCAGTATGCCCGACCGGCCATAGCTGACCAAGATGGATGGCGATGCGCGGTAAAATCGCTGTTTATGGCCGCTGTTCGAACGCCCTCTTTCGTTTTAAGGAAGGGCAAATCCAAAGGAAAATGCGGAGCGGAGAAGGGATGCAGCAGAAAGGAGTCCGAATTGCCATTGACCCCATAGGCTTCGACCGGAAATACCGGATTCTTTGAATTCTTTTGAGCGCCATAGGCTTGAACCAGGGAATGGATATACCCTTTCTGGATGCTCTCATCAAAGTAAAGATGCGTTCGGCTGGATAAATAGTGCAAAATGTTCAGCTGCTCGACGGACTCCTGAGATTCAATTTTTACAAATGGGTATTCCTTTTCCCGGAACTCATAGGTTCCCGGATCATATAAACAATACATCAGCCTGGGATGAATCGGAATGAAAAGCTGCAGGCCCATGGCCCCGATGGCGGTCGCGCCCATGCCCTGTCCCCGCTGGGTCGTCCATTGATTGCATACCACCACCGGATTGTCCGAGGTAAAAAAAGAAAGCGGAGTCAGGTTGACAAATGATTTTATGGCCAAATAGTTCATTTGCGGCAAATAGCGCAGCGCATGAAGCAGGCTGGCCGACGCGGAGTATTCATCCGTCCCGGGAGCCGGGGCCCTGCCTGGCTTACGGAATGCGGGCCATTGGGTTAGAATTCTCTCGCCGGCCGCATCCATCCATTGCATGGCCGATTTATGACTACGCAACAGTTGAAACAAAACATATTTCTTGAACAGGTTCAGGTCTTCCCCATAATTCGGCGGAATGATCTTGGTGGTGGGTGCGGCAAATAGCCGGGGAGCGGAATGAACAAATTGACCATAGGCTGCTTCGGCGGTCCCGTCCAAGGCATAAAGGCCTGGATCGGCGTCTTGATCGAGGATCGCCGCCTGATGCAGGAATTTCCTCGTTTCCTGGTTGTACAAGGCGACATGCGCTTTCTCTTCATCGACGGCAAAATTCCTGAGGTAGAAGGAGGGGACAAGTTGCGGTCTCTCTTTGACGGCCATAAGATGAAAATTGAAGACGGGTTAAGATTATTCGACGGGCGATCGGTTCCTGGGTCGGGAATAGCGGATTTCGGGATCAATAAGGTGGCGTAATCCGGCGTACCCGAACGTTGTAATTATCGGCAACATAGATATTTCCCTTGCTGTCGACGGCTACTCCGCAGGGGTTGTTGAACATCGCCGTGGATAGGGGGCCGTCCTTAAAATCTCCGTTCTGGCTTCCGGTCAGCGTAACCACGACGCCCTTGGGTGAGATTTGGCGGATGCAGTTGTTCACCGATCCTTCGGCGACATAGAGGTTGCCGCTCGCGTCAGATGCCAGGGCGAGCGGATTGGAAAATTGCGCTGCAGTGCCCGTGCCGTCCGCGAAACCGGAATTGTTGACGTTTCCTGCAAAGGTGCTGACTAGGCCGGAAGAAGTGATTTTCCGGATGCTGTAATTGTATTCATCGGCCACATATAAATTCCCCGCCGGATCGAAGACTAGCCCGGCCGGCAGGTTGAATTCCGCCGAAGCCGCCGGTCCGTCCACATCGCCCGCCGTTCCGTTTCCGGCAAAAGTGCTGACCAATCGGTTGGTGGCGCTGTTATCCACTTCGCGTATGAGTTCATTGTTGATGTCCCCGACGAACAGGTTGTTTTGCGCGTCCAGGACCAGGGCGCCAGGTCCGTAAAATTCCGCAATGCTGGCCACGCCGTTGACCATACCCATTTTGCCGTTTCCGGCGTAGGTGCTGACCGTGCCATTGGGGGTAATCCTGCGGATGCGGTGGTTCGGCTTGCTGTTGCCTTCCGAGACGTACAAGTTGCCCTGTTGGTCAATGGCAATGCCGTTCAGGCCCTCAAATTGCGCGTTGGTTCCGACCCCATCCACATAGCCAGCCGAGCCATTCCCAGCCAGGGTGGTCACCACGCCGGCAGGCGTCACCTTCCGGATTGCATGGTTGAGCCCATCGATCACGTAGATATTTCCCTGGTTATCTACGGTCAGGCCCAGGATGCTGCCGAATTCGGCTGCTGATCCCGTGCCATCCACAAATCCCTGGTTCCCGTCGCCGGCGACCGAGTTGACCGTTCCCGGAGCGCTCGTGTACGTCCCCGGTATGGAAGTCCCGGTCGTGTCATTATTATTGTTGTTGTTGTTGTTATTGAGGCCTAGGGGATCCAGCAGCGTTTTGGTGCAGGAAGTCAGGCTGAGTGCTGCGGCAATTCCTAAACAGGCGGTAAGATGAATTGGTTTCATACATCAAGGTTTTTGTTTAATCAATTTCATTTTTGAATCGGGTTTTCCATTTTCATATTTTCCTATCTTATCATCAACCGCTTCGGCGGCGGCCATGGTGTTTTTAAAAAGGACCAGTCAGCGGTGGGTCAGGAACCTGCCTGCGCAGGGATGTGGTATCGATCAACGCCACCGGAGGATTGCTTACGGGTTAATCTAGGGCTTCGGGATTGGCTGACTGGTCCTCTAGGTTAAAGTTCTCGTTGATTTTTTGTGTTGCGGTCTTGGATACCAAAGTTGCTCCACCGCGGTTTGCAGTCAAACAGGGAATAGACAAACAGGAGATAAAATAGATGAACGCAGGAAAATGCCCTTAGCTGGGCTGCAGAGTAATCGTCGAGCCCTTTCCGGGCTGGGAGTCCACCGAAAGCTGGCAGCGGATGGCAGCGGCAAAATCGCGTATGAGGCTAAGGCCCAATCCGTTCCGGATGCCAATGGAAGCTTCGTCGGAAAACAGGACCTGTTGTTGTGCCGTGGAAATACCCGGCCCGTTGTCTGAAATGGCGAGGTATTTTCTGTTTTCTTTTTGCCATGCCCTCCAAATGATATGGCCGTTGCCCTGACCAGTAATGGCCTTTATGGCATTGCTGGTGAGGTTCCGCAGAATGGTCTTCATGTAATTCTCGTCCACGCTGACCTTCATGTTTTGTTCCAGGTCGAAATCGATCTGTTCGCCGGGATTGCTGGGATAGAGCGCCTTGATTTCATCGAATAGCCGCTGTACGGAAACCTCCTGGATATGGGGTTTGAAGTTCTTCATCTGACCCTTACTCCACAGCAGCAGGTCTTCGATCGTCGCCAGCAGGTCCTCCGCCGCGTGGGTGATTTTTTCCTGATGCTGGGCCTTCATTTCCTCGGTAAGCATTCCGGGTTCTTGTTTTTGCAGGTTGAGGAAATTGATCAGGCGCGCCACGGGGCTGCGCAGATCGTGCGTCAGGATTCCGAAGAGGCGGGTCTTTACCTTATTAGCTTCGTCCAGCTGCGCATTGATGTGGAGGAGTTTTTCATTTGCGGCTTTGCGCTGGGTGCTCTGGCGATAGACCAGGGCTCCGACGCCGGCAATCAGCAGCAATCCGGCCATCAGCCCATAGCGGAACCGGCGCTGGTTGGCTTCCTCGAGGGTATTGATCCGGTCTTTCTGGTCAGACAGGGCCTGGATGTTTTCTTTTTCCTGCTTTTCTTTGAGGAAGTCGGCTTCCTGTTTTTGCAGGGAAAGTTTCTGCAGGGCCCGGTCTTTGTTGCTCAGGGCGAGTTCATTTTGTTTGATCCTCAATTGCTGCGTTCCCTGCAAAGCCAGCAGTTCCTGCTCCTTGAGCCGGCTTTCCGTAATTTGTTGTTGGAGCTTGATCTCGGCTTCCTTTTTGTCAAATTCGTACTGGGCCAATTTCCGCTCAATCCCCTTTTGATTGTCGTTGTTAAGGATCGTATCGTGCAGTTGTGCATATTGATGAAAGGAAGCGATGGCCTCGGGAAAATGGTTTTGTGTTTCTGAGAGCTCGGTTTCGCATTTGTAGGCCTGGTCCCGGGTTACCAGGTCGCCCATTTCGGAAGCCAGGAGAACGGCGCTGTCCAGTACCTTCACGGCCCTCGGATATCGATCCCTGGGCTCAATGCCATGCGCCTGCAGCGTTCCGCCACTGATCGAATTCATGGAAATCCCGATATTGATGAAATTATTGGCCATCGCCCGCTTATCTCCGATCTGCCGGCTGATGGAAAGCCCGTCCAGGCCGTATTGGTAGGATTTCTCGTCGTCTCCCAGATGATGATAGGCGTCCGCCAGGTTGGTCAGGGCCCCGGCCAGGGATCGTTTGTTGTCCGTTTGCTCACTGATGGTCCTGCCCCTTTGCAGGTTGGCAATCGCGGAATCGTACTTTTTCTGATGGACCAGTTCGATCCCGATATTGTTGTACAGGGATGGCGGCACCAGGGTCTTGGGAACGATGGACTCGGTTATGAAAATGCTTTTTCTATAGTACTCCAATGCCTGGTCATAGTCCTCCATGTCGCTGTAGATATTGCCAATGTTCTGGTTGGTGGCGGCCGTTCTTTTCTTGTCACCTAAGTCTTCGGCTATTTTCAATGCTGCCAACATGTATTCGAGGGCCTTGGGGTAATTGCTGGCTTGTGAATAGATGATGCCGATCCGGTTGTTCGCGGCCATGATTCCCGGCGGATCGTTGTATTGGCGGGCGAGTGCGAGGTATTTCTCGCAAACCGGCAAGCCTTCCTGGAAATTGCCCTGAATGATGAAAATGCTGCTTTTGACGTTGTATCCTCCCAGGATGCCGCTGCGAAAGTGCAGGCTTTCGGCCAAGGGCAATTCTTCGTCGATGACCTTCATCGCCCGGGTGGGGTTCGAGTATACGACCTGGGTCGCCAGGGATACCATCCAGTTGACCTTCACCGTATCGTTTTTCGCGCGATGCTCAATAGCCAGCGCCAGGGAATCGATTTTCCCTGTTTGAGCTTTTGACCCCATCCCTGCGCCGAGTAAGCCGCCAAGGGCCCATGCTATGCATCTCCCGTGCTTCATGACAGTACCGTCTGATTATCTGAACTGCGGCGTCCCCAACCGGGGGATCCGGTCATTCCAGCAGCTCTTCTACGTTCTTTCGAAAGGTTTTTCCCAAAGGAAGGCTCATCTTGCGCACATACACATTGTTCGTATCTACCTTTCGGATATAGTGTTTTTGCACGGCAAAGCTCCGGTGGATCCGGATAAAGGATTGAAAACTCTCCTCCTGCAACAGGAGTCCCAGGCTGCCGAGTACGCAATATTTTTTTTGCTCGGTTACGATTCCGGTATAGTCTTTCAGCGCCTCCAAGTACAGGATGTCATACAGCTTCACCTTGGTCTTCTCATGCCCCTGCTTGATGAAAATGGTATCGTGTCCCAGGGAATATTCAAACAAATCCGCCTTCTCCTTGATTTCGAGGTATTCTCTCGCGCGCTGCATCGACATGGCAAAGCGGTCCGCCGTGAACGGCTTCACAATGAAATCCAGCGCGGCCGCGTCAAAGCTCTCCACGGCATAGTCCGGGTAAGAGGTAACAAAAATGCAGACCGGAACATGCAGGAGCTGACTGCGCAGGTCAATTCCGCTCATGCCTGGCATATCGACGTCCAACAACAGGATCTGCACCGGCTCATGTTTCACGAAATCCACTGCCTCCCGCGCTGAGCTGTACACGCCCAGGATCTGGAGGAATGGAAATTTCTTCGCATGGACCAGAACCGTCAACCGGTCAATTTCGTCATCGTCTACAATAACACAGTTGTACGTTTTTTCCATTCCGCTGACCATTTGACTGGGCGCAAACACTCCTCTGGCAGTATCAATTACCCATCTGCCTTTTATTAATTATCCACGCAAAAGGAGCCCTTCGCCCGACTCGATTAACCCTTGCTTAAATATAGGGAAATAAACCCTTTCCACCTTGCGCCGCCTAGTATCTGGCGGGGGAGATTCGCCCTGCGCTGCAGCCCATTCCCTCCCGGGAAAATCGGGTGGTCGGAAGAGTCGCTGATCCCCCTTCAACCGGTCAATCCAACCGGCCGCAGACCTGTGCAGCAAACCAGAAAGATTACCTTTATCCGGCCCAAACTGCCCAGCATGAAATTCCCCTCCCTGGCTTCCCTGTACCAAGCCGCCATACAGGCATTTATCCGTTTCCCACTCAGCGTTCTGTTTGCGCTGGCGGCTTCCGTGAATGTCCTGATCATTAACCACCAGGAACGCTACTTGCCAGAAATCCGAAGCCAGCCTGAGCGCTGGGCGATGGCCTGCTTTCTGGGAATGATCCTTGCCCTGGCCGTCTCTCTGTTCAATGAGCGAAGGGATTACCCCCGACGGATCCGGATTTTCGCGCAGCTGGCCGTTTTGGCTGTCGCAATCGCTTACTATTTCCAGCTCAATACCCCACCTTCCCCCACCGACTGGATGCGGTTCCGGCTTTTCAGCATTGGGCTTCACGCCTTAGTGGCCTTTGCTCCTTTTTTCCAAAAAGGGGAAATCAACGGTTTCTGGCAATACAACCGGATTCTTTTCCTTCGCCTACTGACGGCTTTTTTTTATTCGGTGGTGCTTTTTGCGGGCCTTTCGCTGGCCCTGCTGGCAACCGAAAAGCTATTCGGCGTCGACATCGGCTACAAATGGTATGCAGACCTATGGGTCGCCCTGACCGGGGTCATGGGAACGATTTATTTCCTGTCAGGGATTCCGGCCCCTTTGGATGTGCTGGAAGGCGACAGCAGTTATCCCCGGGGGCTCCGGATTTTTACGCAATTCATCCTCTTACCCATCATTGGGGTTTACCTGTTGATCCTCTATAGCTATTCGGTCAAGATCCTGGTCAGCGGGCAATGGCCCTACGGCTGGGTGTCCTACCTGGTTTTATGTTTATCGGTCGGAGGCATACTTTCCGTGCTGCTGATCTACCCTTTGCGAAAGGACCAATCCTATGGCTGGGTTCGGTCCTACAGCCGGTTTTTTTTCTTGGCACTCAGTCCCCTGATTGTGTTGCTCTTCTTCGCCATCTCTCGCCGTATCCGGCAATATGGATTTACGGAAGAGCGCTACCTGGATTTTGTGCTTGCCTGCTGGCTGGCAGTCATTGCTCTGTATTTTCTATTCTCCCGAGCTAAAAACATCAAGATCATTCCCGCCAGCCTCTGCCTGCTCGCCTTCCTGACTTCTGGCGGTCCCTGGGGGGCGTTCTCCGTGGCGCTGCACAGCCAGATGGGCCGCCTGAACCAACTGTTCCAAAAAAACGGGATGATCCGGCAAGGGAAGGCCATTCCGGCTGTCCACAGCCTGAGCGAGGCGGATGCCGCCCAGATCGGGTCCATTATGGAATATGTCGTCCATAACCACGGGCACGCGAAGCTGCAGCCCTTGTTTACCCAAAATCTGGATAGTCTGTTTAACCAGGACCACCAGAATTACTATAGCAGCGGCGTGGAGATCAGCAGCCTGATGAACCAATTGAAGATTGAGAGCGGACATAACGTCCAAGCATCTTTCAATTTTTCGCTGGCGGATGATCAGCAGAGGTCTATGCCTATTGCCGGATATGATTTGTTCCTGCCCCGCTTGAAATTCAGCAGCTATAACTCGGATACCCTGGAGAGCTTTCTCCTGGGTGGCCGGGAATGCCGGATCCGAAGGGTCGAGCCTTCGGGAAATCTTCGCCTGGAGCTGGGCGCTGATTCCGCGGTGTTGGTGGATCTTTGTGGCCTCGTCGGCCGCCTGAAAGCAGATCGCGGCGATTATAATACCGCCGCGCAGGATTCACTCAGCATTTACCTGGTGGGAAAAGGGTTCAGGTATCGTTTCCTGCTGCAGCAAATCCGCGGCCTGACAACCGGCGAGGGGATCCGCGTCAGCGAGGTTGAAGCATCCTTGTTGATCGCCAGCGATAGCACCCATTCACCGAAGTAGGAAACGAGTCCGGATATTCGAAAATAAGGAAGGAGCATCTCCGGGGCAAGCGGTTTTAGGATTCGGCGGGGGATACTTCGCAAAGTCAGCCTAGTTTAGCGGCTTTCCCTGTTGCGAAATCGAACGGCGAGAGCATATGGATCGGACAGCGTCAAAACCCCTGTTTGCATAATAACTTGATTCATAGCCTGCTTAAGATCTGGCATATTCATTGATCCAGCAGCCCGACAACGGACGAATGGCTGTCCACGGTTTGGCATTTCATCAAACTCATAGCAATCACCACCCATGTTTAGGAATTATTTCCTTGTCGCGATCCGCAATTTCTGGCGGAATAAAACCTTCTCCGCCATAAATATCCTCGGCCTCGCCATCGGGATCAGCGCGGCGCTGGTCATCTTCCTGATCGTGCAATACGACTTCAGCTTTGACCGCTTTGAAAAGAACGGAGACCGGATCTATCGAATCGTCAGTGACTATTCCATGCAGGGCAATCCGGGCCATACCCGCGGGATCCCGGCGCCGCTGGCCGATGCCGTAAAAAAGGAAATAAGCGGCCTGGACCAAACCGTCAGCTTCCGGTACTATTCCTTGGAGAAGTTGGCCGTTCCCGGAGCCGATTCTGCCAAACCCAAGACCTTCAAGGAACAGCGCGGGGTGATTTTCGCGGACGCCCAATATTTTGATCTATTATCTTACACCTGGCTGGCCGGCTCTGCGCATTCGGCACTGGAAGAACCCAATCGCGTGGTGCTCACCGAATCCCGGGCCAAACTGTATTTTCCTTCCCTGCCCTATGCCAGCCTGATCGGCCGGAAAATCATGTACGATGATTCCCTGACGGCGCTCGTCTCCGGCGTGGTGCAGGATCTCGACCAACAAGCACACACGGATTTTAACTTCAAGGAATTCATCTCCCTGCCCACCGTCCTGGATAACCAAGGACTGCGAAAGAACTTCTACTGGGACGACTGGGGATCCACCACGAGCGACCAGCAGCTCTATGTCCGGTTAAAGAGCGGTATTCCGGCTTCTTCGGTAAAGTCCCAATTAAAAACCCTTTTCAACAAATACCGGGGAGAAGATGCCAAGAAAAATCATTTTACCTGGGATTTTGTTCTTCAGCCGCTCAGCGATATCCATTTCAACAGTCATTATGGAGATTTCAACACCCGGATGGCCAATAGACCCACCCTGAATGGCCTGATGCTGGTGGCCGGCTTTCTTTTGCTCCTGGGCTGCATCAATTTCATCAATCTGACTACGGCCCAGGCGGCCCAAAGAAATAGGGAAATTGGCATCCGCAAAACGCTGGGCAGCTCTCGGCGTCAATTGGTCCTGCAATTCTTATCCGAAACCTTTTTAACTACTTTGGCTGCCACGGGGCTTTCCCTGGCTCTGACGCCCCTTTTGCTTAAGGTGTTCGCTCAATTCATCCCGGAGGGATTGCATTTTTCGCCGGGTCAGCCCTTCCTCATCGGCTTCCTGATCGTCCTGGTGGTCTTGGTGAGCCTGCTGGCCGGCATTTATCCCGCCTTGGTCTTGTCGTCCCGCAAGCCGCTGCAAGTGCTGAAAAACCAGTCGCGGGGAGTCGAATATAAGACCAGCAAGGTCCGGATGAGGCAGGCTCTGACCATTGCCCAATTTGTGATTGCCCAGGCTTTCATTATGGGTACGCTCCTGGTCGGAAACCAGATTCGTTTTCTGCTCGACCAGGACTTGGGATTTAAAAAAGATGCTATCCTCAGCTTCAGTACGCCGCATGCTGACACCTCCGTTTCCCGCCGCCTATATTTAGTCAATGAATTAAGAAAAATACCCGGGGTCAACCAGGCTATTCTAGCCAATGACGAACCCTCCTCCTGGGGTTGGTGGACCAACGTGATCATCTATAACGATGGGAAAAAAGAATTGCAGACCGATGTGGAATTAAAAGCCGGGGATACGGGCTATCTCAGGCTTTTCCATATCCCTTTGCTGGCGGGAAGGAATTTACTGCCCTCCGACACTCCCAGGGAAATTGTCATTAACGAATCCTATCAACAGGTGCTGGGCTTTCCCCATCCCCAGGATGCTGTCGGGAAAATGGTATCCTGGAATGGCAAAAATGTTCCGATCGTGGGGGTCATCAAGGATTTTCATGCGCATCCTTTATACTATCCGATCGCACCCATGGTTTTTTGCCAGTCTATCGATCAATGCCGGGATGTCATAATCGCCCTGCGGCCCCGGGCCGATCTCCCGGAGCGGACCCTGGCCGGCATCCCGGACAGGGAATCCGAGGTCAAAGAAAATGGCTGGCAGGGGACCATTTCCCAAATGGAAAAAATGTATAAGAAAATTTACCCGGAGGAAGAATTCAATTATGCGTTCCTGGATGAAAATCTGGCCAGCGCCTATAACGGAGAGCAAAATATTTCGGATCTGCTGAAATGGGCCACCGGCCTGACCATTTTCATCAGTTGCCTGGGTTTGCTGGGCCTGGTCATCTTTACTACCAATCACCGGATCAAGGAAATCGGGGTCCGCAAGGTACTCGGCGCCACGGTCGGGCAAATCGTTTCCCTGATTTCGAAGGATTTTTTGAAACTCGTATCGCTCGCATTCATTCTGGCAACTCCCCTCGCCTGGTGGGGAATTCATGCCTGGCTGGATAATTTCGCCACCCGGGAAACGATCAGCTTCTGGGTATTCGCCGGTAGCGGATTGCTCATGATCGCCATCGCCCTGATCACCTTGAGCACGCAAACGGTCCGGGCAGCCATGGCCAACCCGGTGGAAAGCCTGAGAACCGAATGAGCCGGGCCGACCACCTGCTTGCTAAAGTTCCGTTCATTTCTTTCCTGCTCGCCTGGCTTGGGAATGATGGAGCAGTAAAATGCGATGAATGTTGGTAAAACCCGCCGGCAAAATCAAATTGAAAACCCAACCATTCAAGGAGCACTTTGGGAATGGCCGCCGTTCACCGCTTCCGGCATTCCTTTTTATTTTGATCATGGGCTGTCAGGGAAGCGGTCCGGAGCAGGAGAATATTCCTCATTCATACCGCCAGTCGGAATCAATCCCCAAGATAGACAGCCTGGTTGCGGCATACATGAAACAATATGACATCCCCGGATTGTCATTGGCCATCGTAAAAAATGACAGCTTGGTATATGCCGAGGGCTATGGCTATGCCGATGTTTCGACTAAAGCACCCGTTACCCCTTCCAGCTTGTTTCGAATAGGTTGTTTGAGCCAGCCGATAACGGCCACGGCCATCATGAAATTGATCCAGGAGGGGAAAATATCGTTGGATGAAAAGGTTTTTGGGGACAGCGGAATATTAGGCAATGATTTTGGGAAATTGATCGGGGATCCAAATAGTAAGAATATTACCGTCAATGAATTGCTGCATCATACGGCGGGCTGGCAAAATGATGAATATACCGTGTTCATGAATCCAACATTTAGCGCGTCCCGGCTGTTGTCCTGGACACTGGATACGCTCCCTTTGCAAGCTGTGCCAGGGAAAAGCTTCAATTTTTCTTTATTCGGCTATTTGGTTTTGGGGGAAATCATTGAAAAGGTTACCGGTGAGCCCTATGGCCGATATATGAATTCGTCGATTTTGCATCCGATCGGGATTTCAGATATGGATATTACCGGCAATTCAATAAAAGACCATAAAAAGAACGAAGTAACCCATTATGTATGGAATTTCTGGAACAGTAATTTTGACGAAGGCGCCTATAACAATAATATTTCAAGAATGGGTGCAGCCGTTGGTTGGATTGCCTCTCCCACAGATTTGCTGAAATGGCTGGTCCGGGTGGATAAATTTGTTTCCAAGCCGGATATGCTGGATACAACCCGAATGAAAATCATGCTTACTCCTTCGGAAGCCAATTCTCATTTTGCCTGCGGGT